>Ga0187892_10011912_pt1 | contig 10511 bp, 5 predicted proteins | sample MA1701073metaG_FD_139345 | JGI IMG/M metagenome (GOLD analysis project Ga0187892, IMG submission 139345) | Bio-ooze microbial communities from a basaltic lava cave in the Kipuka Kanohina Cave System on the Island of Hawaii, USA - MA170107-3 metaG ...
CCGGTTCTCCCAGCTTCACCCGCTCCGCGATCTTGCGCGGGGTGACGCTGCCATGCACGCGAGGGGTCCCGACACTGGTGAGAAGCTCCATGATGCGCTGCTGAATGCCGCCGGCCTGGAGGGGCCGGCCTCCTCGCTCCACCCGTTCGACGTCGATCTCACCGCTTTCCACGCGGGGCAGCCACACCGCCGTGTACAGGTCGCGGAAGCATGACTCCGCCGCGGCCTCTTCGCTGCGTCTCCTTTCCTTCAACTGATCCAACTGGTCCTTCGTCAGTCGCAGCTGCTGCTTCTTCGCTTCCACACGCTCGATGGCCAGGAGGTAGCGGACCGCGCGGCGAAGCGCCTCGATTTGCTTCTTGTCGGGGATAGCCAACCCGAGACCGTTGCGATAGCGCCTCGGACGATCCCCGTACTTCGACAGCAACTCCTTGGCCTGGCGATCCTGATCCGCCTTGCTCTCCCCCGCAAACTCAAGCGGAAGGTAGGCCACCAAAAAGCGGGGGTCTTCATCGGGAATGTCCTGGCTCTTCCCGGGCCAAACCACGGCCGTGTGGTGTCCCGCGAGCCGAGCGTCGAGCATTTCCTTGTTCTTGTCCCGAACGGGGCCGCGCCCTTTGGCTTGGGCTTCCTCGCGGGACACGCTTTGTTCCGCATCTTCGATGAGCTTCGTGACGTTCGGGTCCTTCTTGAAGCAGTACCGGACACCGTCGTAGTGCAGGTAGAGACACGCGTTGCGGAGCTCGGACAGCACCGCTGTGGCGGTGATATTGTCGAGGTCGGGACCCACGCATGCCGCGAGAAGTTCGCCCTCCGTCACGCCAGGAGGCAGGGTCTCAGCGTCGCCCGCACCTTCGCGCCGGAGTCCGCCGAAGGAGTACAGGAGGATGGCCGTAGCCAGGCGCGTCGCTGGTCTCACGCTCGCCAGCCCAGGAGTCTCACGCGCCATCCGCTCATCGATCCGCTTTGCCCGGGCGTTCGGCCCATCGATGTCTGCCGTGATCACCGGATCGTAATCGTTCTGAACACCGAGTTCCTTCAGCATCTTGACCCGGACGTCCACGTCCTTGAGCGGTACGTCACCAGGACCCAGGAGCGGATGGGCGCCACCGTTTCTCTTGAGCGAGTACATGCAGGAGGCGAGAAAGCGAAGCGCGCCCCTCGTTCGCTGGAAGGCGTCAACGGCGGTCCACCGCTCCCGCATCACGTCGATGAGCGCGGGATGGAAGGGGTACGCCGCGCGCATTCGGTCACGGAGCAGGCGCCCTTCTTCCTCGGCTTGCTGGCGCCCGGCAGGCGTCTCTGCGTGGGCCCTCTGCATTCCCGTGACGACGTCCTGATAGGAGGTCGCAACCTCGGTCGCGGCGTTGTGGTCGGGCGCCGCGCCCAGGAGCCGACGTTGTAGAATGGGCAGGATCTCGTCCCCGGTGACCGGTTCCCGAAGTTGGTCCACTCGCGCCGCGAGCTTGTCGATCTCGGCCAGCAAGGCGACGTTCCCGAGCGCTTCCCTCGCGCTCCAGGTGAGCGAATAGACGAGGGCCGCGTTCGTGCTGCCAGCCACCTCCACTGTCAGGGTCTGGAAGAAGTCCTTGGCCTGTCGTTGGAGGGTCGAATCGAGCACGCTCACCGCGGCCGCCCGTTCCATGTACTTTAGGACTTCGTCGAGTAGGATGAGGACTGGACGTCCACCGCCTCCCCTGGTGAGAACATCTCGGACCACGTCACCGCCAGGAGCTACGCGATCCGCATCGTGGTCCGCCACAAGAGGAAACGCGCGCTCGGGGTCAATCTGCCATGCGATCCATCCCCACATGGTTCGGATCGTGCGACCGTCTTCCAGTTCCTTGCCGTTTCGCGCGTCGAACTTCTCGCCGTCGAATACGGCCACTGCGACGTTTCTCGGCCGCGCAAACTCCTTCCCTTCGGGAATATGATCGAGCGCCTCCCGCTTGCGGGCAGCGTGGAGGAGCGACGCCAGGGTGTGCGACTTCCCACCGCCGAACGGCGTACGGAGCTTGAGCACACGGTTGTAACCTGACGTTCCGGTCAGCGACGCTAAGACCTCCTCGAGAAGTCGCTGGAGATCTGCTGTCAGGTACGTCGCCCGAAAAAAGGCCTCTGGGTCCCGGTTCACCACGGGAACGTTGGGATCGCCTGCGGCAATGGCACCGAGATCGATGGCAAAAACCGCCTCCGTGAGCGCACCCGCTTCGACGTCAGGGTGCAGTTTCACGAGGTCGGTCCACGGGCGAAGGGCTCGCGTGCTCATGACGTTTCTCGCTGCCTCTTGCGAATCCGAATACGACTTTCATCTATAATGGCGAGGCCATGCCCGAGACGATCCAGCGTTCCGGACTTCAGTAATCGCCTGGCCGGTTCTTCGAGTACAGCCCACCGCTGATCGTGCAATCGAAACACAACGAACCCGGCATGACTTCCGAGGGGAAACGCTCGGATATTACCGAACCCTACATCGAAAGTGATCATGATGCGGCCCTCCGAAGTCGCCGAATTGAGTATCTGATTGTCGTCTGCTCCGCTGAGGCCTTCCGCTGTTACCGTTGCTGGATCATGCCCTGCACCGCGAAGAGGTTCCGTCATCGCTGTGGGCATATTCTCGTCCACCTTCACCTTCATCCAACGATCTCGGTATGGAGAGGCTGGTGTTCTTCCTCATGAGCCAGCCAGGCGGCGTAACCGAGAACCGCTCGAATGTCCTCTTGGGTCAATTGGGGATATTCACGCAGGATCGTCTCATGGGTTTCGCCAGCACTGAGGTAGTCCAGAATAATGGACACCATTATCCGAGTGCCTTTAACGCACGGTTTCCCATGACAAACATTCGGATTGATAGATATCCGATCTTGCCAGTTCGCTTCTTTCATCGCTTAGCCTCCGATCTTGAACAAGGGAAGGTCGCCAGTGGCGAGCCGCTGGTCGATGAGGGCGCGCCAGTTGGCGACCAGCTTCTTCAGGGCCGCCTGCTCCGCCGGGCTCGTGGTCACCGCGTGCTCTGGGTTATCGTCCTTCTTGCCTGCGAGGGCCGTCCCCGCGAGGGCTTGCGCCACGAGTCGCAGACGCTCCCGGTCAGGTCTGGCCTCGTCGAGGAACCGGTTCAGATTGCGGGGCTGGTTCTCCACGAGCCACAGGATGCGGTGCAGGGCATCAATAAGGGGGGCCGGTGCCCCGCCATCCTCCGGCAGTCCCAGCTTCTCGTCCTGCCCCCGTTCTGCAAAATCTCGAAGGCGGTACTTCCCCTTCTTCTTTTCGACCAAAGCATGCCGTCCGATTGAGAGTCCCTTCTGGCCGTCCAGTTCGACGTTCTGGCCGTAGGTGAAGACGATGGCCTCGCCGGCCTCCATGTCAGCCGCCTTGTAAGTGTACCGCCAGAGGATGTAGAATCGGCTCGGTCCGTCCACAGCCGCCACCCCGCTACCGGCGATGCCGAAGATTTTCTCCAGAAGTGTTTCGAGGACAACTCCTTCCACCTCGGCGAGGAACTTCTCGGCCGGAACCTCTTCGCCGTTCGCGTACTCGACACGGGAGAAGCGGGTGAACGCCCGAAGCCCAGCGCCCACGGCCGCAATCACCAGATCGGCCCCAGTGATCCCCATCCTCCACAGCGAATCCATTCGCTCGCGGACGATTCGCTCCAGTTCGGAGCGGACCTCGTCTTCGTAGGAGCCCACTTCAGCGCCCTCGCGCTTCCGTGCGACCAGAAAGATGCTGGAGGCGAGAGCAGCGGACTCCTGCGCACGAAGTCGCCCAGGCTTCTCTGTATCAAGCGGCCAGGCCTCGGTGACGACGAATCCGGCTCGGCGGAGTGCATCCACGAGGGTTGACCAACCGAGCGCAGTCTTGTGGGCGTAGACGACGGTCAGTTGGCCGCCGGGCCTCAAGACTCGGCTCGCCTCGGAGAATGACTGTGCCATCATCTCCTCGTAGGCAACCTTTGCCTTTTCACGATCACCTCCGTACCGCATGGGCTCAGCAACGGCTTCATTCTTTTTCGGAGTCAACTCCGTGGCGAAGTGGGATGGATATAGGTGCCCCACAGTTCGCTTCAGCCATACGTAGAAGAAGTCGGAGACGTCGGCGTAGGGAACGTTATCGTAGTACGGAGGATCGGTGATGACTGCATCAAACGTCCCGTCCGGCCACGGCAGGCGGACGGCCGATCCGCGAGCGACGATGGCGGGCGCACCGACGGTCGCACTCTCGATGGCCGGAATCACGCGGTCCAGCGCCATTGGCCAACCAGCGTTTTCCTCGTTGAACGGGGCGGTTTCCGAGAAGTCCCACACCATTGGAAGGGCGTGGCGACCGAAGGTGTTTGCCGTGCGCTCGCCCTCGATGCAGAGCCAAACGCACTGTGCTGACGAGAAGCTCGCAAGTCGGTTCAGCATCGCCGCGAGCAGCGTGAGTACGGCCAATCGCCGATCTGAATCCAGACCAGCCATCGCGCACTCGCCATCTTGTATTCCAGCGGCAAACGAAAGAAGGCAGAGTGCTTGTCGAGACGTGAAGAGATCACCCCATGTCTTTATGCCATAGGGCTGGATGCGGAAGCCGAGGGTTCCTGGCTTTGGCATGGGTTCCGACGGCACGATCAGCCCAGTGCGTCCAGAGAGCTTGTCGATCCGCTTCCGTATGGCCCCATTGTCAGGCTCGGCCTCGGGCAGCCGATCAGCCGCGACGTAGACCTTGGCACCTCCGCCCGGCCTAGTGCACGCGACCGCCATGAGCTGCATCCCGATGCGACCGTTCTGACCCTCATTCTTGAGGAAGTCGCTGTCAGCCACGGTCCCGCAGAACGTGCAGGTAGCGTTTCCTCCCTTCGATCCTTCTCCGGGACTAAAGCCCAACCCGCGTTCTGATGCGCTTTCGACGACCTCGAAGCGCACCCGCTTAGCTCCCTTGGGGGCAACGATTTTCGCTGCCACGAGGTCGCCTTTCTTCCTGCGCAGCCACGTCTGCTTAACGAGCGGAACCGTGGTCCCGCAGGTCGGGTTCTTGCAGCGGACCGTCCGCGTCCACAGGTAGGCGACCGGAACGAGGTAGCCGGATGGCACCTCGTCCTTTTTTGTCGATTGCCACAGCGTCGCCTGGGTCTCAGGCCTGCGACCTTTGTACTCTGGATCAGGAATGAGAGGATAAAGGTCTCCGATCTCAGCCTTGACCCTTTCCATCAACCAGTTGCCCCAGCACCGAACCTCTTCCGCCAAGCCTCCCCACGTAGTTTCGCTCTTCGCGTTCTTCGGCCCGGTCGTTCCCCGCGCGTTCAGGTCTGGCTTGCCGTACTTCTGCGGGTAGACGAGCGTGCAAAGCTCGATGATATGCGCTACTGGATTGAGGTCCAGGGCGTAGGCTTCACAGCCCAGGCGCAGGGCTTCCAGCGGAATCGCCCCGCCGCCAGCGAACATGTCCAGCACCTTCGGGCGCGGCGCGCGGCCTTCCTCGATGTCCATGGCGGTGACCTTCTTTCCGGTCTCCTTGCTCAAGCGCTCGGCATGGGCTTCGAGGATGTGCCGCTGCGCCTCCTTGATGACGGTGGAATTGCCCGGATACTTGCAGAGTTGCTCGATGAATCTGGCCGCGTTGGCCCGGCCGAGGCTCTGCTTCTTGTTGTCCGGCCCGTTCTCCGGGACGAACCGCGAGGTCGGAACGAGCGCCCCGTACACCGCCGCACGGCATGCCACGAGAGGCCGCCGCGCCCACCAGAGGTGCAGCGTCGAGATGTGCCCCTTGCGGACGGACTTCTCCCGCGAGGCCTCGGCGCTGATGGCCTGGATCGGCAGGTAGTCCTCTATGAGCCGCCGGTCGTCCTTCATGGTTTCGACGTCTTCCTTGGCATCGTCAGCAGGACCTCGAAGTCCCCAATGAAGATGCCGACATCGGAGCCCGTGGCCTCACGTACCAGGCGGATGATTCGGCGTACACCAGTTCCGGCCCTAGTCACGAGACCGGCGTCAGAAAGCCGGGCGTAGATACGGGGGTTGCGAACCACGTGCACGCCGGCCCGCATGGCCCCTTCGTCCACCGTGTTCGGTGCTCTACCAGGCGTATGCACCTCAACCCGATCGTCAAGAATGAAAAGTCGCACGGGCCCACGCACCGTGTAATCGCGATGCGCGACGGCATTGACGATCGCCTCACGCAGGGCCTCTTCGGGGAGTTCCGGCCTCGGTTCTGGCTGAAACCCCCGGATCTCGTGTGGAACCCGGAGATGGAGATGAAGAAAGCGCTCGGCTTGGTCTATCACGTCCAAGAGACGCCCCGTCAGGTCCTTCCGGTCGGACGGCTCGGCGGAAGTATCCGTCCCGGGGATTCGCGCCGCATTGATCTGAGCGAAAGGAAGATGCCGCTGCGGGTCCCGGCCAAAAAGGACGACCCCGGCGATTGTGGGGTGATCTCCAGAAAGGAGTCTCCAGTTTCGAAGCAGCCGCTCTCGGTCCGGGATCAGCTCCGCTTGACCAGTTGCTTCGAGATATCGGTCGAAGGCGTCGAGATCGAGATCACCAAGACTTAGACGGGGGAGTGGAGTCTCATCGTAGTACAAGCTCTCCGTCGCCTGAAACAGGCGAAGAAGTTCCTCCTGAGACGCCTGGAAGCAACCAGAGGTTTTACGGATGTAATATAAGCCTCGATTCGTTCGATAAGGCCGCCGGTCCCCTTTAGGAATATTGATGACGACCACCCTCTTCCCGTCATCGTGAAGGACTTCCTGGATCACGGTGATCGGAGGCTCGCAGTTATTGAAGGCGACGTTGTCAACCATCCGATTTACCGCGTCAGGATCTTCCACACCGACGACTCTGCGGTCCTTGGCGACACCTACGATGAGCTGGCCGCCGTCGGTATTCGCAAAGCAGACCAGGTCCCTGGCTAGCTCGTCCGGAGAATCCAGCCGTTCCTTAAAGTCCGTGTGGAGATCCTCCCACCGGGCAATACGCTCTCGAAGCTCTGTCAAATCCATCGTGCGTTCCTCAGAACCCCCCGTATTTTTCTGCCCGTCGTCGGAACGCTTCCTCGCCCCCCTCCATGATCGTTTTGATAAGTTCTCGGATGCCCCTCTCATCAATCGAGGCGCGGCCGATGGGCTCGGCCCTTCCCTCGCGCGCTTCGACAGCTAGCACTAGCTCGGCGTCGCCGATCACCGGGATGTTGGGGTTGTGGGTAGCGGCGATGATCTGCCGCCGATGCTGAGGATCCGTGAGCCCTTTTTGCTCTCGCAGGATCTGTACGATATCCTCATAGACGAAGCGGTTGTCGAGGTCGTCTTCCGGCTGGTCCAACACCAGTACCCGACCTTCGAGCGCGAAGAGGAGAAGCAGGATGGCGGTCGCACGTTGACCTGGCGAAAGGCGGTCAAGGGGTCGTGGAACGCCCTCGACCCGGAGGTCCACACGGAGCGCATCCGCGGGAATCACTGTCTGCAGTTCGAAAAGACGAGATTCGTCGTCTGTGAGCCACTTCACCAGACGTTCCGCCATCGCTGCGGTCAGGCCGAAGCGCTCCTGAACCTGCGCGGAGCCGCCACGGATGGCGTCAGTGAGCGCTAATCCATCGGTCGCGTCCGGGGCAGCCAGCCGCTTCACAGCGTCTTCAGAAACACCTGATCCCTTCAGCAACGTCTGGAGCCGGTTCTTGTACTCGTCCTTCTGGCCCTTGAACTCGACGGCGAGATGGAGTCGGCCTGCAAGGAGATCTTCGATCGCGTCAGCCCTTTCCCTCCTTAGCTGGTGCTCCTGGTGTCGGCGCTCCCTGATGTCTGCGACCAAGATCGCGCGTCTCTCGCGTAGGGCCTTTAGCTCCCCTTCCACTCGATCCAGCTCCTCGATTAGCGGCGCAATCGCCGTGCGCTCCTCGGTGAGACGGAGCAGTCGGTCGGGGTCGAGCGCCTCCGCCTTGGCTTCCTGTTTGATCCGGTTGAGTTCCTCCTCGAGCGGGCGCAGCGCCTCCTGCCAGCGCAGGCCGAGTCGGCTGAGCGTCTCGGCAGCTTCCTTGAATAGTGTCTCGCCTTTTTTGTAGAGATCCCTCAGAGCGCGTTCGAGTGCTTCCACGGCATTCGCGGCTTCGTCCAGAATCATCTTATAGGCGCTCTGCCCCTTCCGGAGATTGCGCGCCGCGCTTGCCAGCGGAAGCGTAGTTTCTTCTTGATTCTCCACCCATCCGCGTCGCACTCGCTCGATCGCTTCGGTGGCCCCTCGCAGGTGCTGTCCGTCGCTTCGGAGCGTTGTGGCCACCTTCAGCTTATCGGCCACGCCGTGTTTCTCGTAGACCGAGATTTCGTGGTCGACCGTCCTCAGACGTTGGCGGTGTTCCTCGCGCTTCGCTAACCGCCTTTGTCCGTCCAAGATGGCGCGGGCGTTGGCGCGGAGCAGCTCCAATGCTTCCTGAACCCGTTTTGTATGCTGCCTCGCCTCGTCCCCAATGAGATCATCAAGAAGCCTTAGGCGGTACTCCTCGCTGCCGGAGACCGCGTAGATTTCCCGTTGGCCGAAGATCGTCGGGCCCCCGGTCGGTCCGAAAACATCAGGGGGGCGGACGGCGACGGGCCGCTCGGGATCGAGTTCGAATACCCGGGGGTCCTCACCCCAGACCCGCACAACTCGGTAGGTTCGCGTCCTGCCGTTCCCAATTGGTCGCTCCAGTGTCACGGCCACCTTTCCGCCGCTCTCTAGCGCATGGTGGACCAAGTCGCTACGGTAGGAATGCTCGGAGTATGGCTCTAGCTCCAAGGCATAGCGAAGGGTTTCAAGGATGGCCGACTTACCAGCTCCGCGCCCGCCGATCACCACATTGAGGTCGTCATTCCAGGCGATCGTGAGGTTCCCTAGGAATCCCGAACCAGACACTTCCATCCGACGAATCCTCGCGTGGGTGGGTTGCGGAACACCTCCGATGGCGAGGCGGGTGGCCGGATCATGTAGTGCGAGTCGAAGCGCGTCGAGATCCGTTGCGCTGAGCTTGAGATACGTCGCCCGCGGCTTTCCGTCCTGTCGCACTCTTGCCCCAATATCTTCAACCCGCTTTGGGTCGGAAAATTCCACCAGGGAAAAGTTTTCAAAGAATTTCGCATCCAGGATGCCTGTGGACTGCAGCTTCCGCAGCTCTGCTTCGGGGCAATGCTCGATTGCATCCGGTCGAATATCGGCCAGAAGCTTGGCGGCATCGGAGGCCTGAAGACTCTTGCACAAACCGTTTTCTTGATCAGGGTGGGGGGGTATCAATAAGCAGTGAAAGCGGTCTCGCAAATCGATAAGCGCCTGTGAGGGATGTTGCCTCGGATCAATGTCACGATGTGTCCGATCAGGGTTGAAAAGAGGTGTCGCCGCATCTCGGTCAAGCGATTGCAGAAAGCTATTCACTCTTGACGCAACGGTATCGCCGGGGAAAATTGCGAGGACGTGCAGTCCGTACTTCCCAGTCTTGAATGAAACCTCGGCCCCAGGAAGAACAGTAATGCCTCTCCCACCAGCGTCCTCACGGATCGGCTCAAACCACTCTTGGCGGATTCCATTGTAGTCCGTGATGGCGCAAATTGAGATCCCCTGGTCTTCAAGCCGATCGACGTAGCGTTTGACAAGGGCGGCACGCCCCGAAGCGCTTTTCAGGTCCGCTCCATCTGGGCACGAGAAACTGTGGACCCCAGGGGTATGGAGATGAAGGTCCACTCGGTGCCAGGTGGCACCCATGGGCACAGACTCTACCCCGGTGGGCATGGGCTTGGGATCGGCCTTTTCTTTTCGGGGCTTGGTTGTCACTTTGCCTTCTCCCCAATCTGATAAATGGCTTCCGCCTGGATCTCAAAAAACCGCGCCGCTACAATTTCGCGCTTTGCATGATCTAGCCTCTGCGCCGGACTTTGGATGCGCACGAGGTCTGAGCTCTTGCCGAGGGGGTCCCAAACCACGTAGAGCCAGTAGGTCTCGGCGAGCTGCTGCGCCTTGTACCATTCGTTTGTGGTGAGCCGGATTGGCTGTCCTCGCTCCCGACCCTTCACCTCGATCCGCTTCACCTCCAGCTCGCCGGTTGCGTCGTCTCGAACGCGGTGCGCTCTGATGTCGAAACCCAACTTCAGGTGTCCGACGCGCTCGATGCGGTCTTCCGCGAATCCCTCTTTCTTGAGCGCGACAACGACCATGTCCTCTGCGGCCAGCTCGCTCTTCCTTCGGATGTTCGGGTCGAGGTCGTCGGCAAGATCCGCAAGCTGGCCTTCCGTATCCGCGTCGGGGGCCAAGACAATGGCCGTGGCAACATGCCGGACCGGCCCCGTTCGGGCGATTCCGAGTCGCTCGAGGCCGTCAATGCGCTCCGCCCGCGCGCGCTGAAGCTCATCCACTTGCTTCCGGGCCTCGTCCGCCGGAAGCTTGTATTCGGGTTTCGTCGTCGCCTCCGCAGCCAAGAGCATGGCCCGTTCCTGGGCGCGCTTGATCCGGGCGACGAAGGACCGTTCCAGATACTCCCGGCAGACCCGGGCGAAGTGCTGCCGCTCTTCTTGGCAGCGA
>Ga0187892_10011913_pt1 | contig 10510 bp, 4 predicted proteins | sample MA1701073metaG_FD_139345 | JGI IMG/M metagenome (GOLD analysis project Ga0187892, IMG submission 139345) | Bio-ooze microbial communities from a basaltic lava cave in the Kipuka Kanohina Cave System on the Island of Hawaii, USA - MA170107-3 metaG ...
GAAATGGCCGCGCAGCACCGTGCGCAGATAGAGTCCCTGCCGGCGCGACGGACTGCGCAGCAATGCCAACTCATCGGGAAGTACGGCGCCGTCGAGCCGTTCCGTTTCGAGCTCCTCGAGGATCGCGCGCCGCTCCGCGCTCAACGCGTACACGGCCACTGCGGCCACGAGCAGAAGCGGCAGGAGCAGGGCCACCCAGGCGCGCCACGGTCCGCTTTCGCCGAGCGCGTTGCCGTACGCCAGCACGCGGTGCAGCGCATTGGCGCCAAAGCCGGCGCCGAGTCCGAGAAGCGCAAAGAGGACGCGCTGGGCTGGCGTCGCCGAGTGCAGCGCCGCGGCCATGCCAATGCCGATGAGTGCGCCGAACACGCCGTGCGCCAGGCCGGCCAGCGCGCTGGTCCAGAGCATCGTGAGGAACGGGGGCGCGAACAGCTCGGAGGCGCCGTGCACCAGATCCCGTACGAAGACTTCACCCGTCGCGAAGCCCAGCCCCACGGCGGCGCCGTACACCAGGCCATCCATCAAGCCGTTGAGCTCGGACCAGCCTCGCGTGCGCGCCGCCACAGTGATGACGAAAATCCCGGCGAGCAGCGCGGCCAGCTGGGCGAGCGCTTCGGCCGCTGCGCCGCCCGCAACGGTCAGCTCGAGCGCGCTCGATGGGACCGAAAGCCGCAGGACGCCGGAAGCGGCAAAACCCAGCATGAACAGGAGGATGAGCACCCAGAGCGGCTCGCGCTCGTTGAGATCCACCAGGCGCAGCACCGCCAGGTAAACGATCGCGACGGCAATCGACAGTTGCAGTGCGAGCATGACGTGCCCTCAGGGGAAGGGGCCAAGCCGGCAGTCCGGAGTGTGGGAGACGATGCAGGCCCTGTCAACCGTCGAGGGTGGCTGCCTCCTGCCCGGGCCCTGCGCAGGAGGCAGCTTCGCAATCCTGACGGTGCTGCGCTGCGCTCAGTTGCCGCCCTGCTGCGTCGTCGTGTACTGCCACTTGCCTTCGCGCAGCATCCTGAGCACCTCATCGATCGCGGTCTTGAGTTCGCGGTCGAAACCGCGCAGCTCGTCTTCCGGCGTGTTCTCCACCATCACGTCCGGCGCCACACCGTAGTTCTCGAGGTTGATGCCGTAGTTGTTCGGCTTCGTCGGATCGTACGTCACGACGAGCGAGCCGGGCGTCCGGATCGAGCCGCCGTTGATGAGCGGGTAACTGCCCGTGGCGATCACGGCGGCGGACGTGGGATTGCCGACAATGCGGCCGAGCCCGAGCTGGCGGAAGCCCATGGGCGTGACCTCGCTGTCCGAGCCGGACCGCGCGTTCGTGAGCATGACCTTGGGTCCCGCAATCGCCTGGCGTGGCCGGCGGCCCCAAGTGCGCGCGCCCCACCGGCTGTTCCAGAACTGGTACGGCTCGCGCTCCAGGATGTCGATCAGCTGCTGGTCGATGTTGCCGCCGCCGTTGTAGCGGATGTCGACGATGATGCCCTTCCGGTTCCAGTAGCGGTCGATCTCGTTCATGAAGCGCTGCAGCGACGGCTCGTTCATCGCCCGGATGTGCACGTATGCGATCTGGCCGCCCGTCTCCTTTTCGACGAACTCGCGGTTCTTCGCCACCCAGTCTTCGTACTTGAGATCCGTTGTCGAAGCGAGCGTGCGGATCCGCACATCCCGGGCGCCCGCGCCGCCGGCCGAGGTGGCAACCTTGAGCGGCACGTACTCGTTGACGGCTTCGTTCAGGACCTTCCAGTAGTTGTCGCCGGCCTTGAGGTCCCGGCCGTCAATGGCGAGCACGTACTCCCCCACCTTCAGGCTGAGCCATTCCCGGTCGGCCGGGCCATCGCGGTAGATATAACTGATGCGATAGCGGCCGTCGGCGGGTTCCAGCTCGAGGCCGAGATGGCGGGCGCGATAGCCGGCGACTTCGGGCCTTCCCGTAGGTCCGCTGACGCCGACGTGCGACGAGTTCAGCTCGCCGATCATGTGGTTGGACAGCTCGTAGACGTCATCGTAGCTGCCGACGTGCGCGAGCAGCGGCTCGTACTGGGCGCGGATCGCTTTCCAGTCCTTGCCATGCATGTTCTCGTCATAGAAGCGGTAGCGCATGACGCGCCAGGATTCGTCGAAGATCTGCGCCCATTCCGCCTTCTTGTCGACCTCGACCTGGAGCGCGAACGCGACACGCGCGGGCCGTTGCCCGGAGATGGGCATGCGGTAGATGTCGCCGGCGCCCTGGCCGGGCGCGCCGCCGCCGCGCGGGCCGCCACCGCCGGCTGCCTGGCGATAGAAGACGAAGCGACGGTCGTGTGAGGGAGTGAGCCCGCCGAACTGGCCGGCCGTGATCTTGCGCCGGTCGCGGCCGTCCACGCCGATCGCGAAGAAGCCCGGCCCTTCATTGTCTGACGATGTGAAGTAGACGGTGCGGCCGTCGCGCGACAGGAAGAACGAGCCGACAGCGTTCTGGCCCGTGGTCAGCTGCCGGGCGCGCTCGCCAACGTTCTCGAGATCGACGCGCAACGCCTGCGCCGGTGTCGCCTGACCCGCGGTCTGCCCGCGATTGCCCGCCGAATCACCCGCCGGCCGCCGCCGCGCGCGGACAACTGGATCCTCCGGGTCCTCGGTCATGCGTGCGAGCGACACCGCGAACAGATGGTTGACACCGGCGTCGCGCGCGGACGTGAAGACCAACGTACGGCCATCCGCGGTCAGCGCCGCATTGCTGTCGCGGAACGGGTTCTGCGAGACGTTGTACTCCCGGTTCGCGCCGATATCGTACACAAATACGTCAGAGTTCTGGTCCTCGTCGCTTCGCGTGTAGACCAGCCATCGGCTGTCCGGCGCGTACTCGTGAACGGTGTAGCCGCCGGCAATGTTGTACGCCAGCTCGCGCTGGCGGCCGCCGGCCACGTCGATCTCGAACAGACGGTTCGCGGCGACAAACGCGATCTTCGCATTGTCCGGCGACCAGACGAACTGGCTCTTGTATGATTCGTGGCGGGACAGCTGCCGCTTCGCACCCGACGCCAGGTCATGCACCCACAGCTCCTCCTCGCCTGATTCATCCGAGATGTAGGCCAGCAGCCTGCCATCCGGCGAATACTGCTGGAAGCGCTCGCGCCGCGCCGAGTTCGTGACCTGCGTGCGGTCGCCCATCTCGGATTCCGCCGGTACGACGAACACGTCGCCGCGGAAATCGACGGCCAGGTAGCTGCCATCGGGAGACGGTGCGAAGCCATCGGCGCGGTTCTCGGAGCGGACCAGCTCGATGCGGTTGTCGATCGGGTCGACGGCGGCATTGACCGTGATTCTGCGCGGCTGGCCGTTCGGCACTTCGACCGCGTGCAGTTCATAATCCTGAGTGAACACGATGGTCCGGCCGTCCGGGCTGATCGACGGCCATTTCACGCCGCCCGAGCGGAAGTTCGTGAATTGCGCCATGCCGCTGCCGTCCGGGCGCATGCGCCAGATATTGAAGATGCCGCTACGCTCGGAGACGAAGTAGATGAGGCCATCGGCGCCCCACATGGGATGGCCGTCCTGCACGTGTTCGCGGAACTTCGAGAGATCCGTGTCCGTAAGCTGCGTAATCTTCTTTGTGCGTGTGTCCTGCACGTAGATGTCCGCGCTGTTGTTGCCGCGATAACCTTTGCGCGTCTCGCTCTTGTTCTCGCGCGTGAACACGATCAGACTGCCATCCTGCTTGATCATGCCCGCGCGCGCGAAGTCCATGGGCAGCGGCGTGGCCACCGTACCGTCCAGCGGTACCACGTAGAGCGGCGAACCGAACGGGTGCGTGCCGCGCTGCGTGGCAATGACGATGCCGCGGCCATCGGGCGTCCAGTATTCGACTTCATCCGTGCCGGTGTGCCAGGTGAGCTGGCGCGGCTCACCGCCGTCCGCGGAGACGACGTACACGTCGTGGTTGCCCATGCGGTCGCTCGAAAAGGCCACCTGCAGGCCATCGGGCGAGAAGCGTGGCGCCCAGTCATTCGCCGGGTGCGCAGTCAGGCGGCGCGCGTTCGTGCCGTCCAGGCTCGCCAGCCAGATGTCGCCCTGATACGAGAAGACGACACGCCCGTTCGCCGCGTGCGGGTCGCGCATGAACTTGAGCGGCTCGGGCGGCGCTCCCGCCGCGAGCGCTGACAGGGCGAGGGGCAGCAGAAGTCGTGGCGCGCGGAGGTTCCGTGCAGTGGACATGGTTCGATCCCCGGGCTGGCAGCTGGGTCGGTGTGTGCCGCGAAACGGCCCGCGTGGCCGGGCTCGGATCGACGGCCGGGCGGGCTCCAATATAGCCACGTGGCAACCGCCGCGCCTGCCCCGGCGCATTCCTTGTTTCAGGGGTCCCGCAGCACCCTCACGGGATCCAGGCGGGCCGCACGTCGTGCGGGCACCACGCAAGCGGCCAGCGCCGCCGCCACGAGCAGCGCGGCGACCGCAAGGAAAGTGAGCGGATCCGTAGGTTCGACATCGTACAACAGCGTGCGCAGGGATTGCGTCAGCAGCAGCGCCGCAGCCGTACCGACGACCAGGCCCACCGCGATCGGCAGCATTTCCTGGGCGACAATGAGCCGGAGGATCTCGCCGCGCTGGGCGCCGAGCGCAACGCGCACGCCGAGCTCGCGCATGCGCTCACCCACCAGGTAGCTGACCACGCCGAAGATGCCGATCACGGCAAGACCGAGGGCCACGGCTCCGAACAGTCCGATGAGCAGCATGAAGAAGCGTGGCCGTCCGATCGACTCGCCGCGAACCCCATCCATTTCGCGCATGGTGATCGGCAGCGCCGCATCGAGCGCACGGATCCGCTCGCGAACAGCGGTAGCGACGGCCGCGCCAGCTTCAGCACGGAGCACGACGGAAAACGAGTTCCACGGCTCCTGGTTGTGCGACAGATAGACCTGCGGATAGGCCGGCAGGCTCAGCGCGTTGTGCCGAACGTCGCCGACAACGCCGATCACCGTGATGTCCGGACTGAACAGCACGCGGAACCGCTTGCCCACCGGATCCTCGCCCGGCCAGAACTCGCGCGCGGCCGTTTCGCTGATCACCGCGACCGGCTCTGGTTGCGGCTCATCGAACGCCGCTGGATACGGCTGCTGCGGATACCACCGCACCAGCGGCAGCGCGCGCCGCGCATCGCGATCCGTGAACACCCGACCGCGGCGCAGCGGGATGCCCATCGTCTCGAAGTACCCCGCCGTCGCCACGCGGAACGGCGCATTCGGCTCCTGCCCCGGCGCGGGCGAAGGGCGGCCCTCGAGGCTGAAGCGCATCCAGTTGTCCGCGCCGCCGAGCGGCAGATGGGAGACGGCACCCGCCGAAGTTACGCCCGGCACATCGCGCAGCTCGCGCAGCAGTTCCTGCAGGAAGGTGTGTCGCCGAATCGCATCGGCGTACCGCGTGCCCGGCAGGTCGATCGGCACGACCAGCACGCCACGGCTGCGAAAGCCCGCGTCGACACGCGTCAGCCGCACGAAGCTGTTCACCAGCAGGCCCGTGCCCACGAGCAGCGTGAGCGTGAGCGCGACTTCCGCGGCGATGAGCGTGCTGTGCACCCGCCGCCCGCGCCGATCCCGCGTGCCCGCGATTTCGCGCAGCATGCGCGAGGACGAGCGCGCCGATCGCAGCGCGGGCAGCAGCCCCGCAACTACGCCGGCCAGCATCGAGATCAGCACGGCCGCCAGAAGCGCGGGCGTGTCCAGCCTCGCCGTTTCCAGCATGGGGATCCGCACCGCCGTCAGCCGCGTCGCACCGGCCAGCGTCCACGCGGCCACCAGCAGGCCGGCAATGCCACCCAGCACGGAAAGCGCAAGGCTCTCGATGAGCAACAGTCGCACGAGCCGCCAGCGACTCGCACCGAGTGCGACACGCACGGCCATCTCACGGCGCCGAGCGGCGTTCCGCGCGAGCAGGAGATTCGTCACGTTCGCACACGCGATCAGCAGCACGAACGCGACCGCCGCCGCCAGGATCAGGAGCGGCCGCTCGAACTCACCCACGACCGCCTTGCGCAGCGGCGTCGCGTACGCGCGATGGCCCGTATTGTCACCCGGCCGCTCCGCCTCCAGCCGCGCCGAGATCACGTCCAGCTCGGCCTGCGCCTGTTCCTGCGTAGCCCCCGGCGCCAGCCGAGCCAACGCGCCCAGGTTGTGCCGGCCTACCGCAAGCGCCTCCGCGGCAACATCGATCGCGAGCCACAGGTCCGGTTCCAGCGACGGCGGCAGCGGCTCCGCCACACCGATGACCGTGAAAGCCTCATCGTCCAGCAGGATCGTCTGGCCGATCACGCCCACGAGCCCACCGAAGCGCCGGCGCCAGAAGTGATCGCTCAAAACCGCGACCCGCGCAGCCGCCGCTTCATCAGAGTCGGGCACGCGCCCGTGCGCTGCGCGCAGACCGAGAATCGCGTAGTAGTCCGCCGATACGCGGAGCGCTTTCACCAGCTCCGGCTCGCCACGACCCGTGAAATTCAGACCCGCAGTGTGGGTGATCGCGATTCGATCGAGGGCCCGCGTTTGCTCGCGCCACGCCTCGAACTCGTGACCCGACACGGGAAGGTCGCTGCCGCCGCTCGCTGACCGCCGCTCGCTCACCACGATTACCCGATCCGCGTCCGCCGCGCCCACCGACCCCAGCAGCACCGCACTCAACACGCTGAACACCGCCACGTTCGCGCCAATGCCCAGCGCCAGCGTCAGCGCTGCGGCCAGCGCAACTCCAGGATTGCGTCCGAGGTTGCGGCACGCGATGCGCAGATCGTTCAGCATGCGGAACCGCCGGTGCGAGATTCCTGCCAGCCTGCGCGACTCCCTATTTTGTTGTCGTCTAACGATATACGGCTGTAAGCCGATGCGCCGCGCGTCCAGCCTGTGGGACCGAGGGTCCCATGGCCGCACATCACGCCATGCGGCTCGCGAGGGTTGCGACGGTCAGCGAGCGGCCGATGCTACGAGCGCCAGAGCGAATCGCGAACGGAATCGACGCGGAACAGGACGAGCGTGTCGGCGCCGGGGCGCAGCGCGAAGCCGCGGCGAATGAAGAGGCCGTGGCCGGCGTCCGATTGATCCGCCGCGTAGACGCGGATCAGGCGACGGCCTGCCCAGCAGTGAACGTGGAGGCTGTGAATGGCGCCCGCAGCGCCGCCGACGCCGCCGGTGCGAAGACAGGGTACTCCGGCGAGCGGTTCCGGGTCGGCAAGCTCGGTCAATGCGGAGTCCGGCGCGAGTCGGCCAGAGACGGGATCGTGCCGAAAAATATCCCAGCCGGTATTGCCGGTGGCGCCCCACCACACGAGCAGTTTCAGTTCGCGGACTCCATCGAAATCGAGGTCGTGCGTGGCGAGGAACGGGAATCCGCGGGGTGGCGGCTCGCCCCACGTGACCGGCAGGTCGTAGGCCGCGGAGCTGCTCAGGACGCGCAGGCCGCGCACGCTGGTGTACGCGGAGTCGAGCGGTTCCGTCTCGATCTGCAGCAGGACCTCGCCGGCGTGGCCGAGGTTGCAGCGGAACCGCTCACCGTCGCGAAGCGGTCGAGTGACGCGGGATTCTTCATCGGCGTGAGAAACGGAATCCAGCGGTGCGCACGCCTGCGCGGAATCACCCAGCGGGTAATCCCAGCGCGCCATGCTGTCATACTGTTCGGGTGCGAGCTGAGCGAATGGGGTGTCCTGCGGCCCGGGTGTGTCCGGCACGACGGCCCCGCCCGGGCGGGATGCCGGTTCCGTGCCGCGTGAGCACGCGGCGACCAGCAGGAGCCAGAGTACACGGCGTATCATGCGTTGAGTCTCGGCAACCGCCGGCCGACCATCGATGCCGGAGTGGCCGCGATCCGGCCGGGCCGCGTACTTTGCAGGGGTATCGGAGAGGATCCCCTTGGCGTGGGAGGCCGAAGATGATGGAAGTGTTCCTGGCGGCGCTCTTGGTGCTGGGCGGGACGGGAGTACGACTGCTTGCGCCGCGTGCGGCGGAAGTGACGCGCGGCCGCAGGTCGCCCACTGCGGTCCGCTTCGCGGGCACGCTGCTGATGGCGGCCGGCCTGCTGGTCTTCGTGTCCTCGGCTGTCACGCTGATCAGCGTAGGCGAGGTGGGTGTGAAGCACTTCCTTGGCCGGATCGATCCGGACGTGCTGGAGCAGGGCGTCCATGTGGTCAATCCGCTGGCCGCGATCGAGAAGATGTCCGTTCGCGAGCAGAACTTCCCGATGGATGGCGGCGTCGAGCGGATGGACGCCCAGACCAGCGAGCAGCTGACGGTCACGCTCGAGGTAGCCATCCTCTACAAGATCGATGGGCAGCGTGCGCCCGAGCTGTACCAGCGGCTGGGCACCGAGGAGCAGATCAAGAACCGCATCGTGCTGAACGCCATGCGGAACGGCGTACGGGATGCGATTGCCACGAAGTCGATCAATGACGTGTTCTCGCCGAACCGCCGCGAGCTGGCATCTACGATGAGTGAGGCGATCCAGAGCAAGGCGGGCGACCGCATGGAAGTCATCGAAGTATTCGTGCGTGACATCACGGCGCCGCCCACGGTGAAGGACGCGATCGAGGCGAAGCTGGCCCGCGAGCAGCAGGTGCAGTCGGAGCGGTTCCAGACGGAGATCATCCAGGAGAAAGCGAAGCAGAAGATCGAGGAAGCGAAAGGCATTGCCGAAGCTCAGAAGATCATCAACGTCGATCTCACGGATCGCTATCTGATGCTCCGCTACATCGAGGCGCTGCAGAATCTGCCGCAGGGATCGCTCGTGATTGCGCCGACGCAGGGCGGCATGCCCCTGCTGTTGAATCCGGGCAACCGCTAGTGGCCGAGGAGCGGGCCATCGCGGATCGCATCGCATGACCCGGCTCGACTGGATCGTCGTACTCGTCTATATGGTTGCAACGATGGCCGTCGGGCTCTACCTCGCCCGGCGCGCATCGAAGAGTCTGGTCGATTTCTTTGTCGGCGGCCGCGGCGTCAACTGGTGGCTCGCCGGCACGTCGATGGCTGCGACCACATTCTCCATCGACACACCGCTCTACGTGGCCGGCATCACCGGAACGCGTGGTATTGCCGGCAACTGGGAATGGTGGGGCTACGCCGTAGCTCACGTCATCCTGATCTACGTCTTTGCGCGACTCTGGCGGCGCGCCGAGATCGTCACGGACAACGAGCTGACGGAAATCCGCTATGGCGGCCGGCCCGCGGCGACGTTGCGTGCCGTCAAGGCGTTTCTGTTTGCCGTCGTGATTGGCTCGATCGGCATGGGTTACGCCATGCTCGCCATGGTCAAGGTGGTTGATGCGCTGCAACTGTTTCCCAGCCTGGGCCTCGATGTCGGCGAATCCGGAAAACTCTGGGGCATACTGCTGATCAGCGTGATCACATTGATCTATGCCGGCGTTTCCGGGTTGTGGGGAGTGGTCGCGACCGATTTCATCCAGTTCGTGCTCGCGATCATCGGGGCGCTCGTCGTCGCCTTCATTGCCGTGGATCACGTGGGTGGCCTGGGCGCGGTACGCGAACAGGCGCAGGCGCTCACGGAATTCGACATGCTGGCGTTCACCCCCATTGCGTTCGGCGAAGAGGGTGCGCTGATCGGCTGGTCAAAGGCCGCGGGCATTACAGCGACCACGTTCTTTGCCTATGTCGCTGTGCTGTGGTGGTCGTTTCGCCGCTCCGATGGAGGTGGCGAGTTCATCCAGCGACTGTCGGCCGTGCCAACGGAGAATGACGCGGTAAAGGCTGCATGGCTGTTCAACATCATGCAGTACGTCGTGCGCACGTGGCCGTGGATCATTGTCGCGATCGTGGCCGTGGCCGTGTACCCGGACCTTGCCGACCGCGAGCTGGGCTATCCGCGGCTGATGCTCGATTTCCTGCCCGCGGGCCTGCTCGGTCTGGTCCTGGCTTCGCTGCTGGCCGCGTTCATGAGCACGATCTCGACGTTGATCAACTGGAGCGCGTCGTACCTCACGCACGATCTGTATGCGCGATTCGTTCGGCCGCAGGCTGCGCAGAAGGAGCTGGTTCTGGCGGCTCGCGTCGCGTCCGTTCTGGTCGTCGCGATTGCCGGCTATGCCGCCTTCAATGCCCAGAGCATTGCCACGATGTATCGCCTGATCCTCGCGGTGGGCACCGGGCCCGGCGTGGTATTGATGCTCCGCTGGTTCTGGTGGCGCGTGAACGCGTGGGCCGAGCTGGCCGCCATGGTGTCCGGTTTCATCACCGGACTTCTGACTTCGGTCAGCAATCCGATCTACAATCTCCGGATCGATGACTTCGGGCTTCGCCTCATGGTTACGACGGGGATCAGCCTGCTGATCTGGATTCCCGTGATGCTGCTGACGCGGCCGGAATCCGATGAGCGGCTCGACGCGTTCTACCGCCGCGTTCGACCGGGCGGCCCCGGCTGGAAGCGGCAGCGGGAACGCACCGGCGTGAGTTCCGAACAGAATCTGGGCACCGACATCCGTCGCGTGATCGCTGCGCTGATGGTGCTGTTCGGTCTCATGTTCCTGACCGGGGGCTTGCTGTTC
>Ga0187892_10011914_pt1 | contig 10510 bp, 9 predicted proteins | sample MA1701073metaG_FD_139345 | JGI IMG/M metagenome (GOLD analysis project Ga0187892, IMG submission 139345) | Bio-ooze microbial communities from a basaltic lava cave in the Kipuka Kanohina Cave System on the Island of Hawaii, USA - MA170107-3 metaG ...
GCTCTTCGTCTGACAGTTGAATCTCGGAAGCAAACTCTTTGACCGGCTTCGCGTACACATTCACTTTCTCCCGCGAATAAATCCCCGACAGGATGACCCCGTTGCCGTGGTCGTCAAGAAGCGCGGTAACGAAGCTCTGATTGCCGCCCGATCCGTCGCCGCGGAATGGATTGAAGCGCAGAGTCTCAACGCGCGAAACGCCTTTGCGCACCCGTTCGTGAAGCTCGGCAAGGAAATTCTCAACCTCCTTCTTCGCAATTCGCAATTCCTCGACGCCTTGTTTCGCAAAACGGATGTGTTCTTCAAGCGACTTGCCGTGTCCCCCGCGCATGAGCCGCGCGAGCCGCACCTCAAGCCGCACGATCCAAAGAACAAGCAAGACGATCACGCCGCCCAAGACGAAGAGGATATTCCGTTCATCCATGTGGGGGATTATATAGCATGTGAGGACAAAAAGAAACCCCGTGTACTCGTGTTTCATTTTTCCCGCGCTTGCCCTCGGCGCCATTTTCCTCTCGGTTGAAGTGAAAAGCCGCGCGTATCTTATCCTCGGCTCTCTCTTTCTCATGGGATACATTTTTAAGATCACCGTGGATTATTTCCAGGAGAGCTTCGGCTGACCGCTCTCTCTCGTTCTCGCCGGGTTCGCTATCGCGATCGGCTACTTCTCGGTCATGCTCAACAATAAATATTTGAGGAAGACGATGGTCGAAGTCAGAGAGAGCGTCGTTTGAGATATTCCAGAAAAAATCGCTCATCGCGAATGATATTAAAGGCGGTATTGTAGAACCCAACCTCTCCTCGTTCAACCTTCTCTCGTTGTTCAGAGAATATCCGCAGAGCATGGTCCTCGCTCTGCCAAACCGGGCGAAGCCCTTTCTTCTTCTCTTCTTCCGTACGCCTGTCTCCCGTCAATTCTTTCTCAACTCTGGTCGCAAAGCATACAGTTTCATACTCCTTGGCATCCCGATTTCGGTATTCTGTAGCCGTACCAATCTTGCCAATAATCGAGACTTCAACAAGAAGCTCTTCGGCGCATTCCCTGATAATCTCTGCTTCCAAATCTTCCGTCTCGGCTCCTCCTCCGGACAGGAGAATGAAGCCGTGGATTGGGCTTGTGACGAAGCCGAACTTCTCTTCGTGATGCATCACAACTGCTTTCACCGTCTTCCTCTTTTCGTACGAAGAAGGAATAGGATACTCCGGATTTTTGAAAATATCTTTATCTGCGAGAACGAGATGAAAGTCCATGTTGGCAGTATAGCAAAAAACCCAAGCATTCCAAATCGGCGGAATGCTTGAGCGAGTTTAGATTTCGAACGAGATTTTCGGCAAGGGGTCTTTGAGCGTGATTCTCTCTCCCCGAATCGAGAAATCAGCGATAGAGCAGTTCGGAGGATTTTTGAGATACCGAAACTCCTCGTCCGATATAGAAAGGAGTGTTTTCGCAATTATACGGAGTGCAAATCCGTGCGTAAATATAATCGCGCATTCCGGATGGCCACCAATGGAGCCGTCCGCGAGAAACTCCCCAACGAACATCTTGATGTTCCGTACATATTCTGGAGTATTGTCTCCATCCGGAAATTGGAAATACAACACTCCAACACGATACCGTTCTTCCTCAACCTTTCGGATGGTCTTTTCCGTAACGCTCCCCCAGTTCAGGCCGCGTATCCTTTCATCGTATTTGATCTCAAAGTCGATCTTCCGAAAGGAGGCGGCGAAGAGTGCCATCGTCTGAACTGCTCGAGCCGACGGTGAGACATATATTCGTATTCGTCTGTACCGCATGACGCGGCGGCGCAACACTGATGCAAGAACGCGCACCTGATGTTTCCCTTCTTCCGTGATGGAAATTCGCCTATCCATTACATGACTTCGGAAATTAGGGCGTATGTCTTCTTCGGATTGCGCATGTCTTACAAGGAAAATTTTCGTGAGCATATGAATACCTCTCTTTCACGATTCATCAATTTTCAGGAAAGTAGCGACGGCATACACAAAGGTTTCCTCCAAGTCGGACTTGTCGTCAATCCTAACCCACACTGAACCTTCTTTCGTGTAGTAGTGATCCGATTTCTCCAGAGCATACTGTCCGAAAGATACGAACTGGAACTCCAGAAGAAAAGGTATGTCGTGTCTTACCGCAATATCGAGAGAAGCGAACGGCACCTTGAAGTGCGCGAATACTTTCTCCGCATATCCGAGAACAACCGACGGAGTGGTAATTGGATACGACAGTCGCCCGCCTCCGCTTGCGCGGAAATCGTTATCGCGGTTCATTCGGCGCAAGACATAATACCTGTCGGCGTATACGAGTACTTTATAATCCCCGCATAAACCCTCGATATAGTTTTGAACGATGAATTTCCCACGATAACTGCTGATCGATTTGTACTTCTCTCCACTGAGAAAACCTCGGAACCATCCGCGAAAATTAACGGAAGAGAAGCTTCTCGATATTTTTCGAGATGCTCCTATCAAGGCATCTCGGTCTCCGCACAACGCTATGCCTTCGCTTCGAGATCCAGCTCCGGGCTTAACGACGACAGGATAGCAAATGCTATCAATATCCCTTTCAAGTTCTTCAAGGGCTCCATATTTGCGGGAACCAATCGACTGAATCTCCGGCAAGTTGCCCAAATCACGAAGAATCTCCATGAACACCTTATTATGGTGCGCTCGGAAATGCATAAAGCTCGGGATAAGCCTTGCTCCCGCAAGCTGGAGACCAAGCAGCACGTCCTCAATGTAGTCCTTATACCGGAGATTTGGATCTTCGGAAGACTGATAGAGAACACGAGCGCTGTGATAGTCTTCGGAGCGGAAATCGATGTCTGCGAACCGCTTCACAAAGACTTCGTACCCTTCGGCTTCAAGAAGCGTTTTTACCGTGAGCACATTCATGCTCCCGGCAACTTCCCTTGTGGACGAATAGAACATCCCTCTGTAGTCAATCAAGAGATATATCTTCTTTGCCAACACAGTTTTCACCTCCTCTGTTGAGAATTGGGATTCTGTAAATGTTCAATAACGCTTGTATAAAGATGCACTATAATCTGCATAATGTCAAACACCCCAGAGCTATACAATCACTCCGCCGCCAAGGCAATATTCGCCGTCGTAGAAAACCGCGAATTGGCCGGGGGCGATTCCGGCTTCTTGATGCGCGAGTGCGACTTCAAGCGCGTCGTTCTCTTGAATTGCTATTGTACATGGAGTCTCGCATTCGCCGCGCAGGAGGGTGCGGGAGGAATGCGCGGCGGATTTTTCAAAAGGGCGGAATTACCAAGGGAACTTCTTGCCTTTGAACCAAAACTGTCCAGTTTCAACTTGAGAGTTCATCAATTTCACTATATCCTCTGCCGCTTCTTCCGGAGCAAGATCTGCGTCGGTTCCGCCCATGTCGGTTTTAATCCAGCCAGGGTGAACGGAAGAAACAGTTATCCTACCCGACAGACGTATTGCAAGAGTACGCGTGTACATGTTAAGTGCTGCTTTTGAAATTTTGTATGCTGGATGGTTTGTGTGAGTTGTCTTCTCCAAAGAACCTGCCGAGGACGATATATTGATAATATGACCACCAGAGTTGATGATCGGAAGAAGCGCCTCGGTAATTTGAATATGACCGAACAAATTTACCTCTAACGTTGCTCTCAATTTTTCCAACACAACCGATGTATCATCCTCATCTTTTAGAACACCGGCATTGTTGATTAGAATTTCTATCGGCCTGTTCAGATCATTTATCTCTTGAATACATTGCTCTACGGTCTTCGGTTTGTAGAAGTCAAGAAGAAGCACGTGAAGATTCGTATGTGAATAATCAACAGTTCCGGTAGTGGATGTACCGATAACAAAATCGCCACTTGCTAAAAATCTTTCGGCAAGCGCCCGTCCCAAACCTTTATCTACACCACTAATAAATACTGTTCTCATAAAATTGATTCGTTCCCAAAATGTAATACAAGCTCATCAATAACGCTTTCATTTATCCCTAACGCCGCAACGTTCTCCTTTACTGCTTTCCGTAAAATCCTTGCCCGTTCATTTTGGTGACGAGATAAATTTTTTGTAAGATGAGCTAAAACTTCAGCGCCATAAATTACTACCATAGCTTCTTTTTCAAAAAGAGAGGATGTTGCGGTTGTGGAAATATTCGCTAGAATTTTCCGCGCTTGTTCGTACCGAGGAATTGAAGTGAAAAAATGTTTATCACCTAATGCGGCGACAAGCCGTTCTACCCCAAGGGCATAGCCCGCGACATAGTTGATTGGAACAAGAACTCCATTTCCAATTTTGAAACAGTTAAAAACAACAGTACCGATTTCAATACCTTGATAAGCGATTTCAAGCCGAGGTCCAACAAACGCTCCTTTCACAGGATTGATATCTACATTTTCAAGAGATTTTACAGGAATTAAACGAACTTTGTTTGCAAGAAAACTTTTTGAAATTTCATCGGTCGGAAAGTTGTATTTTCGTTTAAGCAATTTATCCCGTCCTTCTGTATTGCCGCCAAAAGTTATCTGCTCTAGATACGAGATTTCTACCTCCCCTAAATCGATATTGAAGATGCCGAGAAGTTCTAAAAATTGTGAGAGTATTTCTTTTTGCAAAGTATGGAAACGGTTGTCTTTGAACGGATCAACATAATCCCCAACCAAGTCCATACTTTTGGCAAAAATACCCATGTGGAACAAAAACGAATGAATGCTATCTGGTAAATCCTGTACGCGCAGACACCGGTCTATTCCCCACAGTGATGTTGCTTTGTTAGGTAAATCCAATATCTCCTTATGAAAACCACTAACATTGAATTCACCTTCAAATTGATTTCCAGCGATATCAGAAAATTTTGCAAGGATAAGATCCGCCTTGTCTTTATGGAAATCCTCTAACACTGATGGTATTCCTTTCGGGCTATTCATCGCTCAATATGAAATTTATTAACAGACATTCTATGAAATTTTTCTTTTCCGTTTTTCCCATCAACCAAAGAAGTTGAGAAGTCATCAATAATAATTCGGCCTTTCATTGGTGGCGCATATAAAACGAGAGATTGATATTCGCCGCCTTCGGCCGCCGCGTCAACTTTCATTGAAACAAGTTCTGCTATCAATGCATTGTCTATAGTTTTACCGACAAAATTTTCCGGGAGATTACCTTGTCGGACACTTACGATGACTGATTCGATTCCAGATGAAATTATTTCTCTCATATATTTCTCATCACTTTCTCTTGTCGGGCAAGCATCCCGAGCTGGACGCAAAAGATTTACGCCTAACGCGCCAGCAAGCATATCACCAATACCGGAAGTGTAGGGGTGCCAAAGATCGCCTGTAACAAGATGTGTGATGTCGTCCTTCTGTACGAGTTCATTTAGTCCAGTAAATAATTCGTGCATGTAATCCTTTCCAGACCCAACGGTGATTTGTTTATATATCACCCCAAGCAAGTCTAGTTGCGCTTTTCGTATCTGCTCATCGGCTTCTGGGCCAGCATGAAGTTGGGTATCTCCCGTTTTTGATTGAACACTCACAACATACTCAATAGGACCCATTTCAAGGGCTTTTATGAGAGAATAGAAGCTATCTTTGCCACCACTAAACAAAACAACGGTTCTCATAACAAGTCTATTTTAACAAAATTCCGCCCTTTTGAAAAAGTCCCCACCGCGCATTCCTCCCGCACCCTCCTGCGCGGCGAAAGCCCCACCCAAAACAAAAATAGTCAAGGCAAAGCAAAAACCTTTTCCTCCCGCATCTATGCAATCACTCCGCCGCCAAGGCAATATTCGCCGTCGTAGAAAACCGCGAATTGGCCAGGGGCGATTCCGGCTTCTTGATGCGCGAGTGCGACTTCAAGCACATCGTTCTCTTGAGTTGCTATTGTACATGGAGTCTCGCATTCGCCGTGACGGATTTTGACTGCAAGGCTCTCATGCTTCTCGGGCGCTTCTGCAATCCAGTGCGCATCGCGGACGATGAAATTCTTTTTCGCCGTCCCTTCGTTCGACTTCTCGCGCGAAATATGCACGATGTTCTCTCTCGCATCTTTCCCCGCGACATACCACGGCCCGCCGGAGAGGCGAATTCCTTCGCGCTGGCCGATCGTGAAGAACCAGAAGCCGTTATGTTCGCCGAGAATCTTCCCGCTCTCTTTCTCGACAAGCTCGCCTTTCTTCTCGCCAAGATGGCGTTTGAGAAATTCATTGAACTTAATTTTCCCCAGGAAGCAGAGTCCCTGGCTGTCGCGGCGCCCTGCATTTGGAAGCCCCATCTTCCCCGCAAGCTCTCTCACTTCGCTCTTCTTGAGATGCCCGATGGGGAAGATTGCGCGCCCAAGCTGTTCCTGCGAGAGCTGCGAGAGGAAATAGCTCTGATCTTTCATCCTGTCCTTCGATCTCTTGAGGCGCGCGATTCCGTCCCGTATCTCTGCTTCTGCATAATGCCCCGTAGCGATTGCGCCATACTCTTCGCCGATCCAATCATAGAATGCGCCGAATTTTATCATAGAATTGCAGAGCATGTCCGGGTTGGGCGTTCGTCCCGCGCGCGCTTCCGCGACCGCATACGCCACGATGCGCTCGTTGTACTCTTTCTGAAGCGGGACGATTTCGAGCGGCACATCGAATTTCTTGCACACCTCGCGCGCGTATTTCACATCTTCTTCCCACGGGCAGACACTCCGCTCCGCAAGTTCGTCTTCGAGCCAAATCTTAAGGTAAAAGGCATGCGTCTCACGCCCCGCTTCCCGAAGAAGCGCAAGCGCCGTGGAAGAATCCACCCCGCCGGACAGGAGCATTGCTATTTTCATGGTGGTTATTCTATAATAGGGCAGAGATATTATCCACTAATTTTCACGCACCGCTATGCAATACGAAGCAAAAAATTTTGAGCATCTTCTCGGGGCGTCCGGATTCTCGGATGCGCTCTTGAAAAATCATTTCACGCTGTATCAGGGATATGTGAAGAATTTCAATACGCTCGACGAGACGCTTAAGAAGATGGAAGCAGACGGGAAATTCGGCGCCCCGGAATTCGCGGAACTGAACCGCCGGCTCGGCTGGGAATGGAATGGCATGCGTCTGCACGAGCTCTATTTCGGGAACATGAAGAATGGCGAAGGAGCCGTGAGCGAGGGCAATTTGAAGAAGAGAATTGTGGAGGAGTGGGGGAGCATGGAAATGTGGGAGAAAGACTTCAAGAGTACGGGCGCCATGCGCGGGATTGGGTGGGTGATCCTCTATCACGATAAGACGGCGGGGCGGCTGTTCAATGTATGGGTGAATGAGCACGATATGGGACACTTGGCGGGCGCAACGCCGTTGCTCGTGATGGATGTCTTCGAGCACGCCTTCATACTCGACTACGGCTTGAAGCGCGCAGACTACATTGAAGCATTTTGGAAAGCGGTGGATTGGGAAGTTGTCGAGAGCCGGCTGGAAGAGTAAAATAGAAGTACCGTGGACGATCTCACTCGCCATCAATTCATTCTCCTCGTCATTCTCGTCACATTCGTCGTTTCTCTCGCGACGACCGTGTCGGTGGTAACCTTGCTTGAAGACAAGCCGTCTTTCATCCCGACGACGGTGAATCGCATCGTGGAGAAGACTGTCGAGACGATCATTTCCGGCACATCCACCCCGCCGGAAGTAATTCGCGAAGAAGACATCATTGCGAGAGTCGTGCAGGAGAACCTGCCGTCCGTCGTGACGATTCTCATCCGAAGCTTTGAAATTCCTTCGGAGGCGAAAGCCGTGACGGGCGTCGGTTTCGTTATCTCCGACGAAGGCCATGTCGTGACGGACATCGCGGCGCTTCCCGAGCAATCAAGCTATTTCATAGAGACAGAGAATGGCATCGTCTCTGAAATGCGCCTTCTCGCGCGATTCGAGGATGAGAAAGCGGGAGTGCTTGTCCCCACGAGCGCATCTCTCGCGTCGCGGCTTGCGGCGGTCCGGTTCGCTCCGGGCGCGCCGGAACTCGGCGAGACGGTCATTGCCATCGGCGGCAGGGAAGCGCGGACGGTGCGAAAGGGAATCATCTCTTCCGTTGACGAGAGAGAAGGAGAGGGAGGAGCGGAGAGGATCATCTCGAAAATTTACAGCAATGCCGACCTGACCCATCTTGATTCGGGAGGCCTCCTAATCGACCTTCGCGGCCGCGCTGTCGGCATGAATATCGTAAGCCAAGACGGAAGCTTCACCCTCTCGGCGCAGTCTCTCTTGAGGATTCTTGATTCTGCGAAAGCCGGAAGCTGACACCGCCCCAATTGACATTTCACATTCTCTCGTTGTAAAATACAACCATTCTCGTACTCGTTATGAGTGGCGAGTGGCCAGCACTATGCCTCCATTTCAAAGATTTACAACCAAAGCGAAGGATGCGATACGGCGCGCGCATGAGCTTGCCATCGAACGCGGGCAGAATCATGTCAATCCGCTCCATCTTCTCGCGAGCATTCTCCTTCAGGACGAAGGGCCGGTGCTTTCCGTGCTCGACAAGATGGAAGTGGATGTCAATCTCTTGACGGATACCGTCATGGAACTCATCGAATCGCCCGAAGGGGGGAGCGTTCTGTCTCCTTCGTACCAGATGTACCTGACGCCGGAGCTTGCCGCGGTGCTTGAGAACTCTGTCCGCTTCGCGAATTCCATGAAGGACGATTTCACTTCAACCGAACATCTCTTCCTCGCTCTCCTCGATGTCGCCCCGCAGGCGAGGGAATTGCTCGCTCGTTTCAAGGTGTCCAAGGAAGATGTCGCCCGCACGCTCGAAGAGTTCCGGCGCGGGCATATTTCCCACGACGCTCCCGGACCGAAGAAAATGCGCATGCTCACGAAATTCACGAGGAACCTCACGAAACTCGCGCAGGAAGACAAGCTCGATCCGGTCATCGGCCGCGACGGCGAGATTGCGCGCGTCATCCAGACGCTCTCGCGGCGCACGAAGAACAATCCGATCTTGATCGGGGAGGCCGGTGTCGGGAAGACGGCCATCGTGGAAGGGCTTGCCATCCGCATCGCGAAGAATGATGTTCCGGATTCGCTCAAGGGCAAGGAACTTGTTTCGCTCGACCTCGGATCACTCATCGCCGGCACGAAGTATCGCGGAGAATTCGAAGAGCGGCTCAAGTCCATCATGAAGGAAATTGAGAAAGCCGAAGGGAAGGTCGTGCTCTTCATTGACGAGATCCACATGATCGTCGGCGCGGGCGCGGCGGGGGGAGATGCAATCGATGCGTCGAATATTCTGAAGCCGGCGCTCGCCCGCGGAGAACTTCGCGCGGTGGGAGCGACAACGCTCCGCGAATATCAGAAATACATTGAGAAGGACCAAGCGCTTGCGCGCCGCTTTCAGCCGGTCTATGTCGCAGAGCCGAGTCCCGAAGATACCATTGCCATCTTGCGCGGACTCAAAGAGAAGTATGAGCTCTATCACGGCGTGAAAATCACCGATGACGCCATCCTTGCCGCCGTCACTCTCTCTTCGCGGTATATTTCTGACCGGTATCTCCCCGACAAGGCGGTGGATCTCGTAGACGAGGCGGCATCATCGCTCAAAATTTCGCTTGAGACGAAACCGGCCGCGCTTGAAGACACGCACCGCAAGGTGATGCGGCTTGAGATTGAGAAAGAGGCGCTCAAGAAAGAGGCGGAGAATCCGGGCGGGGAAGGAGAACATGCGAAATCCCGGATTGCGAATGTGGATAAGGAAATAGCCGATCTTCGCGAGAAGACGCACGAGCTTGAAATGCGCTGGAATAACGAGAAAGAGATACTCACCGCCATACGGGAGATGAAAAAGAAGCTTGACCAGATGCGGCTTGAGGCAGAGTCCGCGGAATTGCGTTCCGATCTGGCGACTGTTGCGGAGATTCGGTACGGGAAGATTCCGGCGCTCGAGAAGGAGATGGGCATTCACACGACCCGCCTCTCGAAACTCCCGACGGGGAAGAGGGTGCTCAAAGAAGAAATTTCCGAGAAAGAGATCGCCGATGTCGTATCCAAATGGACCGGCATACCGGTTTCCAGAATGCTCGAGGAAGAAGTGGCGAAACTCGCTCGCGTCGCCGAAGAGTTGAAACAGCGCGTGATCGGGCAGGATGAAGCGGTTACCCGGGTTGCGGACGCCATCAAGCGTTCGCGGGCGGGGATTGCGGATCCGAACCGTCCGATCGGATCGTTCCTCTTCTTGGGACCTACCGGCGTCGGCAAGACCGAACTCTCCAAAGCGCTCGCGGAATTCCTCTTTAACGACGAGAAGTCCCTCATTCGCGTGGATATGTCCGAATACATGGAGCGGCATTCGGTTTCCAAGATGATCGGCAGTCCCCCTGGATATGTCGGCTATGAGGAAGCGGGCGGACTCACGGAGACGGTGCGCCACCGGCCGTACTCGGTGATACTTTTCGATGAGATTGAGAAGGCGCATCCGGAAGTGTTCAATATCTTGCTCCAGGTGCTCGACAACGGGCGTCTCACGGACGCGAAGGGAAGAAC
>Ga0187892_10011916_pt1 | contig 10508 bp, 5 predicted proteins | sample MA1701073metaG_FD_139345 | JGI IMG/M metagenome (GOLD analysis project Ga0187892, IMG submission 139345) | Bio-ooze microbial communities from a basaltic lava cave in the Kipuka Kanohina Cave System on the Island of Hawaii, USA - MA170107-3 metaG ...
CGCTCCTTTTAAGATGCGACCCTCAACGCTCCTTTTAAGATGCGACCCTCAACGCTCCTTTTAAGATGCGACCCTCAACGCTCCTTTTGAAGATGCGACCCTCAACGCTCCTTTCGCCGTGCGTCGTCTGTAGATCGAGAATTGAGAGGTCAGACGGTACCCTCCCTCGTTGCCTCATTTCGCTTCGGGTGGGCGTTCCCTGTTGTTCCCTCGGTCAGACATCGCCGATAAGACGACTTTCCCGAAAGCACCGCCGAACATTAGCAAGCATCCGAGTTCTATCTTATTCTGCTCGTCCCATGGCAAGAATACTACGGCGACGATAATCCCAATGCCCACAGAGCCGCAGAAATTGAACAGATTACCCAGAATTTTTTTTCTAGATTTGTTGCCCGCTACCACAGTAAGTCGAGTTCATGGGTTTTCATATACATAACAGATCCCACAGGCAGAAACACAGATCCCGCCCCCGAGACCTGCAATGTATTCACGTAGGCATTTCCCGAGACAGGCGCGAACGCCTTCTCCTGGGGTGTCCCAGCATCCATCTTTGCACAGGATTCCGCAGTCTATTGCACCGGCGGGTAGGCACGCAAGACATACATAACACCACCAAGTTCTGAACCTGAGGCCGGTGGGGTCGGTATGATTCACCGGGTTAGATTTCACATACGAATAGAGATTTGGCCCATCTGCAAATCCCGAGGGATCTTCGCTGATGAATCGTCCAGTATTCGGATCCATGACGCGTAGTCGATAGTAGTAAAAACCGAGCGAGTCGCCTAGTGCTTCGCGGGCAGTGAAGGTGTAGCGGGTAGGCAGTGAGCCCGTCTGAGCGCGGATCAGACCAAATGCCTCGTAGGCACACTCCTTAGCGATATCCTCAGTCTCATCGGTAATGGCGGCCACTGAGCCCAACCCATCAGTGTGATAGACGTAGCGCATTGGCGACATTGACGACGGAGAATCAATCCGCTCAATCGGTTGGTCAATGTCGGGACCGTTGACGTACACAGAGCACACAACACCGTTGGTCAGCTCCAGCACTACGTTCGGGCCGTCAAAGAGACAGCGGTTGGTCACAGTCCCCACGATCTCTTCGATGCGGTTATGATCGCCGTCGAAGCGGTGGCTGAAGGTCGCATTGTTCGTGTCCGTGAGCGAGGTCATTTGCGAGCGGAAGTCGTAGGCATATGCTCGGCTCACCGCGCCGGTTACCTGGTTGGTCAACCGCCCCGCGCCATCGTACAAGTACGCCCAAGCGCTGTCGTTGGTCAACCGGTTGGCCACGTTGTAGGCATAGTCCACTACATTGGTGGCGGTGCTGCTGATGTCCAGTAGGTTGGTGCGGTTGCCAGCCTTATCGCAAAAGAAGTTCTGCGTTCGTCCGTCGGGGTAATCGACCGCCACCAGCCAGTTGTTGCTGTTGTAACCATAGCTATTGACCCCTTCGAGCGTCGTCATCGTCGTTCGATTGCCCGCCAGGTCGTAGGTGTATGCGAAAGATTCGATCGTGTCAGCCGAACCTTCGTGGACCAGATTGGTCAACTGATTCGCATTGTCGTATTGGTACGTTGCCGTGGTCCCATTCGGCCATGTCGCTGCCGTGCGACGGCTCACATCGTCGTATGTGAAGCTGGTACTCTCGCCGTTCCCCGTAATCGTGGTCACGCGATTGCGAGAATCAAAGCTGTAGCTCTGAGTCAACACTGAGCCGACAGTGAAGTTGGTGCGGTTGCCGACCGCGTCATACCCATAGGCTAGCGTGTAGCCAGTGGGGTCGTCCTTGCTGACCAGCAGGTCACGTTGGTCATAGTCGTAGCTTGTTGTTTCCGTGGTCGTACTACCAATCTTCGTGCGCATGGCCGTGCGTCGTCCGCCCGCATCGTAGTCGAACTCATACCGGAGCGTGCCTGAGCCTTCGCTGGTCATTCGATTCATGCTGTCGTAGCTCCAAGAGGTCACGATCCCCGCACCGTCTACGCGGTTGGTCCGGTTGCCGACCGAGTCGTACGCGTATGTCGTCACCTGGCCGAGGGCGTTGGTTTCGGCAATGACTCGATTTCGGCTGTCGTACGCCCAGAAATAGGAATGATTGAGCGCGTCGGTCTGCTTGGTGCGCCGCCCCACTTTGTCGTACACCCAGGTCGTGGTGCCGCCGTTGCCGTCCGTCATGCTGATCAACTGTCGTTTCAGATCGTAGCCATATTGTATCACGTTTCCTTTGGGATCGGTGATTTTTGTGGGCTGCGCCCAGGCGTTGCACGAGCCGCAGCCGCCCCCGCCCCCTCCGGCCACTTCGTATTCGTAGCTTGTCGTTCGGCTCAGTGGATCAGTCATGCTGGTCATGCGACGGAAGTCGTCGTAACCGTAGCTCCAGGCGTGGCCGAGTTCATCCACCTGGTTTGTGCGGTTCCCGAAGGCGTCGTAGGCCAAGGTCCTGTAACTGGTATCGGGATTAGTGATCTTCGTCATCAGGCCGCGCTCGTTGTACTCGTAGCTGGTCGTGTTGCCGCGGGCGTCGGTCATCGAAGCGAGGCGATCCTTCGAGTCGTAGCTGTATGTGGTCACGTGGCCGAGCGCGTTCGTCATCGAGGTCATGAGGCCGTTGGTGGTGTAACCGTACCCTTCGCTGCCGCCATTGCGCTCGCGGTGCGTCAACACCTGCCCGAAGCTATTGTAGCTGAATTCTTCGTAGCTCGAATCTGCGTAATCAATTCGCGTCACTCGATGGCTGCCATCGCGGGTATAAACAGTCCCCTGACCGAGTTCGTTCGTATAGGCTGTGACCAAGTCGAGGCTGTCGCGGGTCCAATTGCGCACGCTGCCATCGGGCAGGGTGATGCTTAGATGGTTGTCGTATTGGCTCGGGACGCGACCGGTCACGCGGCCCAGCGCGTCCACCGTGTTCGTCAGGAACCCGTAGTTGCTATTGTCGTACTTGAACACGGTTGTATTCCAAAGAGGATCGGTGGCACTGTACACATGGCCGCCGGTGTACATGTGCCAGGTGTTGCTCGTCCCGCCGGGATAGACCACCAGCGGCCGGCTGATCTCGTTGTTGAAGATGCCCAGCGTGGCCAGCACGGAGTCGGTGTTGTAGTTGAGTTCTTTCTCGATTCGGCCAAACACACCGCTGCTGTAATCGAAATACTCATATTTAATCTCGGGCGCCGCTTCCACGGTGCGGGGATCGGAGGCAGCGGTCAGCAGCGTAGGACTGTCGGGCATGGTTTGGGTGTACGTATATGCGGCTTGTGTGCCGTCGCCGTATTGGGCAGAACCCAGCAAGTATCGCAGGTCCGGCAAGGCCGGATCATCGAAGAGAGTGTAGCTGTAATTGACACTTCGTCCATCGCTGGTCTCCACCTTGGTGATGGCGGTGATGGTTTGTGGGAACTCGAAGAATGCCTGGAACACTCCGCCAGTCATAGAGGACTCGAAGCCACCGCGCGGGTAAAAGCGGATCTTGCCGACCTTGTTGGTATTGCTCGCGCCGATGTCGATCCCGGTGAACCCGCGCGTCGGCCCGTCGAACTCGAAGTACGTGTTCACATCGCCATCGAACGCCTTGTCGTAGGTGTTGGTGGCCGTCGTTGCCGGCTGGGTTCCGAAGGGTGTGCCGGTCAATACGTTGGTGCCTCCGAGCGCGATGAACTCGATCTCCGAGACATTGACGTGACTGTTGTCGGGGCTCAAGTAGCGCCAATACCGGCGCACAAAGTTGAAATTGATCGTGACCTCGTTCCAGCCGCTCGAAGGCAGTGTGGTGATCGTGTGAATCTGGTTTGGACTGTAGGTGGTGCTACGCGTGATCGTCAGATTGGTGTAGCTCACCTGGAAGTAGCGCCCCGCCGGCTCAGTGACCCGCCAGAGCAGGCCGTTGGTGTAGGTGAGGTTGTATTGGTTCTGCATCGTGTCCTTGAAGTACTGCATCTGATACACGCCATTGGTGAACTTCTCGAACACGTACTGAAAACCGTTACGCCGTTGCAGCGTGTAAATGCTGCCGTCTTGGAACACGCGGTCCTTCACGCCCGCATAGGTGCCAACCCAGTTGGTCGAGCTCATCTGCTTGAAGCGGTTGACCGTGCCGTCGGGATAGAGGATATCGATCTGCGGCGGGCTTCCGCCTGCATCGGCAACCTCCCACTGATAGGAATGGCGCCAGTTGCATTGGAACCCGAAGAAATACTTGGAGCCGCCGACACTGCGGCTGGTGTAGTTCCGCCTCCACGTGAGTTGATGCTCGCCGACGTCGCCCCAAATCTCCAAGTCGTGCACCCGACGATAGGCGTTGCCCGTGTAGGGTTTGAAAAGATTGACGCCGCCCACGTCCTGATTGAGTCCGCAACCGCTACCGCCTTCGACGGGTTGTCCGATGGCTCCCGATCCTCCACTGGGACTTGGAGTCGGCAAGCTGGAGGGGCCGGGGACCGGAGGAAGAGGGCCACCCGAACCATTCCCGCCGTTGTTGCAGTCCGGATCGCCGCCGCAAGGAGGCTGAGTCACGCCACCCGAACTGACGTTTCCACAGGGTACCTGGCCGCTCCCGCTTGACGCCAGAACCCAGAGACAAATGACGAAACCAACGGCAACGCGTGTGATCAACGTTTTCATGGACTGATTCTCCTCTCCTGTCTCAGCTTTCCCGCGACGGAGGCGGTTCACCCACCCAGAAATCCAGGATCTTCTGGTCGGCGCCCTTGGTGAGCATCACGCGATGGATGCCGCGCTGGCCGGTCGCCTGATATTGAAAGCTCAGCTTCTTCTCGCGCCCGAGGACTTCCCGCTTGGTCGGCTTGCCGTTGTCGAGCTTGCCGCCGTCGAGGACTGCGATGGAAACCGTCTCGCCCTCGCGTCCCTGCACGAACGAAATATCCACCGCGACGGTTTCCTCCGCGCTGATGTGGACGCGTTGAAAATTGCCAACCTGATTCGGCCTCAGGTCGTAAGAATCGTTGCCGGTTGCCACGTGAGCCAGGACCAATTCGCCATCAACCGCTGTCGTGGTGCTCGCAGGCGCGGAGATGCCTCGGTTGAGTTCTCGCTTGCGTGCCGGGGAAAGGACCATCACCTCGCGAGAGACCTCGGGTAGGCCCGGGTCCATCGCCGGCTCTCCCGCGCCTTGCTCGGGTGCTTGTGCCGCGCCGGTGGTTTTGAGTTTCTCCGTCGTATCCACGGAATGTGGAGGACGATCAATCGTGGGCGAAGCTTCCTGTGATGTCTGCTCTTGCTGCGAGGCTTGTGGTGATGATGATGCTGGTGGCGTGGATGTCGGTGAGCGATCAGGGGATGAAAGAAACCAAACAGAGATCGCGGCTGCAACGACGACGAGCACAACCAACCAACGAAGAGTTATCTTCTTCATGGTTCGTTCCTTTGTTCGCGCAAAAGTGTCTTTGCACTTTCGGAATTGGAAGAGCGAACCACTGGCCAATCATTTTGACAACTGTTGTCAACAAGACAATCGAAACGGAAAGGAGCAACAAATTTGAGGGGGGTCTTGGAAGGCATATTTCTCATGGCGTGCATTCCTGCGTGACAGGCGGACCTTCCGCCGATAGGATCGAGAAATGGTTGAGACACACCAAATGAAACGTCCTATTTCACCACAGAGACACAGAGTTCACAGAGACTCTGTCCTACTATCTGGAACGGTTTTGTCAGCTTGCGAAGATTTCCGACGACACCCCTCACCCTGCCCCCAAGGCCCCGAGGGGAGAGGGGATTCTCCCATGCGCGTCGTCGCAGGAATTTCCTCTCCCCTCCGCAGGAGAGGATACAGGTGAGGGGGAATCTGTGGTTGCGGCTCCGTCGCGCCAGGCCTCTGTGATAACATTCGGCTGCGTCATGACTCCATCCGCCATTGACATCCTCAAAGACCTCGTCGCCATCAACAGCATCAACCCCAAGTGCCAGGCCGACGGCCCCGGCGAGGTGGAATGCGCGCGGTACGTCTCGGCGCTCTTCCAGAAGCACGGCATCGATTTCGAATTGCAGAAGGTGTTCCCGGATCGCCACAACGTGATCGCGCGTCTGGATGGCAAAGAAAGATCGAAGCGGCTCGTGTTTGAAGCGCATATGGACACCGTCGCAATCACCGGCATGACGATCCCGCCGTTCCAGCCAACGATCAAGGAAGACAAACTCTACGGGCGCGGCGCGTGCGACACCAAGGGTTCGTTGGCCGGCATGCTCGCGGCGTTGATCGCGACGAAGGACAGTCCATCGCGCGCGGCGAACATCGTGCTGGTCGCTTCGGTGGACGAGGAACATGCGTTCCGCGGTGTGGGGCGTTTCTGCGAAGACTGCGGCCCGGCAAACGGTGCGGTCGTGGGTGAACCCACCGAGCTCGATCCCGTCATCGCCCACAAGTCGGCTGTCCGCTGGCGGACGACCATTCATGGTCGCGCGGCCCACACGTCGCGTCCCGAACTCGGCCGGAACGCCATCAGCCAGGCGGTGAAACTCATCGCCATGGTCGAAGGAGACTGGCTCCCGAATGTGCGCGCGAAGAAACACCCGATCCTCGATCGGGGTGAAATGACCGTCAGCCTGATCGGCGGCGGCACGCAGATCAATTTCGTGCCGGACACCTGCTGGTTTGAAATCGACCGCCGCACGCTGCCGGGCGAGGACAGACCGGGCGTGCTCGGCGAATTCCAGCGTTACCTCGACGCGATGAAAAAGGACGATCCCGATTTCCGCTATTCGATCGACATGACGATGCCGGATGATTGGGCGATGGAGACCGACCCGAAGGAACGCATCGCTCAGGTCGCGCACGCTGCGTGCAAGGCCGTGAGGCCGTCCGCCCGGCTCTGTGGCGTCCCGTACGGCACCGATGCGAGCAAACTGTCCCGCGCGGGAATTCCGAGCATCGTGCTCGGGCCGGGCAGCATTGCCCAGGCGCACACCGCCGACGAGTGGGTCGAGGTGCGGCAGGTCGAGCAGGCGGCCGAGGTGTATCAGCAGATCATGGAGACGTTCTGAACGAAGTGTCTAAGTGCCCAAGTGCCTATCTACGAACCGGGCCGTCCCGGCAAACCCTGCTGCGAATTTCTTCCGCGTGCGTCCTAGCAGAATGCCGGTCCGTTTCCCAGCACGATTTGGCGAGGGGATGCCCGGCATCCCGGCGTCGCGGCCCCGCTCAGTCGCGCAGCATGTCCGGGTCGATGCCGAACTTCTTGAGCTTCGCGTAGAGCGTGGTGCGGCTGACGTTGAGGGCGGCGGCGGTTTCGCGGATGTTGCCGCCGCGTTTCTGCAATTCGGCGAGGATGATCTCTTTCTCCGGCTCCTGCATGAGCGCGGTGAGACGTTTCTGCGGGACTTCGCCGGGGGGGGGGAGGGCCGTGGCCGCCGCGGTGCGGACCCGGGCGGGCAGGTCGCTGAGTTGGACCATGTTGCTTTTCGCGAGAATGACCGCTTGCTCGACGGCGTTTTCCAACTCGCGGACGTTGCCGGGCCAGTAATGACGGTCAAACGCCTCGAGCACGTCGGGTGAAAACGCGTCGATCTTCTTCTGGTATTCCTGCACGAAGCGTCGAAGGAACGATTCCGCCAGGAAGGGGATATCGTCCTTGCGGTCGCGCAGGGGCGGCACGGTAATCATGACGACGTTGAGCCGGTGGTAGAGGTCGTCGCGGAACGCGCCGTCGTTGATCCGGTCTTCGATGTTTTCGTTAGTGGCGGAAATGACGCGCGCTTCCATGCGCAAGGTCTTGCTGCCGCCGACGCGCTCGAACTGGCGGTCCTGCAACACGCGAAGAAGTTTGGCCTGGAGGCGCAGTTCGACGTTCGCGATCTCGTCCAGGAACAACGTGCCGTCCTTCACGCGTTCGAGCCGGCCGATGTGCTGTTCGGTCGCGCCGGTGAACGCGCCTTTCTCGTGTCCGAACAACTCGCTTTCGAGCAACTCCTTCGAGAGCGTCGCGCAATCCACCTTCAAAAACGCTTTGTTGCGCCGGCGCGAGATGCGGTGGATGGCCTGCGCCACCAATTCCTTGCCGGTGCCGGTCTCGCCCTGGATGAGGATCGCTGCGTTCGAGTCGGCCACGCTCTGGATCAACTCGAACACGTCCTTCATGATCGCGCTGCGGCCCAGGATGCCGTAGAAACTGTGGGCCGAGTCGGGGGGCGCGGCCTGGATTCGTTCGGGCGCTTCTTCCTGGCGCTCCAAGAGCGGACGCAGCGCGGCGGCGATTTTTTCGCACAATACCTCGTGTGGGGAGGACTTGGGAACGTAGTCGCAGGCGCCCAGCTTAATGGCTTCGACGGCCTGGCTGACCTGGTCGTACGCGGTGACGAGCATGACGCGCACCTCGGGCCGCAGCCGGCGCGCCTTTTGCAGGAATTCGATCCCGCTCATCTCGGGCATGCGGATGTCGCTGATGATGAGGTGATAATGGTTGCGTTCCAGCAGGCGGAGCGCGTCGAGGGGGTTGTTGACGGTGGAGACATTGTAATGCCAGCCGGTGAGGATCTCCGCCATCGAATCGGTGGCGTCCTCCTTGTCGTCCAGGTAAAGTATCCGCGCCTCACGCATTCGTGGCCCTCATTTCATTCCTCGATCTGGATCAGGTCAAGGCCGTTTTACGGGTGCCCGCCGGCTGGGCAACCTTGACCGGCGCGGCGACGTGGTTCGGGGCGCTCCGTGTCTCGGGCGTCGCATTCGGGGCGGACAGCTCGGGGTTTACCCAGAGTTCGATGAAGAAGGCGGTGCCAACGCCGGGCTTGGTATCGATCTCGACCGAGCCTCTCAGTTGGCGAATGATGCGCTGGACGATGTAAAGACCCTTGTTGGTGAAACTCCGGGCGGCGTAGGAACTGTTGTTCCAGAATTTCGAGAGGATTTCCTCCGTGATGCCGCTGCCGTTGTCCTGGAACGTGATGGCGACGCGATCTCCCTTGGGTTTCACCGTGATCCGAATCTCGCCGCCCTGGCTCATGGAATGGATGGCGTTGAGACCGAGATTGAGGAACACCTCGGTCAGTGCGACCGGATCGGCGCGGAGCATCGGGATCCCCTCGGCGAATTCTTTGACGATCGCGATGTTGCTCTCGACCGCCAACGGATTCATCAGCAGCACGGCCGAGTCGATGACCTTGCAAAGATCGGTCGGCGACAGCGCGACCTCGCGCGGCTCGCCGGTCAACTTGCGCATCTCGGAACTGAGCTTCTCGATGTAGGCGATCCCCTCGCTGATAGCGCGCGTATAAGTCAGCTTGCGGGGGTCCTGGACGCCCTTGCTGAGCAGGTACGCATAGTTCTTCATTCCGTAGAGCGACGCCTGGATGTCATGCCCAATCTCCGCCGCCATCTGCCCCATGGCGGCGTAGCGCTGGATGATGCCGACCCGGGTCGGTTCATCTTCGTCGCCGAACTGTTCGAGGCGAAACCCGAGCACGGCCAGAAGGCTGGCCGCCGATTTGCCCAGTTCCGCGACGGTTAACGGCCCCGCGATCTTGTCGGGCTGCAGCTTGACGCCGGCAAAGACCAGGAACCCGAGCACGTGCCCCACCACCCATACCGGCAGGACAACGAACCGGTCCTCGCCCACGATCGGCCGAAGCCGGGCCGCGAGCGGTGGGGGTATGGCGTTGTTATCTTCCACGACGCATTGGAGTGAGTCGAGCGCCTGTTTGGCGGAAGGGAACTGCGCGATCGGAAGCTGCAGGGCGAACACTTGCTCCTGGGAAAGGTCGGAGCCATGCTCGCAGCACATCAGTTGCTGCGAGGAGTCGAACGAGAAGTACAGACAGCGGGTGGCATGGAGCAACGAGCGGCCCGCTTCGCCGATCATCCGGATCAACGGAAGAAAGTACGGATGGCCGTACAGGTGGTGCGGATCGAGCGAGGCGAAAATTTCCCGGCGTTCCTGCGCCAGTTGGTTGCGCGTGGCGCGGATGTTGGCGATGGACGTCAGCGTTCGCAGGTACGATGCGACCAGATGGGCGCCGTTGTGCGGCAACGCTTCGACGGTGCGGATTTGGCAGTAGCCGGCCGTTCGACCCTGGACGGTCATATTCACCCAGTAATAGAACGCACCGCACCGGCATTTGTGCGTGTCCGAGATGTGGCCGCCGGCGACCTTGGCCTGTTCGAGCGCTGCCTGGCCGCAAAGCAACGACAGTTCCTGATTGAAGCAGCACAGCGAGACCCGGCGCCCGATTGCACCGGCAAAACAGGTCAAGGAAGGACCGTCGTCCGCCGCAAAGAACGTCGTGCAGCCGGCGGAAGCTTTGGCCATTGCGACTTGCGCCAGTTGAAGCTCAGCAGCCGAAAACACGTCGGGAAGCCGTACGCTCATAGTGAACGTCACCTACTGAGCACAACAAATACCACAATGGCTTGCGCTGCTGCAACTTGCTTCGTCGCAGATTGGCGAGTCAGACAGTAGGAGGCAATTCGCCGTGATTCGCATGAGACAAGGAATTTGATCTCGGCCGGACGACGCCCGGCGCCCCGGTTGGCCCGCCGTTCCCCGCCGCCTTACCGCGGTCGA
>Ga0187892_10011917_pt1 | contig 10508 bp, 12 predicted proteins | sample MA1701073metaG_FD_139345 | JGI IMG/M metagenome (GOLD analysis project Ga0187892, IMG submission 139345) | Bio-ooze microbial communities from a basaltic lava cave in the Kipuka Kanohina Cave System on the Island of Hawaii, USA - MA170107-3 metaG ...
CGAGCCGCGGGCGGCGGCGGGTCCGCGCAACCGCCCCCGCCGGTCTCGATCTGGACGACCTGGGCGGCGGTGAACCGGCCGTGGCGATTGCAGTCGGCCGTCGCCAGGACCGTCTGGCGTCCCGCATCGATGCGTGCCTGGAAGGCCACGAACGCCTGGCCGCTGGCCGCCGTGAACTCGAAGACGCCCTTGGACGGAACGGGATCGGCCGGGTTGTCGATGCGCACGGTGGTGATGTGGTGCTCCGGCTCCATCGACAGCGGCACCTCGACCACGATCGGCACCTTCTCGCCGTTCGCCGTGGCCGCGGGGAGGCGGAGCTCGGGCCGATGCCCGCGCTCCGGCGGCGAGGGCTCAGCACTCCAGGCCCGTAGGGCCTGGCCCAGCAGCCCCGCGGCGGCGGCGGCCAGGAAGCAGCGCCTGGACAGCGCGCCCGGCCGCGGGGCCGGATGCGGGTCTCTCATCGACGCGGCGTGAGCGTCAGTGCCGGCCGGCGTCGAGCTTGCTGCCCTTGTTCGACCAGATGATGTACGCCTCCAGCGCCTTCATCGCGTCGGAATCGGACCCGATCTTGACGCCCTCGTTCGGCTTCTCGATGCACCAGTCGATCATGTCCCGCAGCGTGGAGAACTTGTTGATCTGCTCCTGGAACTTCGGGAACTCGTGCGGGTGCGTGTCGGATGCGAACGGATGACACATGGCGCAGGCCATGGCGGTCTTGGACAGGGTGACGCCCAGCTTCTTCTCGGTGGCGCCGTCGCCGTGGAAGAGCAGGTCGCCGACCTTGACCTGCTCCATGAACACCTCCTCGAAGGCCTTGAGTTGCTCCAGCGTGTGCTTCTCCTTGTGGGCCAGCGCCCGGTCGGTCCCCGAGCTCAGGACCAGCAGCCCGCCGAGCACGATGCTCAGCGCGATGACCGCATGTCGTCCCATGGTCATGGTCTCCCTCCTTGCTCGGCGGCCGGCTACTTGTAGGCCCCGTAGTACGGCCACTCGCGGTCAGCGATGCGCGGCTGCAGCGTCTGGTTGCCGTTGTCGGCGCAGCCCGAGTCCCACGGCGCGTCGGCGAAGACGTCCTTGCGCCACATCACGTACTCGTTCTCGATCTTGTTGGCGGTGGACAACGTGAGCCGCGACCAGCCCACGCCGTCGAAGTGGTCACCGGGGTCGACCCGGACCTTGCACTTGGTCAGGATGGGGACGCCTTCGGGCGCGTACGGCCACGTCCAGGACGTCGCCAACATCCCGATCGACCGCATCTTGCCGAGCTCGTTGTAGAGGACCTGGTGGGTGTGTCCATGGATGTTGGTCACGTTGGCGTACGGCTTGAGGACCTCGTGGACCTCGCGCCAGTCGCGCACCCAGAAGTTCCAGGGCGGGTAGTACTCGTAGAGCGGGTTGTGGCTGAAGATCACCACCGGTCGGTCCTTGGGCCAGTTGCCGAGCGTGCGGTTCATCCACTCGAGCTGATCGCGCCCCACCCCCGCCCAGGCGCCGGCCACGCTGCCGTCGAGGGTGGCCATGTGGCCCATCCGCTCCTTGGGGCTCATCTTCTTGGCCGTCCAGTAGTCGGGGCCGCGGCTGACGGTGTCGAGCCCGATGAAGCGGACGCCCTTGTGGTCGAAGGTCCAGTTCGGCGGGCCGAACAGTTGCCGCCATTTCGCGCCCATGTCGAGATACCAGTCGTGCTCGCCGGGAATGTAGACCTTGCGGATCGTCAGCTCCTTGAGGATGTCGTTGCCGAGGTCCAGCTCGACCGGGTCCCCGAGTTGCGCGAGATCGCCGCCGTGGATCAGGAAATCCGCCGGGGGGGACATCGCCTTCACGTCCCGCACCGCGCGCGTCGCCTTCTCGACGAAGCGCGTGTTGACGTCCTTTGGGTAGAGATGGTTGTCGGAGATCCAGGCGAACTTGAAGGATTGCTGGGCGTAGGCGACGTCGATGGTATTGATGAAGGGGAACCAGCCGTACGTCGCCGCGCCGGCCGCCCCCACCAGCAGCGATTTGTGGATGAACGTGCGTCGGGTGATGGCGATCGAGGCATCCGGACGCTCGCCGGAGCCTCGCAACTCCTGGTGCAGCGCGCGTCGTTCTTGCTCGAGGTGATCCATCGAAGGGGCCTCCTTGGTCCGATGGAGAAGGGGCCGGTGGCGGAGGAGCTTACTTCTTGAGTTCAACCGTGATGGAACCCACCTCCTTTGCCTTGAGGGCGACGGGCACCTCCACCCCGCCCGTGTACTCCTGCCACCCCACCAGGGTGTAGGAGCCGGGGGGAACGTTGGTGATGGTGAACGACCCGTCCTTGCCGGTGACCGCGTAGTACGGATTGTCGGCCACGTAGATCCAGCCCAGCATCCAACCGTGCGCGTCGCATTCCACGCGGACCAGGCCCGGCTTCTTCAGCGGCTTGGCGATGCGCTCTCCCTGGGTGGGCAGGGCGACGTTGAACACGGTGAGCTTGCCGAGGAAGCCGTGGGTGTTGTGCAGGACCGGGTCGGAATTGACGATCTCGAGGTCGCCGGGGACGATGACCTGCACGTGCGGCTGGAAGTCGCATTTGAGGTTGTTGATGGCCGGAGGCTTGGCGGGCTTTTCAAAGGCCTTCCCCTTTTGAACCTCCTTCAGGTAGACGATGGCCTCCTGAACACCCTTGTCCGGGCCGACGAGGATCTGATCGACTTCACGCACGCCGCTGCCGCACGCCTCGCGATCCTTCGTGGGAATGATCTTCTTCTTCGGAGGCGGCGTGCCCGCGAACACGACCTTGCCCTTGAGGGTGCCGCCGTCGCTGACCGAAACGACCTCGTACGCCCCGGCGGGGAGCGTCACGCCGTGCCACAGCCACACGGAGACGAACAGGATCACGGCCAGCCGGGACGATCTCCCATCACCGGACACCGCCCTCACCATGGCCAGCCCCCGGTCGTGTTAGAGATGCGCGGACGCGTCGCTGATGACATCGAGCTTCTCCTCGGGCGAGTGGCACACGAGACAGGACCGCCCCCCGATCTCCGAAACCAGGGCGTAGCCCGTGCCGTGCGACCGCCAGATGATCAGGTCGTAGCCTCGGTGATTGAGCACCTTGAACTTGGGCTTCTGCTGCAGGCGTAACCGTTCGTAGGCGTCTTCGGGGATGATGAAGAGGGACACGTGTTTCTGATCGACCTGGTACTCGAGGGCGGCCACCTCGACGTCGCGCAGGTGGGAGATCCGTCCCCCGAGGAAGGTCAAGCTCTCGTTCCTGAGCTCGGGCAGGTTGATGTTGAAGGCCAGCCTGTTCCTGAACCACTCCTCGGCGCCTTTGGGGGAAACGCCCGTGATGTCGGGGGGCAGCACGCCCCGGACGAGCTTCTGGTGCTGTTCCACGGCGGCCTCGGCGAAGGTCCCCACGGAATTGCGACCCTCCACCCAGGAGTCGATGAAGAGGCCGGCCGCCATCCCGATCGCGAGGAGGACGGCCGCGGCGATGGTGCCGGCCAGCGCCCTCGTCCAGCGTGATCGCCGCGCCCGGAGCTGTCGGTCGACCAGGTCCTTCAGGAGGATGCCCACGCGCTCCCGGACCCGCTCCGGGGCCGGATCCGGTCGCAACCGCTCCACATAGGCTTCCCGGAACGCCAGTTCGAGATCCGCGAGCCGTCGGCAGACCGTGCAGGCGGCCAGGTGAGACTCGAGCGCGCCCTCTTGCTCGCGGCCGAGCTCGCCGTCGACGTAGGCGAAGAACTTGGACTTGGCCGCGCTACAGTCCATCGACGATGACCCTGGTGCCCTTCTGGACCGAACGCTCGGGCGCGACCAGATACGTCCGCAGGAGGTTTCTTCCCCGGTAGAGCCGCGACATCACCGTGCCGAGGGGCCGGGCGACGATCCGGGCGATCTCCTGGTAGGAGAACCCTTCGAGGTCCCGCAGCTCCACGACCTCCCGCAACGGTGGCGGGAGGCGCCGGACGGCGTCACGCACCTGGTCGACCGTTTCGCGACGCACCAGGATGTCGTCGGGCGCCAGGGGGATGGAGGACAGCGGGTTCTCCGCCGACAACGCCGCGGCCGGCCATTCGTCCGCCGGGCGCTCGTCGAGGGCGCTCCCCCGCTGTCGCCGTTGCCGGTCGATGTGGGCGTTCTTGAGAATGGTGAACATCCACGCCTTGTAGCTCAGGGAGCGGTCGAAGCGCCGGAAGGCCCGGAACGCGCGGACCAGCGCCTCCTGTAGGAGGTCCTCCGCGTCCTCCCGTTTCCGGGCGAGCAATGTCGCGTAGTTGTACAGCGAGTCGAGGTGGTCGAGCGCGAGCTGATGGAATTCCGCCCCTTCGTTCGTGGGCATGCTCTGGCGGTCCCCTCGTGTGGGTTCCCGTACTAATACTACGCATCGAGCGGGCAGAAATTCCCCGAGAGCGGTCGGGGGGGGCAAAGAACCTAGCGCAAGCGGCTGGCCAGCGCTAAGAGCCGATCCCGAGCACTCGCCGCAGCTCACGCGCCGTCAGCGCCTTTCCGAAGGCCGCGGTTCCGACGTCGAAGTCCTTGGCGCGGGCCAGCGGGCCGACCACGACCGGCTCGAAGCCGGCGTCCTCCACCAGTCGGCGGGCGATCTGGAGCGCGGCCTCGTCGTCGGCCGCGAGCGCGATCGCCACGCGCTCGCCCGCGCGGTGGGCCTCGGTGCGCAGCGCGGAGGCCGGCACGGACGTGAAGGCCCGGACCAGGCGCACGCCGGGCAGATATTCGACCGAGGCGACCCCCGTTCCCTTGGCTCGTGCGGCCGCGGCCATCTCACCGTCCCGGCCGACGATCGGGTTACACGTGTCGAGGACCACCTTGCCCTTGAGGGGGCCGGCCAGATCCCGGCCGAGTTGCGGCAGCGCGCTGTACGGCACGGAGATCAAGATGACCTCGCCGAACGCCGCCGCCTCCTGGGGCGTCCCCGCCCGTGCCCGGGGCCCGAGGCTCGCGGCCAGCTTTTTCACCTCGTCCAGATTGCGCGCAGAGAACAGGACCTCGTGGCCCGCTTTGACCCAGTGCGCGCCCACGGTACCCCCCACGCGCCCGGATCCGATCACGCCGATCTTCATGCTGCCCTGCGCTCGCGCCGCCTCCCGCGCGGCCAGCGGAATCGCGGCCAGGCTGGCAGCGGCGGTGACGGTCTTCAGAAACACGCGGCGGCTGTCGTTCATGGCATCTCCTCGTCCAGCATCCCCTCGTCCGTTGACGTCATTGTCGCCTGGATTCAGCAGGCCGGGCTCACGGGCTGTGGGCGGTGAGACGTCCGACCACGTCGAAGCGCCCGGCACCCCGCGGTGTCACCACGAGCATCTCGGCCGTGCCCAACGAGACACCGGTCAGCGCGAGGATCGTGGAGCCGTGCGAGACCAGCGCGAGGTTGCCGCCACGGCCGGGTTCCCCGATGAGCGCCCGCATCTGGCCGACCTGCTGCGCCTCGCGATCGGATCGGCCGTACAGGTTGCCGAGCGGCTCCGACACCTCGGCCGCGCTGAAGGCCAGTCGCGCCGTCTCGAGGCAGCGGCACCACGGGCTCGACAGCATGCGGTCCACCACGACACCGCGGGCGCGGAAGGCCTCACCGACTTGCCGCGCATGCCGGCGCCCCTCGTCGGTCAGGTTACGCTGGGTGCCGCAATCCTCCAGACGCATGCCGGGCGGATCGCCGACACCCGGCGTGGTGATCGCATGCCGCATCAGGATCACCTGGCCGCCGCTTCTGAGCAGCGCCCAGATCGGCTCACTGGCCAGTGCCGCCCCGGGCAGGACGAGCGCCGCCAGCACCGCACCGGTCACGACCGCCAGATTCCAGCTATTGCGCCGCAGCCCTCGCCGCCTGTCGTGCCGACTCGCCACGGAGTTGAGCATACCGTTTCCTGTACGTCGTCGCCCAGCAGTCCCTGCCGATGTCGCGGCCCTCCTCGGACCGGTCAGCCTGCGCGCTCGTGAGGCTGACATCGCACGCGGGCGTCATGTCATCGACTCGATCACGGGCGACCACCTCCATGACGAGGTATTCGTTCGCGCCAAACCAGCTCATTGGGTCCTCCTGTGCAGGTGCGAGATAGGGGCCGAGCGAGCGAGGGATCTTCCCCGCTCGCCCGGCCTCTCGGCACTACCGGCGCGACGACTGCGCTCCGCCGCGGGGCGCCTGGACCTCGTCCTGCTGGTCGCGCGGCGCCTGCACATCCTGGCTACGTGGCGCCTGGATCTCGTCGCGTGGCCGTTGCTCGGCGTGCGCAGCGGTAACCATCAGCGCGGTCGTGGCGAGAGCGAGCACCAATCCGTTCATGCGCTTCATCTCGTGATCCTCCTTTGTCGTTGGTTGTCCCGGCGCGTTGCCGTGACGATTGCGCTTCCAGAGCAGCGGACGTGCCAACCGCCAAGCGAGCGAAATCATTGACGGCGGGAGCCGGCGCCGCGCCCGGGGCGGTTCCAAGTCGGAACCGCGAGGTTCACGATGAAACCGTCGGATCAGGGGCCGTGAGGTGCGGCCGCTGTTCCGGATTGAAACGACGTTTTCAAATGAAACGGGCGGTGACACGGAAACGGCTGTTTCCGGCGCGCGCTCGCGTGGCACGCGGTTTGCCTCTCGCGTAAACTGGTCTTCTGGTGAATGCGATGCCGATCCCGCTCACGCTGACGTTCGTCTCGACGGTCGCCTTCGCGATCCAGCTGCTGCTGTTCGCCTATCTCTACTCCTCGCACCGCGTGCGGTTCTTCCAGTACCTGCTCCTCGCGTGGGGCGCGTACACGCTGTCCAAGGGGCTCAAGCTGGTCGACATGCTGGTGCTGAACCTCGATCATGCGAGCTTCGCGACCGACGTCGCCACCGTCGCCGCGGTCGGCTTCATGCTGGTGGCCGCCTTCGCTCACCGCTGGGACTATCGACTGCGCGCGCGCGATGTCCTGGTGGGCGCGGCGGCCACCGTGCTGCTGGCCCTGGCCACCGACGTGGGCGGAGGCGACGAGGGTCAGCGCGTCGTCAACGTGGGGCTCGGCGCCATCCAGATGGTGGCCGGCGTGCTGTTCTGGCCCGCGCGGGGCCGCATCACCGGATTCCGAGGCGAACGCCTCCTGGCCGGCCTCCTCACGCTCTGGGGCGTCCATCGCATCGCGACGCAGTTCGTGAGCGCGCCACCCGGGTCGGCCGGCTACATGGCCGTGCACGCGGTGTTCATCACGCTTTACTTCCTCTCGACCTTCGCCGTGATTATCATGGTGCTCGAGCGCGCGCGCAGCGAGAGCGAGCGGCTCCATGCGCGCCTGCGTGAGGCCGAGCGCCTGGCCACGGCGGGCGAGCTCGCCGCCGGCATGGCCCACGAGATCCGCAACCCGCTGGCGGCCATCGTCAACGCCACCGCGCTGCTCACCGACGAGGCGGGGCTCACGCCCGACGAGCGCGCGGGCACGCTGGCGGCGATCCGCACCGAGGCGCGACGGCTCAATCGCATCCTGTCCGACTTCCTGCACTTCGCGCGGCCCCAGGAGGTCCGGCGGACGCGCGGGGACATTCGCGACGTGGTCGAGCACGTCAGCGGGATGATCCGTGACGATCGTTCCCGCGCGCCGCGCGTGGATGTGAAGGTGGCGGTCGATCCCGCGGTGCCGCGCTTCGCGTTCGACCGCGATCAGGTCACCCAGGTGCTCTGGAACGTGGCCCTCAACGGCGTGGAGGCGATGAACGGACGCGGTCGGCTGTCCCTCGAGGTCGCCCGGCAGCACGGCGACGTCGCGCTCGCCATCAGCGACACCGGGCCCGGCATTCCGCGCGAGCGCCTCCCGCGCGTGTTCGAGCCGTTCTACTCCGGCAAGCCCAACGGCAGCGGGCTCGGCCTCACGATCGCCGAGCGCATCGTCGCCGCCCACGGCGGGCGCATCGAGATCGAATCGGAGCCCGGCCGGGGGACGCGCGTGACGCTGCTGTTTCCGCTCGAGGCCGCCTGAGCATGGCTCGCCTGCTGGTCGTGGACGACGAGCCGTCGGCGCGCAGCACGCTGGCCCTGCTGCTGCGCAGGCGGGGGCACCACGTCATCGAGGCCGACGGCGTCACCACCGCGACGAAGTACCTGGCCGAGGAAGTGTTCGACCTGGTCGTCACCGATCTGCGGATGCCGGACGGAGACGGCCTGGACGTGCTCCGCGCCGCGAAGGACCACGCGGCTGCGACCGAGGTGATCCTGCTCACCGCGTACGCGGAGTGGAAGTCGGCCAAGGAAGCGATCCGCCTCGGCGCCCTCGACTACTTCGAGAAGGGCCAGGAGCCGGACGAGCTCTATCACCGCATCGACAACGCGCTGGCGGCGCGCGCGCTTCGCCGCGAGAACGAGAACCTGCGCGCGCAGCTCCGGGAGCGCTACGGCCTGCCCGGCCTGATCGCGCATTCGCCGGCCATGCACACGGTGCTCGACCTCGTGGAGCGGGTCGCGCCGACCGACGCCACGCTCCTCATCCAGGGCGAATCCGGCACCGGCAAGGAGGTCATCGCCAAGGCCGTCCACCACGCGAGCGCGCGGGCGGCGCGCCCGTTCGTGGCCGTCAACTGCGGGGCCGTGCCCGAGACGTTGCTCGAGTCCGAGCTCTTCGGCTACATGCGCGGGGCCTTCACCGGCGCCACCGCGGGCAAGCTCGGCCTGTTCGAAGAGGCCGACGGCGGCACGCTGTTCCTGGACGAGATCGCCGAGATGCCCCCCGCGCTCCAGGTCAAGCTCCTCCGCGCGCTGCAGAGCGGCGAGGTGCGGCGGCTCGGCGCCACGCAGCCGGCGACCATCGACGTGCGCGTGATCGCGGCCACGCACGGTGATCTCGCCGCGTTGATCAGCCAGGGGAGCTTCCGCGAGGACCTCTTCTATCGGCTCAACGTCATCCAGATCGTCCTGCCGCCGCTTCGTGACCGCCGCGAGACATCCCCGCGCTGGCCGAGCACTTCCTCTCGCGCTCGGCCGGCAAGCTCGGCCGCGAGCTCCGCCTGTCGCCGCAGAGCCTCGAGCGGCTCCTGCGCTACCCGTGGCCGGGCAACGTGCGCGAGCTGGAGAATGCGATCGAGCGCGCAGCCATCCTCGCTCGCAGCGACATTGTGGAGCCCGACGACCTCCCGCCCCACGTGTCGGCGGGCCTGCAGCTGGGTCCCTCCCCGGCGCTGCCGGGCCAGATCTCGCTCGCCGACGCCGAGCGCGCCCATATCCTCCAGACGCTGGAGCGCTTCGGCCGCAACCACTCCGGCGCGGCCGAGGCGCTCGGCATCGGCCGCACTACCCTCTGGCGCAAGCTCAAGGAATACGGCATCGAGCGCTAGCTGGTCGCCCCCTCCCCTCTTTTCGAAGGAGAGGGCAGGACTGCCGAGGGGGAGAGGGCCGGGTGAGGGGAATCGTCTACGGCGTGCTCAGCTCGGCCGCAGGCGCGGGCTTCATCGCAGGCTGCCGGAGCCGGGAACCCCTGAAGAACGAGACCCAGAAATTCTCCTCGAGGGTCGCCAGGCGGTTGGACGGCGCGAATCGCTCCGCGCGGAAGCCGGCCCGCGCCCGCACAGCGAAGCTGTAGAAGTGGACGAGTCCACCCGGCACCAGCCGCCCGTTGAAGATGATGTCCAGCGGCAGGTGGAGCGCCATGCCGAGCACGAAGCCCCACAGCCATGGGAGGTCGGTCGCCCACGCCGCGGCGATGAGCACGGCGAGCAGCTCGTAGGAATGTAGCGGCAGCACGAGTCGCCGAGCCCGTCCCTCGAGATAGTGGCGCAGGAAGGCCGACGGACGCAGGTCGCGCTGTTTCTCGAACAGGACGTAGTCGAGGATGTGGTCGACGTCGATCAGGAAGCCGCCGGCCATCAGACCGGCCGCCAGGGCGGCGCTTCCCGTGCCGGCATATACCGCCGCGCTGGCGACCGCCGAGGTGACGAGATGCCCGCCGGGACTCATGTCGTCATGAGCGTAGCAACCACCGTGCCAGTCTAGCAGCCGGGCTGTCAGCCGACCGCGTCGATCTTGCTGCCCGTCTCGGGCACGGTCATGACTTCCAGCAGGTGGCCGTTGGGGTCCTCGAAGTAGAAGCCGCGCCCGCCCCGGCGGGTGTTGATCTGCCCGTCAGTGTGGTGAAAGGGCCCGCTACCATAAGGGATTCCCCTGGCCTTCACCCGGCTGAAGATCGCCTCGAACTCCGCGTCGCTGACATGGAATGCGTAGTGGAGGCTCTGGCCGGTGCGGGGATCGAAGCCCGGGCCGCCCCAGGCCTCTGGCTCGTCGGCGAAGTCGAAGGTCAGGCTCTCGTTGACTTGCACCTGCGCGAAGTAGCCGGGTCCGGGCTTGACGGTCAAGCCGAAGATCTCGGCAAAGAACTCGGCCGAGGCCACCTTGTCCTTCGCGGGCACGATCGTGTGGTCCAGACGGATCGTCATTGTCCACGAGGTAACGTCAGTAGGTGTGTAAACGAAGAGCAGGCGGTGTAGCCTTCGGTTCGCGACCAACGAACCACCGGCGCGGGAACGCCGGGGAAGGAGACACCGCCCATGAAGGAGAAGAGCACCG
>Ga0187892_10011918_pt1 | contig 10507 bp, 2 predicted proteins | sample MA1701073metaG_FD_139345 | JGI IMG/M metagenome (GOLD analysis project Ga0187892, IMG submission 139345) | Bio-ooze microbial communities from a basaltic lava cave in the Kipuka Kanohina Cave System on the Island of Hawaii, USA - MA170107-3 metaG ...
CACACGACGCCGGCAGCAGCGCCAGACGGAGTCCGCCGAGTTGGGGGCGATGCTGCAGGAGATGGCCACGATTCAGGGTCTGCGCCGCTCAAACGAGGAAGAAGCGCGCCAGATGGGGCTGGACAAGGCGGGGGCGGAAGCCTTCGGCGGGTACCAGCAGAACTTGGGCCCGAACCTCACGCCCGGACGCAGGGCGATGATGGACTTCGCCGGGGCGCTTGCCGGTCAAGGCCAGGGGGCTCGGGCGATCGAGTTGGTGAACGCCGACCGGCAGGGTGTCGAGCAGGCCGAGGCGAACGTCATGAAGGCGCTGGCTGGCGCGAAAAGCGAGGTCGAAGCCCGGCAGTGGATGGACTGGGGGGCGCGTAACGGCGTGCAATTCGCTCCCGAGCAGATCGCCGACTGGCGTCGGACCATCAAGCAGGCCCAGATCGGAGAGCGCGGCAAACTGCTCGGCCTGTCCGGAGAAGGCTTGGTCCAGTACACCTTGGAGATGGAGCGCTCCGGCGGGGACGAGACCAAGGCGTTGGCGAATCTGCCGCCCGAGATCAAGAGCATCATCGGCGCCCAGCAGGGCTACTACGGGGTCACCGGCAGCGGGAAGGCTGTCCCGATCCTCGGTCCGAGCGGCCAGCAGTTGAGCGTGATTCCGAGAGGCGGAACACAGGCTGGCGGCTTCAAGGTCGATCTAGCCTACGCCAACGCCTTCGACAAGGCGCTCCAGTCGGTCACGGGCGGCATGACCGACGACGGTGTGAGTGCGCCATCGCCATACGGACCCAAAGCCGCCGCGAGGCTCAGGCAGGCCGGGCACGAACTGATCGCCGGGATCGGTGGTTTCTACACCCCGCAGTACGTCGCCACGGTCATCGGTCGGGTCGCGGAAGAACAGATGATTACGCCAGAACAGGCGCTGAATCAGGCAACGCTCAACGCGAAGCAGAAGTTCGGCCGGTGGGCAAGTTCCCAGGAACTCGGCGAAGGCATGACGCGCGATGCCTGGATTCAGAACGAGGCGAACAGGTTGACCGAAGAAAGCCTTGAGCGAACCCTCGCCAGCATCCAAGCGCACTTCCTGATGGACTTGCATACGCGCGCGGGCACTCAGCCACAGGCCGGATATGCGCCAGGGACACGCGGGACGCAAGGCGGCGAGCGCGGGACCTACCAGAAGGACGAAAAAGGACAGGATATCTTCGTCACGGACCAGCCGCCCGTCTCGCCGCAACAAGGGGTGGAAACGCGGCCTATCCCGCAACCGGCTGCTCCACGTGGAACGCCGCTTCAGCCGCCGATGTCCGGCTACCCGCAGCAGCCCTTGGCGGCCCAAGGCCGTGATCCTTCCGCGCTGGAAGGCGTGAAGGCACGACCCGATGGCAGCAAGCCCGTGGATCCGGCCACGCGTCCGCCGATGTGGTCGGGCACAGGATTCTCGCCGCCTGCGCTGACGCCGACGCCTGAACGCCAACCACCGGCGCTGGGCTTGACGCCGAGCAGGACCCCGCCGCCGCTGTGGGGCGCCTCCAGCACACTGGAGCGTGTGCGCACACCGCAGATCCAGATCCCGCAGCGCGGCTCGGTCACTGCCGAGCCTGAACCTGGACGTGTTTCCACGACGGCCGAGCCAGAGTACGGGCGCGATTCAGTCACCGCAGAACCTGTCACGCCGCTTGAGCGAGAGCAGAAAAAGCCTCGCGGTCCGGTTTCCGATGAATTGAGCAAGGCGCGCACGCAACTCGATCAGCTCGAACGCCAACTCGCGGACGAAGAGCGTCGCTGGAAGGAACTCGGCGAGCAGGTCGAGATCGCCCAGGCCAAAAACGAGGGCAAGATCAAGGTACGCGAGCCTCAAGCCGCCCCTCGAGCACGTCCCCAGGCGAGCATGGGCAAGCCCCCCGAGGCCCGCTTCGACAAGGAAGCCGTCTCCTACACCAAGGAAGGACTGTCCAAGCGCATCGAACAGGTCGGCTCGCAACTGAAACAGACCATGGCGCGACGTAACAAGGCGCTCAACAAGGGCAACAAGGGCGAGGCCGAGCGGCTGTGGAAGCAGCAGCGCAATCTCCAGCAGGAGCACGGGGCGCTGATGCGCGAGCAGAAACGCCGCAATGAAGCGCCGAAAGACCCGCAGAAGGAGCGCGCCCAGGCCATCGAGGAGCGCATCAATGCGCTCAAGCGGATGCGCGACCAGTCCAAGGCCCAGGGCAAGAAGGAGGCCGCCGAGCGCCAGCAGGGAATCATTGATCGGCTGTTCAACGAGCAGATGCCCATCATCGAGTCGATCCGAAAGCGCGAGAAGACCTGGGCGCCTGACTGATGGCAGACGCCCTCACCCAGATCCGGGTGCGTGCGTTCGACCCGAGCAGGTTCATCCCGGACGACGCACTGGCACAACCCATTGCGGCCAGCACCGCCCCGATGCCGGGCTTCGTCGGGGTGAAGCAGGCCGAACGTGGCGTGCCGTTGTTCACCGAGGAGGAGGAGGCTTCCAACGCCGCCTACGAGGCGAGCCAGCACGAACAGAACGTCCGGGCGATCCAGGAGGAACTACGCCGCGCGCCAGCCAGCATGCGACCGGTGCTGGAGCAGGAGCTGGCGAGCCTGCAGGTTATCCCGCGCATGCCGCTTCAGCAGGTCCAGGCGCAACCTGTAAAGTCTGTTCCATTCGATCCTTCGAAATTCGTTCCTGACCAGCCCACCCAGCGATTCTCCGGCGCGCTACTCGCACAACCGCAGCGGCCGCCTGCAGGTCCAGTAGATCCTGGCGCCATGTCGCTGGGCGATGTTCCGCTGGCCCTCGGCCTGGGCGTCAATCGCATCGTGGAAGCCGCCGGCCAAGGCATCAAGTTCCTTGGCGGCGAGGAGATCGGCAAGGCAATCCGCGACATCGGAAGGGATGGCCAGGATTACTTCCTCCAAGGAATGAGCCCAGGCGGGAAGGCTTCCGCCACGGCCGAATCGTTCTCCGAGCACCCGCTGAGCGTCATCATGATGGCCGCCGTGACCGGGGTGCCGGAACTCGCCGCCATGGCTGTCCCGGTCGGCGGCGAAGTGGCGCTCGCCAATCGGCTGTTGTGGGCCAGACGTATCGCCAAGCGGCTGCAGCAAGGCGGGGTGAGCGCCAAGCGGGCAGAGCAGATCGGGCAGGTCGGTCCAACCGCGCTTGCTGCCGGTGCCAGCGAGGGCGCTTACACGGGGCTTTCCAACGCTGCGGCGGTGGCCCAGGAAATCGCCGAGATGGACTGGGCGACGCTGGAGAAGCATCCGTTTGCCCAGGACTTGCTCAGGCGCTTGCCGGCCGACATGCCGCAGGAGCAGCGCGAAAAGATGGTGCGACAAGGCGTCTCAGAGGCCGCCGAGCGCTGGGTCGCCACCCGCACCGCCACCTGGACCGGCACCATCGGCGCGCTGACCGGAGGCGGTGTTCTGGGGATGATCGGCCGACCCTCCGGGGGAGTATTCCGCGGAGTGACAAGGGGCGGGGTCTCCGAGGCGCGGCAGGAAGCGCCGCAATCGGCCGGCGAGCAGGCGATCAGCAACATTGGAGCGCAGCGCTTCTTCGACGAAGAGCGCTCGACCTTCGAAGGCGTGCCAGAGGCCGCCATCATCGGGGCCGGGGCCGGTGGCATTCTGGGCGGCGCAGCCGGGGGCGTGCATGCGCTGGTCGCTCCGGATGTCGAAGCCGGCCGCGACAAGGTCGAACTCCAGCGCATCCTGCGCGGGGAGCCGCCTGCAGCCCCGCCAGCGGCACCGCCGCCGGCCGCCGCACCGGAGATAGCTACGGCGCCAGCGGTGCCCGTGCCGTCGTTCCTGACGCCGTCCACGCCCACAGACATCGCCGCGGCACAAGCCGCCACTTCCCCGCTCAACGAGCGGCGCCAGCCTACACAGGGGCAGAAGGAAGCGGGCAACTACAAGGTCGGGCGCGTCCAGTTCCAGGGCCTGCCTATTTCCATCGAGACGCCGAAGGGGGCGATGCGTACCGGCGAGGGCTGGCAGGTCATCATGCCGGCGCACTACGGCTACATCCGCGGCACCAAGGGCAAGGACAAGGATCACGTCGACGCCTATCTCGGACCCAGCGAGCAGGCACCGATGGCCTTCGTCATCGACCAGATCGTGCCCGAGACCGGCGCCTTCGACGAGCACAAGGTCATGCTCGGGTACGACTCGATCGAGGAAGCCCAAGCGGCTTACGAGGCTGGCTTCAGCGACGGCCGGGCGACACAGCGCATCGGTGCGATCAGCGCACTGCCGATCAAGGAACTGAAGGCATGGCTGCGCGACCGCGCGGCAACGAAGAAGCCGCTGCGCTACGAGCAGCCCAAGCCTGTCGAGGAACCCCCGCCAGTCGAGGTGGAACCGCAACCGCAGGCACCGGTGCTGGTAGAGCCAGAGTTTCGGGCACCGGAACCAGCGCAGCCGCCCGTGCCTCTGCCGCCGATCGAGACGCAGCCGCCAGCTGCCATCGGCGGCCTCATAACGGATGTGCTCGCCGAAGCCGATGCCGAAATCGCCGCCGCAAGTCAGGCCGGGATCGTGTTACCTGCCGAGCGCCCTACGGACATCTTCGCCGAGGCCGACGCCGAGATCGCCCGCGCGCAGGAAAGCCTGTTGAAAGAAGCGGACGAGGAGATCGCCCGCGCCGAGCAACCGCCCACCGAGGAGAAGCCAAGTGCCCCTGAAACCCGGGAAGAGCCAGAAGGTCGTGAGCCAGAACATCCGCGAGATGATGAAGGAGTGCGCCCCGGGCGGGGACGGGAAGATCGGCAACGTCCCGTGCGGCAGCCCGCAGCACGCGAGGAGCGTGGCGAGCGCGGCCGCGCACAACAAGGCGAGGAGCAGCGCGAAGGGGTAGCACAGCCGGTTTCTGCACCTCCGACCGAGGAAGAAAAACCAGAAGTCAAGAAACGCCAGCGCAAGCCGCGCAAGTATCGGGAGCAGGCGCCTAGGCTGCTAAAACTCATCAAGGAATTAGGTGGCCTCAAGTCCGGGCTGTCCTTGGACCTGATCGGGAAGCGTGCGCATGTGACCAACCGGCGCCTGCCTGGTCTGTTCAAGAGCGGGGGCAAGAACCTCGACGAGATCGTTGAAGGCCTGAACAACCGCGGCTGGTTCACGCCTGGCCAACTGGAAGATGTTGACGGCGGAGTCCAACTGCTGCGCGACATGATCCGTACCGCCTTCGAGGGCGGGCAGGTCTTCATGCCAGGGGAACATGAAGCCTTCGCCGATGCCGTGCGGGCAGCCGACGATGAGAATACAATCCTGGAACACGATCCGGTAGCCGTAGCCGAGGAGCTTGTTTCAGAAGGACTGGCCGACCCGACGGTCGGCGATGTTCTCGACTACGAGTTGATCGCCGCAGCCCGAGAGCTCGACGAAGCGGCAGTCGAGGCGATCCCGGATCAGATCGACGATGCGGCCTACATGGCACGCATCCAGGAGATCGCCGATGGTAAGCGACAGACTGAAGAAGGTGATCGCGGCGTCGAAAGGCGCGAAGAAACTGCCCAAGAAGAAGCGCTCCTCGAGCGACCCACCACAGAGGAGATCCAGGCCCGCGAAGCCAGAGTAAAGCAAGCCGCAGAAGCGCAGCGCCAGCGCGAGGAACAACTAGAGCGGAAGGAAAAGGCCGATGCGCAGCGCGCGAGCTTCGAATTGACGGGCTCTGAGCGCACGGCCGATATTCCTGGACAGGGCAATCTTCTCGAGCCGCAACTTGTTACCTATGAAGTACCCACTCGCATCCGAGTATCTCGGGCCAGATCCCCCGGCGGCCCTGCGGCTCGCACCGCTACCGGCGCCGTATCTCTGGATCTGTTCTCGCCGTCCAATCTCGAACATACCGCCGAACAAGCCGCAGGGCGCATCGCCCGCTTCGCCACCGACGTCGCTCAGATCCGAGTAGGGACTTTTCGCTCGGGCGTCGAGCGGGTGGAAACGCCCGAAGATGCCGCGCACGTCTTCGCTCCGCTTCGCAAATCCGCTGTCGAGCAGTTCTTTACCTTGGTTCTTGACAAGGCCAAGCGTCCGCTCGCAGTGATCCAAGGAGGCATCGGCAACAAGACGCAAACCAGCGTCTTTCCCGGCATGGTAGCCGAGGCTGCTCATTCCATTCCCGGGGCGCACACCGTCTGGGTCGCGCACAATCATCCATCCGGACTTGCCGAGCCATCGCGGGCCGACGAGGTTATTACCATTGCGATCGACAAAGTTCTCAGTGGCACCGGAATAGAACTCGCCGGGCACATCGTTGTGGCGAAGAATGTCGCTTGGTGGTTCGAGGGCGCGACTCCTACCGGCGTGGTCAACATCAAGCCGCTTGCACGACGCTTCGAGATCCCGCGCCTTGAGCAGCGCTTCGCGCGCAGAGGCGCGATCTGGAAGGACGCAATCAGCTCTCCTGCGGAGGCCAAGCGCGCGATTGCGGAAATATCCGGTGGCAACGAAGGCGTCCTCTTTCTCAATCAGCAACAATGGCCGACAGCTTGGGTGCCAATGAGCGCGGATCGGATGAGAAGGCTTCGCACTGGCGAGGTCGGCGCCGGCGCATCCTTGTTGCACCAAGCCGCCGCGCGTGCCAACGCCACCTCGATGATGGCCTACATCAACGAGCGCAAGAGCATCTTCGCGGTGCAAAATCTAGGCAGTTGGGGAGTTCTGAACGATGTGCGCTTGCTAGATGCCTTCTGGCCTGAAGGTGAATCCCTGCAATCAGCGGCCCAGCGCGGCGAACCGCTGACAGGAAGCGACATAAACCTGTCGCGTCAGGGGGGAATTCCGCTCTTCAGCCGGTTATCACCAAATGACGATATTCTCTCGGCCTTCCCCACCGGTGGCATGGCGCCGCAGCTGCTGGAGCGCTACGTGCGCAGGATCACTGGACGCTGGGCACAGCCGCTTGATGTTCGTGTCGCAAAATCTGCCGCAGAGATGCGCAAACAAACCGGCGCCACGAAAGACCAGATTCCTGACGACACCAACGGCGTGCATTGGGGCGGGACCATCTGGCTGATCGCCGACAACATCGGCAGCGCGAAGAAGGCGAAAGTGATCCTCGCGCATGAGGCGATCGGGCATTACGGCATGGAGGCGGTGCTGGGAGAGCGCTTCCCGGGGCTGGTGAAGAAGGTACGCGCCTGGAAGGCCGCCGGAGTGAAGCCGATCCTGGAACTTTACGCCGATGTGAAGCGCACCCACGGCGAGCTAAAGCCCGACCAGGCGGCGAAGGAAGTCATCGCCCGTATCGCCGAGCGGCAGGCTACGCTTCCTGGAGCGCTGCGCGCGCTGTGGGACCAGATCGTGACCGCGGTGAAGCAGTTCCTGCGCGAGCGCCTGTTCATCAACCTGGAATTCAGCCCGACCGAGCTGCGCGCCCTGGTCCGGGCGGTGGGCCGCTACATCGAGACGGGAGAGGGTTTCGCACCGGCGGCGGTGCGGGCGATGGGGGGCGACATCAACCTCGCCCGCGCCATCCAGGCCGGTTCCAGAGCTTCCTGGGATGCCACAGAACCCTCCAGACTCGACGCCTTCATTCGGGTTCTACAAGACAAGCACATCGACACCAAGCGCGTCCTGCAGGCGATCAGAAATGCCTCCGGCGCGATCGACGATGCACTGGACGTCTACCTTCAGGAGGAGTTGTTCCACGGCCGCACAGCGAAGACCGTGCAGGATTTCCTGGATACCGAGTTGAAGCCGCTGCTTGCTAACATGGTGCGCTTGCAGGTGACCATCCCGCAGTTCGAGGAATATCTCCACGCGCGCCACGCCGAGGAGCGCAATGCCCAGATCGCCGCCATCAATCCAGACCTGCCAGACGGCGGGTCTGGCATGCCCACGCAGGCGGCGCGTGATTACCTGGCCGGCCTTGAGCAGGGCAAGCGCAATGCCTTTGAAGCCCTCGCCGTTCAGGTGGACGCCATTAACTCCAAGACGCGGCAGGAACTGATCGCCTACGGGCTGGAGTCGCCCGACACGATTCAAACCTGGGAAGGCGTCTACGAGCATTACGTCCCACTTCACCGCGATGATATGGAAGGCGGTCCAGGAACAGGCCAGGGATTCTCGGTACGAGGGCCTGCCACCAAACGGGCCATGGGTTCCAGACGCCAAGTGGTGGATATCTTGGCCAACATCGCCATGCAGCGCGAACGAACGATCGTTCGGGGCGAGAAAAACCGCGTGGCGAACGCCTTGGTCGGCCTAGCCCAGGCCCATCCCAACCCGGACTTCTGGAAGGTGGACAGGCCGCCCAAACTCAAGGTTATCGACGAGCGCACAGGGTTGGTTGCACAACGCACCGACCCGCTCTACAAGAGCCGCGAGAACGTCATCGTCGCCCGCATGCCAAACGAGGAAGGGCGCATCGTCGAGCATTCCGTGGTGTTCAATCAGCACGACGAGCGGGCCGCTAGGATGGTCGAGGCGTTGAAGAACCTCGATGCCCATGATCTTGGCGAAGTGCTCTCGGCATCCGCGAAGATCACACGCTACTTTGCGTCGATCAACACCCAGTACAACCCGATTTTCGGCATCGTCAACCTTACACGGGACACGCAGGGGGCGTTGCTCAATCTCACCAGCACGGCAATCCCTGGCAAGCAGATCGAGGTACTGCGGTATACGGTCGATGCGCTACGCGGCATCTATGCCGACCTGCGGGCCGCCAGAGCAGGAGAGCAACCGCGCTCTGCCTGGGCGCAACTCTGGGACGAGTTCCAGAAGGAAGGTGGTCAGACCGGGTATCGGGATATGTTCCGCACCTCGAAAGACCGTGCCGAGGCCATCGAGCGCGAGATCAAGCGCGTCACCGAAGGCAAGGCCAAACACTTCGGTCGTGTTATGTTCGACTGGCTATCCGATTACAACTCGGCGATGGAGAACGCCGTGCGCCTGGCCGCTTACAAGGTAGCGAAGGAATCTGGACTTTCAAATCAGCGGGCCGCTTCTCTGGCGAAGAATCTCACGGTCAACTTCAACCGCAAGGGTCAGATCGGCATCCAAGCCGGTGCCCTGTACGCCTTCTTCAATGCCTCGGCGCAGGGCACAGCGCGGCTGGTCGAGACGTTGCAAGGACCGGCTGGCCGCAAAATCATCCTTGGCGGGCTGGTGCTCGGCAGTCTACAGGCCATTGCTCTGGCGACAGCAGGATTCGACGAAGACGAGCCCCCGGACTTCGTGCGCGAGCGAAGCCTCATCATCCCAATCGGTGGCAAGCGCTACATCACCATTCCCATGCCGCTGGGCTTACACATCATTCCCAATCTCGGGCGCATCCCCACCGAGTACGTGCTCTCAGGCTTCCGTGATGCGCCCAAGCGCATCGCGCAATTCCTCGATGTGTTCGTGGATGCCTTCAACCCGGTGGGCAATGCCGGGCTGTCGCTTCAGACCATCGCGCCTACCGCGATTGATCCCATCGCCGCCTTGGCCGAGAACAAGGACTGGACCGGCAAACCCATCGCCAGAGAGGATTTTCGCAAGCTTTCGCCCACCCCTGGACATCTACGGGCGAAGGATACGGCGAGCGAATTCAGCAAGGCAACCTCGAGGGCGCTCAACTGGCTCTCCGGAGGAACCGAGTATCAGCCTGGGATGTTCAGTCCAACACCGGACCAGATCGATTACCTGATTGGGCAGGCAGCCGGTGGTCTGGGCCGTGAGGCTATGAAGGTCGAGCAAACCATCACCAGCGCCATTACCGGGGAAGAACTGCCGACCTACAAGATCCCACTGATCGGGCGCTTCTACGGCAGCGCGCAAGGGCAGGGGCCGCAGGCCAATGCCTATTACACCAACCTGCGCGCCATCAACATGCACGAGGCCGAGATCAAGGGCCGCCGTAGCGCTGGAGAGCGCGTGGATGCCTACATACGTGCCCACCCTGAGACGAACCTCATCAAATACGCTGACCGGATCGAGCGCGAGGTCATGAACCTTCGCAAGCGCCGCCGAGAGTTGATCCAGAAGGGCGCCCAGCGCTCCCAAATTCGCGAGGTAGAAGCGCGTATTACCGCCACCATGCGTCGGCTCAATGAAGCCGTGCGTCGTCTCAGAGAGAGAGAAGCAGCTTGATGCCGAAGTAGAGCGCCGGGAGCAAGAGGAATATCCAGGCTATGAGCAGGTGATTCTCGCGCTGGCGCTCAGTGGTAAATCCGAAGTAGGCGATCAATCCTAGCACCCACGCCACCGCGAGCAGTTCCATGCGCCGCATGGTACTACCCATGCCCACATACCACACAAGCACCTGCGAGGGCTATTCGGGAGTCCTCTCAGCGATTCGCTTTGCCCGGACGGTGCCCAATGAGATCCGCCGCTCGGTGCTGGAGCAGATCAAGACCCCGTAGGACAGCGATCAGGAAGTCCGGCATGCTGGCCTCCAGGGAGTGTGCCAAGATTGTGCCAAGTTGCGGGTTTCTTGCGGGGCCAGTCTCCCCTTGAACTACGAGGGGGAGAGGCTGCTTGACGATGCCTTTGACCTCCCTACCACTCCCGCATGTTC
>Ga0187892_10011919_pt1 | contig 10507 bp, 8 predicted proteins | sample MA1701073metaG_FD_139345 | JGI IMG/M metagenome (GOLD analysis project Ga0187892, IMG submission 139345) | Bio-ooze microbial communities from a basaltic lava cave in the Kipuka Kanohina Cave System on the Island of Hawaii, USA - MA170107-3 metaG ...
CCCTCCTATTGAGGAAATCCGTCTTCCGGTCTTCAAACAAAAATGGAGAGAGGCCATGGCGACTCTCACGCCCAAAGAGCTTTATGTCCTCTCGAAAAGATTTGGCCTAGAACAAGGTCAGGAACTCACCTTGAACCAAATCGCCGAGAACATGAATTACAGCCAAGAACGAGTGCGACAGATCGAAGAGGAGGCCCTTGAAAAATTGCGGGGCAATGTCGCGTTTCGATACTCTTATCAGGGTCAAAATTATAAGCCCATCTCGCGCCCACTGAACAGATCCATTCGAGAGCTTCACCTCTTGCCCAGGGCGCTCTACTTCCTCGAAACGGGGAGCTGGCGTGTCAGGACGATTAAGGATCTCATTCAATGGACCGAAGCGGATCTGGAAGGGATCTTTGGCCTGTCTCCGAGTCAGGTCACCATCATTAGGGATGTCCTTTCGGCGAGATATGGACTCAGCCTAACCAAGGATGAGGAATTAACATCAAAAGAGTTGCGAAGAAGAAAGGTCCTCAGGAATCCCGCACAAATTATTCCTTCATCGGATATCAAGCCCACGCAGAGAAGGGCCATAAAATCTTTTCTTGAGCCAGAAAAAACGGCCGAAACCTTATCCCCCCCAACCATCACGGAGGAAACTTCGAAAAAATTCTCCCACCGGGTGGAAGAGGTGATCCGGGCCGTGCCGCAAATTGAAAGAAACATCTACACCCTTGTCCTCCTCTCCTTTGCCCGCAAGGTCTATGATGCCCCAGGGGCAGAACACCTTCGGGGACTAGCGAGAGACATTGTCATGAAAGTCGACCAAATATCGATCCCCGGTTTTTACCGGGGTATTGATGGTTGGCCCTACTTTCTGATGCAGAAGGAGGCCCTTTTAGAGCTTGAACAATTTCCGAACGAAAGACATTGGAAGAAAATTTTACGTAACTCAGGCTCTAGGAAAATGCTCTCGAATTTGTTCAATGAAAAGTGGTCTGAGGCCTTTGGGTTGATCGATACTTCCGACAATCCTCGGGCGGGTCGCGCGGCCACCTTCGGGGATTTTTACCTGAAGGCGGAACGTTTAACTATTTTGGCCAAATTCATGGGAGGGAAGGAAATCCTCTCGGGATTAAAGCGTTCACAGGAATGAAAAACTAAACGACCTACCTCGTCCTCACCGCCGGGGTCATGCAGATCCCGCCGCCGCGGCACAGATCCAAGAGGCAGGCGTCGAAACGGAGTCTCGCTTTCATGTCGGAACCTCGTTGGAACAACAAGGATTTGGGGAATCTCACTCCCCCTTCTTTTCTACCGGACGCTTCCTCCAGAGAGACAGTCTTGTCTCGAAGTATTTCTCAGAAAAAATTAGGAACTACCCCTCTTCAAAATCAAGTGGATGGGTTGGTCAGCGATTTTGTCGATCAGGCGACCGATTGGAAATCCATCGCCGCCATGACGGCGGGTGGGCTTGCGTATCGGTGGGGGAAGATCAGCGTCATGGGCACGAATTGGGCGCGGCAAGTAGCGCCCCTACAAAAACCCTTGGCCATCGCCTTCGGCCTTAGCTCCGAGGTCACGGCCTTTGAATTCACAAATCGATCCTTAATCACCATAACGGAACGGGCGGGTTTAAAACCCGCCCCTACAACACAATTGTGGAATTGGTCCGGGCCCGGCGGATGGAAAGAAGGCCTGCTCAACTCTTTCATCACCTTCGGCACTTTAAAAGGATTCGGTCAACTCTCTCAGGGACAAAACCTCGTCCTCCAACATGGATTTCAAGACTTAGGGATAGTGGCAGGACATCAACTCGTTTCCCTCACGGGTCTTGGGCCAAAACCGGAGGGGAGTCTTGCGGAGCAAATGCTCCATGCCGAGGCGACCAATCTTCAGATGGGTGCGGGAATGGCCTTAGGTCATGCCTTTACGGGAGGAAGAGTGCTTGCATGGGAAAGAGCCCTCTCTCTCTCCTCTTCATCTCACAACACCTCACGCCTCTCTTCTGAAAAATATTTCTCACTTTTTTACCAGATTCCGCTTCCAGCTCTTGAAAAAGGACCTTTTCTCTTGAAGGAAGCCGATTCTCTGCAAATTCTCTCGGACTGCACCAACACCAAAGAGAAAAAAGGATTTTTTCGAGACTTGCTGAGCGGATGGCCTTCCCCCAAGGCGAAAATAAAACCCGCCAAAGACGATAAACAAAAACTCAGCGACGAACAAATCAAAACACTCGCAAGAACAATTGGAACTTTATTGAAGGACTCCTCCCATCTCCCCCCGATGAGCCTCGAGAAATGGCCACACCTCAAAGGAGACTTGGATCAAATGATGAACCAAGCACCCCTTTTCCGCGCGGCCTTTCTTCAAGAGGGAGCTCCATTTGTGACTCGTATTCAAGAAATTCTCGAAGGGGTCTGCCCTAATACAAATATCGCCATCCTTTTCTTCAGAGAACTTCTCTTTGGAAACAAGATCCCCGACTATCAATGGCCCCTTTCTTTATCCACCCTCACCGAACAACAGATCGAAAATATCTTTTTATGGCCCATCCTTCGCCGCTTCGCTGTTGAGCGCAACTTTCTTTTGAGTCAAAAATACAACAGTCTCGTCACGACATTTCCAGTCCGAACTCTCCTCGAGGAGGCGATCCTCACCTTAGGCTCTGTCAGTCTGGAGAGCTCTTGGGGGCCGGCCTGTGATGTCACCGCCTTTGTGGGAAGAAATGCGGATTATTATCCCATGATCACGCAAGAGATCTTTCCCCTATTAGAAAATGACAAAGGCCCTCTCAAAATCCATGTGGCGGGGGATAGCCTAGCGATCACAGGACCTGAAATATTAGGTCGATGGAACCAATCCCGGTTCGGGGAGATCGAAATTATTTCCAGCGATGTCTTTGAACGAGAGGTTTATTATCTAACGCAGGGGAATCAAACCGCCATTCTTGATAAGAAAGGCCAGCTCCTCCTCTTGAAAAAAGGAAATCGGATCTTTTCCAAAATGGACCCTCCCCCTCGAAACGAAATCAGGGAGCTCAAAAAATTATTTCAAAGCTTTGACTTAAGATCCGATCAAGATATCTTAAGCGTCGGTGATGCGAGGCTTCAGCGTGTTCGTTGGGTTCATCCCCGGGCCGAAGAGATCTCAAAAGAAAATCCGGCCAGACTTCGCTTGGCCACCGCCGATATCTTAGATCCCCGCTCCCTCCAATCCGCCGCCCAAGGAAAATCGGACCTTGTCCTACTTTTCAATGTGATCAATGAGAAACGCTTTTCACGATCAAAAAGGAAGAAGGCCCTGGCCTCCTTGGGAAAGAGTCTTGAAGAAGGAGGATTCCTCCTCGTCGGATTTGCGGGGCATCACAATGATGAGGGAAGGAAGACTCCCTCCACTTTGAATATTTTTCAGATGCGCGGCCACCAATTGATTCGGGTGAGGATCAATGACACGAGCTTCCTCTCCGATCCTTCCACTGACTTTGACCAGATCCCTCTTTAAGGGGCCCTTAGTTCCGCATTTCCTCCTTTATTGTAAAACCTTTTATTGATCAGGTTCATCAGATCTGTTACACTTTAAAAAAAGGAGATCTCATGCCCACCGACCATCCCCGAGTCAATGTCGTGCTGGAAAAACCTTTGTATCAATCCCTCTCGCGCATGGCGAAACGGGATGGGGTCTCTCTTTCCCTCAAGGCCCGCGACCTCATCCGCGAGGCCTTGGAACTCCAGGAAGACATTTATTGGGAGAAGAAGGCCGAAAAAAGGGCCAAGACCTTCCACCCCAAGAAAGCCTTAACCCACACCCAAGTCTGGAAATGAAGCTTCAAGACGGTGTTCTATAAACTCCTTTACCATCCGGACGTCGCCAAAAAAGACCTCCCCTCGATCAATCGGGACATTCAAACCCGCCTCCGCAAGGCCATCGAGCAACGACTGCTCATCGACCCCATTCGTTATGGAGAGCCCCTTCGCAGAAGCCTCAAAGGTTATCGAAAACTTCGGGTGGGAGATTATCGGGTCATTTATGAGGTCCGCGGATCGGAAATTCGAGTCTATGCGATTGGGCATCGGAAAGAGATTTATGAATGGACCTTAAGGCCTTGGATCCCTTAAATGAGTGGGCAACTTTCCTTTCTAACCTCCGATAATAAATCATCATTTTCATCTAGGGTTCAGCACGTTTTCCAAACAATTCCAACGGGTAGGCATGAAGACGGAGTCTCGCTTTCATGTCGGTGCCTATTGGAAACAACAAGGGTAGGGGGAATCTTGATCGCCCTCACCTGCGCCGAGGGGGCTTAAGGCGGCCTGTCATTGGAGGTTTATCTTGCAGGATCTCCGTTCACGACGTTAGGGATTTTCTCACGATCTCTCGGGATCCCTTTGATTCTTCTTGGGAAGGCGCTCCACAAGTTTTTCCCACTCAGCCAGTATTTTCAGATTTTCTCCCGCCATCTCTCGAAATTGATTCGATATTTGCTCGTGACTCATGACTCTCATCCAAAAATCACAAGCGGCCTTCCAGGCCCCGGTCCAAACCGACATCTCAGAGGCTTTCGGGAAAGAAGGCTGAAAATTCCTTGGAATAATTTGGTTTTGTTGGGGCGCGTACAACATCGGCAGCATATCGTAGACGGGGGCGAGGCCCATTAGTTTTTCTTCCTCATGAAAGAATGAGAGGTTTCCATGATGCATGTCCGTGTTGCCGATCAAGCGGCCAAAAATTTCCAACCAGCGGATATTTTGAAGGGCGGCCCCATCGATTCTCTTTTGGGAGAAAAGCTCTTCGGCGGTGTCGGTCCAGGAGTTAAGTCTTCCCACGAATTGAAGGTCAAGGGAGCGAAGGGAGAGAAGCCCTTTGCGGCCTTTGAGGGTTCGATCAAAACGTTCCATTTCAAGAAAAATCCGGTTTCCTCCTGTGATGAGGCAGGAGGTGGCCGCAATTTGCCCGTGAGCCCGAAGGACCTGGTGCGCCACATGTTCACAGATCAGGAGATCGGCCACCCTTTGGCTGATGGCCTCGCCCAAAGGCGGAGAAAATTTGACCAGAACGCGAGTGAATCGTTCACGATCTTTTCGTAGGACCAAAAATTTGGGATGTTCGCCCGCCGCCGAAGAGCCGGGAATGCCGGCGGACATCACTTGTTCAGCGAGCTCTGGATATCTTTCCATACGTATTTCATGCGGAATGACGTCCGGTGGTTTGATGGTGTTTTGCAAATATCGCTCAAAAGCCCCCTCTCCGATAATATAATTTCCGATCAGATCCCAACCATATTGGGTGAGGTATTGAAGGCAGTGGGTGTCATTCCAGTTTTGAATATTGTCCGGAAGCTTAAGATCAGGATGAATCCGGGGAATCAGTCTCCCTAAAAAACCGGAGGGACGAAGGTCCTCAAACAGATAAGGAAGGCCCTCGTAAAAATTGCTTAATACGGTTTCCGAGTTGGATTTCAAGTAATAGCCCTTAGGTTGAATTCCGTGGAGCGTGGCGATGAGCTCGGTCGTTCCCTCTTCTGTCACCGCGTACACAGGAATTTCTGTGTGACCCTCAAGGAGAAAACCTCTCAGGGCATAACGGGTGCGCTGGCCTTTGCCAACTTGAAGGATCTGGTTTTTAAGTCGAGAGAGGAGGCGAGAAAAAGTAGGCTGGCTGATCCTTAGTTCTTGATAGGCCTCTGAGGCTTGTAAGGGGCCCGAGCGAGCCAAGACTTGCTTTAAGCGTTCTTCCAGTTGACGGTGATCCAAGCTTGGCCTTTTTGGCATTTATTTAGAATAGATAATAGAATATATTAAATCAATATATTTCAATTATTTAATTATTTTTAAATTATTATTTAGAATAAGTATAGAATAGATTTAAGGATTTCTATAAAAGCCTATGTTATTTCAGGACCTAAATTTTATAGCACATTCATCATCCAAGAAGGAATATCACGTCCTCGCCTCTTTTTTATTAATTATTTGAAATTATTAATTAATTAATTAAAAATGTAAATTTTAACATCTAAATATTAAAAATACTTGTAATTTTTATAATTAAAAAGTTAAAATTCAAATATGTTTGTAACTCGTTGTAATCAGGATATTATCTATAAGTCTTTTGAATCGCCCTTTGTCAGCGCTGTGTTGGGTCCACGCAGGGTCGGAAAATCCACATTGGTGGAGCACTACACCCAAGAACATCCTCAAAATAAATGGGTCCATCTCAATATGGATATCCTCTCCGAAAGACAACGGGTTGAAGCGAGTGAACTCGAAGTGCTGATCGAAGAGCGCGCCAGGCAAAAGATCCAAGGGGATGAGCCCCTGTGGGTCACCATCGACGAGGCTCAAAAATGCCCCGCGTTGTTTGAGCAGATCAAGGTGATCTATGATCGGTGGAAAGGAACGAAAGCCCTTAAGTGGATCCTGACCGGTTCCGGCTTCTTGACCCTTCACCGCTTGGCCTCGGAGAGCCTGGCGGGTCGTATCGAGATTTTCTATCTAAGAGAGTTTTCTCTCCGCGAGAGTTGTGCCCTGCAAGAAAAAAGACGACCTGCGATCCCTTCAATTTTTGATCGGATATTTTCGACGCAAGCGAATTCCTGGCAGGATTGTCTCTCGAATCTTACCCCTTTTCGTAAAGGGCTCTGTGCCGCCTTAAAAGAGCAGATGATTTGGGGAGGCCTCCCGGAAGTCTTGCAGCTCACCGAACCTGAAGAAAAGATCCGATATTTGGGAAATTATCTGCAAACTTATCTGGAAAAAGATGTGAGAGATATCGCCACCATCACCGATTTAGGTTTGTACCAAAAAATAATGGAGATCTTCGCCCAGCAAACCGGGTCGATCCGCGATGATGGGCGTCTTCTGCAGGCCTTGGGCTGCTCGAGAGATACACTCAAAAAATACAGGGGTTATTTGGAGGCCACTCTGATCTACCAAGAGGTGTATCCCTACATCGGCAGTTCGCTCAAGCGATTGGTCAAATCGCCGAAAGGTTATCTCACCAACAACGGCCTGATCAGTTATTTGACCGGGATTTACGATCTCAACATTTTGGAGAAAACCGCCACCATCGGACATCGCTATGAGAATTGGGCCTTGCGTGAAATCTTGATCAGCCTAGACCGTGATCCTCGGCAAAGTCAGGTCTATTTTTGGAGGACGAGCGGAAATAAAGAGGTGGATTTCGTCGTCGAAAAGCCGCCCCATGTTTTTCCCTTCGAGATCACTTACGGATCGCAGCCCGATCGAAAGAAGCTTAAGAACTTAAAAAGTTTTTTGAGAGAAGAGAAAAAAGCGAATTGGGGATTTTATATCTATAACGGAGAGTTTCAAATGGATCCTGAGGAGAGGATCCTTTTTATCCCAGGCTGGATCTTGGGCTAATTCTAGGTCAGCGCCTTTAAATCCATGCATCGAAGCTTATCCACCCTCTCCCTCGAGGCCTGTGGTGAGTCCTGTCGAACCAGAGAGGGCCGGGGTGAGGGGGGTCCCGCGAATCACTGGAAATGGAATGGCCCCGTCGGGTGGAAAGAGGGCCTTCTCACCTCCTTCATCACCTTCGGCTCCATCAAAAGCTTGGGCAAACTTTCTCAGGGACAAAACCTCGTCCTTCAACACGGATTTCAAGATGCGGGGATGGTGGTGGGGCATCAACTCGTCTACCGGGCTGGAATTGGTCCCAAACCGGAAGGGAGTCTTGCCGAACAATTCGTTCATGCGGAGCTGACCAATCTTCAGATCGGGGCGGGGATGGCGCTCGGGCATGCGCTCACGGGGGGAGAATTCAATGAAGGGACCCCCGTCATCCGACTCCGGGCCTTAAAAGACCAGGATGGTCAGCCGGAAAAAAGAATCTATGATGATATCGGGGTGGGACTCAATTCTCCCTCTGAGACCCCTGGACATGTTTTGTGGAAAAGATTAAATCATTTCCCCTCCCCCTAAAACTAAAAAATCTCTCCCCCAAAAAGCTTGGATAAAAACAGGGAAACCGGCCACACATCGAGCCCCTCGAAGTGATAAGTCTCTTTTCCGCAGTAGACGCCGATCATTTTTTCCACCTTCACTTTGCCCGTCGCCGCCAGCGATCGCATCGGCGACTCCCACTGTCGTTGCCAACGGGTGGCATACTTTGCCTCGATGGCGATCACATGGGGTTTCGATGAGGAGGTTCGTTTTTTGGTTTCGATGATGAAGTCAATTTCGGCCCCCGCTCCCGTCCGGTAGAAAAAAATCGGGCGATGCCTCTCCTTCGTGTGGTTATAAACCCTTAAGTCATGAAAGAGAAAAGTCTCCAAGGCCCGTCCAAGCCACAGGGAATCCAGGGGATCATAGAGAAGGGCCGCCGCCGAACGGGCCACCCCTCCGTCAAACCAATAAAATTTGGGATGAACCTGTTCCCGGACTTTCGCCTCGGGACGATAGGCGGGAAGAAAGTGCCCCAGCAAGGTGTCTTCGAGGATGGAAAAATACACATCGACGGTGCTTCGAGGCACCTTCGCCTCACGGGCGATATTCTCCTTGTTCACCTGCTGACCGTTGAGAAGGGCCGCGATTTCGAGAAAACGAATGAAGGGTTCGGTCTTGCGGACGATCCCTTCTTCTTTGATCTCCTCCCGGATATAGGTGTGAACATAAGCCGAGAGGATCTCACTCGCATTCGTCGGATTTAACACCACGAGAGGAAGACTTCCCCACTGAAGAACCCCCTTCAGATCAAATCGATCTCCCATCTCCTCGGAGCTCAGTCCCTCCATTTTTTTGGTGATCGCCCGACCGGCAAGCAGATTGGCCCCTCCCCGTTTCAATTTTCTCGCGGAAGATCCGCTTAAGGCGAACTTCCACTTCTTTGTTTCGATGAGGCGATGCACCTCATCCAAGAGGCTGGGTATTTTCTGGATCTCATCGAGGCAGACCCAAGTTCCCGCCGGCGGATTTCCGATCCGGGCCTCCAAGATCTGAGGGTCGCGGCTCATTTCGAGGAATGTCCGATTCTCCAGCAGGTCAAAGCGACGCGCCTCGGCAAAATGCTCTTTAAGCCAATAACTTTTCCCGACTAAACGAGGCCCAAATAAAAAAAAGGAGTGGGAGGGGGGGCTTAAAAGTCTAGGAAAAGCATAGGATGTCATAGGGATATTCTACATATATATTGTAAATTTGCACGACATTTTTACAATAAGGCATACAAAAAGCTCTAATGAAGGGGGCGATTTTCGAATGGATATGGGACAACTTTTGCCCCGAAGCGTCGATAATTCCTCATAATATCAACGAGGGTTCAGCACGTTTTTCCGTAATAATTCCAAGGGTAGGCATGAAGACGGAGTCTCGCTTTCATGTCGGCGCCTCGTTGGAAAAACCTCAATGCGGGTGATTTTACTCCTTCGACCCCTCTGCTGGAGGCCCCCCCTCCTGAGACCATCCTTTCCCGAAATCCTCCTCCGGAAAATTTAGGAACCACCCCGATCCAAAACCAGATCGACGGATTGGTCAGCGGTTTTATTACTCAGGCCAGTGATTGGAAATCCTTGGCCGCCATGACGGCGGGCGGACTCGCCTATCGCTGGGGAAAAATTTCGGTCCTCAAGGTAGGGGCGATTCGCGAATCGCCCCTACTGGCCCGCCCCATGGCCATCGCCTTCGGTCTGACGTCTGAGGTCACGGCCTTTGAATTCACGCATCGAAGCTTATCCACCCTCTCCCTCGAGGGAGAGGGCCGGGGTGAGGGGGGTCCCACGAATCACTGGAAATGGAACGGCCCCGGGGGATGGAAAGAGGGCCTTCTCACCTCCTTCGTCACCTTCGGGACACTGAAAGGATTCGGCAAACTCTCTCAGGGACAAAACCTCGTTCTTCAACATGGGTTTCAGGATGCGGGGATGGTTCTGGGACATCAGCTCGTCTACCGGGCAGGCATTGGTCCAAAACCGGAAGGGAGTCTCACGGATCAGTTTGTCCACGCCGAGGCCACCAATCTGCAGATCGGGGCGGGGATGGCGCTCGGGCATGCGCTCACGGGAGGGAGGATTTTGGCATGGGAGAGGGGTTTGGATCTTTCGATTCGATCACAAATCCCCCCACCCCCCCTTTTCCAAAGGGGGGCAACATGGATTACCCCCCTTTGGAAAAGGGGGGCCAGGGGGGATTTCGCCCTTGCCACAGCGGGCCTTTCTTCAAAAGGCGGCAAGGGTGCTTTTATTCTCATGTCCGAGGGGAGTGGAAAGGGAGAAAACTCCCCCTCCCTCGATCCCAAAAATCGTGAAGAAATCTTGATTCATTTAAATCCCATGGAGATGAGGGCGAGGGGAGAGCCTACGGGGGAGTCGACGGGATCTCCCCTCGGCAGCAGGGAAAAACCCCTTCCGATCGAGCTGGCATTTGAATTGTCAAAAAATCCTGGCGAAGAGGAAATTCAGCAAATAATCCGTGCGATCGTGGCCCAAGACCTAGAGTTCTATCCCAATGGAGATGCCTCAGGGATGTCAACGGGGAATAATTTTAGAGGGCGCTATTACCGTGTGGGGGAGAGG
>Ga0187892_10011921_pt1 | contig 10505 bp, 10 predicted proteins | sample MA1701073metaG_FD_139345 | JGI IMG/M metagenome (GOLD analysis project Ga0187892, IMG submission 139345) | Bio-ooze microbial communities from a basaltic lava cave in the Kipuka Kanohina Cave System on the Island of Hawaii, USA - MA170107-3 metaG ...
CAGGTGCCGGAGCTTTTCTCCGATGAGTTGACGGCAGTATTTGGCGCCAGGTCGAAGGCCGTTGTCCCCCTGTCGAAAGCCGCGGAAGTGATGCTCGACTTTGAGCAATTCTCCCAGAGCTTTCGCATGTTTTGCAAGGTTCGCAAGCTGGGTCTCAGCGCCCGTTCTCGTGAGGCCAGCCTGTGGCAGGCAAGGCTTTTCAATGCCGGCATAGCCAACGACGCTGTCGTTCTCGGCTTCAAACCGGATTGGAAAAGCGCGGTCGCCATTCCACTACCTTAAGTCCTGGTCAAAACTTCCGATAGGCCTGATTGAGCTGAACCATCGGATGGTTCGGCGACATCTGGAACTTGATGAGAAGCTCCCTCGCCATCATGTCGCGCTCCTGCTGGTTATCGGGCAGTTTCACCTTCTTCGGAATGCGTACCCAGCCGTTCACATTGCGGTCGAAGATAGCGGGCTCGCCTTCCTCGTAACCCATGTGAACATCTTCCAGCCAGTTGAGGTCGTCCCAGCCCATGAATTCCATGTACTCCCGGAGGAAGGGCGTGAGCCGCGCGTAATCGGGCAGCAGGTTCACATCATAGCGGTAGCCGATGTGCTGGCCGATTTCCTTCTCACGGCTCGAAGAGAGGCCGGCCTTGTCCTTGATGAACTGGTCGACCGACTTGATCTCGGAGCCCTTGTAGCTTGTGCCTGCCATTTTCCTGTCTCCGCTTAATACTTGTGATAATTTCCGCCTTCCATGCCGACCACGTAATTGGTTCCGGCAAGCGGCACTTTGCACATGGCGGACGCTTCCATCGTGAGCGCCGCCAGATCCTCGGGCTCCAGCGAGTGGATGTTGGTCTTGCCGCAGGCGCGCGCCAGAAGCTGGGCTTCCATGGTAAGAGTGTGCAGGAAGTTATAAACGCGCTCGGCCGCCTTGTCGGGGTCGAGGCGTTGGCGCAGCACGGGGTCCTGGGTTGTCACACCAACGGGGCAGCGCCCGGTGTGGCAGTGATAGCAGTTTCCAGCTTCGACGCCGATCTCGTTTGGATAATCGGTGACGCCTTCAATGTGCTTGTTGCAGTTGAGCGCCATGAGCACAGAGTGGCCGATGGCGATGGCATCGGCGCCCAAAGCCATGGCCTTGGCCACATCGCCGCCGTTGCGGATGCCGCCGGCATAAATCAGCGAGATTTCGCCCTTCTTGCCTAATTCGTCGATGGCGCGGCGGGCTTCGCGTATCGCGGCGATACCAGGAATACCGGTATCTTCGGTCGCAATGTGGGGACCGGCGCCGGTGCTGCCCTCCATCGCGTCAATATAGATCGAGTCAGGATCGCACTTCACCGCCATGCGCACATCGTCATAGACGCGCGCCGCGCCGAGCTTCAATTGGATCGGGATCTCGTGGTTGGTGGCCTCGCGAATTTCCTGAATCTTGAGGGACAAGTCGTCGGGGCCGAGCCAGTCCGGGTGGCGGGCAGGAGAGCGCTGGTCAATGCCTGCGGGCAACGAGCGCATTTCGGCGACCTGGTCGGTCACCTTCTGGCCCATAAGATGGCCGCCAAGACCCACCTTGCAGCCCTGGCCGATGAAGAATTCGCAGGCATCCGCCAAGCGGAGGTGATGCGGGTTGAAGCCGTAGCGCGACTGGATGCACTGGTAGAACCATTTCATCGAATAGCGCCGCTCGTCTGGAATCATGCCGCCTTCTCCGGAGCAGGTGGCGGAACCTGCCATCGTCGTGCCGCGGGCCAGTGCAACCTTGGCTTCATAGGACAGCGCGCCGAAAGACATACCGGTCACGTACACGGGAATATCGAGCACCATCGGCCGTTTGGCGCGAGGGCCGATGATGGTTCTGGTTTCGCACTTCTCGCGATAGCCTTCGATGACGAAGCGCGTCAGCGTGCCGGGCAGGAAGGTGAGATCGTCCCAATGCGGGATCTTCTTGAACAGCGAGAAGCCGCGCATGCGGTAGCGGCCAAGCTCCGACTTGATGTGTATATCGTTCATCACCTCGGGGGTGAAGATTTTCGACGAGCCCAGAATATATTTTTTGGATTCAGCCGGCGCCCGGCCGGCAAGGGCCACCATGCCGGTCTTGGTGCGGGCGGCCGAACTCTTGCGCGGCGCAATCGCCACGGTTTTCGGCTTTGCCTTGAGCGGCGCCGAGCGCTTGACGGCAACCGCCTTGCGTGCTGCCGCGATTTTTGATTTTTTCTTCTTTGCCATTTTTGTCCCCACTACAGCACCAGCTTCTTTTCGCCCGGTTCGAGATTGTCGTAGTTCCAGAGCTGCTTGCCCGCGACGATCTTCTTGATGTGGTCGATACCCCGTTTGGGGTACATGCCGTACATCTTGAGCTTGCGGGCGAGCCATTCGCGGTCAAGATCGGTCATCACGCCGGGCACGGCGTCAACGCCCAAGGAGCGCGCTTCACCGCCAAGATAGATCGTGCCGTCATACATGGAGTCGCCAAGATTCTTGCCAGCGTCGCCGAGAATGACCATGCGGCCGCGCTGCATCATGAAGCCGGTGAAGGATCCGGTGTCGCCGCCCACAATGATGGTGCCGCCCTTCTGGTCAATGCCGGTGCGGGCGCCAACGGAACCCTTGCAGACAAGATCGCCGCCGCGAAGGGCCGCGCCGAATTGGGAGCCAGCGTTCTTCTCAATGAAAATCGTGCCCGCCAGCATGTTTTCCCCGCAGGCCCACCCCACGCGCCCCTTGATGTGGATATTGGGGCCATCGAGCAAGCCGCAGGCAAAGTAGCCGCAGGATCCTTCGATATGGATCTTGAGCCGGTTGAGGATGCCCACTGCGATCGAATGCTTCGATCCTGGATTCTTCAGAACGATGGTGCCAACCCCGTGGCGGATGAGCTCGCGAAGCCTGAGATTGATCTGTTTGGTCTCAAGATTTTCGCAATCGATCTCGGCGCGCTTGTTGAAGTCGACATCCGGTGCATCGGGGTAACCAAAGCCAACGCGTTCCTCCGAAACATCGAAGAAGCGCCGCTGGCTGCGGCCGAGAAGGCCTTCCGTATGCATGCCCATCTCATGGGAGAGATGGTCCTTCTTTACCGCTATTACGCCCGCCATACGCGAACCTCCTCGTCATAGGGATCCCAGGTATCGATCTCGTGGTGGATGACGGCGCGGATCGCCACTTCTTCCGAGGCAAGCGCCACCAGCTTGTCGCTCTCGTAAAGCACCATGGGTTTGGCCGCCATCGTGTCCTTGGCCATGCCAAGCGCATCCTTGGTGGACACCAGATAGGTGAACACGCCATCGATGTCCTGGATCGACTGCTTCAGCGAGTCTTCCAGTGTGGCGCCGTGTTCCAGATTGTAGGCGGTATAGACCGCCAGCAATTCGGAATCGCAGTTCGACATGAAGCGGTGGCCCTTGCGTTCGTATTGTCGTCGCATGTCCCAATAATTGGTGATCTGGCCGTTATGAACGACGGCGATGTCGTTGTAGGGATAGGCCCAGTAAGGATGGGCTGAGCGGATGTCGACATCGGACTCGGTCGCCATGCGGGTGTGGCCAATCCCATGTGTGCCCTTGAAATTGCGCAAAGCATACTGGTCCGCCACGCGCGCGGCATCGCCCAAGTCTTTCACAAGCTCCAAGGCATTGCCCATGGAAAGAATTTCGGTTCCCTCGACATCTTCCACATAGTCGGCGAGTCTTTTCATGTCGCCGTCGTAGTGGATGCGATAGCGATAGGCATATTCGGTGGCATCTTCGCGGTCGATTATTTCCACGCCGAGGGCAGCGAGCCGTTCCTCGACCGTGGCGCGGCGCTTCTTCACCTCCGCCTGAATGTCAAAGCCTTTGCCCATGTCTTCCTGTTCGGCAACCTTGAAGCGCATGATGTGTTCGTTGCGCCCCGGTGTGCCGTAGATTGCGTAACCGGTAGAGTCGGGTCCGCGATGCTTGAGCGACTGAAGCATGGCGGTCATCTCCTGACCGATGTTGCCCGTACCGTCGCGATGGATAAGTCCGGCTATCCCGCACATGGTGTGTCTCCTTTACGGCAAGCAATTGAGGTAGGTCGCGAGGTCCCACTCTGTTGAAGTGTGGAGGAAGCGCTCCCACTCGTCGCGTTTATATTCGTCGTAGAGGCGGTGCATCTCGCCGGGCATCGCTGATTTGATGACTTCATCTTTCTTCAGAGCTTCGAGCGCATCGCCCAGCGTCATCGGAAGCCGCTTCACCTGCTTGCCGGCTTCCATGGCGGCATAGATGTTACGCTCTTCGGGTTTTCCGGGATCGATTTTGTTCTCGATGCCATCCTCGGCAGCCTTGAGGATGGCGCCAGCCATGATGTAAGGGTTCACCATGGAGTCGACCGCGCGGTATTCAAAGCGGCCGGGGGCAGAAACGCGAAGACCCGTGGTGCGGTTCTGGAAGCCCCAATCGGCGAACACCGGCGCCCAAAAACCCGTGTCCCAAAGCCGGCGGTAAGAGTTTACTGTGGAACACCCAATGGCTGTCAGCGCCGCCAGATGCTTGACGATGCCGCCGATGACGTAGAGGCCAGTCTTGCCGGGGAGGCGCGGGTCGTTGCCATCAGGCATGAAAGTATTGGTGCCGCCGCGGCGGTACATGAAATTATGCTCGAACCCAGGCAGGTTCTTCGGGTCGTTGCCGAGCGGCTTCATCTCGTCCTTGCCGCCAGTCCACAGCGAAATATTGTGGTGACAGCCGTTGGCCGAGACGCCCATGAACGGTTTGCACATGAAGCAGGCGATGATGTTGAACTCGCGAGCCACTTGCGCGCAAATCTGGCGGTAGGTCGTCAAGCGGTCGGCGGTGCGGAGTGCATCGTCGTAGTTGAAATTGAGTTCGATCTGACCCGGCGCATCCTCGTGGTCGCCCTGAATCATGTCGAGACCCATCTTGCGGCCATACTCGATGACTTTCATGTAGACGGGGCGAAGGCTTTCGAACTGGTCGATATGATAGCAATAGGGATTGGAGAACCCGCCGTTCGGATTGCCGTGTTCATCCTTCTTCAGCCACATCATCTCGGGTTCGGTGCCATGGCGCATGCGCATGCCATGGTCCTTTTCGAATTTCTCGTGGATGCGGCGCAAATTGCCGCGGCAGTCGGCTGTCAGATAGGCGCCTGCATCCTCGCGTTCCTCGCGGTTACGGAACAGGGTGCAGAACATGCGCGCCACGCGCTTGTCCCAGGGCAGTTGCATGAAGGTTTCGGGCTCTGGAACGCCCACCAGTTCCGCCGCTTCCGGGCCGTATCCCAGATATTCGCCGCGCCGGTTCATGAATAGATTGACGGTCGATCCGTACACCAGCTGGAAGCCGCCATTGGCGATGTTCTCCCAGTGTTCGGCGGGAATGCCCTTGCCCATGATGCGGCCGGTGACGGAGACGAACTGAAGGTAAAGGTATTCGATACCAAGGGCATCGATCCGCTTGCGGACCTGCTTGATCAGGTCGTCGCGGCCTGACGTTTTGATGAAATTCTCATAGTCCGTCGCCATGGGTATTCCTCCAGAATTTTTGTTGTTCGCTCAGCTCCAGGGGAACGGCGAATTGGAAACCGGATGCAGTTTGCCTTCAGCATAGCGCGAGAAGCGGAAGGGCTCGAGAAGCTGCGATTTCTCGCCGCAGATTTCCTGAGCCACGAGCTTGCCGACGCCGATCATCTTGTAGCCGTGATTGGAATCGGCGATCACGAATACATTTTCGCGGAACACATCAAACACCGGAAAATTATCCGGCGTGAAACAGCCGAGGCCGCCGGATTTCTCATCCTTCTTGTAAATCTCGATCTTGCCCTCGAAGCGCTTCTGGCAATGGGCCAGCATCGAGCACCAGGTTTCGATGAATTCGTCGCCAACGATGAAGTCAGGTGAATCTGGCCCATAGGGGTCGATCGCAATCGTGTCCGGCTCGCCCTCGACCTTGTAGGGCGACGAGCCACCCTGAATACCGCCGAAGTTGAAATCCGGCTTGTAATAAAGTCCCCACAGCTTGTCGGTGAGCAGCCGGCCATCAACATCGGAATAGAGCGGTGCATCGGTGTCCACATGAATGACCGGTGGCATGCTGCCGTCATTGGTCTTGTGCATGCCGGGATCGACACCGAGAGTGCCTTCCTCCAGGCACCAGTATTTCCACATGCGCACGCCATCGTGCATCTTGCCGTCCCGGCTCTTGATCGAAACAGTGCGTGGCAGGTCCAGCATGTTCCAGATCTTGTTGACCCACGGCCCCACGCCCACGACGACATAGTCGCACTTGATCGTGCCCTTGTTGGTTTGGATGCCGGTCACGGTCCTGGAGTTGTTGCCGAACTCGAACCCGGTCACCTCGCAGCCCGTCATGATGCGGACGCCTTCGCCTTCAGCCTTAGAGGCCAGGCCATAGATCGAGGCGGTATTGTTGGCGTAGCCGCCCTTCTTTTCGTGAAGCACCGAGGTGATGCCCTTGGCCTGCCAGTCGGAAAACAGGCCTTCCATGTATTTCTGCGAATCCTTCGCGCCCTCGACGAAGGTCGAGCCATAGTTGATCTTTTTTTGCTGTTCGTAGATCGAGCCGACCTGTTCGTGCATCACTTCCGGGCTGATCTGCATGTAACCGACACTGTGATAAGAGTAGGCCTTGGGATCACTCTCCCAAACCTCGACGCACTGGGCCATCAATTCGCGCATGGCGGGCTGGTAATAGTTGTTGCGCACTACGCCGCAGGCGATGCCGGAGGCACCGGCGGCGATCGCTGTTTTGTCGACCACGAGAATATCCTTGCCGCTGCCGCGCCCGGTTTCCTTAAGCTTGAGCGCAAGGTGGTAGGCCGTGGACAGGCCGTGAATACCCGCGCCAATGATGGCGTACTTAACGCCCGATGGAACCGCCATTGATCGTCTCTCCTTTGGAACGCTACCCCACGGGCCGCTTGACGCCGAAGCCTGTCACGGGTCTTATTGATCCACAAATCGCGACCGATTGCAAACCAATTCTATCCAATTTCAACCAATTATGATACCAATGTTCCCACCGGGCGAAAGGGAAATGGACGTGTTAGGAGAAATAGAGGAAACCGACGATCTGCTTCCGGCTTCCAGCCGAGCCGCCAATATGATTATGGCGCGTATCAAACGTGCAATCGAAACAGGGGTTTATGCAGATGGTGACCAGTTGCCTGCAGAACGCCAGCTGGCCATTACCTTTGGCACCGCGCGGTCCACGATCCGCAAGATTCTCGATCAGTTGGAGCAAGGAAACCTCATTGTCCGGCGGGTTGGCAGCGGCACATACGTGAATTTCAGCGGCCCCATCCGTCAGGGTATGGAGGATATCGCCGATCTCGTAAGTCCATTACAGCTGATCGAAACCCGATTCGCGATCGAGCCCTACATGGCGAGGCTCGCCGCCCTTCATGCCACCGGCACCGATCTCGACAAGTTCGAAGACGTACTGCGCCGAATCGAAGCGGCACAGGGGGATCAAAACCTTTTCACTCAACTCGATTCGGAATTCCATCTGGAACTCGCCCGCTGCTCGCGCAATCCGCTGATTGTGCGCATGTATCAGCAAGTCAACATGGTAAGATTCCACGCGCAGTGGGACCGCATGAAGAAACTTATTCTCTCTGGGGAAAAGATTGCCGTTTATAACAGCCAGCATCGGGCGATCTACGAGGCATTGCGCCGGCGCGATGTGCCAAGTGCGGTCGATCAGATCACCCGCCATCTGGAATTGGCGCGGCAGGACTTGATCGGGGCGGACAGCGGCTGAGGGCTAAACCCACCGGAAAACGAAGAAGCTCCAGATCAAGGCCAGAGCAAGTCCACCCCACAGGGGCACTCCATAAAATCCCAACCAGCCCAGAAAGATGTAGGCGCTGCCGAGTAGAGCTATGAACAGGCGGTCGCCGCGCGTGGTATCAAGGCCGAAAGCGCCATGACGGGGTGAGCCGCCCGGCACAAAATATTCCCAAACGCCCATGGCCGCAATCGAGGCAAATATGCCGAAGAAGAAGGCAATGGACACCCGGTTCCACGCCATCCACGTGCCCAGGGGTTCCTGCCACCATTGTGCCGAGAAAATTATTGGTGCCTCCATGGCTCTCTCCTCACACGCGACCGAGGGCAAAGCCCTTGGCGATGTAGTTGCGGACAAAATAGATGACAACGGCGCCTGGTATGAGGGTCAACACGCCGGCAGCGGCGAGCAGGCCCAATTCATAGCCTGAGGTGCTTGCCGTCTTGGTCATCGCCGCGACGATGGGCTTTGCGGCAACCGATGTGAGATTCTTGGCCAGGAGCATCTCAACCCAGGAGAACATGAAGCAGAAGAAGGCGGCGACGCCGATGCCGGCCGAGATGGTGGGCAAGAAGATGCGCAGGAAAAACTGCGGGAAGGAATAACCGTCGACATAAGCGGTTTCATCAAGCTCCTTGGGCACGCCCGCCATGAAGCCTTCAAGGATCCACACGGCGAGCGGCACGTTGAAGAGCGTGTGGGCGAGCGCCACCGCCCACGGTGTGTCGAACAGGCCTACGGCGGAATAGAGATTGACGAAGGGCAGCACAAACACGGCTGGCGGTGCCATTCGGTTTGAAAGCAGCCAGAAGAACAGGTGTTTATCCCCTAGAAACCGGTACCGCGAGAAGGCGTAGGCTGCGGGTAGCGCCACCAGGATGGACAGCACCGTATTGATCGCAACATAGGTGATGGAATTGAGATAGGCGTTATACCACGTAGGATCGGTGAAGATCGTGCGGTAGCTGTCAAGCGTAAAGTCGCGCGGGAAGGCGCTGAACCCGCCGAGGATTTCATTCGTCGTCTTGAACGACATGTTGAGCAGCCAATAGATCGGCAGCATCAAGAAGATGATGTAGACGATGGGCACGATGTGGCGCTTCGACATCAGTTGGCCTCCTTCCGCATCATGAGCGTGTAGAATAGCCAGCTCAGGAAAAGAATGATCAGGAAGTAGACAATGGAGAAGGCGGCGGCAGGCCCGAGATCGAAGCCGCCCAAAGCCTTCTGCACGAGGTCGATCGACAGGAACTTCGTCGTACTCCCCGGGCCGCCTCCCGTGAGGACGATCACCTCAGTGTAGATCATGAACGAATCCATGAATCGCAGGAGAATTGCGATGGTGAGGACATGCTTGAGCTTTGGCAGCTGGATATAGCGGAACACCGCCCACGGCTTTGCGCCGTCAATCTTCGCCGCCTGGTAGTAGGCATCGGGGATCGAAACGAGGCCGGCATAGCACAAGAGTACGACAAGCGACGTCCAGTGCCAGACATCCATGAGGATGACCGTAAACCACGCCGCCATCGGCTGCCGCGTGTAGTTATAGGGAATGCCGAGCGCGTTGAGCGCCTTGCCCAGAAGGCCGATGTCGGGAAGCGCCATGATATTCCACATGGAACCCACGACGTTCCATGGAATAAGGAGCGGCAGCGCCATTAGCACAAGACACACAGAGACCCATGGGCCCCGGCGCGGCATACACAGCGCGATCAGAAGGCCGAGCGGAATTTCGATCAAAAGCACGGCGCTCGTGAAGATGATCTGCCGCCAGAGCGAGTCGTGGAATTGCGTGTCATGCAGAATTTGACGGAACCATGTGGTGCCGGACCAGAAGAATTCGTTATTTCCAAACGTCTCCTGGATCGAATAATTGACTACCGTCATCAGGGGGATCAGCGCGTTGAAAGCAACAAGCGCGAAGACGGGAAGAACAAGGAACCAGGCTTTCTGGTTGATGGTCTTGTTCACGGGTTCGCTCCCACCATCCAGCCGTTCTCATAGATCTGCGTGTGAGCGGGATCGAAAGCCAGATGTGCTTTGCCTTCTGGTATTGCGTCACCTTCCGGCACCAGCAGCTTGATGCGGTGGTTGGAAACCCTCGCTTCGACGATGCGGAAACGGCCAGCATCGGCCACTCTCATCACTTCAGCAGGGATTCCCGTGGCCGCAAAAGACACGAACTCCGGTCTGACGCCAAGCTCGAGTTTCTGGCCATTGCCCTTGTAGCCACTGGCGTTTGCGGTAGCTACGGATTTTCCGGCAAACGAGGCCCGTCCGCCCTTCACTTCGCAAGGCAGCACATTCATGCCGGGGGAGCCAATGAAATGACCGACAAACGTGTGCATGGGCCGCTCAAAAAGCTCGACAGGCGTGCCCGTCTGCACGATCTGTCCGTTGTTCATGACCACCACCTGGTCGGCAAAAGTCAGCGCCTCCGTCTGATCGTGGGTGACGTAGATCATGGTACGCCTGATTCGCTGATGCAGTTCCTTGAGCTTGGAGCGCAACTGCCATTTAAGATGCGGGTCGATGACGGTAAGGGGTTCATCGAACATGATGACATTCACATCCGAACGCACCAGGCCACGCCCTAAGGAAATCTTCTGTTTGCCGTCGGCGGTAAGCCCCGAAGCGCGGTTCCTAAGCGTCTTCGAGAGATCGAGCATTTCGGCAATCTCGCGTACGCGTTTATCGACCTGGGCCTCACCCATGCCG
>Ga0187892_10011922_pt1 | contig 10505 bp, 8 predicted proteins | sample MA1701073metaG_FD_139345 | JGI IMG/M metagenome (GOLD analysis project Ga0187892, IMG submission 139345) | Bio-ooze microbial communities from a basaltic lava cave in the Kipuka Kanohina Cave System on the Island of Hawaii, USA - MA170107-3 metaG ...
CGCGTCGCGGAGCTGGTCTACGGTGTGCCGCGCGCGCTCGGGAAGTGCAGCCACGCGGGCCGGCTCAGTCTCGCTCTCCAGACCGTCGACAAAGGTGTCGATAGGCGCCGACAATGACGCAACGAGACCGGGCTCCAGGCCGGAGCGCTCGAGTTCGTTCGGTAGCCGTTGGCGTGCGGCCTCGACGATCTCCCGCGCTTCGTTCCTCCATCCCTCGAGCAGTGATTGCAGTTCCAGTTCGGCACTTGCCTTGGACGCCTGGAGTTGCTTCCACACATCAGTCTCCGAGAAACGCGCGCCCCTTCGCGCGGTCTCGAATTCACCAAGGAAGCGCGTCGCCGGACCGTTCAGGGGTAGACGGTGTTCGATGGCGCGCATCTGCTCGCCGAAATGCATCAGCTCGACGAATGCGGCTCCCCATTTCTCGCGAAATCCGACGAGCGAATCTATGGCCGCGATGCCGTGCGTCAGCTCTTCTGCGCGAGCTTCAATCTCAACGATACGGTGGAGCGGATTCGACAGCGCCAGGATGCCTTCGATCGCGTCCTTTCCATCGTCGAAGGACGCCGGCCGCGGAAAACCCGCGGGTTCGGCCCAGTCCACCACGCGTTCCGCATTCGTGAGCTTCTCGCGTCCCAGTTCCTCCATCGCATCGTGAAGGGCGGCAGGCGTCTCATCGATCTTTCGCTTGCCGGTAATCTTTATCAGGAGCGCGCGCGCGCGCTCGAGGACGTCCGACGCGACATCGGCTTCCTCGAGAATCAGCTCCACCTTGTCGAACTCGCGGCTGACGCGGAGCGCGTTCTGAAGCGCAATATCCGCGGGGTTTGTGTGCGGCATCTTGCCAATCAGCACCTTGATCGTGCCAGCGCGCACGCACGCGGCCACACCCACACGCACGGCATTCCGGTCCCAGCCGTACGGCGGTCGCCCGAACTCGTCGAGCAGGTCCTTGCCGAGCGTTCGCTGCTTCCTGCTCTGGCGACTGGCCAGGAAGATCCGGATGGCTTCGAGCAATGGTGAATGCCGATCGAGCGCGCCAGACTTGTCGAAGAGATTCAACGCCCGGACCTCCGCCGGCAGGTTCTTCTCGCCCGAAAGCACGGCGAGAACCGCTTTCTGCTCCTGGGCGATGCGGACCGGAAGCTTGTCGAATTTGGGATAGAGCGTCGGCCAGAACGTGGCGAGTTCGGTGCGTAACGCGTCGCCAGGCGTCTGCCCCGATCGCGGAGTAATGGCACGGCTCGAGCCCCGGAAGACGATGTGTGCCTGACGGATGCCAGCCTTGATTCCGTCCTGGACCTTGCGCTCCAGCTTCGCGAGATCGTTGGTTTCGCGCTCGGCGGCCAGCCGATGCGCGTCCTCGGATCGATGTGGGTCGCCCTTCCACGCGCTCACCACCTCACGCATTGCGAGGACGCGGTTCAGGTCCTGGTCGAAGCCGGGGATCCGGTCGCAGAGTACGAAGATGGTCTGTTGTTCGTCCGGCCGAAGGCTCTGGTCTTCGAGGTCGGGCACCTTGGTGCCTGCGAGTGCCGCGAGCGGGGAGTAGATCCGGACCTGAACATCGCCGTCCTTCATCGCCAGCGCGCTATCCATGTCGATGCGCACGGGGAACTCGCTCTCGCTGTACGGCACCGTCTCGAACCCGAGCAGGGATCGGAGATGGTTTTTCCGCTGATCCGAATCATAGACGAAGTGTCTGGCGAGGCCCGCCTCGCGGTCCTGCTGCCGGAGCTGCGCGGCAACCGTCGCGACCTCGTCCTCGAAGGTGCGTCGCTCCCCTGTCAGGAACTCGTACTCCTCACCAATGCGCGCCACCATCTTGGCGGCTATCAGCCGATCCAGCTCAGGCTGCACGCGCGCGATCAGCCCGGGCAGGTCGTCAGCAGTCGACTCGACCAGAAGCCGCGCCAGATTATCGATCGTCCTGGGCACATACGCGATCTCGCGAATCAGGTAGAGAACCTCGGCGAGTCGGCGCGTCAGCGGCGTTGCGCCAGGCACGACTTCCTCAATGCGCGACAGTTCCCGCCGGACGTCCGGGCTGACCTCACCCTCACCGGCAAGGTTGCCATAGACCTCATCGAATGTGACGAGCTCACCCACCTCGAGCTGCAGGTACGGCCGCCGCCCTGCGCGCAAGATGTCCTGCGTGATGGCGAGCAGCGTGCGCGTGGAGCCGGAGAGCTGTTCGCCCCGGCCACCGCGCGAGCGCAGGCTCTTCACGATCTCAGGGATCAGGTGGATGTGATAGGGAAAGAACGGATAGAAGGTGACGAAGCGCTCCCGCTCGCAACCGGGCAGTTTCTGACTGGTGTGCGCGAGCTCGCCGAGGCCGCGGATCACGCCGGGCGCGGTATCGTACGCCTTCGCCACCGCGTCGCGACCTGCGAGCGTCTTCTTGAAGATCCGGTCTTCCAGCACCCGCTCGATGTTCTCCGTGGTGAGCGACCACTTGAAGCGGAAGCGGCCCTCGATCTTCTTCATGTCCGCCTGGAGCGCGCGAGCGTTCTGGTAGATCGCGCCCATGTCCTCGTGGGTGGTAACGAAGATCCAGAGCTTGCCCTGGCCTTTGATTGCGGCCTCTTCGACGAGCGCCTGGAGCTGCGCGAGACGGCCCGCATCGTCCTCGATCCACTGCCCGGATTCATCCAGCACGAGCAGAACCCGCGCGGGCTTCTTCATTTCCTGTTCTTGAAGAGCGAGATCGTCGAGCATCGTCTGGAGGAGGAAGCGGGCGTTGTACAGCTCTCCGCTCTCCGCTGCCCTCAACGCGTTTGCGACCTGGTCGGGGCTCTCGAAGGCATCCGGAGCCATCTCGCACGCCGCGTCGTACAGGTGCCTGGCGTAGAAGCCGGGATTCTTCTCGATCTCCGACCAGGCACGGCCAGCGAGCGCAGCGACCCGGTCATGCAGCGCAGCGAGTTTGCCGCGCCGGTCGAGCTCACGTTCGATCACGCGCGCGTAGATCAGGTTCGAACTGTAGCCCCGCGCCTGGTAATACTGCGACAGCAGCAGCTTCGGGAGCGGCGTCGTCTTGCTGTCCACGAGCGTGTTGAGGTTGAATGCTAGGACGCGCGTGCTGCACTGATCGACTCGGCTGAGGTTGCGTACGATGGAACGGCGGCGTGGCGCCTGCGGCGGCACGCGAGCTTCGAAGCGCTTCGCGGCGCTGTGCCCTTGGAGTGTGCGGTTCTCGACCAGCAATGCAAGGATCTTGGCAAGGTGAGACTTCCCCGACCCGAAGTAGCCGGAGATCCAGGAGCCGATCTCAGTGGTTTGAAGCCGGAACGTGTCCGTGTAGTGCTCGAGGAACTCGTCGATGTACTTCTCGATCGTTTCGGTGACGACGTACGCCCCGATTTCCTCCGCGAGCTTCGCTTCGTCCTGGACCTCGCCGACCTTGATCACCGGGTCGATCTTCTGCTCGATCCGTGTCTCAAAGATGTGCGACAGCTTCATCGAACTCCTGCCGGCGCTGGCTTGCGTGGTCGGCGTCACAAGATGTCTCCGCGGTACATGAATTCTTCGATCTGGCCGAGGAACTGGTAGACGCGCGCCTCCACCAGCAATCCCGGAATCAGCAGCACGACCGGCCCGTCCAGCACTGCGTGCTGGCTGTCCCACAGCACCTGCATCACGGCGCGCGGGCCGGAGGCGGGGTACAACGCCGCGAGCCGCTCGAGGGCAACCACTGGCCGCCCATCGCAGGGCTGCGCTAGCGCTTCACGAGCCGCGGCGGCGACCGCATCGGTCCACATAGCCCCGAGTTCTGACGCCGGATCGGAACCGGGCATCGGCTGACTCATTGCGTCGACCAGCGTGCGCGCTCCGAACCGATCGACGATTTGGGCCGTCACGGCGAGCACGTCAATGCTACGTACGGAAAACTCTGGATGGAGCGACGCCGCGAGCGTGTGCCACTCCCGGAGCACAGCCTGCTCGGCTTCCGGCGGGTACACCACGGCAAGGAACGGCGCACCTGTCTTGCGGCCAATGTGGTCGTAGCGCGTGCGCACACGATCGACCGCCTCGCGCAGCTTCCAACCCCAGTCGGCGCTTCCAGTCATTCCGCAGCCTCCATCGGGTGCGGTGGCACCTCCAGCACGACCGTCCGCCCGGACCGCTCGAAGCGGATCTCGCCACGCTGCGCAAGTCCGGCCAGCGCTTGGGCGACGTCCGGCGTGTCCCAAAGAAAAAGGCGCCAGTCGCAGGCTTCAAGCAACCCACGCCCGCGCAGGCCCCCCGCGTTGAGCAGACGACAGACGTGCAGAACGACCTCGGGTGGCACAACCGGCCGCTGCAGCACCTTACGTTGGACACCACTTAGTAGCCCGAAATCGCGCAACGCCGTGAGCACGTTGCCGGCCAGCTTGAGGCGGGTGCTCTCGCGCCATGCCGCCCACTGTCCGTCGGCGTGGACGGCGAGGAAGTCCGTGACGTCGGCTCGACCGACCTCTCGGTTCTTCCGCCGCCAGCGAGGCCAGAGGTCCTCGGTAACGAAGTCGAACGTGAGCCGGTCGCGGCGCGCGTAGTGCACGTAGACGAGGCCGACAAAAGTCGGATCCGTCACCTCTCCGCATGCCGCTTCACTGATATCCGCGAGCACCCAGCCCGGCGGGTTCCAGGCGAAGAACCGCCAGTGCAGCGCATCCCAAATGCGGTTTCGCGTTTCGCGAGCCTGCCGGGGAAGCAACACTCCTTCGAGGCTGGCGACACGGAGGTCGTTTAGCGTCTTCCCATGCGCCAACTTGCGGAAGACGGCCTGCGCTTCGCCGAGAAGGGCGCCCTTGGAGCTATTCCGCGTGCTGTACGGGCCAACATCCCGTCCGAGGCGGTGGTTCGACGTGAAACGCCCGGAGCTTTCGCCTCGTGTCAAGATCCTCCCACCCCACACTGCGATGTAGGCCCGGCGTGGCCGAGCCTGACCCGGCGTTCGTGACCCGCTGCGGATCCCATCTCATTATCTTGCAACGAGTTAACTCGAATTACTCCTTCAGGTGAGGCGAAGGAGGCGGATCGCATGCTCCCAGAAGGATATGCGGTCGTGACCTCCCCCGCCAACCTCAGGCGGTGGCTCGACGTTTGGCGTCGGGGCTCCAAGCCAGGACGCCGCGCGCGTGCGTTCATGGGCCGGATTGCGCGCGACTGCCGTTAACCAGCCGACGGACAGCCAATCAGAGACAGGAGAAGAGGTCGGGGTGCAGGAAAGCCGTCCTGCGCAGCAACGGACCCCACCGTAGGAGGGATGCATGTCCGCTACCTCGATCGAAGCCATGCCGTTCGCTCCCGAAGCCACTCGCTCGACGACTTTCCTGCTGCGAAGCCCTGCGCATGCCGACGCCGAGCGCGTCGTCGCGCACCTCATCGACCGCGGCGTACTCACAGCTGAGAGCCGTGCGACGAGCTACGTTCGCTCCATCCTCGCGGCGCCGCCCGAAGCCCTTCGCGTCCGCCGGATCGCGCGCCGTGTCTACGCGAACCGCCGGACGCTGGGACGTCACTTCCGCGCGGAGGGAATCCCAGCGCCGCTCGACTGGGTGGCGCTCGCGCGAGCCGTCTTGGCCCACCGCACCTTCGTACGCGGCGGGCCGCTTCGCATCGCCGCCGCGGCGGCAGGCTACCCCGATCAGTTCACGATGTCCAACGCCATGAACCGCATCTTCGGGATCCGGCCGAGCCAGCTCCGCAGCGTGAGCTGGTGCGAGCTGCTCGACGTCTGGATCAGCCGGCAGCGGGAGCGCGCGCGACGCTGACCGGTCCGCCGGCACAGGTGCCTGCCGGTTGCCCGCTCTGCGGCGAGCGCCGCGCGTCCTGAGCCAGTGCCGGACAGCCAGCCCGTCAGCAGCCCTAATGTTTGGAATCTAAACGCGGCGACCGACAGCAGCTGTCGGTCCCAGGTGGCAGGTTGGGTAACGGCTGCTCGCATCGTGGACCGAACGGGAGAAGAGGATGGGTGACTCCGGTCACGAGGGGGCCGGAGACCCACCTTCTTCAAGGAGGCTTGCATGGCGCACGAACTGGATCGACAGGCCGACGGGACGGGCACGATGTTCTCCGTCCGCGAAACGCCGTGGCATCGCGAGGGCGTTCTCCTCGCCGGCGCACCGTCGCTCGACGAAGCGCTCCGGCTCGCGGCGAAAGGTCACGAGCCGGCGGGCCTCTGCTCGCAGCCGACCCTGTCGCGTGTCGACGCCACACTGGCGACGCAGGCGAATCGTGCGGCGCTGGGCGAATTTTTGAGGGCCGCCGCGGCGCGGCGTGCGAGGGTGAGAGGAGGGCGTCGGCGGAGCGAAGTCACGGTCGATCTGGATTCGGTGCCATTCGAAGTGTACGGAGCACAGCCGGGCAGTGTCTACAACGGCCATTTCGGAGTGCGTTGCTATCATCCGCTGCTGGCGTCCTGGGAGTGGGGTGACTTCCTGGGTGCGCAGCTGCGTGCGGGGAATGTGCACACGGCGGATGGCGGACAGGATTTCGTCATGCCGATCCTGCGGTGGGCCCAAGCGTACGCGGTGCGCGTGTGGCTGCGCATGGATGCGGGCTTTCACTCACGCGGCCACCGGAAGCCCGGATCAATTGTGGGCGACAGCGCGGTCTGGCGCGCCATGAGCGCATACACGCACGCGTGGCGCTTCAAGCATCCGTCGCCCTGGGACTACGCGTTCTTCATGAGCCGCGAGCTGAAGCAGGACCTCGGCTGGTTCTGGTACTACTGGCTCTTCACGACCGAATCCGTCGACGGCTCGATCCAGAACGTGACGACGCAGGGTACGCGCGGAATTGCTCTTTTCCGGGGATTACGACTTCTCCAATCCGCGCAACTGGGACGCCACCGCGATCGAAGCTTCGTGATGATCCGGAGCAGCCCGGGCGTCCGCCGAGAGATCCGAATCCTCTCCGGCTGGCTGAAGTAGCCCCGGCTTCCGCGGGACGGTAACCGTGCGTATAGCCGCCGGCCAGCGCTGTTTCTGCGCTTCACAGTACTCCCCAGCCGGTCGGGCCGCTTCGAAACGCGGTTCCCCCTTGCGGAACCCGCGGCCGAAACCCTTGTGTTGCGCCGCTCGTATGGGTATCCCATAGGTACCCGTTGGCCGGAGCAGTTTGTTTGGATCGAGTTACGTTCGCAACGTCGTCGGGAATCGTGTGGCTGGCGCTCGCGGTTCACTTTGCCGCCGGGTTGCTGAGCATCGTGGCGGGAACCATCGCGCTCTCGGTTGCCAAGGGCGGGCGGCTCCATAAGCAGAGCGGTTTGGTCTTCACCTGGGCGATGGTCGTCCTCGGCCTCACGGCGGCGGGAATCGGCACGTACGAAAACAGACCGGGGCAGGTGTTCGCCGGGCTGATCGCCGCCTATATGGTTTTCTCGGCGATGACGACGGTCAAGCCTCTGCCAGGAATCGGTCGACGCTTCAACGCCCTGCTGATGGTCCTGGCCTTCGCCTACGCCGCGGCGATGCTGTACGGTGGTGTAACCGAGTGGCTGGATCCAACGGTGAAAGTGGTTGGCCGCCCGCGTGTCGTGCCGCCACTGGTCGGGGGCAGTGTCATTCTGCTCGCTGCGATTGGCGACCTGCGCGCGATTCGTGCGGGCGGCTTGCGGGGATCGCGACGACTGGCGCGGCATCTGTGGCGGATGTGCTTCGGACTCTTCGTCGCGACGGGCTCGTTCTTCCTTGGGCAGATGAAGTTCATCCCCGAGCCCATGCGAATTGTGCCACTGCTCCTCGTGCTCGCCTTCGCGCCCATCCTGTTCCTCTTCTATTGGATGTGGCGCGTACGGGTTCGCGGCCGATTGAGCGGCATCATTCTCGGCGCCACCCAACCGCGTTGACCACGCTTTGCCCCGCGGCGACGTCTGTTCAACGGAACGACGCGGACGAAACGCGGTTCGCTCGAAGAACCGGGAATACGCTCCGCGGCTAGCGCCTCACAATTCTTGCCGTTCTCGCCAGCGCCAGCGAACCGGCGGCCGAAACACTACTCATCAGTATCATTGACCCGATCACCAGGGCAACCACGAGCAGCGGGGATTCGCCTGGCGGCGCATTGATGGCGAGCGGAAGCACGCCGAGCAGCAGGCCGACCAGACCTCCGCACGCAACCACGAGTGCGAGCGGCGATTCGTCGAATCTTCGCGGGCGCGCTGCCCATCCGATCAAGACAGAAAACACCACACCGCCCGCAAATCCGGTGTGCATGCCGATGGGTGGTCCCACCCACCGCGCATGCAGCGATCCACCCGGATCCAGCGTCTCCAGCAGCGCGCCAGCGGACGCCCATAGGACGGCCCAGATCAAGCCCATGACGACCGCTCCGGAGATCCATCTCAGGCCGAGCTTCACTACCACCGTGCGCTCACAGTTCGTCTTTGCTGTCGTGTTACGCGGATCGCGCCCGTCATGGGCGACGTGCATCGCCGCCGCGTGTACCGCGAAGCGTATCGAACCAGTTCAGCACAACGATGAGCCCTGCCTGCGTCGCGGATTCACTCCGCACAAACACAAAGTGTTGGCCATCGGCGGTAACGTCCCAGTTGTTGTCCTGCGAAAAATCGTACGGGACGGCAAAAAGCTCGCGAGGTGTACCGCGCACGCGAAACGTGGTGCCGGTCTGGACTGCCACGGTCATCAGGCTCGAACCACGCCGAAAAATGATTTCCCTTCCATCATCGGCCCAACGCGGCTCTCGGCCGCCGCCGGCGGAGGCAATAACACCGACGTTGTTCCCTTCGCGTGGGCGTACGTACAGCTCGGCGATGCCCGAGCGATCGGAGATGTATGCGATCCACTGTCCGTCCGGCGAGAGCGCCGGGTCGCGCTCCATCGCGGGGGTGGCGAGATAGGGCCGCCAGGCCGAGTCATTGGGGGCAAGGACGACGAGGTCGTACTGCGAGCGGTCCACACGATAGGCGAAGATCGAGCCGTCCGGCGCCCACGAGCTGAGGTAGACCCCTCCGCCGGCGGGCACGCGGCTCAGCGGATGGCCCTCATCTCCGGGGCCAGTTACAGCCAGCGGCCCGCCACGCCCGCTGAATCCAATTCGCTTTCCATCCGCCGACCAGATGGGGACGATGCTGGCGCCTTCGGTGGTCACGCGGGTGGCGCGCCAGTCGGCCAGATCGACAACCCAGATATCGGAAGGGCGCGGGTCGACCGTGACGGCGAGCCGGCGGCCATCGGGTGAAAAGCGGGGGAAACGGTATCCGCGCGCCTCCGGAACGGTGCCCTCGGGCCGACCCAGGCGATCGGTCAACACCAGCCACCGATCGAAGCCCCCGGTAACATGCACGAGCGTTCCGGATTCCGAGACCGAAAAGAAAGAACTGCCGCCGGCAGGAGCACGAAACGTCTCGAAGGCCGGGACCGGCTCACCCAGCACCTCCAGGCGCGACAGACTGAACTGCGCGACCCGCACGCGACCTTCACCCGCGTCGAAGAGGATGTGGCCCGTCGGGAGATACACCGCCTGATTCCCATCGAAGAGTGGCTTGAGGATACCGGTGGCCAGGTCGACCACGCCGATGCGCTGGCGCTCGGTGACCAGCGCATGACGCCCGCCGGGCAGCGTGGCGGGCCAGCGTACATCGAGCGCCGAGCTGGGAGTGGTGGATGTCGCGGAGTCCGTTCCGCGCGAGTCGATTCGCACCTCGATCTCCACTTCGTCGGTCCCGCGGCTCGAAACTCGGTGGAGCGCTCCGTCACACTCCGAAAACAGAATCGTCTCCGCTGCGCCCCAGCTCGCGCCGCAGAATGCACGGGCGTCGGCCAGCGCGATCGGAGCCCCGCCCTCGACGGCCACCTTCCACAGCTTGCTCGCCGCCTGGTATCCGATCCACTGCCCGTCGGGCGAGAAGAATGGACCTTGAGCGCCCTCCGTGGACGGGATCGCTCGCACGTCGGACGCCATGGGTCGAAGGTAGAGTCGTGCGGTTCCGCCGACAGTGGCCGCGTAAACGATGCGTGCGCCATCTGGCGAAATTGCGAACGGCGTCACGGACGTCTGCAGCACCTGCTCGGGCGGTAGCGGCAATGTGAGTCGCGCGGTCACGCGGGGAGTGTCGTCCTCTCGTGATCTCGGCCACGCGCGGCTCGCGATCGCCGTCACGGACACCGCCAGCACGGCGGTCACCAGCACGTGCCGCCATGGATGGGTGGGAAGATTCGCACCTTTCCGCGCGGAGCTATCGTCCAACGCGGCACGGAGAACCCGTGCCATCTCCGCCGCGCTGGCGAAGCGGTCCGCCGGCAATGGCTGCAGTGCAGTCATGACCGCTTCTTCCACTTGCGGCGGCACCATGGCGCGCACCTCTCGAATCGGACGCGGCCGCCCGGTCGCGGCGCGCGCCATGACGATCTGCGGCGTGGCGCCCGAGTACGGCGGTTCGCCTGTGAGCATCTCATAGAGCGTGGCGCCCAGCGCGAACACGTCGGTGCGCGCGTCGAGATTCGGCTCGCCGGCCGCCTGCTCCGGGCTCATGTACTGCGGCGTTCCGATGGAGA
>Ga0187892_10011925_pt1 | contig 10498 bp, 9 predicted proteins | sample MA1701073metaG_FD_139345 | JGI IMG/M metagenome (GOLD analysis project Ga0187892, IMG submission 139345) | Bio-ooze microbial communities from a basaltic lava cave in the Kipuka Kanohina Cave System on the Island of Hawaii, USA - MA170107-3 metaG ...
AATTCATTGTAATTTTCTAGGAAATAGTTTGCAGCGGCGGCAAGTGCACTCTTCGAAGAGATAGTGCCCTCCAACCCCTCGGCAAGGTTTTTCATTTTTTCAAAAATAGGTTTCATGAGTCTGCGAAGTCGCAAGGTTTTATGAGGCCATTTCTTGGTCATTTTGTTGAGACAATAGATCTTGGCGTAGAGCGCTACAAATTTTTCTGACTCCTCGACAAAGGGAGTATCGACATTCTTGAATTTTCTTCTCGCGTGAGCGTTACAGTAGCAATTAAGAATGAGGGGCTTTTCCTCTTTTTTCCTCTGCTCATTGGTGACTCTAACGGCCTTGGCGTAACCAGAAAAAACATCGCTGACGAGTCTCTCGCATCGAGACTCTACGAGAAGATCCCCCGCCACATCTCCGGATCGCGTATTGTGGATTTCAAAATAGCTGCTATTGGAATTTGAAAATCCCCAAAGATACCAGTTTGAGGTATCGCCCCCTCCCTCAAGCATTCTGTGAGGGGTCTCATCCGCGTGTAACACCCGAGAGAGTAGGATCTCAGCTCGAATCTTGTCATAGATGACTTTCAGAAACTTTGCCAAATGGTGCGTGAGCTCAATAAGGCTCTGGGGAGGTAAGCCTACCACTCCCCTTCTTGCAGCCATTTTTACATAGCGGTCGATGGGAATCAGGTCACAGAATTTTGATAACGCTACACCCAAAATCATCTCGTCACTGTACGCGGAGCCAGGACAGATCCTCGGCGGGGCTGGAGTTGTTTTGATATCTCCGTGACACTTTGGACAACGGTATTTGTGGCGGTTTTGTCGATAACGGCAAATTGCATGGGGATGACAGTGAGAAACTCACAACTTTCAACCATACCAGAGTCGATCATAGAGACTCTGCACAGCTCGCAAGTGGGAGGGGTCTCAAGTTTCAGATCCCGTTCGATCAGCGGGATATCTGGATAGCGTTCGCTCGGTTTCTGATTTTTCTTTTTTTTCTTTTTCTTTCGCTTCGGATCTTTCGATGACTCTGGTTTTGGCCGAGGGGATCTCTCTGAACTTTTGGCAAAGAACTGATTTTTCAAAAGCACGTACTGCTCTTGCAGAAGAAGCCTCTTCTCTTGGAGCTCTACGTTGGCCGCTCGGGCCTCGTTGTAGAAACTCTGAAATTGGAGCCTCAGGTTTTGCTCGTGAAACAGCAGCTCGGCAAGCTCCCCTTTCTTTAAGCTCTTTATTTGCTCTAGCGATAATGGAGCTAGAACCTTGGAAAGATCTACTTTGTTTTCATCTGGCATGCCCACCTCACACCAGGGACACCATAGCACGGGTTTTAAAGAGTCTATTTTTTGCGTTTAACGACGATATAGAGCGATGCAAACATAAGTGGAATACCCAGGGTACCCTTGTCCATTAAGGTGATCCCCAGTGATCTTTTAACCGTGCTAAAAGATCTCTAATGAGCCATTCGCATCGTTGACTCGCATCTTGGGAAATTTCAGAAAAATACTGTCAATAAAAAAATTGCTTTTGAATCATTTTTTTCACCCAACGGCAACGGATGAGCTCTTTTTCATAGAGTGGATTGATCCTCGAGAACGTCCCTTTCTCTAGTCGCTTTTGGAGAATCACAAGACCTGTCCCATCGTAGTAAAGACACTTGCACGTTGTGCGACGCCGGTTCACAAACAAGAACAGATGCCCCGAAAACGGATCCTTGAGCAGCACCGTCTTTACCCGATGGAATAGTGAATCATAGGAGGACCGCATATCGGTGGCCTCCTTACAAACGAAAATCTTTGTCCGACGATTTAGCGCTATCACGATGTCTTCTTCAAAAACTCGACCAATTGATCCACTTGGGCGAAGCGAACCGCCCGGCTCCCCTCAAGCTGCAACTCCATCCCAGCGCCACCAAAACCCACTGACCCATCACCTCCCACCGGAACGCTCAGCTCCTTAAACTCGCTTTCAGTTACCGCTCCAGACTTCACAAGACGCTTTGCCTTTTGAATCATCGTCACCAACTGCATCTTGGATAGCCCTATCTCCCGATAGTACTCACAAGCCTTCCCTGGCCATGACTCCCAACCTCGCAACACTTCCATCGCCACATCATTACTCACATTACGTATTACCCCCTTCGCGCTCTTGAACGTATTCAACCGCTTTCGAATAACCGCTGTCTCCATGCGTCACCTCCAATGCACGGCTTCTACCAAACTAGCGAATTTCTGGAAATGTGGGGCAGGTAGACTTTCAATTACCCACAAATTGGCCTCCGATTTCCACTCCGATTTGAATGTCCGTTAGTCTCTGCATCCCTCGCCACATGACTTTATTTCCAGGGGGAGGATCTGACGCCCTCGCCAGATAGCCGCCGAGTTTCGCAATTTTCAGAATATAATTGGATAAGGTTTTCTTGACCGGCGCTTTATCCGGCTTAACGTGATCCAGGATCTTGGTTTCAACTTCGGAAAGTGCAAATTGCGTCGGCGGTTCGAAGCTTGGACTCTTCGACTCGGCAACCACTTTTTAAAACCTTGAAGAACACTTCTATCCTCCATCTCAAGGCATACCACTGAAGCTTTTCGGCGGCATCGGCGACGTCAGTGACTGGCAAATTGGTTATGAGTTTCCAATCAATGGGTTCTCTAGTTCCTCCGGATTTTGAGATCTCTTTGGCGTGAATGACTGTGACATCGAGATCGGGATAGTTTTTGCGCTTAATTCCAAATGAGGGCTTGAGCCGCATTTTTTCGAACTTTATTGCAAGGATCGCGGTAATCAAGGTTCCGTCTGGGTCGTGGTAGGTGATCTTAATCTTCCCCTTCTTCTTCGCCTTTTTGAGAACGGAATTGATCGTTTTGGTTTCATTCTCAGTCCTGCGATTGACTTTGATGCGGACGAGATAGTTGCTATCTTCTCCTTGGGCCAGTGAAAACAGTTCAAATATGTCAGCCTCCCTATCGCCGATATGGACAAGACGGTAAGGGTCGCCAAGAAGCTTATTGGAGTTGTGAACGCCCTCGAGCCAACGGTAACTCTCCTTCTCTTCTATGGGAATTCTGGTCGCGTTTTTTCGACGATAAAGTGCTCTTGCATCCTTAAAACGATCGCGATTCCAGAACTTCTTAGCGGAGAATCCCAATGGAAGACCTTCGGGAGTAAGAACGAGACTCGAGTGCATTAAAACCCCGCACATGGCCCTCTTCTGTTTTTGATTGAATAACCCCACCCGATTGGCGCACTTGCGTGTATAACCAATGTCAGCTGGCTCTGCTCTCTTAAAAGTCATTTCCGTTGTGTCGTGGAGCACAAGAAGTGTCCCCTCAACACTTTCGGCCCGTACTTTCGTCGATTGAAAGTGGCCAACTAAGATCTCATCTTCACTCAGTCTTGGGTTTGAGAAGAAACGATAAGCGGCCTTCGTATTTGCCCAGTCCTGGCAAGCCATGGGAATCGTGTTCCCAACCTTCTCGAAAAGTTGCTTAACAATTCTGCAGAGACGCTTTCCGAGGCGTTCATCTGTCGGTGTCGATCCACGATGTCATTCCGGGTTCCCTTCAAAGTTGAAACCAGAAACTCTATAGAATTATTCAAAAATACGATCGGTATGGTGCGTTATTATTAAGCGGATTTGTGGGTAATTGAAAGGCAGGTAGACGATTTACAGTCGGGCTAACTGACCTCTTGTATCAAACGTGCCGTCAGCGCTACCAGACCAAGAAAAATCTGTGGGAAACTTTGCGGGTCATCTTCGGCCTTCTTATTTTTGAGACCTGGGAGGACTTACTCCGCTTGGCCCTCTTACAGTACACACAAGAGCCCCGGCCTGGTTAGTATTCCCGCTTAAAGTGCTTAAAGTCCCAATACACCGCCCTCCCCAAGATCTCCGGCAAAGCTCTGCCTATACCCCATTGAAAGTGCCTACTTGAAGAACTGAATGCCTCTGATTTTTCCGAATTTGGGTTCGGCCACATCGTCTCGAGCTTACATGAACGTAAATTGCCATTGGCCGAACCCAAATTCGGAAAAATCAGAGGCTTACCGGGAATTGCTGTATCTTGCGGCTTTACCTTGCAAAGATCGCAACGCCATTGTACGTTTTTTGGCCGAAGACGGCGCAGTGATACCCCAGTTCTTCGAGCAATGACGTGGGGAATTTTTCGTCAATGCACTTGAGCACCTGAAGGCAGGTAACGTCCGCCATTTCTATTCAATCAGTTTACTATGGTGGCGGCTCGCAGTGAATTCGTATCGCATCGGCCTCGATGTAGGTGCCGGTATAGGTGGGTAGCCATGGAGTTCCCGGTTTGTCCGAGATACTTACCTGAAAGAATAAGCTTTCCGGGGTGACCGCTACTGAGCCTAAGCTATACCAGTATTTGGTATTATTAATATAACCAGTCTGTCCCGCATTACTCCAAAAACTCGCCTGATTCATCCCATTGGCACCAGTCATGTCATATTCGTTGGAACCATCGTAGTAAATGTAGGAAACAACACTGACGTTGCTGGTATTCGGAACATAACTGATTTTAACTTCGTATCTCGCAGCGGGTAAATAATCAATCGTCCAGCCTGCTTTTTTCTGGCCGGTGCCCTTGGAGGTCCTTCGATAGTTTCCGCCAAAGGCGGTGGCATCCGTCACTGAGGACCAACCGGACGTCTCAAAATAATCGGCTTGTGGCCAATCAATAAAAATCTGCTCACTGGGTGAAATGGGCTCTAGCCGTACGGCATCGGCGATGACACTTCCCGTTGCGCCAATGGCGCTTATGCGGACAGTTGCCGAGCCGCTCTCGATGTAAAAAATTCCTAGCGTTTGAAAGTTCCGAGTGTTGATGACTATATTGCCTGCCGGCAATACGGATTGATTAACGTAATAAATCTGGTACACGTCGCTATTTCGATCTCCATCATAGACGGTGATGGGAACACTGGTGCCACCGGTTACCCAAGTGGCTTGTACGAGATACAGCGACGGCTCAAGATTGTTGAATTGATAATAGGCGGAGGAACCAGCGGCTGCTTTACTGTAGCGTTGATTGAAAGCGGATGTTGAAAAATAAGGTGTCCACGCTCCTTCTTGCCAGTAGCTCCCTCCGTAGTCCGAATAATCGTCTACAATCGATGCCGGTCGGACTCTTCCGACAGCAATTGCGTCTGCTACAACGGCGTTACCATCCGCTTCCGTCGTGACGGTATCCGAAAGGACGACTCTTATTTTTCCCGAATTGATGGGAAATACCCCTAACGTCTGAAACAGGGTGTTACTAATTTTGTCGATTGCAGCTGCGGTGGGGGTGCCTGTGGGCGCCTTTTCCTGGTTGACGAAAACAGTCCTTAGCGGAGTGGGGCTGTCGCCGTCGTATATGCTAAATGGAGCTCCCTCTGATAGGGTCGTCACGGCTCCCGCCCAAGTCGCCCGAACCTCATAGGACCCGGGTGCTAAATGATCCATTTCCCACGTGACGCTGTTTCCCCCATTTCCAGGAGCCTTGCTATACATGCCACCGAAGCCTCCAACAACATCGGTCCAGCCCGCGCCGGTCTCACGGTATCGGATTCCGCCATTATCGAGATCGTTATCAACCACAAACGGACCGCTGGCGTGCACTCGTTCCACGCGAATGGCGTCAGCGACTAAGAATCCATTAGCGGCGCTGTTCTCATACCCCACAGTCCTGGAGAGACGAACGGTGAGTTTGGATCCGTCCGTTGGTAAGTGGAACGTGCCCAAAAGCTGAAACGGCCGGGCCCCTCCGTAAGGGAGCGTATCTCCCATGGGACTTAGGCGTTGATTGACCATGACGGGCTCCAACACAATTCCATTTCCTTCAATTCGGTAAGAGGCTTTTGTCGGTGCATAGGTAGAATTTTGGTACCAAGTCGCTGATACTTTGTATAAGCCAGAGGGTAGATTTTTCTGTTCCCACATCACCTCGGCATTTCCATTCCCATCCGGTTTGCCCTGATAATGGTAGCTATCATACCCGCCGGAAGCCTTTGTCCAAATTCCTGAAATAAAATTAATTTGACTGTACGGAGAGCTATACTGCGCGGGAACGGTCTCCCTGTCGATAACATACAAGGGATACTGGGAAAGCGGAGTTGCGTTAGTCACTGAAAAGCTCCCCGTAACGGCGTAATAAGGATACCCTTCGATCTCATATTGACCGCCATTTACGAGACCCCCTGTGTTCCCGTGGAGATAAACCCCTTTCTTGAATACAGTGGAAGTGGAAATGCTGGTTTGAAGAACAGTAGGAAGATCAATGAGACGAGTAGGGGGGATAGGAATAGGAGCAAGATCGGCCCCGATAGGATTGGCCCAGTAACTGGGGGTCGTCGCTCCAGGAGGAGTGTAAACTTCGATAGTTGCACGAAATGTCAGCTTTTTCTTGGGTGGGCATTCCGCACTGACTAGGTGCGCAACCGTACACAAAACAACTAGCGTAAAAATGCGTGTCATCGAGTCCTCCCAAAGCTAAAGAACGTTAATTTATTTTGACGGCAAATTGTGAAGGAATTGTGAAGACGCTTCGGGTGCGAGTGGCCTTGCAAAAAATGTTACCGAAGAATTAGCGAGTTACGAGTGATGGCCTCATAATGGAGTTACCGACGCATTCGCGTTAGGCATACCCGCCTTACTCAAGTGAGACTGGATTTTTAATTCCATTCGATGTTGCTGTCGACGAGAGGGCCTGGATTCCCAACATTTCTGGGATCAAATGCATTGTTTACCTGTGGAAAAAATTCCTCTGATAGAGAAGGAGCTTGTCGAAAAAATGGCAGGGCTTTATCAGGTGAAACCCGATTGTTTATTTTTCGATACAACGAATTTCTTCACGTTTATCCATTCCGCCAATGAACACTGTGAACTACCCCAACGAGGGAAGAATAAACAAAAACGAACCGACTTGAGACAATTTGGAATGGCCCTTCTTGTAACTCGGGAGGCTCAGCTTCCGCTATTTCATAAAACGTACGAAGGCAATAATAACGACATTACGGTTTTCAAAAATACCTTTGAAGCCATGGCAAAACGACTGCGAGAAGTTTTTCGAGATCTTTCTGACATGACCCTTGTTTTCGATAAGGGAAATAATTCTCGCGACAACTTCGCGATGATAGATGGGCAAACTGACATTCACTATGTCTGTGGCCTTGTACCGAGTTATTTCAAGGATTTGATACAAGAAGCCAATAAGAATTTCCAGAAGATCAAGATAGATGATGAAGAGATCCCCGTTTTTCGAAAAAAAATGGAAATTTGGGGAACTGAAAGAACCTGTGTTGTTACGATTTCGGAACAATTGAAGCAGGGACAGATTCAGGGCATCCATCAATACCTTGAAAAGAAGTACAAAGACCTGGAAGAATTTAAGAGCCAACTTGAGAGTCCAAAACGAAGGAAATCATTCTCCAAAGAAGAAATCGAAACCCGCCTTTCGAGAATCATTCGGGGTCAGTTTATACTTGAGAGTCCCGAGTTCCGGATAGTTTTTGGCTTATCCGGCTAAGCGAATACCCTCAGCCTGAGAGAGATCGAATCGATCGGCGATGAATTTCGCGAGGATCTGAGTTTCGCCGGAAACCTCGAGAAAATTTGGGAGCGAGTTTTTTAGTGCGGAGGCAGCTACTTGTTCGGAGGGTAGAATTCCGGGACGTATGGTTCGAATCCAGGAGCCGAAGTTTTTCCAAACCGCAGTGGATGCGGTGGCAGAGAGGTATTGAAGCATGCCCTGTGCGATGACGCCGACCTGGATGGGAGCGTGATAAGCTCCGAGTTTTCTGACGGCATTAGACCTGACACGGCTAACCAGATGGTTACCAGAATCGAGCAGGCCCTTGATTACACGCCGACTCACGTAATAGGCATCGGCAACGAAATAATAGGGAAGTCCGATGGAAAGTTCCCGCAAGAGAAGAAGCATTTTATCAAGTAGCGTCCTTTGATCTCTGTTCGAAAACACCAAGCCTTCATGAATTCGGCATGCGAGGGGGACGGCGAAAAAGTATCCCAGACTCGCTACCTTGGATGTCGAGGCCGACCACAAGAGTCTTAATTCCATTCAGTGCAAGAATACGAGCTAACGAGTAGGCAAGGGTAGTTTTGAGCACTCCCCCTTTGGCGGTGTACACGCATATAAACTGCTGTTCTTTAGGTTTTTGCAGGAATCCAAAGCGCGACCCAATTTCTGGAAGCTGTTCAATACTCCATTGTCTGATTTGGTGTTTTCCCCGAGCGAGCCTCGCCGCAGTTGGAATTTCGCCTCGTTCCTCCGCATTGAAGAGTGTTTGGCGGCTCTTGATGCGTTCGTCGAGTCGGAACAATTTCTGGATATCTGAACTCGTCCAATGAGTCTTCTCCATAAGCGGCGCCCCCAAGTTCATTTAGACATTATAGATATAAAACTGTATTGAAGTATCTTTGGTTGGGAGAAATGTAACGGATACCTTTAAGTCTTATGACAATCCTGTGACAATTTGGGAGGCTTTTTGAGTATAATCGGTGGGCGATGCGGATCCATTTGTGGGGCACAGATTTCCGGCGGAGTACGCCTGATTTTAGGGCAAGATTGTTTCTTGCGCCAGGGGAACGATTATCCCGAATCCAAGAACTTCTTCCCATTGGCTTTCAGGACCTCGTTTACCTGAACACTTGCAACCGTGTGGAGTTTTATACGACGGCGAAGGATCACTTCTGTGATACGCGCCGCCTTTGGATATCCGCCCTTAAGAGATTCGGTCTAGCGGAAGAAGACTATTACCGTGGCTATCAGCTCGAGGGGAAATCCGCGCTTCGCCATTTGCTTCGAGTGAGCTGTTCACTGGAATCGCTGGTCGTAGGCGAGCCCCAAATCCTTGGGCAAATCAAAGAAGCGATCGCCTGGACGAGAGACCAACAGCTTCCCCTCGATCGCGTTCTTGCTCGTTCCTTTCAGCTGGCCGTTGAGACGGCAAAGAGAGCTCGTACGGAGACGTCCCTGGGGGAAAAGCCGGTGTCAGTGGCAAGTCTTGGCCTGCAGCACCTGAGATCCCTGGAGGCATCGTATCCCCTCAAGGCAGCCGTGATTGTAGGGCGGAGTGCCATCAGTTTGCTGGTTTTACAATGGCTGGTTAAGAACAGACCCGATTGTCCCCGGATTTGGGTGAATCGGACCGTGGAAAATTTGGAGCGGTTTGAGGATGTACGCTATACGACGGTAATGTCTTTGTTCGATTTTTTGAAATGTCCCCCGCCTTTCAGCCACTTGTTTACGGCGACATCCTCTTCGGAGCCGCTTTTTAATTCCGGGTTTTTTGAGAAACTGGATGGGGAGCGAAAAGTGCTTTTTGATTTTGCGGAACCGCCGGACGTGGTCGATACCAGTGGGAGGGTTCTGGTGATACGTCTGGAGAATCTGATGGAGCTAGCGCGAGAAAACTCAGCTTTGCGATCCCAATCCATCGAACAGGCGGAGGTACTCATCGAGCAGGCTTTGAAAGAGCACTGTTTGCAGCAGAAAGAAGCCCCGCTGCTCAAAGATTTTAGTGGTGTGGAGCCGCGGTTTTGGGATGAGTTGGACGAGGCATTGTCTGAAATCCGGGATTTCCCTTCTCACGAACAGGCGAAGCTTCGAAAATGGGCCCAAGCGCTTGTGAAAAAAAATCTCCATACGTCGCGCGAGCATCTGCGTATCATTCTTCGAAACGTGAGTGAGCCTGTTGCGGGTCTAAATGTTGACTGATGGTGTTGTCAGGATAGGCACTCGAAAAAGCGAACTTGCTACGGTTCAGTCGAGACAAGTACTGGACGCACTGGTAGCGCGGGGTCTTCGTTGTGCGCTAGTGCCCGTGGACAGTGAAGGGGATCGAGATGTGAAGACGCCCCTTTACGAAATCGAGACAGAAAGCCCCGGACTCTTTACAAAGCAACTCGAAGTGGCGCTGCTGAATCGAACGATCGATATTGCGGTGCACTCGCTGAAAGATCTCCCTACCGAACAACCGGCTGGTCTTGAAATAGCAAGCATTCTCAAACGAGCGAACCCCGATGATTGTCTCGTGGTTTCGCCGTCGAGCTTTGTGGAGAGCAAGCGATTCCATCTCGATGAGGCAACCGTGGTTGGCACAAGCTCTCTGCGGAGAGAGGCGCAATTAATATCGAAGCGCCCTGATCTGAGGCCAATTCCCATTCGCGGCAATGTCCCGACTCGGATAAAAGCCGTCCGGGAGGGTAAATTGGGCGCCGTGGTATTGGCTGAGGCGGGACTTCTTCGTTTGGGTTTGAATTTAGAAGGGCTCAGTAAGGTGCCACTTTCGAGCGAAGATTTCGTACCTGCGCCTGGTCAGGGGGCGCTGGCGGTAGAAACGAGGAGGGAAGCTTCTTCCGAGCTGAAGCGGGTCTTGCGCCAACTTCACGATGAGGTAACCGCACTCGAAACAGGTGTGGAAAGGCAGATTCTCAGGAGGTTGCAGGGTGGCTGTACCCTTCCACTGGGCGTGCGATGTCG
>Ga0187892_10011926_pt1 | contig 10498 bp, 10 predicted proteins | sample MA1701073metaG_FD_139345 | JGI IMG/M metagenome (GOLD analysis project Ga0187892, IMG submission 139345) | Bio-ooze microbial communities from a basaltic lava cave in the Kipuka Kanohina Cave System on the Island of Hawaii, USA - MA170107-3 metaG ...
CGGCGAGGACACGCTCTACTTCTGCTCGCCCGCCTGCGAGGCGAAGCAGAAGGTCCCCGACCAGATCGAGATCGACCGGGACGACCAGTCGGCGTAGGGGCCGGCTCCCGGGCTCGTCTCCCGGCTACGCGAAGGGATTGACGAGGCGCACCGTTCCGAACGTCGACCCCGGCGAGAGATCCTCTGAGTAGAGGATCCTGCAGTCCGCCGAGGCGGCGGCCGCCACGATCAGCGCGTCCCACAAGGACAGGACGTGCGCGATCGCGAGATCGATCGCCTGGAGGAGGTGGACGGCGGTCGGCTCGACGACCGTGTGATGGAGGAGGTCGGCGACGACGGCGCGCGCTCGCTCCACGGAGAGACGGGCCCGGATCTTCCGCGTCGCGACGACGTAGAACTCCTGGAGGACCTGGAGGCTCAGGACGGCCACGCCGGTGCGAAGCGCCTCGTCGAAGAGTCTCGAGGCGATCTCCTGGCGAGTCGGGTCCCCCCGATCGAAGGCGTAGACGAGGACGTTCGTGTCGAAGAAGACCCTATCGGGCATGGAGGTCGTCTCGCGTCCACCGCCGTCGTCCGACCTCGAGTGGTTTCGCTCCCATCATCTTCCGGAGCCGGCGCAGCGAGGCCTCCCGCTCGCGATCCTCCCGCGCGATCCGCCGCAGGAAATCCCGGACGAGATCCGTGAGGCTCCTCTTGCGCTTGGCGGCCACCAGGCGCGCCCGGTCGAGGATCTCCTCTTCGATGGCGAGCGTCAGGTTGCGCTTCATGGGGTTTACGTGATTATGTGAATCACGTATATCCTCGGCTCTCCGGCGCTCACCGTCAAGGGGGGTGGACTGCGGGGCCTCTGGCGGGAGCGGTCGCTCGGACCCCTGAGCCGACTCCCGGACGCGTACCGGATGCAATGACGATTGCATTCGATGACACGATTTGAAACGGGCGTCCCAGCGCCGAAGACCGGGGAGCCGTGACGGAAGTGCCTACCCCCCCACCAGCACCGCCCCCCCGTTCACGTCGAGCACCGCGCCCGTGACGTGGCGGGCGAGGTCGGAGGCGAGGAAGACGACGGGGCCGGCGATGTCCTCGGGCTCCGGGACGCGCCGCAGCGGGATCGTCGCCGCGATGCGCTTCTCGCCGTCGCCCTTGAGCGAGGAGGCCGTCATGTCCGTCTTCACCCAGCCGGGCGCGACGGCGACGACGCGGATGCCGCGCGGGCCCAGCTCGACGGCGAGCGACTTCATCAGGCCGTGGAGGCCCTCCTTCGACGCCGCGTAGTGGGAGTGGAGCGCCTCGCCGCGCCGCCCCGCCGTCGAGGTGACGTGGACGATGACGCCGCCGCGGACCATCCGCCGGACCGCTTCCTGGACGACGTAGAAGCCGCCGAAGAGATTCGTGCGGAGGTGCTCCTCGAGGTCCTCGTCCGTCATTTTGTCGATCGGCGCGCCGCGCGCTTTCCAGATCCCCGCGTTGTTCACGAGGACGTCGAGGCGGGGGCCGAGGGCCCGCTCGGCGGCGTGGAAGAGGCGCCCGACGGAGTCGCGCTTCGAGACGTCCGCGCGAAGGGCGACCGCGCGCGCGCCCGCCTCCTCGCAGAGGCGAACGGTCTTCCGCGCCGCGGCGGCGTTCGCCCGGTAGTTCACGGCGACGTCCGCTCCCGCGCGCGCGAGGGCGACCGCGATCGCGCTGCCGATGCCGCGCGATCCGCCGGTGACGAGGGCCGTCTTTCCGGAGAGGTCGATCGAGAGGGGCATGAGCGGGTTCTCTTCGCCGAGAGGTCGGGGGGACCGGAAGCCTACCGGCTCCCGAGGCCGATCTTGAAGACGAAGGCCCAGTCCGCCTCCGCGAGCGCCTCCTCCATCGTCGCGGGCACGGTCGTACGAAGGCGCTCATCGGCGGGGTCGAAGAATCGCGCGATGAAGTAGCGGCACCAGAGGACTCCTTCCTCTCCCTGTTCGAGCACGAGGGTGTCGGGCGCGAAGAACTCGCCGAAGAACGATCCGGCCATCGGGAACTCGAGAGGATCCAAGGCGAAGGGCGCGCTGAAGGGCGTTCCCCGCTCGTCCGATCGGAAAGCGAGCGAGCCCTCGAACCGGATCGGGTCGGCGTCGATCCGCTCGAGCAGCGCCGAGACGTCCCCGCGAGTCCCGCTCCCGAGCCAGGCGACGGCGGGGCCGAAGGCCCGGTCGACGACCCCGCGTCGCCAGATCTCGTATCCGAAGCGGATCTGGCTCGGCGGCCCGTCGTACTCGATCCGGGCGCATCCCCCGCGGACGTCGAGGTGATTCGCCAGCCGCTCCGTTTCCGCCGAGAAGCAGTGGATCGGCGTGGCCCGCATCGCCGCGCTCGGCCCGCCGCGCAGGATCCCGACCGCGACGGCGAGGAGCCCTCCGACCGCGCACGCCGCGACCGGCGCGGCCTCCGCCCATCCGCCCCTTCTCCCGGGATCGTCCAGGATCGCCGGTCCGTCCGGAGAGAAGATCTCCCTCGTCCGACGCGACGTGAGGACGAGGACTCCGAAGAGCGTGAGGGCCGCTCCCCACGTGAGAGAGGCGAGCCGGAGGCCCGGGGAGACCTCCCAGGCTTGGAGCCCGAAGAAGGTGATCTGGAAGCGGGCGGGGAGTCCCCAGAGGTCGAACGGGACGGTCCCGGTCAGTCGGGACGAGAGCGCTCCGACGACGGGGAGGAGCAGGAGGCAGGCCCCGAAGTACCCGAGCACGATCTTCCTCCACCCCGGACGGAGCGCCAGTAGCCCGAATCCCGCGGGGATCTGGAGGATCCCGAGGTCGAGGTTGACGTGCCGGCGGGCGAGGAGGATCCCGGTGGCGACGAGGGAGTAGAAGCCGCCCGCGATCAGGCAATAGGCGAGGAGGGTGAGGGCAAAGCCGCGGCCCTTCTCCTCCGCGACCCTCCTCGACTCCTCGGCTGCGACGATCGGGGACTCGTCCATGGCTCGGCCCGCGAGCTCGGGCACAGCGACCCGACCCTACCCTCCGTCGGCCCTCTCCTCAACCGCGCGCCGGGACGGTAGGATCTGGGCCGCGACCCGGATCGAGGCGATCCCATGATGCGGTTCCCGGCACGGAGGATGTGGCTCTCTGCGGTTCTCGCTCTCGGCGCTCCCCTCGCTCGCGCCCAGTGCCCGACCGTCGTCCTCGATGGAGACTTCGCGAACTGGTCCTCGACCGTGTACACCACGTTCGGCGGCGGATCCATGAGCGTCGTCCCGTCTGGGGGAAATCCCGGCGCGTACCTCTCTGCGGCCGTCTCGGCCTACAACCTCTTCGGCGTTGAGACGACTCTCTTCCTGACGAAGACCGATCTCACGTGGGACCCCGCCGTCGACGGGCCGATCAACACGGTGAGCCTGCAGATCGACCATGTGAACCTTCCCGGCTCGTACCAGTTCTTCTCCGTCCTCGTTGTCCAGAACGGCCAGAACTACACGGCGTCGCCCTCCGCGCCGGGGCTCAGCGCGACTTCTTGGACGACCGCAAGCTTCGGTCCGTTCGGCTCGACGAGCTTCTTCACGTCTCCGCCTTCCGGTCCCGGTCAACCCGATTTCTCTCCCGCCGGCGCGCCGATCCAATTCGGCTTCGCCGTCACAATCTACGGCATCGGCAGCCCTTTCGGCGGAGGAGGCTTCTCTCAGTCCGTGCGCGCATACGACAACTGGCAGCTGACGGTGTCCCCGGGCCCCGCGGCGAGCGTGACGACCCTCGGCCCGGGATGCGGCGCGACCTCGCCGGCGCTCTCCTCGACGAGCCCTGCCATCGGGTCGACGGCCACGATCTCCCTCTCGGGCGGGAGCCCGAACACGCCCGGCGCTCTCTTCGCCGGGCCGCTGCTCTCGCCCCCTCTCTCCCTGGGGGCTTCCTGCGACGTCTTCCTCGATCCGGCCGTCCTGGTGAGTCCCCTTGCGACGGGCGCCGCGGGGACATGGTCGGCGCCCCTCTTCATCCCGCCCGTGGGAGCCTTGTGCGGGCAGACCGCCGTGCTGCAAGGCGCCCTCTTTCCGACGGCGGGTCCGCTGGGATTCGATCTGACCGGCGGAGTGCTCCTGAGGGTGGGTTCGTAGTCCGAGAGAAGCTCCCGCCTCGTCCGCGCGCCGCGACCGTCTACCATCGCGGCCCGGATGCCGAACTCGAGCCCCCCGAGCGGGCGCGCGACCTCCTCGACGCTGCTCACGACCTCGCTCCTCCTCTTCCTCTCGGGAGCGAGCGCGCTCGTCTACGAGGTCGCCGCGGTGCGCCTCCTCACGCGGACGCTCGGGGGGAGCACGCCCGCCGTCGCGACGGTGCTCGCCGTCTTCTTCGTCGGGCTCGCGGGGGGCGCCGCCGCCGCCGGTCGGTGGGTGCGGCGGGCGCCCCGGCCCCTTCTCGTCTATTCGGCGCTCGAGGCGGCGGTCGCGGCCTACGCGATCGCGACGCCCGCCCTCGCCGATCTCCTCGAGAGGATCTACCTCGGGATCGGCGCGGGAGGCCTGGCTTCTCGCGCGCTCGCCTCCGCGCTCCTCCTCGCGCCCCCCACCTTCGCGATGGGGGCCACGCTCCCCTTCGCGATCCGCGGCAGCGAGGAGCGCCGCGAGGGCTCGTCCGTCGCGGGCCTCCTCTACGGGACGAACACCGCGGGAGGCGTCGCGGGCACGATCCTCGCGGGGTTCGTGCTCCTCGAGAATCTCGGGCTGCGGGGGTCGCTCCTGTGCGCGGCGCTCGCGAGCGCGACGGCAGCGGTGGGCGCCTTCCTCGTCGACCGGACCCTCGCCTCCCGCGCGCCGGGGGCGCCGCGGGCGATCCCGAAACGCGTTCCCGCAGTTCCGCTCGCCCTCGCCGCGGCGGCGGGCGCCCTCTCCCTCGCCGCCGAGAACCTCTACGCGCGGCTCCTCTCCCAGGTCCTCGGAGGGACCGTCTACGCCTTCGCGTCGATGCTGGCGTCCTTCCTCGCGGGAATCGCGCTCGGATCGATCCTCGTCGCGCCCCTTCTCCCTCGACTTCGCGATCCCGCCGGCTCGTTCTCCCTCCTCGCGCTCGCGATGGGGGTCCTCTTCGCCCTCGCGCCCGCGGCGCTCCCCCGGATCGCGGCGGGCCTCGGCGGGGCTCCGCCGGAGGGCTTCGGCGACGTGATGGGACGCACGGCGCTCGTCTGCCTCCTCCTCCTCCTCCCCGTCGGGGTCGTCTCGGGCGCGTCTTTCCCCGTCCTGGTGCGCCTCGCGATCGCCGCGCGCGCCGATCTCTCCCCCGCCGCGGCCACGGCACGGCTCTACGCCGCGAACACGCTGGGCGCCGTCGCGGGGTCCCTCGTCGGCGGATTCGTCCTCCTCCCGTCCCTCGGCTCCGCCGGCGGGATGGCGGCGCTCGCGGCGGGATCGATCGTCCTCGCGGTCGCGGCGCGACCCACGTGGGTCGCCCTCCCCGCCGCGGGCGCGCTCCTCCTCCTCGCGCCGTGGCGCGCCGACCTCCTCTCGCTGCGCCTCTCCCTCGCCGCGGCCGACGCGGCGCGCTACGGGAGGGAGCGGCCTCCGGAGCGGATCTACTCCGCGGAGGGAGCGAGCGCGACCGTCGCCGTCTACGACGAGGAATGGGGGCGGACGCTCCGCGTGAACGGGAAGGTCGTCGCCTCGACGGCCTTCATCGACGCCCGCAACCAGTTCCTCCTCGGCCATCTGCCGGCGCTGCTCCATCCCGACCCGCGAGCGGGGCTCGTGATCGGCCTCGGCACGGGGATGACGGCGGGCGCGCTCGCGGTCCACCCGGGGATGAATGTCGTCGTCGCGGAGTGGAGCCGGGAGGTCGCCTCCGCCGCGGAGCGGTTCGCCGACCGCAACCACGACGTGCTCCGCCGGCCCGGCGTCCGCCTCGCCTTCGACGACGGGCGCCACGTCCTCCTCTCCTCGCCGGCCACGTACGACGTCATCACCTCCGATCCCCTCCATCCGTGGGTCGCCGGCGCCGCGAACCTCTACTCCCGCGACTTCCTCTCCCTCGTGCGCGCGCGGCTCCGCCCGGGCGGCGTCGCCGCGCAGTGGCTCCCTCTCTACGAGATGGGGCCGGGCGAGGCGCGCGCGATCGTCGCGACGTTCGGCGAGGCCTTCGAGCACGTCGCCCTCTGGCTCTCCTTCCACGACGCGATCCTCCTCGGCTCGGACCGACCGATCGAGGCGGACGCCGAGACACTCGCGCTGCGGATGCGCGCCACCCCGGGCGTCCTCGACGACCTCGCCTCCGTCGACCTCCAGGACCCGGAGCGTTTCCTCTCCCTCTTGGTCGCCGCCGACGGCGATCTGCGCGCCTTCGCGGCGGGGGCGCCCGTCGTCACGGACGACCGCCAGATCCTCGAGTTCCGCGCGGCGCGCGCGCAGCACGTGCTGACCGTCGGCGAGAATCTCCTCGCGCTCGCGGACCTCCAGGAGAGGACCTGGACGGCGTCGCCGCCCGCGACGATCGGCCCGAGGCTCGAGCGGGTGCGGCGCGCGACGACGGCCTTCTTCCGCGCGCAGGCGCTCCTCGCGACGAGGGACCTCCCGCGCGCGGCGGAGGCCGTGCTCGCCTCGTGGGTCGAGGATCCGGAAGGCCCCCGCATCCCCTGGGCGAAGGTCCGGCCGGCCCTCCTCGGCGCCTTCGACTCCGCGTCGCTCGCGGGCGCGCCCGGAGCGTACGCACGCGGAGTCGTCCTGTGGCAGGAGGCGAAGGCTGCGCTGCGCGGCGCCGGGAACGAGTCGCGATCCCTCCTCGAGCGCGCGGAGCGAGCCTTCGCCGGCGCGCTCGACGCCGGAGCCTCCGGCGATCTCGAGGTCGCGATCCGGCGCGAGCGGGCGAAGGTCCTCGGGGAGCTGGGGCGCTTCGAAGACTGCCTCGCGGAGGCGGGGCGGGCGATCGAGATCGAGCCGGAGCTCGCCGTGCTCCATCGCATCCGCGCGATCGCCTTCGCCGGGAAGGGGCGCCTCCCCGAGGCGATCGAGGCGCTCGACGCGGCGGAGCGCCTCGACGGCGGAGCGGCCGACACCTCCAGCCTCCGGGGCACGATTCTCGAGGCGACCGGCGATCGAGAGGGAGCCGCGCGCGCCTATCGCGAGGCGCTCGCGAAGGATCCGCGCGACGCGCGCGCACGGGCGTTCCTGGGCTCCCCCTGAGGGCGGGCTCCTACGCGCCCGGCTTCCAGCGGGGCGCCTGGAAGTGCGCGCGCCCGCGATCCCGGAAGACGTCCGCGAGGACGAGGCGCGCCCAGGCCGGGAGTCGCAGTCCCTCGAGGTCGGCCTCCGAGAACCAGCCGAGCTCGAGCGTCTCCTCCCCGTCGGGACGCTCCTCCCCGCCGAGGCGCCGGCACTCGAAGAGGCTCATCACGTAGGTCACGCGATCGCCGTTCCCGTAGGTCACCCCGAACTCGGGGCCGCCGTACACGCCGAGCACCCGCACCGGCTCGACGAGGAGCCCCGTCTCCTCCCAGGTCTCGCGCACGACCGCGTCGGAAGGGGACTCGTTCGGATCGACGCTCCCGCCCGGCGCCACCCACACGCCTCCCGAGGCGTGCCGGGCGAGGAGGATCCGCTCGCGGTCGTCGAAGAGGATCGCCGTGACGGAGGGGACGACGAGGAGGTCGTTCCCCACCTTCGCGCGCAGGTTCCTGAGATGCTCGGAGATCGGCATCGCCTTCGGGGCCCCTACTCGAGTGTCCCGGTTCCCGGATGGCTCGGCGCCTGCGCGCGGAGGAGCCCGGCCCCGACCGCCGCCGTCCATCCCGCGAAACCCAGGACGAAGACCCCGAACTCGTGGACGCTCGTGCCGAGCCATCCCCCGAGGACCGCGACGAGGCCCGCCCCGCCCAGCCCTCCCCCGAGCCAGCCGAACCCCGGATGGAAGGCGCGGGTCTTGAGGATCGCGACCGCCCAGAGAACGAGGGATGCGGCGGCGCCCGCCATGAACACCTTCGCGAACGCCGAGTTCAGCTCGAAGCTGTAGGCGAGAACGACCCTCGCCGCGTCCGCGGACGCGGACTCGCGCGCGATCCGCATCGCGAAGGCCGGCGCCGCGAGACCGTTGATCACACCCGCGCACACCCCGGCCGCGCACGCGAACGCGTAGGCGACCAGCGCGGGCCTCGCGAACTCGCTCTTCTCCGCGAGCCTCCGGTGGAGACCGAGGAAGCCCAGGAACGTGACGGGGATGGCGATCAGCGCGAGGGCATGGGTCCGCACCCGCAGCGCCGACTCCCGGACGAGCCCCTCCATTCCCCCCGCCGTCGGGTGGAGCACCATCGTCACGACGAGGCAGACGGAGCCGAGCACGAGCGCGAGACCGCTCGCGGTGTCGCGCTTCACGACCGATCGGACCGCGCCCCGAAGAAGGCGCACTCCGCCGTCAAGGGACATCGATCGCATGCGGGGGTGGTGTTCCGGCAGACGGTCTGGCCGTGGCGCCGCAGGAGGTGATGGAGCGAGATCAGGTCGTCGAGATCCTTGCCCGCCTCCTCCGCCGCCGTCGCGCGGACGCTCTCGTACGTCCTTTCGTACCGCCGGTCCTCCGTCCCGTAGCCGAGGCGGAGGAGAACCCGGAGGCCGTTCGATTCCAGGGCGAGCACCGGATGCGCTCTCGTCAGGAGGAGGATCTTCTCCGCCCCGGGCCTCCCGATCATCGGAAAACGCGAGAGCGCCCGGATCGCCTCCGGGAGGGGAAGGCGGAGCGCCTTCCCGAGATCGCCCTCCCACTCCGAGAGGACCCGGCGCGCGGAGTCCTTCATCCGCTCCGCCCGCTTGTCGGCCGCGATGGATCCGCCGGAGGCGGCGATCGCCTCGAGCGCGCTCGGCTTCGCCTTCGCGATCTCCGACGGCGCGAGCCCGACCCGCCGCGCGAGGAGGTCGAACGCCCGCCGCCGCTTCTCGTCGTCGGCGAGGTAGGCGACCTGCTCCCAGAGGATCCACTGGAAGGGATCCTCCATCGCGGGGCGCGCGAATTCGCCGTGGTGGTCGAGGAGCTTCCGGCGGATCGTCGCGAGGGGGCGGGGACTCACGAGAGGACATGGTAGAGGAGGCCGGCCGCGACGAGAGCCGAGGCCAGACCGATGACGGCCGCCGGAATCCCGGCCTCCTTGGCCACGACGAGGCTCCAGACCGCCTTCGAGAGCGCCCCCGCCGTGAACACGGAGAGCCCGAGCGCGGCGTCGCGCCGCCAGAACGCGGCGGTGACGACGACGAGGAACCCGGCGACGCCGAGGAGTCCGAGCACCTTGGGAAGGGTCCACGGCGGGGTGAGGAATCTCCGCTCGACGTCGATGAACCGCTCCACCCAGGGACGCGCTTTCCTCGGCCCGGGGAACCAGAACCAGCTCGTCGCCGCGCCGAGGGCGCCGGCGCCGAGGAGGAGCCAACTCTGCCGCCACGCTCCGTAGAACATCAGCGCCCCGAGCGGCGGGCGGACGAACCAACTGAGCGGATTCTTGTGCCTCTCCCAGAGTCGCTGGAGGATCCTCGCCACGGGACTCAGCCGCGGGCGAGGTCGACGAGGCGGTTCCACTCCGCGGCGAGGCGGGCCGGATCGAACCGCTCGAGGACGAACGCGCGGCCGGCCTCGCCCATCTTCGAGGCGCGATCGCGGTCGCGCAGCAGCCCCGAGATCGTCGCGGCGAGCGCCGCGGGATTCTCGGGATCGGCCCGCAGCGCCGTCACCCCTTCGACGACCGCCTCCGCATTGCCGGCGGGGGCGCCCACGACGACGGGGAGCCCGCTCGCGGCCGCCTCGAGGTAGACGATGCCGAACCCCTCGAGGTCGCCGTCGGGGAGGTTCCGATTCGCGAGGAGGAAGAGGTCCGCCGTGCGATAGAGGGAGGGGAGGCGCTCGTCGGGGAATCGCCCCAGGAAGCGAACCGAATCGCCCAATCGCAGCGCCGACGCGCGCGCGCGCAGGGATGCGGCGTCGGGGCCATCGCCGGCGACGAGATAGATCGCGCCGGGGAACTCCTCGCGAACGACCGGGAGCGCCTCGAGGACGGCCGACTGCCCCTTGCGAGGCATGAGGGTGCCGACGGTGAGGAGGACCTTCCGATCGCCGAGGCCGAGCTCCGCCCGGAGGTTCTCCCCGTCGGGGCGGAACCGATCCGCGTCGACGCCCGGGTGGAGCACGGCGACGCGAGCTTCCCCCCCCGCGAACTCGCGGACGAGCCGCGCCGTGTTCTCGCTGTTCGCGACGACGAGATTCGCTCCGCGGTAGACCGCGCGCATCGCGGCGAGCTTCGCGAGCCGCGTCACGGGCCGGCGTCGGGACCGGGCGGGGACGGTGATCTCCTCCCCGTGTGCCAGGACGACGAACGGGACGCCGGCGCGCCGCCGCGCGCGGAGCGCGACGAGCCCCTCCGGGACGACCCGCGCGGCCAGCACCAGCGAGGGCCGTTCGCTCCGCACGAGCCGCGCCGCCGCCGCGTCGAGGTTCCGGTAGAGAAGGAGCGACTCGGGCCGCAGCCACGGGTGCGTCCGCAGGGACACGCGGCAGACGCGGAGCCGCGACCCCTCTCC
>Ga0187892_10011927_pt1 | contig 10494 bp, 8 predicted proteins | sample MA1701073metaG_FD_139345 | JGI IMG/M metagenome (GOLD analysis project Ga0187892, IMG submission 139345) | Bio-ooze microbial communities from a basaltic lava cave in the Kipuka Kanohina Cave System on the Island of Hawaii, USA - MA170107-3 metaG ...
AGGACTGGTGGCCGGCCGACTACGGCCACTACGGGCCCCTCTTCATCCGCATGAGCTGGCACGCGGCACGCACCTACCGGATCGCCGACGGCCGGGGCGGCGGCGGCACCGGTGCCCAGCGCTTCGCCCCCCTCAACAGCTGGCCCGACAACGCCAACCTCGACAAGGCCCGCCGGCTGCTCTGGCCCGTGAAGCAGAAGTACGGGCGCAGCCTCTCCTGGGCCGACCTCATCATCTTCGCCGGCAACTGCGCCCTGGAGTCCATGGGGTTCGAGACCTTCGGCTTCGGCTTCGGCCGGACCGACATCTGGGAGCCCGAGGAGATCTTCTGGGGCCCCGAGGACACCTGGCTGGGGGACGAGCGCTACAGCGGCGACCGGGAGCTGTCGGGCCCGCTGGGGGCGGTGCAGATGGGCCTCATCTACGTGAACCCCGAGGGCCCCAACGGCAACCCCGACCCCCTGGCCGCGGCCCGTGACATCCGGGAGACCTTCCGGCGCATGGCCATGAACGACGAGGAGACCGTGGCCCTCATCGTCGGTGGCCACAGCTTCGGCAAGTGCCACGGAGCGGTCGGCTCCGAGTACGTGGGCCCCGAGCCGGAGGGGTGTCCGGTCGAGTCCCAGGGCCTGGGGTGGAAGAACACCTACGGCAGCGGCCGGGGTGCCGACACGCTCACCAGCGGGATCGAGGGGGCCTGGACCAACGAGCCGACCACGTGGGACAACGGCTTCCTCGACAACCTCTTCGCCTATGACTGGGAGCTCACGACGAGCCCGGCCGGCGCCCACCAGTGGACGCCCGCCAACCCCGAGGCCCAGGGCACGGTGCCCGACGCCCACGACCCCTCGAAGCGCCACGCTCCGATGATGCTCACCACCGACCTCTCCCTGAAGCTCGACCCCGTCTACGGACCCATCACCAAGCGCTTCCACGAGCACCCCGACGAGCTGGCCGACGCCTTCGCCCGGGCGTGGTACAAGCTCCTCCACCGCGACATGGGCCCCGCCAACCGCTACCTCGGACCGTGGGTGCCCGAGGCCCAGCTCTGGCAGGACCCCGTGCCCGACGTCGACCACGAGCTCGTGGACGAGGCCGACGTGACCGCCCTCAAGGCTGAGCTCCTCGCCTCGGGGCTCTCCGTCTCCCGGCTCGTGACCACCGCCTGGGCGGCGGCGGCGTGCTTCCGAGGCACCGACCTGCGGGGCGGGGCGAACGGGGCCCGGCTCCGGCTCCAGCCCCAGCGGGACTGGGAGGTCAACGAGCCCGCCGAGCTGGCCCCAGCGCTCAGCGCGCTGGAGCGCATCCAGGCCGAGTTCAACCGCGCCCAGGCGGGGAACAAGCGGGTGTCCCTCGCCGACCTCATCGTGCTGGGCGGGTGCGCAGCGGTGGAGCAGGCCGCCCGCGACGCCGGCCACGACGTCACCGTGCCCTTCACCCCGGGACGTACCGATGCCTCCGCCGAGCAGACCGACGCCGAGTCCTTCGCCGTGCTCGAGCCCACCGCCGACGGGTTCCGCAACTACCTGCGGGCGGGCGAGAAGCTGCCTCCCGAGACCCTCCTGCTCGATCGGGCCAACCTGCTCACCCTCACCGCCCCGGAGATGACCGTCCTCGTCGGAGGCCTGCGGGCCCTGGGGGCCACCGTCGGGTCGTCCCGCCACGGCGTGCTCACCGACCGGCCGGGCACCCTCACGAACGACTTCTTCGTCAGGGTGCTCGCCCCCGGCACGGAGTGGAAGGCGTCGGCCTCGGCCGAGCACGTCTACGAGGGCCGCGACCTCGCCTCGGGCGAGTCCCGGGGGACGGCCACCGCCATCGACCTCCTCTTCGGCTCGAACGCCCAGCTCCGGGCCATCGCCGAGGTCTACGCCAGCGACGACGGCGACGAGACGCTCGTGGCCGACTTCGTGGCCGCCTGGGACAAGGTGATGAGCCTCGACCGCTCCGACCTCGCCTGATCCGGGTCCGGCGGGGGCCGTCCCACCCCGGCCGGGCCCGCGGCGCCCTGCCCCCCGATCAAGGGATCTGGAAGACTCTCGACCGTGGACGCCACCCGGCGCTCGCTCGTCGTCGCCGCCCTCCTCGCCCTGGTGACCGCCGCCTGCGGCGGCGGTGGCAACGGTGGTGGCAGCGATGGTGGCGAGGCGGCCACCTCAGTACCGGAGGCGACCACGACGGCACCGCCCACGACCGGGCCGGCCACTGGCGGGCCGACGACCGGGCCGGCCACGACGAGACCCGAGGCCGGCGACCCCTGCGAGGCCGACGGTCTGGCCGAGGACGCCTTCGTGTTCAACCTCGCCCCCACCGTGGGCACCACCGTCACCAGCGGCTTCACCGCCTCGGGGTGCGCCAACGTGTTCGAGGCCACGGTGGGGTGGCGCCTGGAGGACGGCGGCGGCAGCGAGCTGGCTCGCGGCTCCGCCACCGCCTCGTGCGGCACCGGGTGCGTGGGCACCTACGCCTTCCGGGTGGCCTACACCGTGCCCGGGCCCACCCTGGCCACGCTCCTCGTCTTCGCCACCTCGCCCCGCGACGGGGCCGAGGAGCACGTGAACGCCATCCCTCTCCGCCTCACCTGACGTGCCGGCCCGGTGCCCGGCCCCGTGACCCTGGCCCGGTCGGTGGGCGCCGTCGACCGGCTGGCCGCCGGCGACCTCGACGGCGCCGACGCCCTGGTGGCAGCGACCGGGGCCGACCCCGAGGACCCCGATCGGGCGCTCTGGGACGCCACCTCTGCCCTGCTGCGGGGCCGGCTGGCGATGGCGGCGGCAGCCGTGGCCCGGGCCGGGGCCGGCCTGGGGGCGGCGGTGGCCGGAGCCTGCCTCCTGCGCGAGCAGGACCGGCCGGCCGAGGCCGAGCTCGGACTGCGGGCGGCCACCGAGGGCCACCCGTCGAGCGTCCTGGCCGACGCCCTCCTCGCCGTCCTCGTGGCCGAGATGGGCCGCGACGCCCACGCCCGGCCAGAGCTCGACCGCCTCATGGCCGAGCGCGACCCCGCTGACCTCGCCGTCACCAGCCTGCTGGCCGAGCTGGCCGCCGACCTCGACGCCTACCCCGAGGCGACCCAGCTCGCCGACGAGCTGGCCGCCCGGCCCGAGGCCCTGGTGGTGGACCCCACCGGCGCCCTCTGCGCCGGTGCCCGCCGAGCCCACCTCGGTCGCCTCGCCCACGCCCTCGGCCGCGGTCCCCAGGCCGTGGCCCACCACACGGCGGCCATCGCCGTGCTCTCCGAGGCGGGCATGCCCCTGCTCGTGGCCCATGCCCGCCGTCGCCTCGCCACCGTCCTGCGGATCTGGGGCGACGACGAGGACTGGGACCGCTCGCTCGGTCTGCTGGCCGCGGCGGCCGACGCCTACCGCCGGCTCGGGCTCGGCGCCCGGGCCGGCGAGGCCCACGTGGTGCTGGGCCGCTCCGACGATCCCGCCCTCGGCGGGCGCCTCGACGGCGTCCTCCTGCGCCGGGGCGACGGCTGGGTGGTGGGGACCGAGACCGAGACCGCCATCGTGGGGCCCAACCCCGGCCTCGACGACCTCGCCCTGCTCGTGGCCGTGCCCCGCACCGCCGTCCACGTGCTCGACCTCTGGGGGGGGCTCGGAGCCCGGGCCGCCCAGCGGGGCACCGACCGGCCGTGGTTCTGGCCCCAGCGGCCCCGGACCACGCCACCCACCGCCGGCGAGCCCCTGGCCGACCCGGCCACCGTCGCCCGCTACGAGGCGCGCCTGGCCGAGTGCGCCGCCGCCGGACCCGCCGCCCTGGCCCACGGCGATCGCCTGGCCGCCGCCCTCGCCGCCGCCGAGCGTGAGTCGCTGGCCGCCGAGCTGGCCTGGGTGAGCCGTCCGCCCGAGGAGGGCACCGACGTCGTGGCCCGGGCCGCCCAGGTCGTGGCCACCCGCCTGCGCCTCGCCGTCGACGACCTCGAGGCCGCCGTCCCTGTCGTGGGGCGCCACCTCCGCTACACGGTGCGAACCGGCACCTTCTGCTCCTACGAGCCCGAGTCGGAGGTGTCCTGGCGGCTCCGCTAGGGCGGCCCGGGGCGGCCGGGGATCTAACCTCTCGGGGAGGTCGGCCCGCCGGCAGCGGCCCGGGCCGGTCGAGCCGAGCCACCCCGTGGCCGAGGAGGCTGGGGCGCATGACGGGCCACACGCGGAGCAACGTGGGCGACCAGGCCGATCGGCTCGCCCTCGCCCGGCTCCTCGAGCGGGTGGCAGCGGCCGCCGACGCCCCCGACCTCGAGGCCGCTGCCCCCCCGGTCATCGATGCCGTCTGCGAGTACGCGGGATGGTCGGTGGGCCACCTCTACGTGGTGGCCGACGACGGGGGCCCGCTCCTCGTGCCCACCCCGGTGTGGTCACCGGCGCCCGACCCCGACCTCGACGAGCTCCGCCGCCTCACCGAGCGCTCCCCGCTCCGCCCCGGTGAAGACCTCCCCGGCCGGGTGCTGGCCACGGCCCGGCCCGCCTCGATCCCCGACCTGGCCGCCGACGGGGCCGTCGCCCGGGCGGCCGCAGCCGGGCGGGCCGGGCTGCGGGCCGGCTTCGCCATCCCGGTGGCGGTGGGCCGGGAGGTCGCCGCCGTCGTCGAGTTCTTCGCCCCCCGCCCCGGCGCCCTCGACGAGGTCGTGCTCCGCGTGAGCGCCCACGCCGGCCACCAGCTCGCCCGGGTGGTGGAGCGCCAGCGGGCGGGCCAGGCCCAGCGGGCGGCCGAGGAGCACTACCGGGCCCTCACCCGGTCGGCCCGCGATGCCATCGTCTCCATCGACGAGCACGGCCTCGTCGTGGGGTTCAACCACGCCGCCGAGGCGGCCTTCGGCTACGCCGAGGAGGAGATCCTCGGCGCCAGCGTCACCACCCTCATGCCCGCCCGCTTCCGCTCCGACCACCGGGCCGGGATGCTCCGGTTCCTCTCGGGGGGCCGGCCCCGGGTCCTGGGGCACACCTTGGAGCTCGTGGGCCTGCGCCGGGACGGCCGGGAGTTCCCGGTGGAGCTCTCCCTCTCGACGTGGACGAGCCCCCGGGGACGGTTCTTCACCGGCATCCTCCGGGATATCACCGAGCGCAGGGTCGCCGACCACGAGCGCGCCGCCCTCACCGCCCAGCTCGCCGAGCGGGCGCTGCGCGACCCCCTCACCGACCTGCCCAACCGGGCCCTGCTCCAGGATCGGCTCCAACACGCCCTGGCCCGGGCCGAGCGCCGGCGGGCGCCGGTGGCCGTGGCCTCGATCGACATCGACCGCTTCCGGGTGGTGAACGACACCATGGGCCACGCCGCCGGCGACCACCTCCTCGGCCTCGTGGCCCAGCGGCTCACGACCGGGCTCCGGCCCGACGACACCGTGGCCCGGGTGGGCGGCGACGAGTTCGTCGTGGTCCTCGACGACGTGGGTGGCACCGACGAGGCCGTGGCCGCGGTCCGTGCCGCCCTGGCCCGACTCGCCCACGAGCTCCCGGTCCATGGCCAGGCCGTGCCCGTGACGGTGAGCACCGGCATCGCCGTGAGCCAGCCGGGTGCCGGCGAGGAGGCCGACCAGCTCATCCGCAACGCCGAGGTGGCCCGGGAGCGGGCCCTGCGGGCCGGCCCCGGTCAGGTGGTGGTCTTCGACGCCGCCATGCGGGCCGAGACCGCCCGGCGGGTCACCGCCGAGGGCGATCTGCGCCGGGCGCTGAGCGACGGTCAGCTCCTGCTCGTCTACCAGCCCGTGGTCGACCTCGGGACCGGCCTCGTGGCCGGCGTCGAGGCCCTGCTGCGCTGGCACCACCCGACCCGGGGCCTTGTGACCCCCCTGGAGTTCATCCCCCTGGCCGAGGAGACGGGCCTCATCATCCCCATCGGGCACTGGGTGCTCAGCGAGGCCGCCCGCCAAGCGGCGGCATGGAACCGCGACCGGCCGCCGGGCCGGCGCCTGCGCATGGGGGTGAACGTCTCGCCCCTGCAGGTCCAGCAGATCCGCTGGGCCGAGGAGGTCGCCGAGGTGGTCCGGGCCAGCGGCATCGAACCCGGGGACCTCGTGCTCGAGATCACCGAGTCGGTCCTCGTCGACGACCCCGAGATCACGGCACGGCGCCTGGCCGAGGTCCGAGCCCTCGGCGTGCGCATCGCCGTGGACGACTTCGGCACCGGCTACAGCTCGCTCGCCTTCCTGCGCCGCTTCCCCGTCGACGTCCTCAAGATCGACAAGATGTTCATCGACGGGGTGGCCGCCGACCCCCAGGAAGCCGCCCTGGCCCAGGCAGTCGTGCGCCTGGCTGCCACCATGCACCTCGACGCCGTAGCCGAGGGGGTGGCGGCACCGGAGCAGTACGAGGCCCTCGTCCGCATGCGCTGCCCCTACGGGCAGGGGTTCCTCTTCGCCGAGCCCCAGGAACCCGACGCCGTGGTGGCCCTCTTCGACGACCGGGACCTGCGGCCGGGGGACGCCCGGCACCGGCCCCGGCGGGGAGGGCGCTGAGCCTCTAGAGGTGCTCGGCGGCGCTCGTCCGGACGGCCTCGACGATGTCGTCCCATTCGGCCCCGGGCTGGCTTTTCACGGTGACGAAGTTGTTCACGCCGAACACCGACGCCACCCCGCCGGCGGCGAACACGGCCGCGGCGAAGGGGTTGTCGGCGGCGGCATCGGCGCTCGTGAAGTGGATCGAGCCGGGGAGCGTCACGTCGAGGGTGAACTTCATGGCGTTGGGGTTGGGTGTGGGCGCGGAGGTGGCAGTGGCCATGCCCGGATGGTAGACCGCCGGCCCCGCCGGCCCCGCGGGCCCGTCAGCCCGGGCCCGGTCGATCCCTGCACGGTCCGCGGGACCCGGCCAAGACCGACCGCCGTCGGTAGCATGGCCGGAGATGAGCGAGGCGACGAACCGCTTCATCGAGCTCATGGCCCAGCCCGAGGTGACCCTCCCCCTCGACGAGGCCGTCCTGCTCGTCGCCGCCCACCGCCGGCCCGAGCTCGACGTCGCCGCCGAGCGCGGCCGCCTCGACGAGCTCGCCGCTACCTGCCCGGGCTCGGACCTGGAGTCCTGGCGCCACCACCTCTTCGTGGCCCAAGGGTTCAGCGGCAACGTGGCCGACTACTACGACCCCGACAACTCCTTCCTCGACCAGGTCCTCACCCGGCGGGTGGGGCTGCCCATCACCCTCGCCGTCCTAGGGATGGAGGTGGGTCGGCGCATCGGGTTCCCGCTCGCCGGCGTGGGGATGCCCGGGCACTTCCTGCTCACGCCGGTGCACGCCCTGCCCCGGGTGTGGGTCGACCCCTTCGCCGGGGGCCGGGTGCTCGACCGTGGCGACTGCGAGGAGCGCTTCCACGCCGTGAACGGCGCCGAGGCCCCCTTCCACGAGGCCTACCTCGACACCGTGGGGCCCAAGGCCGTCCTCGCCCGCATGCTCGCCAACCTCAAGGCCATCTACACCCGCCGGGGCGACCTGGCCTCCCTGGCCTGGGTCTACGCCCTGCGGACCTCCATCCCGGGGGTCCACCCCCTCGAGCGCCGGGAGCTGGCCCAGGCCCTGGGCTCGTCCGGGCGGTTCGTGGAGGCCGCGGCCGAGCTCGAGGCCCTGGCCGAGCTCGTACCCACGGCGCGGACCCAGCTCCTCGCCGAGGCACTCGCCCTGCGCGCCCGCCTCAACTGAGGCAGGGTCGCTCGGGGCGGTCGTCGCACGCGGGCCGGCATCCGGGCCCGTCAGGCGGCCGGGTCAGGCGGCCGGGTCAGCCGGCGGCGTCAGACGGCCGGATCAAGCGGCCCCGGCAGGCGGCCGGGTCAGGCGGCCGGGTGAGGCGGCCGGGTGAGGCGGCCGGGTCAGGCGGCCCCGGCAGGCGGCCCCGGCAGGCGGCCGGGGCCGCCGGCGGCGTCAGGCGGCCGGGTCAGGCGGCCGGGTCAGGCGGCCCGGGGGGCCGGTGAGCTGGGAGCAGCCACATCGCCGGGAGCCGCCACATCGCCGGCCCGGGGGGCATGCACCTTCGCATGGCCGCGCCAGTCGGGGCTGCCCGACTCGGGCAGCGGCGCGAGCAGGCCACGGTGGATTCGCCCACCCCCCAGGCCGAGGATCAGGATCATGCCGGCCACGGCCAGGGCGGCGGCGAGGGCCGCCGGGCCCAGGGTGGCGCCGGTGGCGGCAGCACCCAGCACGACGCCGGTGACGAGGGTGGCGAGGACGAGGGCCGAGGGCTGGACCCGGCGGGGCCGGTAGCGGGGGAGCGTCTGGTGCATGTCGAGCATCACCCTCCTGTCGTTCCCGGCCCGCCGGGGGGCCAAACGGGCGCCCGGTGCCCGGCTCATCCGTGCAACCATGGCGTCGTCTCGGTGATTCCCCCGCTCCCTGCCACCGCCGTCGGTCGCCGGCCCCGCTTCGGGCCTACCGCCACTGCCCTGGCCGTGGTGACCCTCGTCCTGGGCCTGGCCGCCGGCTGCTCCTCGGGTGGCGGTGAGCCGGCCACCGAGGCCGGGGGCGAGGGCCGGGGCCCGCTCACGGGCCGGGAGGGCTTCACCATCGAGCGCTTCGACCCCACCGGGCCCGGGAAGGTGACCGGCGCCGAGGATGCCCGACGGGGCATCGCCGACCTCCTCGACCGCTACCTGGCCGTCGCCACCCTCGCACCCCTTGCCTCGGGTCACCCGGTCACCGACGCCGCCGACGTCCTCGCCCCCTCGACGTTGGCCGCCCTCGACCCTCCGGGCCGCGCCGCCCTCTACGACGAGGGCCTCCCCGTCGCCCGCCGGGTGAGCGTCGACCGGGCGGCGGCCACCGTCGATGCCCTGGCCGGCACCGACGGCTCCGTGGGCCTGGCCGTCGCCCGCCTCGACGTCGCCGTCTCCGCCGACCTCGGCGCCACCACCCTCACCATCGCCCGCACCGGCGAGCTCGTGCTCGAGCCCGTCGAGGGGCGTTGGCGGGTGACCTCCTTCGACCTCGAGGTGACCCGCGACACGCCCGAGGCCGCCACGACGACGTCCCGGGCTGGCGCGGGGGCGGCGTGAGCGGCGGGCGGCGCACGCTGGCCATCGCCGGCACGGCCCTGGCCATCGTCGTCGTCCTCGTCGCCGGGCTCGTGGCCTCCCGGTGGCGCGGCGGGCCGGGCATCGCCGTGGGCGACACCCTCTACGAGATCCACCGCACCGACGGCGCCGGCGTGCCCGGGGACCCCGAGCGCCCGGTGTTCGTGCTCGTGCTCGGCCACGACGCTCGCCCGGGCGAGACGACCTCGCGCGCCGATGCCATCCACCTCGTGGGGGTGAACGCCGCCCGCCGGGCCGCCACCATCGTGAACATCCCCCGCGACACCTACGTCGACATCCCGGGCTTCGGCCGGGACAAGATCAACGCCGCCTTCGCCTACGGCGGTCCCGACCTGGCCGCCGCCACCGTCTCGGCCCTCGCCGGTGTGGCGATCCCCTACGTCATCTCCACCGGCTTCGCCGGCTTGACGGCCATGGTCGACGAGCTGGGCGGGGTGGCGCTGGACATCCCCGTCGCCATGAACGACCCCAAGTCGGGCGCCGTGTTCGCCCCCGGTCCGGCCCGGCTCGGCGGCGCCCAGGCCCTGGCCTTCTCCCGCAACCGCTCGCTGCCCGGGGGGGACTTCGCCCGCACCGAGAACCAGGGTCGGCTCATCCTCGCCGCCCTGGCCGAGCTCCGGGCCAGGGACGCCTCCCCGGCCGCCCGCCTGGGCCAGCTGGCCACCCTCCTGCGCCATGGTCGGGTGGACGGCGCCGGCCTGGGCGACCTCTACCGGCTCGGTGAGCTGGCGCTCTCCCTCGATCCGGCCAACGTGGCCAACGTGACGCTGCCGGGCCGAGGAGGGCGGGTGGGAGCGGCGTCGGTGGTGCTGCTCGAGCCCTCGGCCGGGGCCCTGCTCGCCGACGTGGCCGTGGACGGGGTCCTCGACGGCGGGTGAGGCTCGACCGGCGCCGGCCGCCGGTCGATGTCCGCGGGTCGATGTCCGCGGGTCGATGTCCGCAGGTCGATGTCCGCAGGTCGGCGGCCTCGGGAACCGGTGCCCGCGGGCTCGAAGCCCGCGGGCCTGTGGGTCAGGCGCCCGAAGCTCGTCACGTCCCGCCCGCGGGCCGCAAGGGGTCACCCCCTCACACGGTGAGGAGGTCTAGCCGGTCACCACGGTTGGGGAGGTCTACCCCGTCACCACCGTGACGGTGGCGCACACCCGGTCGGGGTCGGGGCCCTGGCCGAGGCGCGCCGTCGCGCAGGCCTGCGCCGGCCCGGCCACCATGGTGCCGTCCACGACCACGGTGAAGCTGCTGGCCGACCCGGTGCAATCGCCCCGGGCGCGGCCCGCGAGCCGGTACCCGTTCTGGGTGAGGGTGACCCGCAGCGTGTAGTCCGAGGGGGTCGGGCAGTCGATGCTGCCCGTCACCGTGCTCGAGCCTCCCGTGTAGCGCACCTCGGGGTCGATGACCACCGGCCCCCCCGCCGGGGGCGCTGTCGTGGGGGGCGCTGTCGTGGGGGGCGCTGTCGTGGGGGGCGCTGTCGTGGGGGGCGCTGTCGTCG
>Ga0187892_10011931_pt1 | contig 10492 bp, 12 predicted proteins | sample MA1701073metaG_FD_139345 | JGI IMG/M metagenome (GOLD analysis project Ga0187892, IMG submission 139345) | Bio-ooze microbial communities from a basaltic lava cave in the Kipuka Kanohina Cave System on the Island of Hawaii, USA - MA170107-3 metaG ...
AACGGTGTGTCCATGGCGGCTGCCGGCGAAACGCTCTTCACGCAGCTCGGGTGTCAGACGTGTCATACGGCCGAGTCCGCGGCACGCGGCCCCAACCTCCACGGCCTTCTCGGCTCGACGGTTCGGTTGCAGAGCGGCGAGAGCCTCGTGGCCGATGCCGCCTACATCCGCGAGTCCATCGTCAACCCACAGGCGCGTCTCGTCGCCGGCTATCAGCCGATCATGCCGACGTTCAAAGGCTTGGTGAGCGAGGAAGGCATGGTGCAACTCATTGCCTACATCCAGTCGCTCAATGGAAAGGGCGGCAACGGAACGTCTCCCAAATGACTAGGGCCGGCGATTTGAGACAACCCCCCTACGGTCCCCCCTTGCCAAGGGGGGACAATCTTCCGTTTGTCGGGCAGGGGGGTCGAGAAACCGGCAGGAATCGGCAGAGGTACGGCCATGGAAACATCTGACCAACGCACGCACTACCTCAATGCCGACTACGGCATCCGCTCGTGGCTCCTGTCGACCGACCACAAGCGCATCGGGCTGCTCTACCTCGGATCCATCACCGTCTTCTTCGTCATCGGCAGCCTGTTTGCGGCAGCGATCCGCTTCGAGTTGCTGACGCCGCAAGGAGATCTGTTTCAGTCCGATACGTACAACAAGCTGTTCACGATGCACGGCATCGTGATGATCTTCTTCTTTCTGATCCCGTCGATTCCCGCGACCCTCGGTAATTTTCTCGTGCCGATGATGATTGGGGCACGCGACCTGGCGTTTCCGCGCCTCAACCTCCTCAGCTGGTACGTGTTCCTCGTGGGGGCGATGTTCAGTCTGTGGGCGATCCTGACGGGGGGCGTCGACACCGGATGGACGTTCTACACGCCGTACAGCAGCGTTGTCTCGAACACCAAGGTCGTGTCGACGTTGATCGGCTTGTTCATCACCGGGTTCTCGTCGATTCTGACGGGCCTCAACTTCATTGTCACCATCCACCGCATGCGCGCGCCGGGACTCACATGGTTCCGGCTGCCGCTGTTCATCTGGGCACAGTATGCCACCAGCATCATCATGGTGCTGGGCACGCCGGTCATCGCCATCACGCTGGCGCTCGTCCTGTTGGATCGCGTCTTTCACCTCGGCATTTTCGATCCGACACGGGGCGGCGATCCCATCCTGTTTCAGCATCTCTTCTGGTTCTACTCACACCCCGCCGTCTACATCATGATCTTGCCGGCGATGGGCGTGATGAGCGAGCTCATCACCTGCTTCTCGCGGAAGCGCATCTTCGGGTACGAGTTCGTGGCGATTTCGAGCCTGGCGATTGCCTTCGTCGGCTTCCTGGTGTGGGGACATCACATGTTCACCAGCGGCCAATCGGTGTACATCGGCATGATCTTTTCGATCCTCAGCTTTCTGGTGGCCATTCCGTCGGCAGTCAAGGTGTTCAACTGGACGGCGACGCTCTACAAGGGATCGATCTCGTTCGACGCGCCGATGATCTATGCGCTCGGCTTCATCGGGCTGTTCACTATCGGTGGGCTGACCGGGTTATTTCTGGCGACGCTGGGCCTCGACGTTCATGTGCATGACACCTACTTCGTGGTGGCGCACTTCCACTACATCATGGTGGGCGGAACGATCATGGCGTATCTGGGCGGCCTGCACTTCTGGTGGCCGAAGATCACCGGCCGCATGTATCCGGAGTATTGGGCACGCGTCGGTGCGCTCATCGTTTTCATCGGGTTCAACCTGACGTTCTTTCCCCAGTTCCTGCTCGGCTATTTGGGCATGCCGCGTCGGTACCACGTGTACCCCGACGAGTTTCAGGTCTTGCACGTCATGTCGACTGCCGGCGCGACGATCCTCGGGTTCGGATATCTGCTTCCGATGGCGTACTTCGTCTGGTCGCTGCGGTGGGGTGCGCGGGCGTCGGCCAATCCCTGGCGAGCGGTTGGGCTCGAGTGGCAGACGCCGTCACCGCCGCCGACCGAGAATTTCGCGCGTACACCGGTGGTCACCCAGGGCGCCTACGATTATGAGGCCTACGACGCCCCGGGGGCGACCGACGAGCTGCTGCCGGTTGGTGCGGAGACGGTGCCGGTTTCCTAAGACGAGCCGGAGGAGTCCTATGTGGAGAATGAGAAGGTCATCCTCTTTGTCAGAGAGTGTCGACAAACGCACGCTCGCTCTTCGACAGGCTCAGGGTGAGCGGAAAAAACTCCCCAAAGATGGACCAACAACCGCTCAGGCTGAGCCCGTCGAAGCCGGGTTTGCACATTCATCCACCCTCTCTCCACGACGGCGTAGGGCATTGAGGCTCAAGGAGGCGCACGGTGTCTGATGCATCGGTCGCCGTCGCGCACCCGCACCACCCGCACACCAACGTCGCCGTGTCGCATCCGGCGCACGAGGCGCACGCCCATCAGTTTGATGACGCCGAGCAGCAATATGAAGCGTCGACGCTCGGGATGTGGGTGTTCTTGCTGACGGAGATCATGTTCTTCGGCGTCATGTTCACCGCCTACGTCGTCTACCGCGTCACGAATCCCGGAGTCTTCGTCCACGCCAGCCATCATCTCAATGTCACCCTCGGCCTCTTCAACACCGCGGTGCTCATCACCAGCTCGCTAACCATGGCGCTGGCAGTGCATGGGGCGCAGGTGGGCCGCCGCCGCCAGCTGCTCGTCATGCTGGGCGTGACCATGCTGCTCGGCGCGACCTTCCTCGGCGTCAAAGGCTACGAGTATGCCCACAAGTTCAGTGAAGGATTGGCACCTGGAGCAGGCTTCACCTATGCCGGGCCGGACGCGGCAGAGGCGCAGCTATTCTTCTCCATCTACTTCGCAATGACCGGCTTCCACGCGCTGCATATGGTCATCGGGCTCGGCCTCTTGGGAACATTGCTGGGTCTAGCGTGGGGCGGCATGTTCGGCCGCCACTATCATGCGCCGATCGAGATCAGCGGACTCTACTGGCACTTCGTCGATATCGTGTGGATCTTTTTGTTCCCGTTGCTGTACCTGATTGGGCTCCATTGAAGAGGTCGATAGTCAATAGTCGATAGTTGATAGCTGAATGGAAACGCAGTCTGACCGAAAGATTCAGGACATCACGACAGAACAACTATCGACTATGAACTATCGACTATCGACTGTCTGAGCCATGTCCGAACACATCGTCACACCGCGCCTCTACTATACGATCTTCGCGATCCTATTGATGCTGACCGCGATCACGGTGGCAGTGGCCTACATCGACCTCGGTGCACTCAACAACGTCGTCATGCTCACGATCGCAGTCACCAAGGCGACGCTGGTGATTCTGTTCTTCATGCACGCCCGCTACAGCTCGCGCCTCACGTGGCTGGTGATCGCCGTCGGGTTGTTCTGGCTCGGCGTGATGGTCATCTTCACCCTCACCGACACCCTCAGCCGCGGATGGCTGATGGCGGTGGGGCCGTAGGAGAAGCCGCAGACCAATGATCGGCATGCTGGTGTTCGTCGGGAGTTGCATCGTGCTTGCGTGGCTCTACGGGAGGCGCCGTAGGCCGCCGCGTGGTCCCGGCACCCGCCGTGATGACGGCGCGGACGACGACGACACGCTGTATATCGTCGACAAGCTCGACGATCCTTAGGGCAGACCACAACAAACAGTTTCGTCTTCGAAGCCGAAGATCCCCGTGGTGCCGGGTACTCACCAAGTAAGACAAGCCGTCGCCTTCCCTCCCAACTTCTGCTTCGAGTTCGACGTGCGATCGGAACCGATATACGGAACACCTTTCCACCTGACCCTGATCGACGAGAACGGCGACGAACTCCCGATTCGTTTCGTGGTGGTCAACTATCTCGTCGGGGGTGGGGGCGTCGATGTCACGCTTCCGGGGGTGACCACACAACGGGTCGAGGGCGGATTGGCCCATAGCATCAAGCTCGTGAGACACGGTACGACGTTCAAAGTGTACGTCGACGGACACTGTGCGACAACGGGCGTGTACGGTGACTACTCGCAGTTCACCGGCTTCAAGCTGGATGTCTCACAGGACCTGTCGTTTTCAAACTTCATCGGCACGACCCTGCCGTAGCTCTGGGCGTGGTTCAGCATCACCGGATTGTCGCGATGCTCCCTCGGTGCGGCGTTTCCCATGGGTGAAATCGATCTCAATGCCCCTGTGATGACCAATGGAGATCGCATTACTCAGGCTTGACGAGAACAACGGCACGGAATGAGCTTCGAAACTCACACGTTTATAAGGGCTATTTCGTGGCGGTCGGGTCCTGATCGCCGGGGTGGGCACGTCGAACTATTCCGAGGCAGCGATGCCACCACAGTTGTCGATGCTCAAGATTGGCGGCGGCGCGTCGCTAACGCAGGTGCACCTCTTGCGGCACTCGGGCGCAGACTCACCAGCAGGGCGGTCTGGGCTCTGGTGGGCTCGAGACGGCGTGAGACCGGATTGACCCGCAGCCCAAGGGCCTCGAGCGTCTCGACGCCGAGGAGCGGTTCGCCGCCGGGGAGGAGGAGCGCGGTCATCGGTGCCGTGCGTCGCCCGATCTCGATTCCCATCGTGCACGCCCGCAGACGGCGCCGTGAGCCGTCAGCAAGAGAGACGGCGAACCGGGTCGGGAGGGGAGTCGCTCCGGCGGCGCGTGCGACCGTCGTCGGCAGAATGGTGTACGTTGCTCCGGTGTCGACGAGGAAGTGGACCTTTGTGCGACGTCGAGCAAACACCTCCGCATCGACGTAAATGTGTCCCATGCGCCAAGCGTATCACGGGACCTCGTGACGGGGGAATGACGGAGACGACTACATTCGCGCTCGTGGGCGGCGACTTGGTGGGCTGCTACTTGAGGCTGACTTTCTGCCTCTTACCGTTACCGTCGAAGCTGATCTTATCCTCACGCGCGAGCCAGCCGAGGGCGCCGTAGAGGACCTCGGTGGAGACCTTCAACTGTTTCTTCAACTGTGCCGGGGACGTCGGGCCATTGGCGTTGAGGTGATGCCACACCTGGCCGGCGCCTTCGGACATTTGGTCGATCATCCTGCCTCCCTCATTCCACGGCTACCTGGGGCTGCGTTTTCGTCGGATCGCCGACGGGCAGAGTCTCTTACCACGCCGTCACCCCTCCTCATACTCGGCGTACCCACCGCCGAAGCGGGTAGTGTCTCAGGTTTGAACGCGCTGATGACGCTCCCCAGGTTTGATGCCTTGGTTTGCATACCCAATCTCCTCCCTGGAGACGCCGTGCCCCTCACGGCGCATCGGATGCATGCTAGCCAACTCCACGCCACCGCCCCGCGGGCTGAGGGCAGCCCGTCTCCAGAGAGGAGACTGGACCGGAGTTTGCGGCACAGGCCATAGGTTGTTATGAACCATCATATTCAAGCTGCTTTGTGAGGCGGACGTATGGCAACAGTCATCACCAGCGAATGCATCAATTGCGGTGCGTGCGAGCCGGAATGCCCGAACACCGCGATTTATCAGGGCGGCGTCGAGTGGGACTTCAATGGGGCGAAACACCCGGCGATCGCGGCTGACATCTTCTATATCGTTCCCGACAAGTGCACCGAGTGCGTCGGCTTCTTCGATCATGAGGCGTGCGCGGCGGTTTGCCCGGTCGATTGCTGCGTTCCCGATCCGAAGATTCCGGAGACCGAGGCCGTGCTGATCGCTCGTGCCAAGGAACTGCATCCAGAGCAGACTTTTGGCGACGACTTTCCCTCGCGATTCCGAAAGGAAGGTGCCGAGGCGCCGACTGGTGACGTAGCTGCGCAGCCGGCTGCCGCTGCTCCGGCTGCACCAACACCCCCGCCGGCGGCTGCACCGGCACCGGCTGCACAACCGGTTGCGGTCGCGGCTCCCGAAGTCAGCGGCCTGAGCCTGCCGGATCTCGACGACTGGGAAGTGCCGATTGAGTGTTTTCATTGCCACGGCACTTACGCGGTGGCGTTCCGGCACTTCCGCAGCGGGGTCGTCTTCTATTGTCCGTTTTGCAGTGGGTCCTACGTCGTCATGACGTCGATGCACGGCCATGTCAGCCGCGCGCTCCGCGAGTTCCACGAGAAGTGGGGCAAGGACTTCGATCGCTTCTACGATCGGCGCCAGAAGGAGCTCGAGCAGTTCGAAGAGCGTCAGCGGATGGAGCTCGAAGCGTTCAACGAGTCGTTGCGCCAGGCAAGCCTCGATTTCAAACCACCCGGCGCGCCACGCAAGAAGGCGTGGATCTTTGGATAGGGGCTGGGGACTAGGAATTGGGGGCTGGCGAATCGAGAAATCGAAATCGGTTTAGAGTTCCTCCCAAACCCCGACCCCCAGCCCCTAAGGAACCTCTGCACAAGCCGGTTCAAGACGCCTTCCCTGCACGGGGTCGGAGTCGGTATCGGCATCGGTATCGATCCTTTTCACGCGGTGTTTCTCCGCCGATGTCGCGGCCCGATTCCGATGCCGATACCGACCCCGATCTGGCTGCGGAGCCACATGTGCAGAGGTTCCCTAACCCCTGTGTTTAGGGTATCCGTTTCACTTCGCGGCCAACGGGAGCGGGTCCGGCGGCGCCGACGGGTGGTGGGCCGACAGCCCCGACGGGCGGCGGACCTGCGGCACGGCGCGGAGCAGGCCCGGCAGCATCTCGCGGCGGAGGACCCTCAGGGCCGACGACGATCGGCTGGCTGAGCTCACGGCGACAGGCCGCAATGCCATCCGACGGCAAGCCCGTCATGCGGGCAATCTCGACGTTGCTCCGCCCTTGCTGAAACAGGCTCAATAGGCTCGAACAGCCTTGCGCCCAGGCGTCCGTTCCCGAGATGGACACGATGCCGAACACGGAGATCGCTCCGACGGATAGGCGCGCAACGGTGTACCGAAGCGTCATCAAATACGTCCTCCCTCTCAATTGAGGTAGCACGCCGTACTAGCTCACGATAGGGGAAAGAAGAGTGGCTTTCGCCGCTGCGCTGCTTGCGATATAGCCAGCCCGCGGAGGCGCGGGATGCAGCGGCAATCGACTCGGCTAGGTTGAGGGGGAGGACTGTGGATAATCGGATTGACATGGCCGAAGGCGCAATGCGCAAGGCGCAAGGCCAGAGTCGGCCTCTCCGAACCCTTGAGAAGTCGGGTGACTTTCTCGACGCGGGTTCTGGCCTTTAGCATTGCGCGTTGCGCCTTGTGCCTGATCGGCGTTTATCAACACTCTCGGGGAAGAGGAGGACGGCTCGAGAATGCACAAGCCCGCGCCGCTGCGACAGGGAGAGCTGATCGGCGTGGTCGCACCGGCGGCTGCGGTCGACGAGCGGCGAGTGGCCGAAGGCGGCCGCATCCTCGAGCAGGCCGGCTTTCGTGTGCGAATGGGCGCTTCTGTGCTCGACAAGGCCGGTTATCTCGCGGGCACAGACAGCGCCCGCCTTGCCGACCTATACACCATGCTGCGCGACCCGGACGTTCGCGCGATCATTGCGGCGCGCGGCGGCTATGGGTCAGGACGTTTGTTGCCACTCCTGGACTGGAAGGTCGTCGCCGCCCATCCGAAGATTTTCGTCGGTCACAGCGATCTCACATTCCTACTCAATCACTTCGTGGAGCGTGGGGGCTTCGTGACCTTTCACGGTCCGATGGTGGCGGCGTTCGCAGGCGACGATGAAGCCACCGCCAATCTGGTGTCGATGATCAGCGGCGACCGCAGTCGCTGGCAAGTGGCGGCACGCCATGTAGTGCAGCCGGGCATGGCCGAAGGGCAGTTGGTCGGGGGCAATCTGGCATCGCTGGTCGCGATGTTGGGCACACCCTACACGGTGAACACGCGCGGGCGGATCCTTTTCTTGGAAGACGTCAATGAGAAGCCCTTTCGCATCGATCGCATGTTGACGCAGCTGCGCCAGGCGGGGGCGCTCGACGATGTTGCCGGCGTGATCTTCAGCGACATGGTAGGGTGCACCGCCGGTGAAGGCGAGCGAGTCAGCGTGCTCGATGTCGTGCGCGAGGCGTTTCACGACGCGCCGTATCCAGTCGCGTTCGGGTTGTCGAGCGGACATGGCGTCGGCACGGTCACGCTTCCTCTCGGGGTTCGCGCCCGCCTGGCGGGGGAGCGCCTGACCCTCCTCGAAGCCCCTGTTGCGGATTAGTGTCATGCTTCGCGAGTTCGTCCAACACGTTGCGCCCCCTCCCTGGCCCTCCCCCGTTGCCGGAAGTGGCAACAGGGGAGGGGAACCTATGGAGCCCGACTCTGTATGGATCTCCCTTCCCCTGTTGCCAACTCCGGCAACGGGGGAAGGGACGGGGAAGGGGGCGCGTTGTGCAGGGCGTTTCGGAAACACCACGCTAGCGCGGCATGTGCCTGTCGACCCCAGGACTGTTCGGTGAGTTTCGCAGACGTCGAGCATGAGATGAACGCGGCGGTCAGCCGCGGGGTGTTTCCGGGTGCGGTGTTGCTGGTACGCCAAGGCGATCGTGTGTTCTACTTGCGCGCCTTCGGCAATCGCAGCCTCGAGCCGGAGGTCACGCCGATGAGCGAGGACACGATCTTCGACGTGTCGTCGTTGACCAAGGCGTTTGCCACGAGCGTTGCGATGATGCTCATGGTGCAGGATGGGCGTCTCGAGCTCGACGACCGGGTGAGTCGCTTCTTCCACAACTTCGGCGTGCACGGCAAAACGCACGTCACGTTTCGGCATCTACTCAGCCATTGTTCGGGACTGCCGGCCTGGCGACCCTACTTTCAAGACATCGTCGACATCGAGCGCCGCGACGGCCGCATCAACTTCCTGGGAAGCCAGGGCGCCAAGATGTACGTGTATCAAGCGATCATGCGCGAACGCCTCGAAGCGGAACCGGCTACGCGTGCCATCTATAGTGATCTAGGCTTCATCCTTCTGGGTGCGGTGATCGAAGAAGTTGCGGGCGTGTCCCTCGATCGCTTTTGTCAGAGCCGCATCTTCCGACCGCTCGGCCTGCGGACCACCGCGTTCGTCGATCAGTCGGTGCTGCGCGTACATCGCCTCGAGCCGATCCCCGACATGATCGCCCCCACTGAGCGCTGCCCGTGGCGCAAGACGATCCTCTGCGGTGTTGTGCACGACGACAACGCGTACGCCATGGGTGGCGTGAGTGGCCACGCCGGTCTGTTTTCATCGGCGAAGGATCTTGACGTTATTCTGTGCCACTTGAGGGCAAGCTACACCAGCGCGCGCCAGCTGATTGCGCAGCCGATCGTGCGGGAATTCTGGAGACGGGATGAGACGGTGCCGGGATCGACGTGGTGTCTGGGCTGGGACACGCCTTCTTCGGTCGATTCGAGCGCCGGCACGCATTTCTCGGATCATTCGGTTGGCCACCTGGGCTTCACGGGCACCTCTGTGTGGCTTGATCTCGAACGTGACCGGCACGTGATCGTCCTGAGCAACCGGGTCCATCCGACTCGGGACAATGAGGCCATCCGGCAATTTCGCCCGCTGATCCACGACCTAATCGTCGAGGCGCTGGAGCATTCGTAAACATGGAGATGAACGTGATCCCCGAGGCGGTGCGCCTCGGTACCGCACGACGCGTACACCTGATCGCCATTTGCGGCGTCGCCATGTCCGCATTGGCGGGCATGCTGAAGCAAAAGGGCTACGAGGTGTCCGGGTCCGACGAGAATGTCTATCCGCCGATGAGCGAGGTGCTGTCGCGGCTCGGGATTCCCATTCAAACCGGTTTCCAGGCCGAGAATCTGGCGGACCGTCCCGATCTCGTCATCGTCGGCAACAAGGTGTCGCGCAACAACCCAGAGGTCGAAGCCCTGCTTGCGGCACGCCTGCCGTATGCATCGTTGCCGCAAGCGTTGGGCGAGTTCTTCATTGCTGGCCACCGTTCGGTGGTGGTTGCCGGCACGCACGGCAAGACAACGTCAACCGCCCTCCTCGCGTGGGTGCTGGAGCGCGCCGGTCACGATCCGAGTCTGATGGTCGGTGGCGACGCGCTCGATTTCGAGGGCAATTACAAGCTCGGACGTGGCGACGTGTTCGTCGTCGAAGGCGACGAGTACGATACCGCATTCTTCGACAAGGGTCCCAAGTTCCTGCATTACCGCCCCGATGCCGTGTTGCTCACGGCAGTCGAGTTCGACCACGCGGACATTTATCGCGACCTGGAGCACGTCAAAGAAGCCTTCCGGCGACTCATGGCGATTCTCCCACGGAAGGGCGTGCTCGTGGTCGCGCACGACTTTGCCGAAGCACGTGCGGTTGCCGGTGCGCATCCCGGATTGACGACGTTTGGGTTCGACGCGGCGGCCGATTGGCGTGCGGTGAACCTCCGGGACGATGGCCATGTCACGCAGTTTGAGATTGTGCGTCGCGATGTCGAACAATGCACCGTCGCGATTCAACAGCCCGGGCCGATCAATGCACGCAACGCCCTCGGCGCTTTTGTCATGGCGCGTGCCCTGGGACTCACCGCTGCTGAGATCTTGCCCGGCTTGGCGAGTTTCCGTGGTGTGGCGCGCCGTCAGGAACATGTCGGGGAGTTCGG
>Ga0187892_10011932_pt1 | contig 10490 bp, 11 predicted proteins | sample MA1701073metaG_FD_139345 | JGI IMG/M metagenome (GOLD analysis project Ga0187892, IMG submission 139345) | Bio-ooze microbial communities from a basaltic lava cave in the Kipuka Kanohina Cave System on the Island of Hawaii, USA - MA170107-3 metaG ...
CCGCGCTCGCCGATCAGGCCGATCACGGTCACCGCGGCGGAGGAGCGCTTCGCGAGGGTCGCGAGGAGCGTGCTCTTGCCGACCCCCGCGCCGGCGAAGATCCCGATGCGCTGGCCCCGGCCGAGGGTGAGGAGGCCGTCGATCGCGCGCACGCCCGTCGCGCACACCTCCCGGATCGGAGTGCGGCTGAGCGGCGGGGGAGAGGGGCGGTGGACGGGGACGCGTCGCAGCGAGTGGAGCGGCGGGCCGCCGTCCATCGGGCGACCGAGCCCGTCGAGCACCCGGCCCAGGAGATCCTCCCCCCCGGGCGCGTCGAGACGTCGGCCGAGCGGACGCACGGGGGTCCCGGGGCCGACCCCCTCGAGATCGGCGAGCGGCATGAGGATCGTCGTCTCGTCGCGGAAGCCGATCGCCTCGGCCTGGATCCCCGCGCCGTCCGTGGTCTCGATCGCGCACAGCTCGCCGAGCCGGACGCCGAGGCCGCGGCACTCGACGGTGATCCCGACGATCTTCGTGAGGGAGCCGGCGACAGGGAGCGTCGTCGCGCGGGAGAGCGCCTCGAAGTAGGGGGCGAGGTTCAAGAGGGCTTCAGAGCCTGAGCAAGAATCCCCGCTGGCTTCGGCCGGCTGCGACGTCGCGGTGCATCGTCGGGCCTCCTGCGGCGTGTTTCGACGAAACACGCCTCGTCGGCTCTCCTCGCCCCGCGGCGTCTCCCTCGGCCTCGAGCCGACGCCGGGATTCCTGCTCAGGCTCTCAGACACGTTCGCTCCGGGCGTCGAGGAGGACCTCCGCGAGACGCTCGAGCTCTCTCTCGAGGTCGATGGCGACGCTGCGGACGTCGGCGAGGAGAGTGCACCGCCCTCGCGCCAGGGAGGGATCCTCCTCGACGACGAGGCCGTTCCCCTCCAGGCTCGCGAGATGCGTCTCGAGCGCGCGCCGGTCCTCGGGGGAGATCCGCAGTCGCAGGTTCTCCGGCTCGGGGAGCCCCTCGGAGAGCTTCCGGATCCCCTCCGCGAGGAGGGGGCGGAAGTCGACCTCCCCGGCGACGATCTGGCGGCGCAGGACCTTTTCCGCCGCGGCGAACGCGAGCCGCACGAGCTGGGGCTCGACCCCGGCGATCGCGGCGGCGTAGCGGGAGCGCAGGCGCCCGAGCTCGCCGCCGACGCCGCGGAGGAGGTCGCCGAAGCGATCCTCGAACTCCCGTCGCGCCTCGGCCCGCCCCTGCTCCCTCGCCGCCTCGAGCGCCGCCTCGGGCAGCGGGGCGGGGCGGGAGGGTTCCGCCTTCGGCGCGGCTCCGAAGCGCACCCGCAGGGGGGAGGCTCGGAAGCGGATCGTCTCTTCAGTGGACAAGCTCGTCGTCTCCTCCGCCGCTGAGGCGGATCTCGCCGCGCTCGACGAACTCGCGGGCGGCCTTCGCGAGCTCTCCCTGCGCGGAGCGGACCTCGGAGAGCCGCACCGCGCCGAGCGTCTCCCTCTCCTCGTTCACCCGCTCGCGGGCGCGCTGCGAGATGTTCGAGAGGAGGAGCTCGGTGATCTCCGGGCTCGCCGCCTTGAGCGCCATCGCGAGGACCTTCGTGTCGACGCTCGCGAGCACCTTCTGGACGTCCCGCGGCCCGAGCTGGATCAGGTCCTCGAAGGAGAAGAGCCTCTCCCGGACCTGTTCGGCGAGCGCGGCGTCCCGCTCCGCGAGCGACTCGAGCACCTCCCGGGTCGTCGCGCCCTGCGCCTTCTTGAGCGCCTTCGCCACGGCTTCCACGGGCGCGGGACCCTCCTCGCGGGGCCGGGCGACGACCGCGGTCTTCGCGCGGCGCGCGGCGGCGCCGAGGACCTCGACGAGGACCTCGCGCGGAGGAGGACGGTGGGAGGCCATCCGGGCGACGAGGTCCGCGCGCTTCTCCCCGGGGAGATGGGGGAGCACCTTCGCCGTGAAGTCCGGGCCCATCTCGAAGAGGAGGGTCGCGCCGGCCTGGGGATGCTCCTCGGCGAGGAGGCTGGCGAGCGCGGTCGGGTCCGCCTCGCGGAGCGCCAGCTTCGCGGGAGCGAGCGGATCCTCCGTCTCCTCAAGCCGCTTGCGGAAGGGAGCCGCCTCCTCGCCGAACGCCGCGTCGAAGAGGCCCCGGATCGCCTCGCGGGAGCCGACCTCCCCCTCGGCCTCCAGGAGGTCGACCTCGAAGCGGCGCAGGACGTCGATCTGCGCCTCCGTCCCGACGACGCTCTCGGAGAGATCCGCGAGCGCCGCGGCGACGCGCTCGCGGTCTCCCGGCGGGAGGCCCCGGACGATCTCCGTCGCCGACTCGCGGTCGAGCAGGAGGAGGAGCGAGGCCACGCCCTGTGCCCCCGACGACTTCACGCGGCGGACTCCTCCTCACGGAGCCAACCCCGCACGACCTGGCTCGCGCGGGCGGGATTCCGCTTGACGGTCTCGCGGAGGTTCTCGCGCAGCCGGGTGCGCTCCGCTCCGGGGGGGAGGGCCTCGCTCTCGGCGCTCGCGACGGTCGCCGTCTGGAGGGCGGGCTTCCGCGGGGAAGCGAGGTTGCGGAGCACCCGCACGAGGAGGAAAAGGACACCACCGATCGCGAGGATCTCCACTCCGCGCTCGAGGAGAGTCGGCAGGAGCGAGGAGGCGAGGATCCCGCCGCCCTCCTCCGCCGGCTCCTCCGGCTTCGCGAACTCTAGCGCCATCGACTTGATCGTGTCCCCCCGCTTCTCGTCGAAGCCGACCGCCTCGCGGACGACCTCCTGGAGCTCGGGGTCGAGACGCGGCTCGAGGGCCGGCTCGACGACGAGGCTGACGGAGAGGCGGGTCACCTTGACGCCGTCCTTGACGGTGGAGCGGACCGTGCGGTCCCCGTCGTACTGGACCTGGGTCCGCTCGAAGTTCCCGGTCTCGCCGGTGCCGCTGGCGCTCCCCTCCGCCCCCCGGAGCGCGGCCGCCGTCCCCGCGGCGCCTCCGTTCCCCGTCTCCAGAGCCTGGGTCGTCCGGGTCTCGAGGGTCTCGGACGACACGACCCTCGCGTCCGGATCGAACGTCTCGGCGGTCTCGTTGATCTTCTCGAAGTCGAGCGTCGCCGCGATGCGCACGACGGACCGGCCGGCGCCGAGGACGGCGTCGAGCATCCCCTGGGCGCGTCGCGTGAGGTAGTCCTCGATGTCGCGGCGGATCGCGAGCTGCCGATCGCTCGCGTGGGTCGCGGGGTCGTCGGCACCGGAGGAGAGGACGGCCCCGCTCTGGTCGACGACCTTCACCTTCGAGGGATCGAGCCCTTCCAGCGACCCGGCGACGAGGTGGGCGATCGCGGCGACCTGCTGGCTCCCGAGGGTCCGGCCCGAGCGCAGGTGGACGAGGACGGAGGCGGTGGGCTCCCGGTTCTCGCCGACGAAGGGAGAGGGCCGGGGACGGGTGAGGTGGACGGAGGCGCGCTCGACGGGATCGAGCGACGCGATCGTGCGAGCCAGCTCCCCCTGGAGGGCGCGGACGTAGTTCACGTTCTGGACGAAATCGGAGAGCCCGAAGCTCGACCGGTCGAAGAGCTCGAAGCCTCCGCCCCCTCCGCGCGGGAGCCCCTCGGAAGCCGCCACGAGCCGCATCTCCGCCACGCGCTTCTCGGGGACGTAGACGCTGCGGCCCCCGTCGCGAACCTCCGCCGCGGTGCCGCTGGCGCGGACCTTCTCGAGAATCGCCGCGGCCTCCACCGGCTCGAGCCCCCCGTAGAGGAGGGCGTACTCGGGGCGCGAGGCGAGCGCGACGGAGAGGACGACGGCGCCGACGAGAGCGGCGGCGGCGGCGAGCCCGGCGGCGCGCCGCGGCGCGCTCGCGCGCGCCCAGGCTTCGGTCCACTGTCGAAGGATCTCTTTCAAGGATCGCGTCTCCCGTCAGGCTCGAGGATCAGATCTGCATCCTCTGGACTTCCTGGTAGGCCTCGACGAGCCGGTCGCGGACCTCGACGAGCATTCGGAAGGAGAGGTCCGCCCGGGTGAGCGCCAGCATCACGTCGTGCACGTTCGTCTCCTCCCCGCGCGCGAGGGACTCGAGCGCCCGGTCGGACTCGACCTGCGCGCGGTTCGCCTCGTCGACCACGGAGCGGAGGAGGTCGCCGAAGCCGCCTCCCGAGTTCGAGTCTCGACCGTCGCCCGTCGCGGCGGTCGGGAAGGGAGAGACGGGCTGGACGCCGCTCGGGCCCATCAGAGCCTCCCGATGCCGAAGGCGGCATCCACCATGCTCCGGAACGCCCGGATCGTCCGGACGTTCGCCTCGTAGCTGCGCATCGCGTCGAGGAGATCGACCATCTCGAAGGGGAGGCTCACGTTCGGGAGCGCGAGGAACCCCTCGGCGTCCGCGTAGGGATGCGAGGGGCGGTACACGCGCGGGAGATCCGAGGGGTCGGGGACGATCCCGCCGGCGGCGACGCGCGGGAGCCGCAGCTCCCCTTCGAGCGCGCGCGCGACCTCCGCCTCGAACACGATCTCCTTGCGGCGGTACGGCCCCCCCTCGGGGGTGCGCAGCGTGTTCGCGTTCGCGATGTTCGCGCTGACGACGTCGAGGCGGCGCCGCTGGGCGGCGAGGCCCGAGGCGGCGATGTCGAGCGCGCGGAAGACTTCGGACGTCATCGGTGCCTCCTATCGGGAGCGGCTCGAGACGGCCGTCCGGAGCCACGAGGCCTTGAGGGCGAGGCCCCGGGCGAGCGTCTCGTAGAGGATCTCCGTCTTCTCGAGGTCGGTGAGCTCGCGCATCGCGTCCACGTTGTTGCCGTGGGGGAGAGGAGGAGAGGAGTCCTCCCGGACGCGCAGCTCGAGGGGCTCGGTGGCGGCGCGCATCGCCTCCTCGAAGTCGACGACCCGCCGCCGGTAGCCCGGCGTGCTCGCGTTCGCCAGGTTCGCGGCGATCGCCTGCTGGCGGAGCGAGAGGGCGTCGAGGAGGGACGCGATCCGCGAGAATTCCGGGTCGGTCTCGATCACGAGGACCTCCTTCCTTCGAGGGGCGCCGCGCGCCTGCGCTGAGACGGGCGGATGTCGATCCCGTCCTTCCGGTAGCGCGCGATCTTGTTCGTGAGGGTGCGCGCCGTGATCCCGAGGATCCGGGCCGTCTCTCGCCGCCGGTATCCCGTCTCCTCGAGCGTGCGGAGCACGAGGGCGCGCTCGAGGTCCTCGATCGTCCGGCCGACGGGGACGGTGAGGTCGGCGAGGCTCTCCTTCGCCGGCGAGAGGACGAGGTGGTCGGGGCGGATCGTCTCGTCGGCGTCGAGCACGACGGCGCGCTCGATCGTGTTCTCGAGCTCGCGCACGTTTCCGGGCCACGGGTGCCGGCGCAGGACCTCCTTCGCCTCCGGCGAGATCGAATGCGCGCGCGCTCCGTTCTCCCGGCGGTACCGGTCGAGGAAGTGGTGGGCGAGCGACTCGACGTCCTCGGGCCTCTCCCGCAGCGGCGGGATGCGCAGCGTGACCACCTGGAGCCTCCAGAAGAGGTCCTCCCGGAACCGTCCCTGGCGGCTCTCCTCCTCGAGGTCGCGGTTCGTCGTCGCGACGACGCGCACGTCGACGCGCAGGGTCTTCGTCCCGCCGACGCGCTCGAACTCCCGCTCCTCGAGGACGCGCAGCAGCTTCGCCTGGAGCGCCGGGCGCATCTCGCCGATCTCGTCGAGGAGGAGGGTCCCCCCGTCCGCGAGCTCGAACCGCCCCTCGCGCTTGCGGACCGCCCCCGTGAACGCGCCCTTCTCGTGCCCGAAGAGCTCGCTCTCGAGCACGCTCTCCGCGAGCGCGGCGCAGTTCACCCGGATGAAGGGGCCGCCCCGCCGCGGGCTCTCCGCATGGAGGAGTCGCGCGAACATCTCCTTGCCCGTCCCGCTCTCTCCGAGGACGAGGACCGTCGCCCGCGAGCGCGCGACGCGGCTCGCCGTCTCGACGAGGGATCGGATCGCGCGGCTCGTGCCGACGATCTCCCTCTCGCCCGGCGCGCTCTCCGCGCGGAGGTGGCGGTTCTCCGCGCGGAGGCGGCGGCGCTCCGCCACCCGGTCGAACACGATCTCCACCTGCTCGGGGCCCAGCGGCTTCAGCAGGAAGTCCTCCGCTCCCTCCTTCACGGCGGCGACGGCGGTCTCGACGGACCCGTACGCGGTCACGACGACGACGGCGGTGTCGCCGTCCGATCCGCGGATCCTCCGCAGGAGCTCCAGCCCCCCGCCCCCCGGCATGCGCAGGTCCGTCACGACGAGCTCGGGGTTGCGCTCCCGGTAGAGACGGAAGCCCTCCTCCGCGTCCGCGGCGGTGAAGACCTCGACCCCGCGCATGGCGAGGCAGTCGCGGAAGAACTCCCTCGAGCGGAGGTCGTCGTCGGCCACCACGACGCGTTCGATCATCGGCGGGCTCCTTGGGAGACGGGGATGCGGAGCTCGAAGGTCGCCCCTCCGCCGTCCCGGGACTCGAGGGAGACGCGCCCGCCGTGCGCGGATGCGATCCGGTGGACGAGGGCGAGGCCGAGGCCCGATCCTCCGCTCTTCGTCGTGACGAAGGGCTCGAAGACCGTCTCGCGGACGGACGCCGGAACGCCCGGGCCGTCGTCCTTCACCGCGAAGCGAACGTCGTTCCCCTCGCGGGTCGCCGCCAGCTCGAGGGTCCCCGTCCCCTCCATCGCCTCGAGGGCGTTCTGGGCGAGATTCGTGAGGGCCTGCCGCAGGCGGACGGGGTCGGCATCGAGGGAGAGTCGAGGGGGGTGCACGCGCCGTCGCACCCGGACACGACCGAAGAGGGCGGGCCGCGCCGTCGAGAGCGCCTCGAGCGTCTCGTCGAGGAGGCGACGGGCGGCGACGCGCCGGCGCTCGAGGGGGTTCGGGCGCGCGAGGAAGAGGACGCGCTCGATGATGCGGTCGGCGTCGGCGACCCCCTCGAGGATCCGGCGCGCCCAGCGACGGGCGGTGTCGTTCCCGTCCTCCGCGCCGAGGTGGCGCTCGAGGAGGCCGGCGAACCCGCGGATGCCGGAGAGGGGATTGCGGATCTCGTGCGCGATCCCGCCGGCGACGCGGCCGAGCTCCGCGAATCGGTTGAGGCGCTCGACCTCCGCGCGCAGCGCGCCGACCTCGGTGCGGTCGTTCAGGACCTCGAGGAGGCCGAGCTCCGTCCCCGCGACGTCGAGGACCCGCGCGACGCAGCCGTCGACGGTCCGCGTGCCGCGCGCGGTCCGAAGATTCCGCTCCGGGCTCGGGCCGGGCCCCTGCGGGAGCCGCAGCAACGGCTCGCCGTCGATCCCCGCCAACGAGTCCGCGGCCCGCCCGAGGAGGTTCGTCGCCTCCTCCCCGAGGATGCTCTCGGCGGCGGGATTGATCATGAGGATCTCGCCGCGCCGTCCCGACACGACGACGCCGCAGGGGATGGAGCGGAGCACGGCGGCGAGCGATCCCGCGAGGTTCTGGAGGGCACCGACCTGCTCCTGGAGCTTGCGGTTCGCCTCGGCGATCTCGCCGTCGATCCTCGACGTGCTCCGCCGCAGCGCGCCGTAGGCCGCCTCGAGACGCTCGGCCACCTCCGTGAAGTTCGCGAAGGCCTTCGCGAGATCCCCCTCGCGCATCGTTCCGACCGCCGGGCTCATCTCCCCCCTCCCTTCCCCGCAGACGGGTGTTTCTTCTCGAGGGTCTTCAGCCGACGCTCCGCGGCGCTCTGGAGGAGCGGACGGTCGGCGCGATTCGCGATCGCCCGGAAGATCGGGATCGCCTCCTCGATCCTGCCCTGCGCGACGAGCGCGCTCGCGACGGCGTACTGCGCCGCGGGATCCGCCCCCTCGATGGGGCGCCCCTCGAACGCGTGCGCCGCCGCCCTCGCGTCGCCGGCGCGCAGGGCCGTCGTCGCTTCGACCTCCGGGAGACGCACGGAAGGGCGCAGATCGGGAGGCGCCTCCGGGGTCCCGCCGGAGGGCGTGCGGGGTCCGGAGGACGCCGCGAGGGCGGCCGCGGCGGAGAGATCGGGCTCGACCCGCAGCCGCATCGCCGCGAGTGTCTCGCGACGCCGCCGCACCTCGACCTCGAGCGCGCGGATCCGTCGCAGGCGCCCCGGATCGACGCCGAGCGCCTCGAGGTCGACGTCGTCCGCGCTCGCCGGGCGCGAGGAGGGGCGGCCTCCCGGGAGCACCGCCTCGAGGCTCTCCCGCAGCGCCTCCACCTCCGCCTCGAGCCTCTCGATCGCGAGAGAGGTCCCCGAGGCGTCGAACGGGAACGCCGCGGGGCGGCTCTCCGGCTGCTGCGGGAACGAGAGGAGGACGACCAGGACGGTGGTTGCGATCACCTGCGGACCTCCTCGAGGACGGAGAGATCCCCGGCGGCGAGCCTCCGGGCCCTCTCGAAGTCGCGCTCCATCTCCAGGGATCGAACGGCGAAGTGGAGCGCCTCGGCGGCGAGGGCGTCGGGCGGGCCCGCCTCCAGCATCTCCCGGGCGGCTTCGCGGGTCCGCGACATGGAGCCCGACGTGAAGAGGGACTTCACGACGCCGAGGCGCGCCTCGTGCTCGACCCGCGGGCTCTCGGTCAGGGTCTGGAAGAGGAGGCGCGCCTCCTCGGGCTTGCCGAGACCGAGGATGATCTCGGCGGCACGGAGGTCCGCGACCTCCGACTCCGGAGGGGAGGCGCCGCGCGCGATCTCGCGGAGGTGACCGAGGGCGCGCTTCTCGAGCCCCAGCTCGACGAGGAGATCGGCGGCGACGGTGCGCGCCCGCCGCTTCGTCTCGGGATCGACGTCCGAGGCGCGGACGACGCCCTCGGCGCAGAGGAGGGCGGCGGTGCGGTCGCCGAGCCGCATCGCGAGGTCGGAGAACGCGAGGAGGACGGGAGCCGAGGTCGGGACGATGCGGTACCGCGCGGCGTAGACGCGCATCACGCGCAGCGCGGAGGCGGTGTCCTCGAGGTCGAGGTAGGCCTCCGCGAGGACGGGTGCGAGCACGGCGGCCTTCGCCGGCGAACGCTCCCAGAGGGCGCCGAGGAGGGAGACGGCGGCGTGCGCCTGGTCCGTGCGGACCAGGGACGCCCCGGCGCCCAGGTAGGCGAGAAGGGTCTCGGGCGCCGGATCCTCCGGAGGAGGGAAGACCTCGGTGAGCCGGGTCACTCCCTCGTAGTCCCTGTCCTCGACGAGATAGGAGAGGAGCCAGCGCAGCGCCCACTCGCGCCGCTGCGGATCCTCCTCGGAATCGAGGGAGGCGAAGAGGATGCGTCGCGCGCGATCGCGGTCCCCGATCCCCCGCAGGCTCCGGGCGAGGAGGATGCTCGCCCCGACGGCGTGCCGCGATCCGCGGTAGAGGCGGAGGAGGAGATCGAACTCGACCGCCGCTTCCGCGTGGTTGCCCGAGAGGGAGTGGATCTCGGCGAGGCCGCGGTGGGCCCGAGCCGCGGTGTCCTCGTCGGGATGCTCCGCGAGGGCCCGGAGGTAGAAGCGCAGCGCCGACCGCCGGCGCGCCTCGGTCCCTCCCTCGCCGTCGGAGAGGGGCGGCGACGCGATCGAGATCGCGCCTCCCTCGCGGGTGATGTCGAGGCCCGCCGCCGCGGCGAGGAGCTCGACGAGCTCGTCGGCCGGCCGCTCGTGGAGATCGACGGTGACGACCGTCTCCGAGGCGGCGACGCGCGCGCGGGCGTCCCACCGGACGACGCGCGGCGCGACGGCGACGAGCGCGTCGAGGAACTCCGCGACGGTGCGATGGCGGCCGCGCACCGTGTAGACCTCCACTCCTCCCGGGAGGAAGGTCGCGAACGCCTCCGGGCGTCCGGGGAGCCATCGCGTCGTGGCGGGCGGTTCCTGGCCCGGGAGCGCGGCGCCCGCGAGGAGGAGGGCGGCGAGGGGAGTCGTGAGACCTCGCCTCACGGCCGACCTCCCGAGCGCTCGACGCGCTCGACCTCGGCGCGAATCGAGTCGGCGAGGAGGGCGTAGGCCTGTGCCGTTCGCCGCAGGTCCTCCTCGGAGAGGGCGTCCCGGACGAGGAGGTAGTCCGTCGCCGCTCGGCGGGCCCCGATCACGTCGCCCGATTCGAGCCGCCCGCGGGCGACGTCGAGGGGATGGTCGGTCCGGGGCAGGGGCTCGACGAGGACGGGCGGATCCTCCCGTCGCGGCGGCGGCGGCTCCTCGACCGGCTCCGGCTCCGCCGGGGGGGGCTCCGGCGCCGGCTCGGGCTTTTCGCTCAAGCGCTCCGGCTCGACGCCGAACATCCGTGTGATCGAGAATCCGGCCACGAACCCCGCCCCCGCGACGAGTGCGCCCGCGCTGAGGAAGACGAGGAAGACCGCGGCCGGGACGTAAGCGGCGGCCAGCACCACGGGGCCCCACGGTCCGAGGTTCTTTACCCAGTCCAGGAACGCGGCGAGCCCCTCCTTCAGCCCTGGCAGGAACGGCAGGGCGGTGCCGCAGGCAACGACCAAAGCTGCCAGGAAGCCCGCACGGACCAGGGAAGAACGCGCTGGTGCCACTCCGCTCGTCCTCCGTTGCTGGTCACGGGGCTGGCGGCCGCGTCTCGTAGCGCTGCGGGCG
>Ga0187892_10011933_pt1 | contig 10490 bp, 8 predicted proteins | sample MA1701073metaG_FD_139345 | JGI IMG/M metagenome (GOLD analysis project Ga0187892, IMG submission 139345) | Bio-ooze microbial communities from a basaltic lava cave in the Kipuka Kanohina Cave System on the Island of Hawaii, USA - MA170107-3 metaG ...
CACTACGTCGAAGGCGGCCGTCGCCTCGCCGGGCCGCGGGTCGAGCGGGACCGTGCGCTCCGAGCCCGCGCCGCGGAGGAGCACCTCGAGCGGGCCCTGGAGCGGTCCCGTGAACGCGACCATCGCCTCCACGCGCAGCGGCGCGCCCGCCTCGACGCGCTCGGGCGCGCGGAGGTCGAGGATCGCCGCGTCCCGCGCCCCGGACGGCGCGCCGAGCGGGTAGACGTGGACCGGCACGCCCGCGGCGCGCGCCGCGTCGGCGGCGGCGAGCGCGTCCCCGGAGGTCGCCGCGCCGTCGGTCCAGAGGATCACGTCCGCGGGCCCCTCCCGCGCAGCGAGCGCGGCCAGGGCCGCGCGGAGCGCGCGCTCGAGGTCGGTGCCCTCGCGAAGGGCATCGGGCGCGGGAGGCTCGGAAGCGGCGACGACCCCGCTCCCGAACCAGAGGACGTCGAGGCGGTCGTGCGGCGTGAGCCCGCGCGCGAAGGCCCGCGCGCCGGCCCGGCACCGGTCCGGCGCGGCGGGATCGGACGGGACGAGGCTCCCCGAGCGGTCGATCAGGAGGATGCGGCGGGCACGCGTCGCCTCCGCGCCCGGATCGCGGCTCGCGAGCGCCAGCGCCAGCGCGAGGAGGAGCCCGGCGGAGAGAGCCGTCCGTCTCACGCGCCCGGCGCGATCCACCCGCCGCCCAGGACCACGTCTCCGTCGTAGAAGACCGCGGCCTGGCCGGGCGTCACCGCGGACTGCGGCTCGTCCGAGAGGACGGTCGCGCGCGACCCCTCCTCGACCCGCACGCGGCCCGGGAGGGCGGGCGAGCGGCTCCGGATCTGCACCGCGCAGGCGACCTCCTCGCCCGGGGCGGGCGCCTCCCGCGAGACCCAGTGCACGCCGTCCACGCGGAACTCCCGCCGGTGGAGGTCCTCGCGACGGCCGAGCACCACCTCGTCGGAGTCGGGCCGGAGCTCCACGACGTAGGCCGGCTCTCCCAGCGCGACGCCGAGCCCGTGGCGCTGGCCGATTGTGAAGAGCGGGACGCCGCCGTGGCTCCCGAGCCTCCGGCCGTCCCGGTCCACGAAGGCGCCCGCGCGGACCGCGTCGGGTCGGCGCGCGCGCACGACCGCGCGGTAGTCGCCGCCGGGGACGAAGCAGATCTCCATGCTCTCGGGCTTCTCCGAGACCGGGAGCGCGAACCGCCGGGCGAGCGCGCGGACCTCGCTCTTCACGAGGCCGCCGACCGGGAAGAGGGCGGCGGCGAGCTGCTCGCGCGAGAGGGGGAAGAGGACGTAGGACTGGTCCTTGGCGCGGTCGGCGCCGCGGCGGAGGCGGAGCGCGCCGCCCGCATCCCGATCGAGGCGGGCGTAGTGGCCGGTGGCGACGCGCTCTGCGCCCAGCTCGCGGGCGAAGCCGAGCAGCGCGCCGAACTTCAGGTCGCGGTTGCAGGCCACGCACGGGTTCGGGGTGCGGCCGCGGGCGTACTCGTCCACGAAGCGCTCCACGATCGCGCCGAAGACCTGCGAGAAGTCGATGGCGTAGAAGGGGATCCCGAGCGCGGCGGCCACCGCGCGGGCGTCCGCGGCGTCGGCGGCCGAGCAGCACCCCTGGCGGCGGGCGGAGCCCGGCGTCGCCTCGGCGGTCTGGCCGTGGCGGAGGAAGAGCCCGACCACCTCGTGACCCTGCTCCTGCAGGAGGGCGGCGGTCACGGAGGAATCCACTCCTCCGCTCATCGCGACCACGGTTCGGGGGCGCATGCGTAACCTTTCCGGTTGGGGGCGTCTCATTCTATAGAACGGCCGCGGGCCCGCGCCGTTCGCCTTGTCGCCCCCGTCCCGACGTGGGTAACATTCCGCTCCCCAGGCTTCGACCGGTCGTATCCCGCGGAGAACCCTTCATGATCTTCCTCCTCCAGGAGGCGCCTCAGGCGCCCGCGCCGCAGCAGGGTCAGCCGACCATGCTCGTCACGGTCGGCTACATCGTCCTCATGATGGCGATCATCTACCTCATCGTGCTGCGCCCGCAGAAGAAGCGCGACCGGCAGCGGAAGCAGCAGATCGCCAACCTGAAGAAGAACGACCGCGTGCTCACGACCAGCGGGATCTACGGGACCTTCGTCTCGCGGACGGACCGCGAGATCGTGCTCAAGCTGGACGAGAACGTGCGGGTGCGCTTCTCCCCCAACGCCATCGCCGACGTGATCGCGGAGGACGGCGCGGCGGGAGCCGAGAAGCCGGGCTGACGACGGGGGCCCGCGGGGAGGAGGCGGCGGTGCGCTTCCTCCGGGGCCGCGGGCTCCGGATCGTGGGACGGAACGTGCGGCTCGGCGGCGTCGAGATCGACCTCCTGGCGCGGGACGGCGCCGTCACCGTGTTGGTGGAGGTGAAGGCGAGGCGCCGCGGCGGACCGGTCGGACCGGCCCCGGAGGACCACGTGGACGCGCGGAAGGCGCACCGCCTGCGCCGGGCCGCAGCGGCCGTGCGCGCGCGCGCGGTGCGCATCGACGTCGTCGCCGTCGAGCTCGAGGACGGCGGCCCGCCCCGGATCACGCACTACCCGAGCGCGGTGGAGTGAAAAAGGTGCCACTCTTCATTTCCGCTGCGGAAATGAAGAGTGGCACCTTTTTCACCGCAGCCGCCGTGCCGCCTCGCGGATCTCGGCGTCGGAGAGGCGGTCGAGCTGCTGCAGGACGTTGCGCCGGCGGTCGATCGAGGGGAAGGCCTTGGGGTCCGCGTAGACGACCCGCACGAAGGCCTGGAGGAGACGGTGATAGCCCTCCGAGTGGGGCGGCGCCGATCCGGGCTCGGGGAGGAACCCGATCATCTGGGCCAGCGTGATCCGCGCATCCTCGGAGTGGCGGAGCGCGTAGAGACCCGCCCGCCCCTCCAGGCTGGCCTCCACGCCCTTGGCCGAGAAGCCCGCCCGGAACAGGAGCCCGATCGCACCCGGCAGGTTACGCCCCAGCGGGAGGAAACGCCGCACGTCGGCGAGGTGCCCCTGCTCGTGGGTCTCCACCGCCGAGAGGAAGGCCGAGAGCCCGCCGTCCGGACGCGGCGTCCGGAGGACCCGGTGGTAGATCCGCTCCTCCACGCAGAGCGGATGCGCGAGGTCGAGCGCCTCGTCCTCTCCGGCCGCGGCGAAGGGCTCGTCCGCGAAGAGGTCCCCGCCGTCCCCGGGGAACCGTTCCGGCCACTCGCGCGCCGCGCCCCACCAGTCGAGCACGAAGTCGAGGCTGAGGAAGTAGTGCCCTTCGAACGTGGCGCCCCCGAGCCCCCCCTCGCTCCCCTCGCGGAAGCTCCGCACCAGCGGCGCGTGCCCGATCACCGTGAAGGCCGTGGCGGAGCCGACCTCGGGGAGCGGGCGATCCAGCAGCGCGGTCTGCACCAGGATCGGCATCAGGTAGGCCTCCACCGGGCCCCCCGCGCGGCGCCCGACGAGGAGGTGGTGCCCGACGCTCCGGAGATAGGCCGTGATCGGATACTTGTCGGCCGCGCGCGGGTCAAGCACCGCGCCCATGAGCGGGTAGCGGACCACGGGACGCGAGGGCGGCGCCGCGATCCCCGCCGTGGTCGCCGCGATCCGCTCCAGGTCGCGCAGCGTCGCATCGAGGTCGGGCCCGTCCCCGCGGTTCCGCCAGCTCTCGTAGGCCTCCTCGAAACAGCGCGTGATCCGGCGCAGGAAATCCCGGCTCCGCCCCGCTCCCTCCGCCGCCTCGCGCGACGCCTCCCCGCTCTGGAGCGCGTGCCAGAGGTCGGCCACCACCGCCGCCTCCTCCACCCATCCGGCCGCGTGGTAGGCCCGGGCGAGGCGCGGCAGCGCGGCCGCCCCGCCCAGCTCCGCCGCCCCGGCCACCTCGATCAGCTCCTGGAAGACCGGGGCCCGCACGTTCGACCCCGCGAGCAGGAGGTCGCGCGGGACGGCGGCCAGGAAGGCCTCGAGCGCCTCCCGATGGAGGCCGAGCCGCACGCAGGCGAGGCGGTACTCCCGGAGGAAGCCCTGCACCGGCTCGCCCAGCTCCCGGGCCCGCCGGAAGAGCGGGACCGCCCGCCCCGGCTCCCCCCGGAGCGCCTCGAGCTTCGCCAGCGAGACCGCGATCCCCCCCGATCGCGGCAACCGCTCCCGGGCCTTGCCCAGCACGCCGGCCGCCTCCTCGAGGTCGCGGGGCGCTCCCCGCTCGCGGAGGCGGTCCACCAGCGCGTCGCGGAACCGGCGCGACTCGGGGCGGAGCGTCACGGCGGTGCGGAGGTGGCGGAACGCCTCGCCCGTGCGCCCCTCGCGGAACCTCGCCTCGGCCAGCCCGAACTCGCCTCCCGCCTCGGCGGGAGACCGCTGGAGCGCGAGCACGAACTCCTCCGCCGCGCGCGAGGGCTGGCCCGCCTGGAGGAACACCTCGCCCGCCCGGAGCGACGGGAGCGCCGAGTGCGGGAGCGCCCGCGCGGCCCGGCGGAAGGACAGGAGCGCCTGATCCAGGGCCCCCTCCTCGGAGGCGAGCATCCCGAGCCCGAGATGCGCCCACGGGAACTCCGGCTCGAGCTCGAGCACGGAGCGCCAGGCGCGCCGCCGCTCGGAGCGGAGCTGCGAGAGCCGGCCGAGGAGGTAGCGGTTGACCGCGGTGTCCTCGTCCCGGACGAGCTGGCGGTATTCCTCGAGCGCGAGACCCGGCCGGCACATCAGCCGGAGCGCGTCCTGGTAGGCGGCGTGCGCCTCGACGTACTGGGGGTCCAGCTCCACGGCCTTCCGGAACAGGTCCCGCGCCTCGGGGAGCGCGCCGCTCCGGAGCGCGCTCATGCCCTTCTGGACCAGCTCGAGCGCCGCCGGAGCGGGAGGCTCCAGCCGCGAGTACGACGGCGCCCGGTGCGAGCACGCCCACAGGCTCAGCACGAGGCCCGCCAGGGCTGGAAGCACCGGGTACGCGATTCTGCCCCGCGCACCGGAAGCCCTCCGGCTTCCAGCTTCAAGCTTCCAGCTTCGAGCCTCTTTCTTCATCCTTCACAACACCGGCCAGTAGCCGCCCCGCGCGGCCAGACGGCCGTCATCGATCGCCAGGATACGGTCTCCGCGGGCGGCCAGCCCCTCGTCGTGGGTCGTGATCACGAACGACTGCCGGCGGGATCGGTTGAGGGACCGGAGCAGCGTGTGCACCAGCTCCTTGTTCCGCACGTCCAGGTTCCCGGTCGGCTCGTCGCAGAGCACCACGGCGGGCTCGTTCATCAGCGCGCGCGCCAGCGCCACCCGCTGGCGCTCCCCGCCGGAGAGCTGCGCGGGACGGTGGCGCGTGCGCTCGGCGAGCCCCACCGCGTCGAGCAGCTCGCGCGCGCGCTCCTCCACCGCGCGGCCGGAGCGCCGGAGGATGCGGGCGGGCATGATCACGTTCTCGAGCGCGGTCAGCTCCGGGAGCAGGTGATAGAACTGGAACACGAACCCGATCCGGGCGTTCCGGATGTGGGAGCGGCGGCCGTCGGAGAGCCCCGAGACCTCCTCCCCCTCGCACCAGACCGTCCCCTCGGTGGGGTGATCCAGGAGCCCGAGGATGTGGAGGAGCGTGCTCTTCCCGGCGCCCGAGGCGCCCAGGATCGAGACCATCTCGCCCGCCCGGACGGCGAGGTCCACGCCGCTGAGAACGGGGATCGTCTCCCGACCCAGTTGGAAGGTCTTCGCGACCCCCTCGGCCCGGAGCACCTCACTCATAACGGATCGCCTCCACCGGGGCGGCCCGCGCCGCCTTGAGGGCGGGGAAGAGGCTCGCGAGCAGGCTGAAGAAGAAGGTCAGGAAGGCGATCAACGCCATCGAGTCCACCTCGACCCGCGCGGGGATCTGGTTGAAGACGTAGATCTCGGCGGGGAAGACCTTGAACCGGAGCACGCCGGAGAGCCAGGCCTCGATCTCGTTGATGTAGTGGAGGAAGAGCAGGCTGAGCCCGACGCCCCCCAGCGACCCGAGCGCGCCGATGATCCCGCCGCACCAGAGGAAGATCCGCGCGATCCCCGACACCGTGGCGCCGAGCGAGCGGAGCACGCCGATGTCCCGGCGCTTCTCGAGCACCATCATGTAGAGGATCGAAAGGATGGTGCCGCAGGCCACGAGCACGATCACGAACAGGAGCACCCCGAGCATCCGCTTCTCGAACTCGAGCGCGTTGAAGATGATCTTGTTCTCCTCCTCCCAGGTGCGGACGTCCTCCGGCGAGTAGCCGGTGATCCCGAGCAGCCGGTCCAGGCGGCGGAGCAGCCCCAGCTTCACCTCGAAAGCGAGGTCGGGGTCGTCCAGGCGGATCGCGATCTCCGAGCAGTACGACGTCATGCGGCGGAGCTCGCGCGCCTGCTCGATCGGCACGTAGAGGCGGGCGAGGTCGATCTCGTACATGCCCGACTCGAAGGCCCCCGTGGTCGCGAAGATCCGGTCGGTGCGCGCGCCCTGCGGCTGGTTGCCGTTGATCTGCGCCTGGGCGGAGAGGTTCGCCGTGACCACGTTGATCCGCTCGCCCTTCCGGAGGCGAAGGCTCTTGAAGAGGCGCTTCCCCACCAGCGCGCCCCCGTGCGGCTCGATCTGGCCGTCGAGCATGTCGTCGGGGACGTGGAACGGGTCGAAGGGGTCCGCCACCTGCATCTCGGGGGAGAGCCCCTCGAGGATCGACTGGAAGTCGGTGACCCGGTTCTCCTCCCGGGGCACGACCCCGAGGACCTGGACGCCTCCCGGGCCCCCGCTGGTGACGACCCCGCGGTCGCGCAACGCCAGGAGCCCCAGCGCCCGGACCCGCGGGGCCACGGCCACCACGTGGGGCTCCCGGAGGAGGTCCTCCTTGACCGCGTCGTAGCGCTCTTTCGAGAGGTGGACGCTGATCGTGATGTGGGGCGAGGTCCGGCGGATCCCCTCCTTCATCTGGTGCTGGAACCCGCTGAGCACGGCCAGCGTGACGTTGATGATCAGGACGCCCAGCGCGACGCAGAGGATCGAGAGGGAGCAGATCACCCGCTGCCGGATGTAGCGGAGCGCCAGCGAGAGCTCGTACACGGGTCAGCCGGCGGGCCCGGATGGGGGCGCCTCGGCGTCCTCCGGCGTCTCGGGGCGGAGCAGCGGGAACAGGATCACGTCGCGGATCGAGGACCGGTCGGTGAGCAGCATCACGAGCCGGTCGATCCCGATCCCGAGCCCTCCCGCGGGCGGCATCCCGTGCGAGAGCGCGCGGACGTAGTCGTGGTCCACCTCGCGGGGCGCCTCCTCGTCCCGGGTTTCGACCTGGGCGCGGAACCGGGCCTCCTGGTCGATCGGGTCGTTCAGCTCGGTGAAGGCATTGGCCAGTTCGAGGCCGCTCACGTAGAGCTCGAAGCGCTCCGCCGTGCCGGGGTCGCCGGTCTTCGCCTTGGTCAGCGGGCACAGTGCGATCGGCCAGTCGATCACGAACGTGGGGTCAACGAGACGCGGCTCGACCAGCGCCTCGAACACCTCGTGGACCAGCTTGCCGGCGTCGCCCCCCGCCGCCGCGAGCATCCGCTGCGCGTCGGGGAGGCGCTCGGCGCGGGCGCGGACGGCGCGGGGATCGCCCGCGTCCACCCCCTGCTCGCGGAGCAGCTCGCGATACCCCGCGCGCCGGAAGGGCGGGCTCAGGTCCAGCGCGACGCCGTTCCACTCGAACCGGAGGCCGCCCCGGTGCCGGCGGGCCAGGTCCACGAGCAGCGCCTCGGTCAGCTCCATCATGTCCGTGTAGTCGCCGTAGGCCTGGTAGAGCTCGAGCATCGTGAACTCGGGGTTGTGGCGCGTGTCGATCCCCTCGTTCCGGAAGTTGCGGTTGATCTCGTAGACGCGGTCGAGCCCGCCCACGAGCAGGCGCTTCAGGTACAGCTCCGGCGCCACGCGCAGGTACAGCTCGAGGTCGAGCGCGTTGTGATGGGTCGTGAACGGGCGCGCCGCCGCGCCGCCGGCGATGGGGTGCATCATCGGCGTCTCGACCTCGAGGAAGCCGCGCGCGTCGAGGAAGGCGCGGATCTCGCGCACGATGGCCGAGCGCGTCTGGAAGCTCCGGAGCACCTCGTCGTTGGCGATCAGGTCCACGTAGCGCTGGCGGTAGCGCAGCTCCACGTCCTTGAGCCCGTGCCACTTCTCCGGCGGGGGCCGGAGGGCCTTCCCGAGGTAGTGGAGCCGGTCCGCGAAGACTGTGACCTCGCCCCGGCGGGTGACGCCGAGCTCGCCCTCGACGCCGAGGAGGTCGCCCAGGTCCACGTCCTCGAGGAGCGCGAAGCCCTGGCCGAGGCGGTCCTTCTGGAGGTAGAGCTGGACGCGCCCGGAGGCGTCCTTGAGGTCCACGAAGACGGCCTTGCCGTGGTCGCGGCGCGACGCGACGCGCCCGGCGGTCCGGGCCGGGCGGGGCTGACGCCCGGCCGCCTCGAAGGCCTGGAGCAGCGGGCCGATCGCCTCCCGGTCGGGGAAGCGTGCGCCGAACGGATCGATGCCCCGTTCCCGGAGGCGGCGCATCTTCAGCAGGCGGTCGTCGAGGATTTTCTGGCTCATGTTCCGTCGCCGGGCGGGCGGAACCGCCGGTCCCGGGAGCGCCCTCCCCCGTGACTGCGGCGGCGGGGAGGCACTACTATAGCCCTGCCCATTCCCCTTTTGAAGCGAGCCGACCCGGCCGCATGCCCCTTCCCGAACGCCCGCCCGACGACGCCGCGCTGATCCGGCCGTTCCTCTCGCCGGACCGCGTCGCGCGCTTCCGCGAGGTGGTGGACCGGCGGACGCGATACCTGACGATCGCGCTCGAGGACCTCCACCATTCCCAGAACGCGAGCGCGGCGCTCCGGACGGCGGAGGCCTTCGGGCTCCAGACCCTCCACGTCGTGGAGGCGCTCGCCGCGTGGCGGGTCCACCGGGAGATCGCGCGGAGCGCGGAGAAGTGGGTGGAGGTCGTGCGGCACCCGGACGGACGGGCCTGCCTGGACGCGCTGCGAGCGGCGGGCTACCGGATCTGGGCGGCGAGCCCCGACCCCGGCGCGCCCCCGCTCCCGGCGCTCGAGCTGCGCGGGCCGACGGCGGTGCTCTTCGGCAACGAGCTGGACGGGCTCACGCCCGTCTTCGAGGCCGGCGCGGACGAGCGTTTCCGCATCCCGCTCCGCGGGTTCGTGCAGAGCCTGAACGTGAGCGTGACGGTGGGGATCGTGCTCGAGCGGCTGGTGGAGCAGCTCGAGCGGCTGCCGCGCGAGCGCTGGCAGCTCACCGCCGGGGAGCGGGAGCGGCTCCTCCTCGCCTGGACGCAGCGGGGGCTCCGCAGCGCGGGGAGGATCCTCGCCGCCTACCGGAACGAGACGCCGCCGGTCAGGAACAAGCCCTGCCCACGGGCATCCCGGTCATTGCCGAAAAAGGGCTGTTGAATTGAAACAAACCCTTCCGCCTGGAACCACCGTTCCAGCCAGATTCAACAGCCCTTGTTTTCAACCGCCAATGGTGGACCGGAGTCAGTATCGGCGAGGAGTCCGTGGGAACTGAAGAGGGGGAGATCCCGAAGCTGTCCAACGGGTGGAGAGTCGAAAGTCCAAAGTCGATAGCCGGAGAAGACGCCCGACTCCCGACCCCCCGGCTTTCGACTTTCAACTTTCAACCTTGAACCACTCTCGCTCCGCTACCGGGGCGCGCCTCCCAGGTACGCGCGGTCCTCCAGCCACATCTTCAGGTCCTCCCGGTCCGGCCCCAGCTCGGAGGTCAGGCGCTCCGGGATGAACGGAAAGGGACTTGGCCCGATCGGCACGTCCCCCCGCCGCGCGGGGACCTGGAACTGCCCGGTGAGCCCGAGGTATTGGTGGTACAGGCTCTCCGCGGCCCGGGCCCGGACCCAGGCCCGCGACGGCTCGAGCGTGGTCCTCTCGAAGGCGGCGTCCACCTCCCGCCACGCGATCCTGCCGCGCCGGGCCTGGTCCACCAGACTCGCGTTGGGCCCCTTCCGGTCGCGGGCCCGCGCGCGGGAAGGGAGCGTCGCCTCGCGCCGCGCCAGCTCCTCCGGACCCGCGCGCGCGAGCGCCAGCCAGGCCACGTCCGCGACCGAAGGATCGGGGTCCTGCACGGCCTTCTCGAAGACGCCCGCGGGCAGCGCGCGCTCTCCCGCCGCGAGCGAGAGCACCGCCCGGGCCCGCACCCGCGACGCGCGGTCCTCGAGCGCCGCCTTCGCCAGCGCCTGGGTCGAGGCCTTGTCGGTGAAGGCCACGAGCGCCCCCACCGCGCGGAGCCGCACGAGGTCCGAGCGGTCCTGGCCGAGCCGCGTGAGGAGCGCCGCCGGAAGCCTCTGATCGGTACGCCACCCGAGTGCCGCCGTCGCCGCGGCCCGCGGCGCCTCCTCCGGGTCCTCGAGCAGCTTGAGCAGCGCCTCGGTGATCTCGCGCCCCTCCACCGCGCCGAGCGACAGGGCGGCCTGGCTCCGGACCCGGGCATCCGGGTCCTGGAGGAGGCCGACGAGGAGCGCGCGCGTGCCGTCCAGCGGGTAGCCCCCGAGCGCCAGCGCCGCGGGGGAGCGGAGCTGCTC
>Ga0187892_10011934_pt1 | contig 10489 bp, 21 predicted proteins | sample MA1701073metaG_FD_139345 | JGI IMG/M metagenome (GOLD analysis project Ga0187892, IMG submission 139345) | Bio-ooze microbial communities from a basaltic lava cave in the Kipuka Kanohina Cave System on the Island of Hawaii, USA - MA170107-3 metaG ...
GATCCCGAGCGCGAAGATCGAGAAGCGCGACAGCGCCCCGCCCGAGAACATGTTGAGCAGCCCGAGGATCCCGCCCTGGTTCTGCCGGAAGAGCTCCGCGAGCGCGTTCGGGTCGATCCCCGGAACCGGAATGTGGGTGCCGATCCGGAACACGACGAGCGCCCCGAGGAGGAAGAACAGGCGCTTCTTCAGGTCCCCGTAGCGGCCGCTCTTGCCCAGCTGTGCGATGTTGGTCGCCACGCGTCCTCAGCCCTTCTTCGCGCCGCCCTTGTCGGCGCCCTTCGCCTGCTGCTCGCCGCCTTTGCCCTTCTCGGCGCCCCTCGCCTTCTCGCCGCCCTTGGCCTTGTCGGCGCCCTTGTCGCGCGGGGCTTCCCCGGCACTCTTGGCCGGCGCCGCCTCCGCGCCCTTCGCGGCCGGCGCCTTGATCTCCTTCTTCTCCACGGGCTTCGGCTGCGGCCGCTCCTTGATGTCGACGAGGCTGCCGCCCGCCGCTTCGACCGCCGCGCGTGCGCCCTTGCTGACCCCGATCCCCTTGACCGTCACCTTGCGGGTGAGTTTCCCGGACACGATCAGCTTGGCGCCGAGCGCGCCGCGCGGGACGACACCGGCAGCCTTCAGCGCCGCGAGGTCGATGTGCTCCGCGCCCATCTTCTGGATGTCGGAGAGCCGGATCTCGGGCGTCGCGTCGCGCGTCGGCGAGGTGAAGCCGCGCTTCGGCAGCCGGCGCTGCAGCGGCATCTGGCCGCCCTCGAAGCCGATCTTGTGATAGCCGCCCGAGCGCGCCCGCTGGCCCTTGTGGCCGCGGCCCGCGGTCTTGCCGAATCCCGACCCGATGCCGCGGCCGACGCGACGGCGGGCGCGCCGCGACCCGGGCGCCGGCTTGAGATCGTTCAGATGCATCGCTCGCTCTCGCTCCGCTTGGCTCAGGTCTCGAGCCGGACCAGGTAGCTCACCTTCCGGATCATGCCCCGCACCGCGGGCGTGTCCTGGAGCTCGACCGTCTGATGCAGGCGGCGCAGGCCGAGGCCGCGCACCGTCTGCTGGTGCGTCTGCTTGCACGCGATCGGGCTTTTCACCAGCGTGACCTTCAGCGTCTTGTTTCCCGCCATCGCCCCACCTAACCCGTGATGTCCGCGACCGACTTCCCGCGCTTCGCGGCGATCTCCGCCGGCGTGCGCATCCGGCGCAGGCCGTCGAGCGTCGCGCGCACGACGTTGTAGGGGTTGGTCGAGCCGATGCACTTCGCGAGGATGTTGGTCACGCCGGCGACCTCGAACACCGCGCGCATCGGCCCGCCGGCGATGATCCCCGTGCCCTCCGAGGCCGGATGCATGAGCACCTTCGACGCGCCGTGCCGGCCGATCACCGCGTGCTGCAGGGTGCCGTTGCGCAGGCTGACGCGGAACATCTTGCGCCGCGCCTCCTCGAGCGCCTTCTGCACCGCGACCGGGACCTCGCGCGCCTTGCCCTTGCCCATGCCGACCGCGCCGTCGCCGTCGCCGACCACGGTGAGCGCGGCGAAGCCGAGCACCCGACCGCCCTTCACCACCTTGGTGACGCGGTTCACCGAGACCATCTTCTCGCGCAGCCCGTCCGAGCGCTCCTCGGTCTGCTGCATCCTTGGCTGCATCCTCGCCATATTCGCCCTTCCTAGAACTTCAGCCCGCCCTCGCGCGCGGCGTCCGCAAGCGCCTTCACGCGCCCGTGGTACCGGTAGCCGCTGCGGTCGAACGCCACCTGCTCGATCCCGAGCTTCTTCGCCCGCTCGGCGATGCGCTTGCCGACCAGCGTCGCCGCGGCCTTGTTCCCGCCGTTCGGCACCTGGCCCCGGAGGTCCTTCTCCGCGGTCGATGCGGCAGCGAGCACCTTCGCGCCGTCGCCGGAGATCACCTGCGCGTAGATGTGCTGGTTCGTGCGGTGCACGGCGAGCCGCGCCGCGCCCTGCGCGCGCTGCCGCGCCCGCGTCTGCGCCGCGCGGCGGAGCCGCGCTTCACGCTTGCCGATCATTTCTTCTTCGTCTCCTTGAGCACCACCGCCTCGTCCGCGTAGCGCACGCCCTTGCCCTTGTACGGCTCGGGGGGCCGGTACGCGCGCACGGTCGCCGCGACCTGGCCGACGAGGTGCTTGTCCATGCCCTTGATCACGATCTCGGTCTGGGTCGGCGTCTCCGCCTTCACGCCCTTCGGCAGCTGGTGGACGATCGGGTGCGAGAAGCCGAGCGTCAGGTTGAGCTTGTCGCCCTGGGCCTGCGCCCGGTAACCGACGCCGACGAGCGCGAGCCTGCGCTCGAACCCCTTGGTCACGCCGACGACCGAGTTCCAGAGGATCGCCCGGAGCGTCCCGGACATCGCGTTCGCGTTGTCCGAGTCGGTCGCGGTCTCGACCACCAGCGCATCGCCGTCCTTCCTGACCCGGACGTCCTTGGTCAGCGGCTGGGTGAGCGTGCCGAGCGGGCCCTTCACCGAGACCGAGCCGGCCGCGATGTTGACCTCGACCCCCTTCGGGAGCGGGATGGGGAGATTGCCGATCCGGGACACGCGCGCGCTCCGCCTAGGCCACGATGCAGAGGACCTCGCCGCCGACGCCGCTCGCGCGCGCCTTGCGGTCGGTCATCACGCCCTTCGGGGTCGAGACGATCGCCACCCCGAGGCCGTTCATCACCTTCGGGATGTCGGCCGCCCCGCGGTAGACCCGCAGCCCCGGGCGGCTCACGCGCTCGATGCGCTCGATCACCGGCTGGCCGGCGTAGTACCGCAGCGCGATCTCGATCTGGGGCTTGCCCTCGTTCGGCTTCACCACGAAGCCCTCGATGTAGCCCTCGTCCGCGAGGACTTGCGCGATCGCCGTCTTCACCTTCGACGACGGGATCGCGACGCTCGTCTTGCCGCCCGCCTGGGCGTTGCGGATCCGCGTCAGCATGTCGGAGATCGGATCGGTCATGCTCATGTGGAGGCCTCCGCTTACCAACTCGCCTTCACCACGCCCGGGACCTCGCCGCGCATCGCGATCTCGCGCAGCTTGTTGCGCCCGAGCCCGAACTTGCGGAAGTAGCCGCGCGGCCGGCCGGTGAGGGCGCAGCGGTTGCGCAGCCGCACCGGCGAGCTGTTGCGCGGCAGCTGCTGCAGCTTCGCGCGCGCGGCCGCGCGCTCCTCGTCGGAGGCCTTGGCGTTGTTGATCGTCGCGGCGAGCTCGGCGCGCTTCGCTTTGAACTTGGCGACGAGCTTGCGGCGCTTCTGCTCGCGCAGGACGGTGGAGAGCTTGGCCATGCGGAACCTGCCTCTTCAGGACTTGAACGGGAACCGGAACGCGGCGAGCAGCGCGCGCGCCTCGTCGTCGGTCTTCGCGGTGGTGGTGATGCTGATGTTAAGCCCCCGGAGCGTGTCGATCTTGTCGTACTCGATCTCCGGGAAGATGATCTGCTCCCTCACGCCGAGGCTGTAGTTGCCACGGCCGTCGAACGATCGGTTGGACACGCCGCGGAAGTCGCGGATGCGCGGGATGGCGATCGACACCAGGCGGTCGAGGAACTCGTACATCCGCTGGCCGCGGAGCGTCACCATGCAGCCGATCGGAAAGCCCGCCCGGACCTTGAAGTTGGCGACCGATTTCTTCGCCTTGGTGACGACCGGCTTCTGGCCGGCGATCTTGGTGAGGTCGGCGACCGCGTTGTCCAGGATCTTCTTGTCCTGGGTCGCCTTGCCGACGCCCATGTTCACGGTGATCTTGGAGATCCGCGGGACCTCCATCGGGCTCTTGTAGCCGAACTTCTCCACCAGCTCGGGAACGACCTTCTCCTTGTAGTGCTGCTGCAGGCGCGGCATGGTCAGGAAACCCTAGTTCGGTCCGGTTTGGGGGATCCGCAAGGGGCCAGGGAAGGGGCGGCACCCTTCCCTTCCCACCTTGCCACTTGCTGCATCGTGCTCATTGGGTGTCGACCATCTCGCCGTTCGACTTGAACACCCGCACGCGGCGCCCGTCGGGCATCGCCTTGATGCCCACGCGGTCGGCCTTCTTCGTCTGCGGGTTGAAGAGCGCCACGTTCGACACGTGGATCGGCATCTCCTTGTCGATGATTCCGCCCTGGAGCCCCTTCATCGGGTTCGGGCGCTGGTGCTTCTTCACCTTGTTGATGCCTTCGACGATCAGGTGCTCGGCGTCAAGGCGGCGCAGCACGGTCCCGCGTTTGCCCTTGTCGCGGCCGGCGGTGACGATGACGTCGTCGCCTTTGCGGATCTTGTCCATCGGTTTCGTCTCTGGTCTCGGGGATCTACAAGGGGGCCTGCCCCCTTGTTCTTTCCCTCCATCGGTTTCGTCTCTGGTTTCGGGGATCTACAAGGGGGCCTGCCCCCTTGTTCCTTCCCTCCATCAGTTTCGTCTCTGGTTTCGGGGATCTACAAGGGGGCTTGCCCCCTCGCATCTCCGCGCTACAGCACCTCGGGCGCGAGCGACACGATCTTCATGAACCGCTCGGAGCGGAGCTCCCGCGTCACCGGGCCGAAGATCCGCGTCCCGATCGGCTCGAGCTTCGGCGAGAGCAGGACGGCGGCGTTCGAGTCGAAGCGCACGAGCGAGCCGTCGGGCCGGCGCACGCCCTTCGCGGTCCGCACCACCACCGCGTGATAGATCTCGCCCTTCTTCACGCGGCCGCGCGGGGCGGCGTCCTTGACGCTGACCTTGATCACGTCGCCGATGTTCGCGTAGCGCCGCTTCGAGCCGCCCAGCACCTTGATGCACATCACCGAGCGGGCGCCCGTGTTGTCGGCGACGTCGAGCACCGTCTGCATCTGGATCATTTCCTCTTCTCCAACTTCTCCCGCTCGGCTGGCGGTCAGTCTTGGAGCCCGTCCGGGCAGGTCCTCGCTCGAGCCCCTGGCGGACGCCTCCTGGCGGCCCCCGCTGGGGCGAAAAAGCGTGGAAGTATAACGGCTTGAGGCGCGCGACCGCAAGCCTCTAGATCGGCTTCGCGCGCTCCACGAGCTTCGCCACCCGCCAGCCCTTGGTGCGCGAGAGCGGCCGGCACTCCTCGATCATGACGAGATCGCCCGGCTTGCAGTCGTTCGCCTCGTCGTGCGCGTGGTATTTCTTGGAGCGGGTGACGATCTTGCCGTAGAGCGGATGGGTCACCCGGCGCTCCACGAGCACGGTCACCGTCTTGTCCATCTTGTCGCTCACCACCCGGCCGGTGAGCTGGCGGCCGCGCTTGGGCGCGGCGGCCTGGTCTGCCGTCATTTGGCCCTCGCCTTCTCGCCGAGCACGGTGCGCACGCGCGCGATGTCGCGCCGGACCTTCTTCAGCTGGCTCGTGTTCGCGAGCTGCTGGGTCGCCTTCTGCATCCGCAGGCCGAACTGCGCCTTGAGCAGCTCGTGCAGCTCCTTGGTGAGCGCGCCGGCGTCCATGGCGCGCAGCTCGTTCGCTTTCATCGCATCACCCCAACTGTCGCTGCACGAACGTCGTCCGGAGGGGCAGCTTCGACGCGGCGAGCGCGAACGCCTCGCGGGCCACCGGCTCGTCGACGCCGTCCATCTCGAAGAGCACCTTGCCGGGCTGTATCTCGGCCACGAAGAACTCGGGGTTGCCCTTGCCGTTGCCCATCCGGACCTCGGCCGGCTTCTGCGTGACCGGCTTGTCCGGGAACACGCGGATCCAGATCCGCGCGCCGCGCTTGACGTGGCGGGTCATCGCCCGGCGCCCGGCCTCGATCTGGCGCGCCGTGAGCCGTCCGCGCGTCGTCGCCTTGAGGCCGAACTCGCCGAAGCTCACCTTGGTGCCGCGGGTGGCGACGCCGTAGTTCCGGCCCTTCTGCTGCTTCCGGTACTTGGTTCTAGCTGGTTGAAGCATCGCCGCCTCCGCCCGACTTCTTCACCACCCGCTTCACGGGCGGTTTCTTCAGCTCCGGCTTGCGCGCCTCGGCCGCCGGCTTCGCGGGCTCACCGGCTTTCGGTTCCGCCGGCGGCGCGCCTTCCGCCTTCTTCGCGCGGCCGCGCGCCGGCTTCGCCTGTCCCTCGGCCGCCGGCGCGGGCGCCGGCGCCGCCTCGGGCTTGGCCGCCGCCGGGCGCGGCGGCGGGGCGCGACGGACGCGCCGCGCCGCCGCGGCCTCGTCCTCGACCGGCGGCGCCGCCGCCGCCGGCGGCTCGTGCTTCCCGAGCACCTCGCCCTTGTAGACCCACACCTTGATGCCGATCACGCCGTAGGTCGTCTTCGCCTCGGCGAAGCCGTACTCGATGTCCGCGCGCAGGGTGTGCAGCGGCACGCGCCCCTCGCGGTACCACTCGGTGCGCGCGATCTCGATGCCGTTCAGGCGCCCGGCGCTCATGATCTTGATGCCCTGCGCGCCGAGCCGCATCGCGTTCTGGATCGCGCGCTTCATCGCGCGCCGGAACATGATCCGCTTCTCGAGCTGCTGCGCGATCGAGTCGGCGATCAGCTGCGCGTCGATCTCGGGCTTGCGGATCTCCTCGATGTTCACGTGCACCATCTGCACGCCGAGGAGCTTGCGGAGCTCGGCCTTGAGGAGCTCGATGTCCTCGCCCTTCTTGCCGATGACGACGCCCGGGCGCGCGCTGTAGATCGTGATGCGGGCGTCCTTCGCCGGCCGCTCGATCACCACCCGGCTCACCGAAGCGTGCGCGAGCTTGCGCTTCAGGTAGTCGCGGACCTTCAGGTCCTCGTTGAGCATCGTCGAGAAGCCGCGGCCCTTCGCGAACCAGCGCGAGTTCCAGTCGCGGCTCACGCCGAGGCGGAAGCCGATCGGGTTGATCTTCTGTCCCATGAGTATGTCCTTTAAGCCTTCGCTTTCGCGCCGCGCTTCGCCGGCTGGTCGCCCACCGTCACGAAGATGTGGCAGGTCGGCTTGGTGATGCGGAACCCGCGGCCCTTGGCGCGGGCGTGGAAGCGCTTGAGCACCATGCCCCGCTCGACCAGGATCCGGGTCACCTTCAGCTCGTCGATGTCGGCGCCGTCGTTGTGCTCGGCGTTCGCGATCGCCGACTCGAGCACCTTCTTGATGATCCGGGCGCCCTTCTTCGGCGTGAACGCGAGGACGTTCAGGGCGCGCTCGACCGGCAGCCCGCGGATCATGTCGGCGACGAGCCGGCCCTTCTGCGCCGAGAGCCGCACGCCGTAGAGCTTCGCCTGGGTTTCCATCGCGACCGTCCCGCCTACTTCTTGGTGGCCGCCGCCCCGGGCGCGGCCGGTGCGGGCGCCGGCGCGGTCGGCGCGGGCGTCGGCGCGCCCGGCGCCGTCGGCGCGGGTCCCGCCGTCGGCGCGACGATCGCCTTCTTCTCGCCGGTGTGGCCCTTGAAGGTCCGGGTCAGGGCGAACTCGCCGAGCTTGTGGCCGACCATGTTCTCGGTGATGTACACCGGGATGTGCTGCTTGCCGTTGTGGACGGCGATCGTCAGGCCGACGAAGTCGGGCACGATCGTCGAGCGACGCGACCAGGTCTTGATCGGCCGCTTGTCGCCGCCCCCGCGCGCCGCGTCGACCTTCTTCAGCAGGTGGTGATCGACGAACGGGCCCTTCTTGATGGAACGTGCCATGCGCGTCTCCTACTTCTTGTGGCGCGCCGCGACGATCATGCCGCGCGTGCGCTTGTTGGTGCGCGTGCGGTGGCCCTTGGTCAGCTTGCCCCACGGCGACACCGGGTCGCGCTTGGTGCCGGTGCGGCCCTCGCCGCCGCCGTGCGGATGGTCGATCGGGTTCATCGCCACCCCGCGCACCGTCGGCCGGATGCCGCGCCAGCGGACGCGTCCCGCCTTGCCGGTCTTCTCGAGCGAGTGCTCCTCGTTGCCGACCTCGCCGATCGTCGCGCGGCACTCGAGGTTCACCTTGCGGATCTCGCCCGAGCGCAGCCGCACCTGCGCGTAGCTGCCCTCGCGCGCGAGCAGCTGCGCGGAGCCGCCGGCGGAGCGCGCGAGCTGCGCCCCCTTGCCGGGCTGCAGCTCGATGCAATGGATGGTCGTGCCGACCGGGATGTTGCGGAGCGCCTTGGCGTTGCCCACCTTGATCGACGCATCCGGGCCGCTCTGGAGCTGCGCGCCGGCGCTCAGGCCCTTGGGCGCGATGATGTAGCGGCGCTCGCCGTCGGTGTAGCGCAGCAGCGCGATGTGCGCGCTGCGGTTCGGGTCGTACTCGATCCGCTCGACGATCGCCGGGATGCCGTCCTTGCGCCGCTTGAAGTCGATGATCCGGTAGTGGCGCTTGTGCCCGCCGCCGTGGTGGCGCGTGGTGATGTGGCCGTAGTTGTTGCGGCCCGCCTTGCGCGACTTCTTGTCGAGCAGCCGCTCGTAGGGCCGGCCCTTGTGCAGCTCGGGCGTGACCACCTTGACGTACCCGCGACGCCCGGCGGAGGTCGGTTTGACTTTGACGAGCGGCATGGCTTACTCCGGCCCCTGGAAGCTGATGTCCTGCCCCGGCGCGAGGCTCACGTACGCCTTCTTCCAGCTCGCGCGGCGCCCGAAGGTGCGGCCGAACCGCTTGTTCTTGCCGCGGACGTTCGCGACCCGGACCCCGGTGACCTGGATCTTCTTCTCCTTGGCGCTGAAGAGCAGCTCCACCGCGGCCTTGATCTCGGGCTTCGTCGCGTCGGTGGCGACGCGGAACACGTACTGGTTCGCCTTCTCGCCGATGAACGTGGTCTTCTCCGACACCACCGGCGCGAGCAAGACCTGCGTCAGGCGCTCGGGACTGAACGCTTTCGGATGGAGTGCCTTCATGCGTACAGTTCCTCCAGCTTCGCGACCGCCTTGCGCGTGAGGAGCACGTTCTTCGAGCCGACCAGCGTCACCGGGTCGGCGCCGCGCACGTCGAGCACCAGCACGTTGGGCAGGTTGCGCGACGCGAGGCGAAGGTTCGCGTCGATCCCGTCGGTGATGAGGACGACCTTGTCGAGGCCGAGCGCCTTCACCTTCTGCGCGAGCACCTTGGTCTTGGGCTCGCCGAGCGTGAACTCCTCGACGACCGCGAGCCGCCCCTCGCGGGCGAGCTGCGACAGGATCGAGGCCATCCCGGCGCGGAACATCTTGCGGTTCAGCTTCTGGCTGAAGTTCTCGTCGGGCGAGCTCGGGAAGATCTTGCCGCCGCCGCGCCACAGCGGGCTGCCGCTGAAGCCGGCGCGGGCACGGCCGGTGCCCTTCTGCCGCCACGGCTTGCGATGCGAGCGGTTCACGTCGCCGCGCGCCTTCTGCGCGCGCGTGCCGCGGCGCCCGTTCGCCTGATAGGCGACCACCAGCTGGTGCACCAGCGCCGCGTTGAAGTCGCGGCCGAACGCGGCGTCGGAGGCGGCGACCGTCGCCGCGCTCTTGCCTTTCTCGTTGATGAGCTTCAGGTCCATGGCGGCCGCGCCTACTTCTTCGCCGGGGCGGCCCGCTTCCGGGCCTTGGCGGCGGGCTTCACCACGATGTGGCCGCCTTCGTGGCCCGGGACCGAGCCGCGGATGAGCAGCAGCTGCCGCTCGGCGTCGATGCGCACGATCTCGAGGTTCTGCACGGTGCGCGCCTTCGCGCCGAGGTGGCCGGGCATGCGCTTGCCCGGGAACACGCGGCCGGGGCTCTGGTTCTGCCCGGTCGACCCCGGGGTCCGGTGCGAGATCGAGGCGCCGTGGCTCGCGCGGTTCCCCGCCATGTGGTGGCGCTTGATGACCCCGGCGAAGCCCTTGCCGACGGAGGTGCCGGAGACGTCCACCATCTGCCCGACCGCGAAGATGTCCACCCCCACCCTCGCGCCGGGCTGGAAGCCCGCCGCCTCCGCCTCGCTGATCCGGAACTCCTTGAGGATCGTGCCGCCCTCGACACCCGCCTTGGCGAAGTGGCCGGCCATCGGCTTGGTCACGCGCGCGGCGCGCCGCTTGCCGTAGCTCACCTGGACCGCGGCGTAGCCGTCGGTGTCCGGCTTCTTCACCTGGGTGACGCGGTTGTCGGCGACGTGCAGCACCGTCACCGGGAGGCTGTCGCCGTCGTCGGTGAAGATCCGCGTCATGCCGACCTTGCGGCCAACGAGCCCGAGGCTCATAGCTTTATCTCCACGTCGACCCCGGCCGGCAGATCGAGCTTCATCAGCGCGTCCACCGTCTTGTCGGTCGGATCGATGATGTCCATGAGGCGCTGGTGGGTGCGCATCTCGAGCTGGTCGCGCGAGGTCTTGTTGACGTGGGGCGAGCGCAGGATGTCGAAGCGCTGGATGCGCGTCGGCAGCGGCACCGGGCCCTTCACCACGGCGCCGGTGCGCTTCGCGGTGTCGACGATCTCGAGCGCCGACTGGTCGATCAGCTTGTAGTCGAACGCCTTCAGGCGGATTCGGATCTTCTGACTCTGCACGGCCATGGCACTCTCGCGTTCCGCGGCGCGCGAAGCGCGCCGCGGAGGTTCGTTATTCGACGACCTTGGTCACCACGCCGGCACCGACGGTGCGGCCGCCCTCGCGGATCGCGAAGCGCAACCCCTCCTCCATCGCGATCGGCGCAATCAGACTCACCACGATCGACACGTTGTCC
>Ga0187892_10011935_pt1 | contig 10489 bp, 11 predicted proteins | sample MA1701073metaG_FD_139345 | JGI IMG/M metagenome (GOLD analysis project Ga0187892, IMG submission 139345) | Bio-ooze microbial communities from a basaltic lava cave in the Kipuka Kanohina Cave System on the Island of Hawaii, USA - MA170107-3 metaG ...
CCGGGCGATCCGAGGATCACCGCCAGTCGCGCGCGCCGCGCAGTGACGGCCGCATCGTATACGCCCATGATGCGGCGTAATTCGTCATCGCGCCCGACGAACGGTGTCGCCGCCGCACCGGCCGGCCGCTCGACATGTCGAAAAAGGCGGACAACCTCTGGATTGTGCCCGCCGACGACGAGGCGCAGCTTGGTCCGATCGTGAACCGGGTGCGGGATTGCCAAGTCCAACGCGAAATCGATACCGCAAGCCTTCTTGAGCTGCTGGCGATAAAAACGCGAGCAACTCGTGTTCCTCCATTCCCGGCGGAAGATCAGTCTCCTTCAATCCGAAGAAGTCGCGCATTTGGTCGCGTAGGAATTTCCGGGGATCGTCCTTGAAGCGATTGATATGGTCGAACATCACGTTGACCATGACATCGCGCCGCGACTTTCGGGCAAGCGGTGCAATATGCGCCATCGCCGCTCCCTTCCAGCCGGTGGGATCGACGAACAAGAAGGCCGGGTCGCCCCGAATCAATCTCTGGATATCGCCAACGCGCTCCCCAAAGGAACCACGGAGTGGGTGCGTCGTGACGTTGCCCGATGCCTTCGCCAGAAATTGTTCAAGCGCGCTGAATGCCTTCGGGCTCTTCTCGACAAAGATGGCTCCGAGCTCGATCGGGAAACGCGCTTTGGCCCAGGTGCGGGCCGCCGACTCCAAAGCCTGGAGACCGATCGAAATCGATGTGTCCTGCAGCTCTTGGTGTTGCGCCTTCCACGGACCGGAGAAGCAGTCGACGTACCACAGGTGGACGGCCCGGTGTCTCGCTACCGACGCGAGTTTGTGCGCCCAACCTTCGAGGTAGAGTTGCAGGACACGATGCTTCAGCCAGGTCTGTTCACGATCGACGTATTCCGGTGGAACGTCCATCGGCCCTCTCGGAGGCGAAGGCCGAACCTGGGATCTGATCCCAAACCCTGCCGTCGAGGTGTCGGCCAGCTACCGACTTCTGCACCCCACCCCATTGCTTGAAGAAGAATGGCACCGACGCCTCTGCGCACTGCTCCCGAATGGCGCGCACCCACTCCGGCCGCATTGGGCGAGCCCCTGGACCGCTCTCACCGCCGACAATAACCCAGTCCACGCCGGTAAGGTTCAAGGCGCCGAGGTTTTCCAGAAGAGGTTCAATCGACAGGAAGCGCATAGCGGCAGGCGTCTCACGCAGCGCAGCGAGACGCGGCAGCCCGTACTCGCGGTTCTCGACGCTGACGCCGAACCAGATGTTCGGCAACTCCGCCATCCACGACAGTGCGCCGCCGAGCAGATCGCGCATGCGTTCGTGTCGCTTCGTCAGCACCTGGAAGACGTGCCAGTTGGCTTCGGCCATCACCTCGCCGGCGGCAGCGATGTACTCGACCGGTACGCCCTCCTGGAACAGATCGCTCATCGAGTTGACGAAGATCTTGCGCGACGAACGCCAGCGCAGCGGATCGCGCAGCTTGTGCGGCACGAGCTGCAAGTCGAAGCCGTGCTGGTAGGGATGATTCGGCACACCCCGAAATCGCTCCGCGAAGGTCTCGGCGTAGCAGTGCTTGCACCCCGGGCTGATCTTCACGCACCCGCGCACTGGGTTCCAGGTGGCGTCGGTCCACTCGATGGCGCTGCGATCGCTCACAGCAAACCCGTAGGCGAAAATTCAGCGAAGGTCAATTGGGCGCTGCTGCTGCTCGGTAAATCCCGTGGAGTATTGAATCGATCCTGCCCTGCATCCTGAAGTTCACCGAGCCGCCGATTCAATGTGCTGGTTCACGAGCTTGGTCAGGATATCCCTTCGCGCTGCCAGGAAATCCGGGTAACGATCGAGAGTCCACAGCTTTTCGTCCATCGGGATTCCCTGGCTGCGGAGCGCATCCTCCCCTCGGCTCTTGATGATCTCAGGGAAGTAGGCCGCCGGCTCCTTGTTGCTCAATCGCCGGTTCGTCTGGCCGGAGATGAACGCCATATTCGCTATCTCATTGACCTCGGCCTTGTTGTAGTCGCCCTTCAGCAGGGAACGCGGGAAGATATGGTGATACTGAATGAAGTGCAGCTTTCCCTGATGTGTTAGGGAGATCGCCAATCCACTGTGCCAATCTTTCGCTGCTCGCGCCTTCAGAGCCAAGAACACGAGCGAAAACAATGGGCTTCTCGGGTTGCGACCCTCGAAATCCGATGGCTCAATCTGCAACCTGCCAAACTGAGCCTTGACGGGTTCGATCAGATCCTTGGCACCACCACCGCGATGGAGGATTGCAAGGTCGGCATCGAGAAGACTTTCGGTCGACCCCCGCGAGTAGTGGCCGCGAGCATTGGCAACTAGCAGCCAGTGAAGCAGCTCGCGCTCTTCCTGCAACGAGAGCCTTCCGCTTCGAAGCTGACTCAGAAAAGCAATCGGGACGAGAAACAGCGAAGTAGAGAGCAGCGATTCATCCTCAACATCCGCGTTCGACTTCAGGAAATTGATCGCAAATCGCAGTCCCTCCTTGGCGCTCTTCCAGCCGTCCTGGAGTTTCCCGATCGGCGTGGTAGCCACAGTCCGAAAGCGGGACTGCTTGGTTGCAAACACAACCATCGCTCGCACGAGCAACCCGATGTCCAGAGTGAACCAACTCTCCTCGCATTCCTCCTGGAACTCCTCCAGCAACCGCAAAGAGTCCTGCCAGCGCGAGGTAATCTGGGCCAGCGCCAGGTCTGACCCGCGGAGCTTCATCCCGAGCGAATTCACCCGGACGAAGATCTCTGCGACCTCTTCGTAGTTCAGGTCGCGTTCAAGCAACTGCATGACGTAAGGGTAGTCGCGAATCTTGCGCAGCCGTCGTAGCCGGTCGCTGTACTTCACGAAACGCGGATCGTCGAAGTTTGTCACGCCCGCTCGCTTGAGGATCGCCGCGTCTCCCTCTTCGCGAAAGACCTGAGAGACGGGAACCCAGTTCGGCTGCTGTGCCAAAGCTCTGCTGGCGACAACAAAGGTCCGTTGTCGCAGACGTTCCTGTAAATCCGGCGTGTCGGCGCTGTCCTCGTCGTCCGGGCTCTCCGTGCCGTCCGATTCCTCGTCATTGTTCAGGAGCGATTCCTCGTCCCCGCTCACCTCGGTGAACTCATCGAGGCCCTCTGGATGGTCGAGATTGAACAGGATGTCGATCGGGCGCTTCCGCCCTCTGACCTGAACCGGTTCACCCCGCAGCACTGCCGACAAGGAAGTAAGACGCTGCTGGCCATCGAGTAGCAATTTGTGGCCGGCAAACGGACTCGATCGCTGTGGCACGGCCATGTCCTGTACTGGCATTTCCTGGTCGGTCTCCCAAACCAGAATCGTCCCGCTCGGATATCCCCGATACAGCGAGTCCAACAAGTCGCGGACACGGGGAGCTCGCCAGACATAGCGCCGCTGGATCTCCGGAAGCCGGAGTTCTCCTTGTTCGACCATCGCAACCAAATCCTTGACGCTGATGTCTACTTTCTTCATGCACGCCCTTCCGTTGTCGACGACTTTGACTTGTGTACCTTCCGCATTTGTCCTTGCCGGTGGAGTTCCGCAGTTTTGTGGCCACAACCCGGTAGAGATCGCGATTGCCTTGGTGAGAGAGAGCAATGTTCGCCTGAAGGACGTTCCGGGACGCCACGAAGTTGCGGAGCAATTTGTCGTTCATTATTTTTCTCGGCTGTGCCGCCCAATTCTCTTTTTTCGCCTACCTAGCGGGCCATCCTACGCCAACCCTCCACACCGACACAGCGCCGGTTACAGTTACGGCTACAATGACAATCCTTCGGGGCATCACCAAATACCGGCAAAATGCTAAACAGCCGAAAACAAAGTGCCGGGGGCGGGGCTCGAACCCGCACGCGGGAAACCCGCACAGGATTTTAAGTCCTGTGTGTCTGCCGATTCCACCACCCCGGCTTGCTGGTAGATCAGCTACTTAGGTACTCCAATCTGCACAGGACTGCCACTTTGGTGTCCAGATCGGTGTCCACGCACGAAGGCCCAACGCTTGAAAAAGGAAAGACTGCCTGATGCGCCGCGAAGCTCGCGGCGAGCCGCCACTAGAGAGACTGCGAAACGGCTGGCCGGAGCTGATCCGTTCACTCCGTCCAGTCGATGACGTTGAGACCTTCGATGCCGCCGAAGTCGCTATCGCGGGTCACAAGGGCGGCGCCGAGTGCGGAGGCGGTAGCGGCGAGCCAGAGATCATTTTCGTCCAATGCGAGACCCTTCTGTTCACGTTTACGCTTGATCTCGGCGTAGGCGTCTGCAGCGGATTCCGGCACCGCCTCGCAGGCGATCGCCGCGAAAAGCGGCTCGGCCTGCTTGGTGAGATTGTCTCGTCGTCGGCCGTCCGGCAGACGGGCGAGTCCGTAAAGAATCTCGCCGCGCACGATGGAACAGATCACTACCCGGTCCGCTGGTTGCAGTGTCTTTAATCGCGCCTCGACTCGTGGGTGCTTCCGCATAAGATCAGAAAAGGCGTTCGAGTCGAGCAGGAAGACCATCGCCTCATCTGCCGTTCTCAGCGTCGAACATTCCGCCCGCCCGGCTCCGCAGTTTGCCTTTCTCGATCATGCTCTCCAGCTCGTCCACGTCCTCTGCTTTGACTTCGGGCAGCGTGGCGAGCGCACGAAGAATGGCAGCAGGAGAACTCACCGCAAGCTCTCGGATCGAACGGAGCGTCACCTCTACTCGTCCATGGATGTTCGGAACCGGTTCCTCGAGCTCGATGTGACTCGGGTCACGCAGGGTTCCCCTGACGACGATCGGTTCTCTCATTTTCACTCTCCTCGGAGCAACCCGAGCGGCGGTTCCTCGCCATGCGTGCGCTTCTCGGCGATCCAAAGCTCCGCAAGCTCCCGCGCCGCAGCAACTGCACCCTCCATACCCTCGCCTTGCGTCGTCAGATCGAGGGCTGGAACGTGGGCGTAGTAAAAGCCTTCAAATCCCGCCTCGCGAATCGGTTCCAGAAGCACCGCGTACCGCATCTCGGGTTTCCTCCGCAAAATGGATGATATCAGCTCCGAAGTCATCGGTACACGAACCGATCGTTCCGCCGTGACTCGGGATCTCGTTCTGCCGCCTATAAGCGTTCCACTCCTAGTTCGATGACCGCTTTGCTCGTGCCTAGAGACGGCTGGTGCTGGATCGAGTAAGTCTCGTCGAGCCCGTCAACGGTTCTCAAATGCAACCTTCCAGCGCTTTTCCGGGTCGTCGAACTTGATCGCATCCTTCTCAAACAGCGTGGGATCGAACTGCTTCCCGGCCCAGATGCGCATGCTTTCATGCTCCTTGTGCGTGACGTCGCGGATGGCACGCAAGAACTTCCAGTATCCAGGCGGGCCGCCACAGTCCTCCGGCGGGCACGCCCGCGCACCTTCGATGCAAACCGGGTACTTCGCACTCTTCTCTCGCGGCAGAACATCCTCGAGCAACACCGTGTGCTCCCAGCTGTCCCCGAAATCGTATTCGTACTCCGCTCTTGGGTTTGATGGGCTCAAGTAGTCTGTCAGGTCGATATCCCACCCACGAAGGGTGTCATCATCCTCGAAACCATCCGGGTCCGGAATTCCGATCGTGTCAGTGGCGCCTGTCAGGGGGGCTTTCACTCGAAAGGCATGCAGATGGTAATCGAGCCAGCCCATCGCGTCTTGAATCGCAACGTGTAGATCCCAGAACGTGTAGGTCGCCGGGACTCGGATTCGCCGCCAGATCTCCGGCTCGATCTCGTTCAGCGAGATCCTAAACTGGATTACGTCTTTGAACCTTCTCGTCATCGGTATCCAAACCGGTGTCCATGCGATGGTCGACTCCAATCGCCTCCGGTCTCCCCGATATCAATACACCCAGGTCATCTCGACAATGGCGGGCGATCCAAGACGACTGTCTCCGCGTTTTAAGTCCTGTGTGTCTGCCAGTTCCACCACCCCGGCCCTTTGAATCGATCCAATCAATAAGTACGCCACCGATGTGCAAAGTGCCAATCACCCGGACGGCATGAAGCTCTCGCTGCACGGAGGTTTCCTTGCATCTTTCGGCTCCCCAGATACTTTACTAGCGGGCAAGAGGCCCGGCCGGGGGGATGACTCCGATAGAATCTGAGTGGATCACTCGCAAGACACGCATCGACCGGCGGCTCAAAGACGCCGATTGGGAGATCGTGCCTGAAGGCACGGAACGACCCGCCAGGTTCTTCAACAGTCACGCCCTCGAAGAGTACCCGACCGCCAACGGACCGGCCGACTACGCCCTGTGCGCAGACGGCAAGGTGGTCGGCATCGTCGAGGCAAAGAAGGTCGGCCTCAGCCCGCAAAACGTCCTCTCTCAGGCCGAACGCTACGCGCGCGGCCTGCCCGACAACGGTTTCAACTTCCGCAGCCTGCACGTGCCCTTCCTGTACTCGACCAACGGCGAACACATCTGGTTCCACGACGTCCGCCACGAGCTGAACCTGTCCCGGCTCGTTGCAGGCTTTCACACAGCCTCAGCGCTGCGCGAAATGCTCGACCGAGACCTGGATGCGGCCGCGGTTTGGTTCGAAGGGTCCCCGAACGCGCACGAGCGTCTACGGCCTTACCAGCGCGACGCCAACACCGCCGTCGAGAAGGCGATCGCCGCCCGCAAGCGGCAGATGCTCCTCGCCATGGCGACCGGCACCGGCAAGACGTTCACGATGGTGAACCAGGTATATCGCCTGATGAAGTCGGGTATTGCTCAGCGTGTCTTGTTCTTAGTCGATCGCCGTGCGCTCGCAGCGCAAGCCGTCACTGCCTTCGCGGCGTTCCAACCGGAGCCGGGTCTGAAGTTCGACAAGATTTATGAGGTCTACCACCAACAGTTCCGCCGCGAAGATCTCGAAGAGCGGGAGGATCAGAAGTTCGATCCCAAGATACTGCCCTCCGAATACCTGACGAATCCGCAGGCAAAGCACGCGTTCGTGTACGTCTGCACGATCCAGCGCATGGTCATCAACCTGTTCGGCATGGACGCCGTCTTTGGCGGCGAAGAGCCGCCGGACGCCGACGCCGCCCAACTGCCCATCCCCATTCACGCTTTCGACGTGATCATCGCCGACGAGTGCCACCGCGGATACACCACGGCCGAACAGTCGGTATGGCGTGACACGCTGGATCACTTCGACGCCATCAAAATCGGCCTGACCGCGACCCCCGCCGCTCACACCAAGGCGTACTTCAACGACATCGTCTTCCGCTACGAGTACGAGCGCGCGGTGCGGGAAAGCTATTTGGTGGACTACGATGCCGTCAACATCCGCTCGAACGTGCGCATGAACGGCGTCTTCCTGAACGAAGGCGAGCAAGTCCAGATTGTCGATCCGGAGACCGGCGCGGAACAACTCGACCTGCTGGAAGACGAGCGGCACTTCGAGACGACCGAGATAGAGGCGAAGGTCACCGCCCCCGACTCGAACCGCAAGATCCTTGAAGAGATCGGCAAATACGCGACCGAGCATGAGCAGCGGTTCGGACGCTTTCCGAAGACGCTGATCTTCGCCGTCAACGACCTGCCCCACACCTCGCACGCTGACCAGCTCGTCCGGCTGGCGCGCGAGATATTCGGCCGCGGCGACGCCTTCGTTCAGAAAATTACCGGTAGCCCGACGGTCGATCGCCCCCTCCAACGCATTCGTGAGTTCCGCAATCGACCAAACCCGTGCGTGGTGGTCACGGTCGATATGCTCTCCACCGGCGTCGATATCCCCGACCTCGAATTCATCGTCTTCCTGCGACCGGTGAAGTCGCGCATTCTCTTCGAGCAGATGCTCGGCCGCGGTACGCGCACGGGAGAGCGTCATCCGGACAAATCGCACTTCACGGTCTTCGACTGCTTCGACGGCACGTTGCTGGCGTACTTCCGCAAGGCGTCGGCGTTCACCGCCGACCCGCCGGAGCAACCGACGCGAACGATACCGGAGATCGTCGAAGACATCTGGGAGAACCGCGACCGCCCCTACAACGTCCGCTGTCTCGTCAAGTGCCTCCAACGCATCGACAAGCAGATGTCAGGCAAGGCGCGCGAGATGTTTGCCGCCTTCATCGACAACGGCGACGTCGCAGCCTTTGCGCGCGACCTGCCCGCTTCGCTCGATCGGAACTTCGCGGGCACGATGAAGCTGCTGCGGGACAAGGCTTTCCAGGACCTGCTGCTGAACTACCCCCGCCCCGAGCGTCGCTTCTTCGTGGCGCATCAGACGGAGGATGAAGTCACCTCGGAGTGGTCGATCCGTGACGGCGCCGGGCAGGAATACAAGCCGGAGGACTACCTGACGGCGTTCGCGCGTTTCGTAGACGAGAACGCCGACGCGATCGACGGGATCAAGGTTCTGCTGTCCCGGCCACGCGACTGGCGCACCGACGCCTTTGTCGACCTGCGCCACAAGCTCGCCGCAACCCAGCAGCGCTTCACAGAGGACAATCTTCAGAAGGCGCACCAGGCGCACTACGGCAAGGCGCTGGTGGACATCATTTCGATGGTCAAGCACGCCGCCAAGGCTGAAGAGCCGCTGCTCACCGCCACCGAGCGTGTCGAACGCGCGATCACCACCGTCACGGCGGGCCAGACGCTGACCGATGCGCAACAGCGCTGGATGGAGCGCATTCGTGCCCACCTCGTCGAGAACCTGACGATCGAGCGCGGCGACTTCGAGGACATGCCGGTCTTTGCGCGGGACGGCGGCTGGGGAGCGGCGAACCGGGCCTTTGACGGCAAGCTTGACCGCTGGCTGCAAAGGTTGAACGAGGCCGTCGCGGCGTAAAGGCTTGGACGGATTGGGCCGAGCGCGCTAGTCTGAAGCCGAAGCACATGGAGCAACTTGGCCACCAAACAATCAAACGAATGACGAAGGCGATCGTCGATGCGGTCGGCCCGGAACGGGTCATCCTGTTCGGTTCGCGCGCGCGCGGCGATCAGCGGCCGGATTCTGACGTGGATCTGCTGGTGATCGAATCGGAGCCGTTCTCTGCCACCCGCAGCCGCCGCAAGGAAACGGCGCGCGTGCTTCGCGCCCTGTCGGGATTCACCATGCCGATCGACGTTCTGGTCTACAGCCGTGCTGAATTCGAGAAGTGGAAGGGCACGAGGGGGCATATTGTCGCGCGGGCGGTTCGCGAGGGGGACGTGCTGTATGAGCACGTCTGACGAAGCCGCACACCTGCTCGCCATGGCCCGGAAAGATCTTACCGCCCTTGGCGGGATGAACGACCCGAACGTCTTCGCTGACGAGATCTACGGCTTCCACGCGCAACAAGCTCTAGAGAAAGCTCTCAAGGCGTGGCTCGCGGCGCTCGGAATCGAGTATCCACGGACCCACGACGTCCGCGCCCTGCTGGCGCTGCTGAAGGAACGCGGCGCAAGCGTGGATGATCTCTGGGATTTGGTTGAGTACAACTTCTTCGCTGTCCAATTCCGCTACGACGCCTATGAGCCCCTCGACGAGCCGCTCAACCGAGCGGCAACTCACGCACGGGTCGCCGGGGTAATCGAGAAGGTCAGCAACATCATCCAGGCGACCGCATGAGGAGTTGTATCTACTGCAAGGGACTGCTCAGACCGCGGCGTATCGAGCACATGCACCGTTGGGCCGGGCAGTACTGCCTGATCAAGAACGTCCGCGCTGACGTGTGCGGCCAATGTGGCGAGATCTTTCTGCCACCAGCCTCCCTGAAGGCCATCGACCGAGTCGTTGAACACGGGCGGCCGACTGCGACGGTCTCCGTACCGGTGCACGATCTTCGAGCGCTCACCGCTGCCCCGTCCCGCGGGTAAGTCAGCGAGAGAGGGGGACACAGAGCGAGTATGTCAGACGTCGTTCAGAAGCTCTGGGGATTCTGCCACACATTGCGCCACGACGGCATCGACTACGGCGACTACATCGAGCAGATTACCTACCTGCTCTTCCTGAAGATGGCGGACGAGCGCTCGGTCGATCTACCGAAGGGTTGTGACTGGCCGAAGCTCCGTGACCAGACCGGGACCGGACTGGTGGACCACTACGTCGATGTTCTGCGCACGCTCGGCAAGCAGCCGGGCATCCTGGGTGACATCTACGCGGGCGCGCAATCGCGGTTCAATAATCCGGTCAACCTGAAGCGCCTCGTCAACCTGATCGACGAGACGGAGTGGACGTCGCTCGGTGTCGATATCAAGGCAGCCGCCTACGAAGGTCTGCTGGAGAAGGCAGCGAGCGAAGGTAAGAAGGGAGCGGGACAGTACTTCACACCCCGGATTCTGATTCAGTCGATCGTCCGCTGCATGAAGCCCGATCCGCGCGCGCATGCTCAGTTCACCGTGTGCGACCCGGCCTGCGGCACCGGCGGGTTTCTCGTCTCGGCGTATGAATCTGGAGAGTACGGAGTTCTTGAGGTCGATCAAGCCCGTTTGGGACCTTTGCGGGCAAGTTGCCGGGCCTCCAGTTCGAGGTCAGAGAGCTCGGTGGCCAGGTTGATCCAGCGATCGACGAGG
>Ga0187892_10011936_pt1 | contig 10488 bp, 11 predicted proteins | sample MA1701073metaG_FD_139345 | JGI IMG/M metagenome (GOLD analysis project Ga0187892, IMG submission 139345) | Bio-ooze microbial communities from a basaltic lava cave in the Kipuka Kanohina Cave System on the Island of Hawaii, USA - MA170107-3 metaG ...
ATGTCCAGATCCTCCACGTCGCCCCGCTCACTTCTGTGGCCGATTACTTGGTCATCGGGTCGGCGGAATCGGATAGACAAACTCGAGCCATCGCTGACTATGTCGACGGCATACTTTCCCGGACAGGCGAACGGCCCTTGAGTATCGAAGGCATGACTTCCGGACAGTGGGTGCTGCTCGACTTCGGCGATGTCGTGGCCCATGTTTTTCGGCAGGATGCTCGATCACACTATGCCCTCGAACGACTCTGGAGCGACGCCAAGCCGGTCAAGGTTCCCGACCACAAGCGTGCTCCGACCATCGTTCACAAGAAACGGGTCATCGTACCGAAGGTCACCGCGCGCAAGCTGGGTTAGAGCATGTTCAGACTGCTAATCACAATCTTTTTCGTCAGCGCCGGCGTCTTCCTCTATAGTTATTTCCGCGAACTCAATCCAGGCACCATTACAGTCCGCACCAGTTCGGCGGTCGAATTTGAAATCAGCCCAGTCACCCTCGTCTTAATTTCCATGGCCGTCGGAGCGGTCATTGTGACCTTCCTCGTCGGCCTGCAACAGACTGCCCACGTCATTCTCAACTGGCGCAGCAATAGGCTGGTCCGCCGCAAAGAAAAGGTGGACGCGCTGCACCGCGATGGAACCCATGCCTTCATGTCGAAGCGCACGATGGAGGCCATCACCCTCTTTGAGAAAGCCCTTGCCATCGACCCCAATCGCGTCGATTCTCTTCTCTGGCTGGGGAACATCTATCGGTCCGAGCAGAATTTCACCGAAGCGATCCGGCTGCACCAGCATGCCAATCGCGTGGAAGATCGGAACATCGAAGTCTTGCTGGAATTGGGCAAAGATCTCGAAGGAGCCAAGCGGTTTGAAGAAGCGCTCCAGGCGTTCCAGAAGATTTTGAAGCTCGAGCCCGATAATTTGACGGCCCTGATCCGGAGGCGTGATCTCAACATCCGCCTGGAAAAATGGAGCGAGGCACTGGAGATCCAGCACCGCTTGCTCAAAGCCAACCTGCCTGAGCCGGAAAAGCAGGTTGAAGCGGCGTTACTCGTCGGCTGTATGTACGAAGTGGGCAGACAGCTCTTAGAGCGCGGACACCCTGACAAGGCCAGGCGATACTTCCGTGGTGCGATCAAAAAGGATCGCAGCTTTCTTCCCGCATATATCGGACTCGGCGAGATTCTGATTCACGAAGGCAAGACGAAGGACGCCGTCGAAATTTTGAAGAAAGTCTACACCAGGACCAGAAGTGTCATCATCCTCCATCGCCTGGAGGAACTCTTCCTGGATCAGGGCGAGCCCAGCGAGATCATCCGTGTCTATCAAGAAGCGCTGCAGCAGGACCCGCAAAACCCTATCCTGCAATTTTATCTGGGCAAGCTCTACTATCGACTCGAGATGGTGGACGAAGCATTCGACGTCCTCTCGACCATCGAAGGACCGCAAGACCATCTGATGGATTACCACAAGATCATGGCCAATCTCTTCTTGCGCAAGCAACACTTCGAGCAGGCCATCGTTGAACTCAAGAAGGCGCTCAGTTTCAAGAAGCGAGTCGTCGTCCCCTACATCTGCACCCAATGCCAGCAGGAATCGCTCGAATGGTCCGGACGCTGCCGCCGCTGCGCACGCTGGAATACCCTCACTGCACTCCCCTGGCTCGAAGCCGGCCAAACGGCCACGAGCGCGGAGGGAGGCTCTCCCTCAGCGCGAGCGGTGCCCTATCAGGGCATTGCATCTCCGTTTGAAACCGTGTAGGTTCCCCCTTCGAATCGTCTATTGTGAAGCGTATCTCGTGTTCCCGTGGAATGTTCAATGCTCAATTCTCAATGCTCAATTGAACATTCAACATTGAACATTGAGCATTACGGTTCCTTGCGAGATACGAGAGACGAATGACTGATGACGTAATATTCCGACACGAGGAATTTGAGATGACCGACTACTTGACCCTGGCAGCAAAAGCTCTTCGCGATGAACCGCTCACGAGAGCGGAATCGCATGGCGTTCTCACCACGCCGGACGAGGAACTCCTCGCGCTGCTCCATGCCGCCTTTCAAGTCAGGTCAAGATACTTCGGTCGCACGGTTCGGCTTCAGATGCTGCAGAACGCCAAGAGCGGAGCCTGCCAGGAAGATTGCCACTACTGTTCACAATCCGCCGTCTCAACGGCGCCCATTGAACGCTACAACTTGCTGCCACAAAAAGAAATGATCGAAGGCGCGCGCCGGGCTGCCGCCTCGAAAGCCCAGCGGTATTGCATCGTCATCAGCGGCAGGAGTCCGTTGGATCGGGAAATCGACGAGATCGCGGGTGCCGTGCGGTCGATTAAGCGGGAGATTCCCATTCAGATCTGTTGTTCACTCGGCCTGATGAATGAAACTCAGGCCAAGCGGCTAAAAGCCGCCGGGGTGGATCGGGTAAATCACAATCTGAACACCAGCGAGGCCTTTCACGCCTCGATCTGCACTACCCACACCTTCCAGGATCGTCTGGCGACCATTAAAAACGTCCGGGCCGCAGGCTTGGAAATCTGTTCGGGTGGGATCGTGGGCATGGGTGAAAAGGACGACGATCTCATCGACCTGGCGATGGCCCTGCGCGACGTCAAACCGGACTCGATTCCGCTGAACACCCTCCATCCAGTCGCCGGCACGCCGCTGGAGAATTGTGATCAGCTGACACCGCAACGCTGCTTGAAAGTGCTCTGCCTCTTCCGTTTCCTTCACCCCCGCACCGAAATCCGCATCGCAGGCGGCCGTGAACACAACCTCCGCAGCCTCCAACCATTGGCTCTTTATCCAGCCGATTCCCTGTTCGTGAACGGCTACCTGACGACTCCGGGCGCACCAGCTCCCGAAGTCTGGGGCATGATCGAAGACCTCGGCTTCAAGATCGTGGTGGACTACCAGGAGCCGATAGCGGGCTGTGACCTAGCCTCATCAACCGCCCACCGGGTCTAGCCTCGCCATTCGTGAGGCGTCAGCCGGTGCATGAATTGATTCATTGATTTATCGGACCATTGATTCAATGGTGCAATGGATCAATCGTCGATCGTCCTGCATGATACGCAATACGCGTCACGCTTCACGGGTTCTATGACGACGACTGGCGGGGCTCGATGATCCGGAACCGGACTTCATCGACATTGGTATAGGCAGATACCCGTTCTCCCACGAACAGCCCACAGCGGTAGAGGCCAGGTTTCCATCCGGTTTTCGGCGGGGTTAACATGAAATAACCGGATTGATCATTCATGGACGTCACGACTCGGTCCTGTGTTGCCGAGTGCTGGTCGTCCGTCATCTCGGATGTTTCCAGCACACATCGTGCGGTGAGAGGCACTGCGTCAAATGACGCCGATATTAGTCCAAACACTAGATAGATCTCTGGCTGTGTGGTGAGAAATGTGTCCCCCGGGTTCAGCGGAACAAAGTCGTGAGCCCCGGTGGGAAAATCATCCCGCGCGACTTTGCTCGCTGGAATGACAAATCGAAACCAACTGAAATCGGCGTCTCTGCCTATGAGCGCCGCGCCCGTGTCCAAGATCTTCTGAGGCTTCACGCGCTCGACCGCTTTCGTATACAGTTGTCCTTCTGAAAGCTCAGGGGAGGAATCCGTATGCCCGGAACCGTTGCGAGCCTCCGCTTCCTCAGCCTGTAGTTCCGCCAGCCCAGTAACATGCGGCCGAACCTTGTCCAGCCACCGGGCTATTTTCTCTTTCGATAACACGCGCATTCCGGCTGGGAGTGCAAGATTCTTGTTCCTCTCTTCAAATTCCACGGCCGCGTCATAGAGGATTTGAAACTGAACGAATGCGTCTTCCCATCGTTCCAACTCCACCAGACATTGGCCCATTCGATACATCGTATCCGCGTAGTCCTCTTCGCTTGGATCGAGGTTGGACATGTTGCCAAACACCGCGATGGCGTCCTCGCACCGGCCCAGCTGCATCAGGGTTAGCCCCAAGTGATGGGTCGCGACAGAATCCCTCGGGTTCAGGGTCAGCATCTTTCGATAGATCGGTTCAGCCTCTTGATACCGGCCTGCCACAAACAGTTTCCATGCATCAGCGCGAATGGCGGCCCATTCCTTCAGTTGGGACGCCGTCGTGTCTGGCGTGAGGACAGGATTAAAGCGACGGCCTCGTTCCATGGATTCATAGAGCTGTGAAAGCTGATTCTTGGCGGGCACCTCCACCGGAGAACCGGGTGATGCCTTTTGCAGGACGTACTGCAGGTCAGCGTCCGCACCTTGATAATCCAGGACGTCAAAACGGGCCCGAGCCAATGCCAATCGCCAGCCGAGCAAATCCGGCACGAGTTCGACGGCTTTCTTGTAAGATTCCAGCGACTCCTCCAAGCGATCGAGTTTCCGGAGTTCTTGCGCCAGGCGCAAATGAATCAAGGGATTCTGGGCATCGAACTGGGCAATGCGGCGTAACTCGGCGATCGCTTCTTCTCCCTGTCCCGATCGAATCAAGACACTCCACTTGGCCCAGCGGACATCCAGTGCAGCGGGCTTCGTGGTAAGAGCCATCTCATAGGCCTGAACTGCCTCTTGGGGACCTCGAAATGTGGCGAGAATATCGCCGCGCAATTTGTGCAGATCGAGCGCGTTTGGATGATCGTGGATCCCACGGTCAAGGATTTCGAGCGCAGAGATTATCCCACCGCTCTCCCAGACTGTTCTGGCATGCTCGGCGACTCGTTCCTCCGACTGTGCCAGTGAATCATCCGCGAGCGTGACGGAACTCATCACCACGGTCAGCACAAGAGGCACGCTGAGAAGGAGAGCGATGAAGCTAGATCCCGGCCGGCCAGGAGTGTTTTGCATGTGCGATGGCAGTTCTAGGTCCATGAGACTATGGGGCCCTTCTTGACTGAGGGTCACTATACCAAGAAGCCACGTAATGATGAAGTGAACCTATGGCCTAGGTCTTGCTCCGTGAGAGGCGACGTCAGAGCGAAGGATTCAAGGAAATAGCCGATGGCGTATGGCCGGTGGCATAAGCGATCAGGCCTATCTTCGTTCGTGCTATAGTCCATAAGCTATCAGCTATAGTCCCCGACCTTCGTCATGTTCGACGTCATCCTCTATCAGCCTGAAATTCCCCCAAACACCGGCAACATCATCCGCCTCTGTGCCAATACCGGCGCCAGGCTGCATCTCGTGAAGCCGCTGGGTTTTCTCTGAAAGATAAACAGTTGGTGCGTGCTGGATTGGACTATCACGAGTTCGCCATGCTCACTATCCACGACAGCTGGACCGAATGCATGCAGCGCTTCAACGATCGCCGCCTGTTTACCGTCTCGACCAAAGGCACTCAACGGTATGACCTGATTGAGTACGCAAAAGGCGATGCGTTTCTTTTTGGTCCGGAAAGCCGTGGATTGCCGGATGAGGTTCTGGGGGCAGTTGTCGAGGAGCAGCGAATTCGTCTGCCCATGATGCCCAACAGCAGGAGTCTCAATCTTTCGAATACCGTGGCGGTGGTCATCTACGAAGCATGGCGCCAGGTCGGATTTGGAACGGGTATGTAACGGAGCGAAGAGCCAATAACCTATGGCGGCAGCCAAAGAAAGCAGTACCTTGACCGCAAGGGGACCGACTGCTATCATTCTGCTAGCAACTTCATGCTGCTGAAATAGAGAGGAGGATTGAATGGCCCAAGTGTTAGTTCGGCAACTGAATGACAAAGTGGTCGATCGTTTGAAGAAGCGGGCAAAAGAACATGGTCGGTCGTTGCAATCCGAGGTAAAAACCATTCTGGAGGAAGCAGTGCCCGACTACGAGGCGGCGTGGAAGCGGATTGAACGGTTCCGGAAACGATTACAGCAGTCTGGCCGGAAGTTCAGCAACAGCGTTGATCTCATCCGCGAGGATCGCGATCGGTGACACGCTATGTGGTGGATGCGAGTGTCGCCATCAAGTGGTTCGTTCCAGAGGTCCATTCGGAAGCGGCACTGCGGGCTCATCATGATGGTTTCCGACTCCATGTTCCTGCATTTCTGATGCTGGAATTGGGCAATGTCCTAGCTAGGAAAATCAGACGGGACGAACTCACACGGAGCGAAGGCGACGCAATTCTCAAGGATGTGAAGTCTCTCCCGCTTCAGCGGCATGCCGATGAGCGACTCTTTCCCGCTGCCTATCAACTCGCGTTGGATACTCAACGAAGTTTGTACGATTGTCTGTATCTTGCCTTGGCCGAAGCGGTCGATGGCGCTGTGCTCACGGCCGATCGTAAGTTCTACACTGCGCTTGCCGAAGGAGTGTACAGCCGACGTGTGCTGTGGGTAGAAGATCTTCCACGATCCCTGTAGGTTCGATCCGCTCTCCTGCTCTACGCCAAAGCCATCAGCTACAAGCTCTTTCATTCAGACGGTGATGGGGCTGTTCCAGAAGCAACCGGGGGAGAATCAGGGTCGTGCGATTCCGTTCCGGTACGTGCTCGCCGAGCTGCTGTAGAAAGAATGGTCTCGGCTGACGAACGGCGCGCGGGCTCGGTTGCTCCATGATGCGTTGACCTTGGATGGCTATTCTTCCCCCTGCTCTTGGCCGCTGCACCTTCTCGGACTAGGCGGAACGGTGCAATGGCACTCTCTCGCTAGTCAACTGGCAGCGAGCGCCATGGCGCCAACCTCGCCGCGCATCCGTTTCATCCGAGACTTGAGAGAGGTTTGGAAATGTCACTCCACGCACTACCATGATGCCTTTGCTGGGAGTTACTGGGGAACAGCTAGGCCACCCTCATATGAGGAGTAAGGGAAGGAAAGGTGACCGGTCGACGCGGCGAGGTCGGGACCACACCAGGCCACCATAAAGGGAAATGAGATTTGGGAAGAACCAAGCTCTCTGCGCCTGTCCATTCCGGCTGAGAGTAGGTATACGGGACTGCTCACCTTGACTCTTTCTCAGATCAAAAAGCCATTGATTTCCAATGGGTTGCATTCAAGTGAAAAGCAAGCTAGAATACCGCCCCTTTAGTGGTTAATAGTGTTCTCAAAGTTTGCGATAGAGTTGGCGGGAGCCAAGTTAGCTTAGATGCCTGAACTATCCTTTAAGAACTGGCAGGTCGACCTCATAAGGGTGACGGGCTTTTATGGCCAGATCGCACCGGACAAGAGAAAAGAGTGGAGTTCTTGGTGGACTCAGCTAGTTGGCGTGCCTCCAGAGAATTCCAGCCATAGAAAGAGAGATGAGGTTCTCCAGGAAGAGGGACCGTTCAACGGAGGGGCGTTAATTCTTGCGCTCCAGCCAGGACGTATTGATTGGTATCTCAGAGCTCTAGAAGACCAGGAGGAAGGACAACAAGACATCCCTGCGAGTGTGGTATGCCTGAAGCCAGAAGCAATTATCAAGTTTTACGAGTTAGCTGTACGATGGATGAAGCTTGACACTTGTCCTCCTCTAACACGTCTTGCCTTAGGAGGCTTGCTTCTCCAGCCGGTAGAAGACCGACAGAACGGGTATCAGAAGCTTAAAAATTACCTGCATGATGTCAAACTGTCTCCTGAGTCGAGCGATTTTCTCTACCAGATAAACAGGCCAAAGGACTCACGTGTCGGACTCTCAGGGCTCAGGATAAACCGCTTATGCAAGTGGTCTGTTGCACTATTGGGTCGAATCTCCGTCTCTCTTTCCGTTGTGCCAAAAGACAAGAAACCAGTTACAGGTTCAGTTGAAGGACAAGGCCAATATGCATGCAGAGTCGAACTGGATATCAACACTGCACAGGAGTTCAAAGGAGAATTCTCTGGACATATATTGAACTCTATCTTCAATGAATTGGTCGACCTAGCTCAGGAAATAGCAGAGAAGGGTGATGTTCCATGACCTTGGAAGCCATCCCTGATTCAGGGACAGAAAGTCCGCTCCGTTGGGACTTAGGAGAAGTAGCACATCAAGGAATGGAAGGAACTACCGATTCTTCCGGCACTGGAGAACTGTCGAAGATTCCGCTGGGACAAGTCCGCGGACCATTAGGCAAATCATCTTGGACTGAGGGCGAGTTAAGGGAGCTGGTATTTGCCTTCTTAGGATTTATGAGTGCCAACAACTGGTCGTGGTTAGGCAATTCTTCGGAAATCATGGTGCACGAGGGACTCGAGCGCCTGTTCGGTTACCTGGGTTTTCACTATGAGCATGATCTTTTAGAACGGCCAACTTCTTCAACAGCCATTAACTTAGAACCTCGAAGGGACATTGGGAGGGCAATAGCAAATCTTTTCACCGCCGCTCGAAATGAAATCTTTGAGGAAGGTATGGAGAGCCACTTCTCAAAGGAGTTCGTTTCGCTGATAAAGCGACATGGTGAGGTAGCAATTCTGGAAGCTGCGATACTCATTACGAGTGAGAAAGCTGATCCTGATGTGGCTTCTGAGGCTCTTAAATGGCTCGGGCAGGTGAAGCACTCTGGTACGCACTCGTTTCGAATCTGGTTGCTAAAGAGAGGACTAACATCTTCAAGCCCTCAGGTTCGCGATGGAGCAGGCTTGGGGCTATCTTTTCTGAACGATCCAGATGCTATTCCAGCTCTTCAGCAAGCGATTGAGCGGGAGCAAATTCCCGAGCTTCGACGGGACCTGGAGCAGGTGCTTCAACAGTTGCAACATGCCCCGTGATGCCGTTCTATCTCAGAGCCCTTAATAACAAGAATCGCTGGTATCGGAGTAGTCCTCCTGCTTGGCTTCCCCCCAATGAAATTCCAGCGGAACCTCTCGCAGATTTAGTCCCTAAGTCTGGGCCTAATATCTCAATCTGGCAGATCGAGGACGACCGTTCAAACCTGAAGCGTGTAGCCGCAGCCATAGCCTCAGGTCGTGAAAGAGTTGACAAGTTCGACTATGCGGTCTTCCCGCAGGAACTAGTGGTTCTATCTGGATTGCCTGTGACGCAGTCCCCTGGCAAGACTCCTGACGATTTTGCCAATACTAATTGGCATCGGGACCTCATCGAAGTTACAGCTGATAAACTCGTCCGGTTGGCGAAGGAGATGTATGTGAAAGCTGAGATCAGTCGTATTTTGCCAATGGAAATTCGCCAACTAATTCTTAAGGGTCTTCAAGCAAGACAGTTACAGGAAAGCAAAATTTGCGATAGGCTGCTGAATGACCTACAGGGCAACGAATAACGGTCCAAATAAGCTGAGGGGGGTCTTTTATGGGGCAGTCCGCACGCCGGTCGTTAGTCAGACAACGAAACTTCTCCTTCGCGATATATACTTGAATCAGAGGCTATCTGAGAATCTCGGGTCAAGAAACTGGTGTCAGGCAGGATTATTGACATAGTGCGGGACAGCGGAGCAAGGCGGGGCGAGCGGCGAGTGGGTGCGCTGGCAGATCTGTCGATCTTCCACAACATGCACGGTCGGTGCTCTGAATATCGCTTGTTCTCGACCAGTTTCTGCTGCATCACGGAAGTCTGTCCGGCCGGTCCGCCGAAGCTGATGAAGCCGAGCTTGAGCCAGTAGCCAAGACCCTCAGTGAAGGACACAGATTGAGACAAGTTCTTCATCGCCGTCGTATTCATTTCAAACGCTGTAACTGGAGATCGTCGAAGTAGGTGACGGCATCCGACTTGGTCCATAGTCCAATCGTTCCTGCGTGGAAGGTGTTATCGCAGAGATCGAAGACCTGCTTGTCGTCATAAAAGATGGTCATGCGACAGCCTTGATGAATGACCCGCAAGGTATGCCACTGTCTCACGTCAATCGTCCGGTCGAAGTTTTGTAAGAGGTGTCGAACGCCCTTTACGACCCGATACACTCGAATGTTTTGTTCCAGCGGGTTGGCCCTTGCGAGATAGTAATTGCGATCATCGGCCGCCCGCCAAATCAGCCCTCCACCCATGTCCGCCTTGCCCTGAATCGGCAGGAATGAGACTTGAAGCGTTATGTCGGAGGCAACAATTCCCTTGACCAGTGTCACCTTGTAGGCATGTTCCGCTCCTTTGGCCATCAGCTGGGCGAGCACGTGAGGCGGAGTCTTCGCCCGCTCGGTGGCAAGGACCTGCCACTCGCCGGCAGGCCTTCCATCAAAGAGCGTTCCGACCCAGAACTGAGTTGGAAGGGTACCGGGCTGATCCTGATCGAACCGCCACTCTTGTGCTGGAGTCTCGGTCTTTGATCGAGCTGACGGAGGGGCGGATCCTAAAGGAACCACGAAAATCACGCTAAGGACGGCGGTTAACGACATCCTCATTGTGCATTCCGCCATGTCACTTCTTCCCAGTAAAGATGGACGAAGGTTTCGAAGGGGGGAAAGTTATTCGTGTTTTGTTCCTTTGACCTGAGCCAGAGATCGATTTCCATCCCTGCCGGATCGGTTTCCCCACCGGGCAAAGCCCGTTTGACCGGATAGCGGACCTCATGGGTTTTGGGATCGCGGGACCGCTCCATGACCATGAAATGCGCATCGTAATCCTTGTACAGGACCTCCTGATTCTTGAACATCGTGGCAGTCCCCCAGCCCCCAAGGTAGAG
>Ga0187892_10011937_pt1 | contig 10488 bp, 9 predicted proteins | sample MA1701073metaG_FD_139345 | JGI IMG/M metagenome (GOLD analysis project Ga0187892, IMG submission 139345) | Bio-ooze microbial communities from a basaltic lava cave in the Kipuka Kanohina Cave System on the Island of Hawaii, USA - MA170107-3 metaG ...
CAGAAGGCGTTGATGCTGCCGCCGGGGCTGGCGTTCGTGGCGGTGAGCGACCGGGCGTGGGAGCGAATCGATTCCGGCACGATGCCGACGTTCTACAACAACCTCAAAGCGTACCGCAAATCGCTGGAGACGTTTGATTCGCCGTACACGCCGGCGGTGACGCTGGTTCGCGGGGCCCTGTTTGCGTTGCGAGCGATCAAGGAACGCGGACTGGAGGCGATCTGGGCGGAAACGTCGCTGCTCGCCCGGGCCACTCGCGCCGCCGCCGAGGCCATGGGGCTGAAACTCTTTGCCGCCGACCCCGTAGATTCGGTAACGGCCATGGTCGTTCCGGAAGGCGTCGACGAAGGAGCGCTGCGGAAAACGATGCGCGGCAAGTTCGGATTCCAGATCGCCGGGGGGCAAGGGAAGCTGACGGGTAAGATCATCCGGTTTTCGCATATGGGGTATGTCGACGCGTTCGATACGTTGGGCGTGATCGCGGCGCTGGAGATGACGCTGAAGGGAACCGGGTTTGCGGTTCAACTGGGGTCGGGCGTAGCCGCGGCGCAGAAGGTGTTCGCCGAGGGAATGAAGTAGGAGGTCGCACCGTGAAGGCGAAAATGGTGCTTTTCGGCATCGGGATCGTACCGTTGTTGTCGGCGTCAGGCGGAGAGGACACATCCCTGAAGTCGTGGGATTCTGACGCGGACAGGGGGCTGAATGGCCGGGTACCCGCCCGGATAACGATCGTCGCTCCCCCACCTCTGAAGACGTGGGCCACCTTTGGGAGCGTCGGTGGAGGATGAACCAACCGTTTTGATTGCGCCCTGCACATGAAAGCATCGGTGATTCGTCAGTTCGGGCCGCCGGAGGTGTTTCGGTATGAGGATGTCGAGGAACCTCAGCCGGGCGTGGGAGAAGTGATCGTTAAGGTCGCGGCGTGCGGGATCAACCGGTATGACTTGAATCTCCGCATGGGGGCCGTGTTTTCGGATATTGCGTTTCCACATGTGCTTGGGGCGGATGTCGCGGGGACGGTGTCGGCCGTCGGTAGTGGCGTTGCGGGATTTCGTACGGGCGAGGCCGTCATCGTAGCGCCCGGATATCCGGTAGACCCGGCGGATTGGAATGTGCTGCCCGAGAACCATGCGCCCAGTTTTGAGGTGACTGGGACGCATTCGTGGGGAGGAAACGCGGAGTACATTCGGGCGCCGGCGCGCTTTGTCCTGAAGAACGAAACCGGTCTGCCGGCCGATCAGGTTGCGGCGATGCCGCTGGTCCTGATGACCGCGGTGCATGCAGTGGAAACGCTGGGCGAGGTGCGGCGCGGAAGCCGGGTCCTTGTGCAGGCCGGAGCTTCGGGCAGCGGCAATGCCTGCATTCAGATGGCCGTTGCCTTGGGGGCCCGCGTGGCGACGACGGTCGGGAGGCCGGAGAAAATCGAAACCGCCCGGACGGCCGGAGCGGAACTGGTCATCAACTACTCCACGCAACGGTTCGCCGACGAGATTCTTGATTGGACGGATGGCGTCGGCGCGGACGTGGTGATCGACAACGTTGGGGCCAGCGTTTTCGAGGAAAACCTTCGGGCGCTGCGGCTGGGCGGGATTCTTGTGAACTTCGGGCTGGTCGGAGGGATGGAGGGCAAACTGAACTTCCGTCGTCTGTTCTTTCGCCATCATCAGCTCCGCGGATCGTGCATGGGGAGCATGGATGAACTGCGGCGCGGGCTTGCGATGCTGCGGGAGGGAAAGGTCAGGGCATTCATTGATCGAGTCTATCCGTTGCGCGATGTGGCTGACGCCCACCGGCACATCCAATCGCGAGCGGTTCGGGGCAAAGTGGTTTTGATTCCGTGACCATTCGACTGCTGGTGCGAGGTTTCCATCTCGCACCCGCGATCACCAACAAGATGGTTTTGATTCCGTGACCGTTTTGTACCGGTTTGACGCCATCGATCGTTTTCCGCTGTTGCGGAGTTACACGACGGCTAGCGGGCCGGTGAACATTCACACCGAAGGGAGTGAGGCGGAGTGCGTGCTGCGCGTTTGCGCGGTGGCGCATTCATCCGATCCGGCCGCGGCGCAGGTGGTTCTGGCGCTTCCGCTGCTGGGCGTGGATGGCGATCCGAAGCAGCTACTGTTGGATTTGGATGGCGACGGCGATGGAAGCGAAGTGTTTATCGAGGCGATGGACGGGAGTGGCCGCTGCGTAACTTATTCATTGGGAACCGTGGATTTCCAAGGTCGGGGTACTTGCAGTGCGGATGCGCGGCGGGCCCGGGAGGTGGGAGCGTCTGGAGGGGGCGCCCGCCTGGTCGACGTGAGTTTGCCGATCCAGTTCTGTCGGTTGGGATTCGTGTTGCGTTCGTCAGGCCGTGGAATGAACGTGGGGCTGATAGCACTGCGCGTGACGGGCGCGGTTCGGTTTCCGGCGACGGGAATCGCCGGCGGAGTCGGACACAACGAAGGCGGCGCCTCCCACTGATGAACCTTGGCCGCACTGTTAGACGAGGCGGTCTCAGCGATGCCTAGGCCGCGACGACGCCTTCGGCCTGGGTGACACGGAGCACGTCTTCGGCGGTGGTCATTCCCGAGAGGATCTTGAGTTTGCCGTCCTCGAGAAGCGAGCGCATTCCCGACGCCTTCGCGGCCGCGCGGAGCTGCATCGTCGGAGCGCGGTTGAAGGCCAAGTCCCGCATCTGGGCGTTCATCGACATCATCTCGAAAATCCCCTTGCGGCCGCGATAGCCCGACCCGCTGCACCGCTTGCACCCGGCCCCTTTCCAGAAGGTCTTGCCTGCCGTTTCCTCCTCCGTGAATCCAAGCAGCTTGAGGGTCATGGGGTTGACGTGTTTGTCCTCCGTCTTGCATTCCGAACAGATGACGCGGACCAGCCGCTGCGCCAAGATAGCCTGAATCGAACTGGCCACCAGGAACGGCTTGATCCCCATATCGATTAAACGCGTGATCGCGGACGGCGCGTCGTTGGTGTGCAGCGTGCTGAAGACCAGGTGCCCGGTGAGGGCGGCTTGGATGGCCACGTCGCCTACCTCGCGGTCGCGAATCTCGCCCACCAGGATGATGTTCGGCGCCTGACGAAGCATGGCCCGCAGAATTCGAGCGAAAGACAACCCGATGTCCTCGCGCACCTGGCACTGGTTCATTCCCGCGAAGTTGTATTCCACCGGATCCTCCGCGGTGATGATCTTCTTGTCCGGACGGTTGAGTTCCTGCAGGGCGGCGTAGAGGGTCGTGGTCTTGCCCGAACCCGTCGGCCCGGTGACCAGAAAGATGCCGTTGGGCCGTTTGATGATCTTCAGGAATCTCTGATAATCATCCTCCGCGAAACCCAGCGCCGGAATACCCATCTGCGCCGACTCAGGCCGCAAAATACGCATCACCACGCTTTCGCCGTGGTAGCTCGGCAGGGCGCTCACCCGGAAGTCGATATCGCCGGAGCCGACCCGCATCTTGATACGACCGTCCTGCGGAAGCCGCCGCTCGGCGATGTCCAGACCGGCCATGATCTTCAACCGCGTGCTGACGGCCCCTTGCATGTTCTTGGGGATGTCGTCGCGGATGTGACAGACTCCGTCGATGCGGTACCTGGCCCGGACGCGATCGGCCATGGGCTCGATGTGAATGTCACTGGCCCGCGAGTGCACCGCCTCCGTGATCATCAGGTTGACCAGGCGGATGATCGGCGCGTCCCCTTCCTCGGTCTCCAGCGCCTTGTACTTGCCGTCCTCCTCCTGCGGGGCTTCTTTGTCGATGCTTGCCATCGTTTGAGAAAGAACATCCCCTTCAGGATTCACAAATCGGTCGATAAACCGTTTGACCTTGGAAACCGGCGCCAGGGTCGGAACGATCTCGCGGTTGAGACGGAACCGCAGCAGGTCGAGCGTTTCCAGGTCAAGAGGGTCGGTAATGATGACCTTCAGTCGGCCGGCGTCCTCGGCCAGGGGCAGAACCAGGTGCTCTTCCACGAGCTTGCCGGGGATGAGGTCAAGAATCTCGTGGTTGACGACATGCTTGTCGAGGTCAATGTACTCCAGCCCGAACTGGGCGGCCAAGGCCTTCACCACGTCATCTTCGGTGCACAGCTCGAGCTCTACGAGCGCTTCGCCCACTCGTTTGCCGTGCTCCTCCCCGTATTTCAAGGCGTCCGCCAGGGCCGACGCATCAATGATGCCCCAGCCGACCAGGATTTCGCCGAGTTTCTTCTTTCTTTTGGACATAGGTACACAAGGTCCTGCCTGATCCGAGCACTTGCCGTAGAACAGAGCGACCGAACAGGCTGAACGATCCGCGCAATTTTAGGAAGCTTGCCGATCCGCATCAACGGAGCGGCCCTGTTGACGTGAGGGGTCATACGGCGACCACCACGGCAGGATTCGCGCCGCGAGAGCATCTCAGAGTGGTTGCACGAAGCGCGGGCGCGTCCGGCGACGCGGCCAGAATCCGGGAAATAGGGGATCCGAGAGAAAGCAAAAGACGATCTGCGACGGGCGACCTGTTCACCCAGGAAGAACCAAATCGGTCGCAGGTCCTATAACAATTGCCGTTCCTCCCTCTTGACACGCGTTGGCTATGTAGCGCATACTACAAAATGCCTTGATTTGAACCTATTGGAGTTTTCTATACAATAAGCCGAGGAAACTATGGCACCAATGGTTTTCACGAGAATGATTCTGGCACTTGCGACATCATGCTTGATGGCCAACCCCGACGAACAAAATCCGGAGGAGAATACGCCGCGGGTTGCGTCGGACGCGTCCGCGGAACCGCTGGTGACGGATCGGCCGGATTTTACGGAGAGCACGGACGCCGTGCCTCCCCGGCATTTGCAGATCGAGATGGGCTACACGTTTACCTACGATCGCGAAGGATCGGACCGGGTGCGAGACCACGCAGCACCGGAACTACTCATGCGGATCGGCCTCATCGATCGCTTGGAATTGCGGCTAGGCTGGGCGGGATACTCGTGGACCGAAAGTCAGTTCGAGACCGAGACGCCCGTGGGGAGGACGGTAACTCACGAGGATTGGTCGCAGGGGGACAACGATGTGTCGGTCGGGTTTAAGTACAAGCTCTTGGACCAGGACGGATCCGTTCCCGACCTGGGGGTGATTGCCGCCGCGACCCTTCCCTCGGGTACGGCCGGGCTGTCATCGGGCGATGTTGACCCGGAGGTCAAGTTGCTTTGGGCCTACGATTTGACGGACCGGCTGGGTCTTGCCGGCAACCTCAACGTCGGGGCGCCGACGGAGGATGCCCATCGCTTCGTGCAAGCGTCCGGCTCGGTGACTCTGGGCGTCTCGCTCACCGAGTCGCTGGGCTCCTACGTCGAGTACTTTGGCTTCTACCCGAACGCCTACGGGTCAGATTGTGCTCACTACGCCAACGGCGGGTTTACGTATTTGCTCAACAAGGATTGTCAGATTGATATCCGGGTTGGCGTCGGCCTTAACGAGGAGGCCGATGATTTCTTCACTGGGATCGGTTTTGCACTGCGTCTTGGAGGTGAATCATGAGTATGCCCCGCAAATCGCCAGGCCGACCTCGAACCGTCGTCGGGATGGCTCTCGCCGTGCTGCTACTGTTGGCGCCGGCCGGATGCGCTCTCAACGAAGCGATCCTCGACGGTCTTCACGCCGGCGTCAGCGAGATTGCCACCGTTCTGATAACGGATGCGTTCGATAACGTCCGCGGCGGCGAGCTGCCTTAGGGAAGGATGGTTTTGATGACGAATGCAACCAGGAAGACCGTGAAAGAGAAGGTCAGCGCGCAACTTCTGGCAGTATTCACGCTGCTTGGCCTCGCGATGCCCCCGGCGGCGGAAGGCTATGAACAAGCCTCCGCGCGCTCGTATCCCTACAAGGTCGTCTGCACGGTCGGCATGGTCACCGACATCGTGCGTCAGGTGGCCGGGGACAAGGCGACGGTTGACGGCCTCATCGGCGAGGGTGTCGACCCGCATCTGTATAAGCCGACGCGCAACGACGTAGCCGCGCTGATGGCGGCCGATATCGTCTTCTACAGCGGGCTGATGCTCGAAGGGAAGATGACGGACACTCTCATTCGAGTGGGTCGTAGCGGCAAGGCCGTCTACGCCGTCACCGAGCTTCTCGACGAGAAGTTTCTGCTCGAGCCAGAGCAAATGCACAATCAGTTCGATCCGCATGTATGGATGGACGCCGGCGCATGGGGCAAGGCCGTGGAGGCGGTCGGCAAATCATTGGGAGAATTCGACCCGCCCAATACAGGGTCCTACCGGACCAATGCTCTCCGCCTCATGGAAGAGCTCGGTCGTCTCGACGCCTATGCTCGGCGCGTGATCGGATCGATCCCCGACCAGCAGCGCGTGCTCATTACCGCCCACGACGCGTTCAACTATTTCGGCCGCGCCTATGGAATCGAGGTCCTGGGCATTCAAGGCATTTCGACGGAGTCCGAAGCCGGCATTCAGGACATCAATCGCCTGGTCGACGTGATCGTCAAAAACAACGTCAAGGCCGTGTTCGTCGAAACCAGCGTGGCCGACAAGAACGTCAAGGCGCTGATCGAGGGGGCCCGCTCGCGCGGCCAAGGGGTGATCATCGGCGGCACACTGTTCTCCGACGCGATGGGTAAAGCCGGCACGTACGAGGGAACGTACGTGGGCATGATCGACCACAACGTAACCGTCATCGCTCGGGCGCTCGGCGGACACGCCCCTGAAAAGGGCATGCAGGAAAAGCTAGGCGGACGTTGACTTCGATGAAGCCCCCCGCGGCGGTCGACCTGATCCCAACCCATGCTCGGCCTGACGGGCCGCGAACCAACCGTCCGCCGCTACCGGCATCCGCGCGAGTCGCCACGGGCGATGAACATCCGATCACCGCCCCGCTATCGATTCACGACATGACCGTCGCCTACCATCGAAAGCCCGTTTTGTGGGACGTGGACTTCGATGCGCCGGAAGGCCGACTGATCGGCATTGTCGGGCCCAACGGCGCCGGCAAGAGCACTATGCTCAAAGCCGCGCTCGACCTAATCCCCAAGGCATCCGGCCGCGTGACCATATACGGCAAGCCGTATCGCAAGCAGCGTCGCATGGTCGCGTACGTCCCCCAGCGCGAAAGCGTCGACTGGGATTTTCCGGTCAGCGCGTTGGACGTGGTGGCCATGGGCCGCTACGGACGGATCGGCTGGTGTCGTCCGGTCACTCGCAGGCACCGCGACGCGGCACTGACGGCACTCCAGCGCGTAGGAATGGCCGACTACGCCCGCCGCCAGATCAGTCAGCTTTCCGGCGGGCAGCAGCAGCGCGTGTTTCTGGCCCGCGCCCTCGTGCAGGACGCCCAGCTCTATCTTATGGATGAACCCTTCAGCGGCGTAGATGCGGCGACGGAACAGGCGATTGTGACCTTACTTCAGGACCTTCGGACCAACGGCAGAACCGTTCTGGCCGTCCACCATGATCTGCAGACCGTGCCGGCGTACTTCGATTACGTGATTCTCCTCAATATGCGGATCGTCGCTCAGGGTCCGACCGCAGAGGTCTTCACTTCCGAGAATCTTCAACGGACGTACGGCGGTCGGCTGACATTGCTGGACCAGGCGGCCCAGGCGATCGCCCTCGGAACCGTGGGACAATGACGGTTTCCATCAAATCGAAACACAGTTTGGTCATCGGACTCGCGATCGCGTTCATCGTGGTTTCAACATGCCCGGCGGGGGTTGCGGAGCCTGCCGGCGGTCATGCCTCGATCACCGACACGTCGGTCCGTCTGCCTACCGCGCAGGAGCTGATCCGCGTCCTGACCCTGCGAGATTACAACACCCGTGTGGTGGTATTGGGCACGATGATGCTGGGGCTGGTGGCCGGGATCATCGGGACGTTTATGCTCTTGCGCAAACGTGCTTTGATGGGCGACGCGCTCAGTCATGCCACGTTGCCGGGCATCGGCGTGGCGTTCATCGTCATGTCGGCTTCGGGCGGTACGGGCAAATCGCTGCCGGGCCTGCTGGTCGGCGCATTTTTTTTTGGAACCGCCGGTGTCGGCTGCGTACTGCTAATCCGCAACCTCACGCGACTGAAGGAGGACGCCGCCCTTGGAATCGTGCTCAGCGTCTTCTTCGGGCTGGGCATCGCCATTTTCGGAATCGTTCAGAAAATGGATACCGGCCATGCCGCCGGCCTGGAGTCCTTCATCTACGGTAAGACGGCCTCCATGCTCGCCTCAGATGCGATGTTGATCGCCATCACCGCGGCGCTGGTCGCCGGCGTGTGCCTTTTGCTTCTGAAAGAATTCACGGTTCTTTGTTTCGACCAGGAGTACGCCGGTTCACAAGGCTCGCCGACACTACTGCTGGATGTCGTCATGATGGGCATGGTGGTGATCGTGACCGTCATTGGCCTGCAGGCCGTCGGATTGATTCTCATGATCGCGCTGCTGGTGATTCCTCCGGCTGCCGCCCGGTTCTGGACGCACAATCTACCAACGATGCTGGCGACCTCGGCGGCCATTGGCGCCGTAAGCGGTTTTGTCGGCGCGGGTTTGAGCGCGCTGGTTCCGCGGCTGCCGGCCGGCGCGATCATCGTCGTCGTCGCGGCCACAGCCTTCGGCCTAAGCCTGTTCGTGGGATCTGCGCGCGGCGTGGTCTGGCGATTGCTCGATCAACGGCGGCTCGGTCGAAAGGTGGCCCGTCAACACCTGCTGCGGGCGATGTTTGAGCGATTTGAGCCCTCGGAAATGGCCGGCGCAGGCCCGCGGGCCGGCGGCACATCGGTTCGATTCGATCAATTGCTGACCGATCGCTCCTGGTCGCCGAGCCGGCTGCGCCGACTGCTTTCCGCCTGTCGCCGCGAGGAATTGGTGCGGAATGAGGGCGAGGCGGAGTTTGCCCTGACAGAAACGGGCTTAGCGGAGGCTCGTCGCGTCGTTCGCAACCATCGGTTGTGGGAGCTGTACCTCATTACCCATGCCGACATTGCACCCAGCCACGTCGATCGCGACGCGGACCAACTGGAGCATGTACTGGCGGCGTCGATGATCGAAAAACTGGAGGGCCTGCTGGCCGATGCATACCCCCATCTGGCCATGCCCCCCAGCCCGCACGCCCTCCAAGCGAGCGGCGGGCTTCAGCCCGCGCGGAGATAAGAAGGAGAATCTCGTACGTCGCATTCTTCCAACGGTATCATCAATGACCTGGACTAGCCTGGATACTTGGATCGTGGCCGCCGGCGTGCTCGGCGCCGTCTCCTGCGCACTGCTGGGAAACTTCCTGGTGCTGCGGCGGATGAGCATGATGGGGGACGCCATCAGCCACGCCGTACTACCGGGCTTGGCGGTCGCTTTTCTTCTGACCGGCAGCCGCGGCAGCCTGTCGATGTTCCTCGGCGCGGCCGTTGTCGGCGTTCTCACCGCGGTTTTTACTCAATGGATTCACAGCTTCGGCCAGGTGGACGAGAGCGCGTCGATGGGCGTCGTGTTTACCGGCCTCTTCGCCGTAGGGTTGATCCTCATCGTCCGGGCCGCTGACGCCGTCGATCTTGATCCGGGCTGCGTCCTCTATGGAGCCATCGAGTTGATCCCGTTGGATACACGCCCGGTGCTCGGCTTTTCCGTACCTCGGGCAGTCGTAGGTCTCGGCGCGGTGTTGCTGGTGAACACGATGTTCACCGTCCTGCTGTACAAGGAATTGAAGATCACGTCGTTCGATCCGGCCCTGGCCACAACTTTGGGAATCAGCGCTCCGGTCATGCACTATCTGCTCATGACCCTCGTAGCCGTCACGACCGTAGCATCGTTCGAAAGCGTCGGCAGCATTCTGGTCATCGCGATGCTGATCGTGCCCGCGGCCGCGGCACATTTGCTGACCGACCGGCTGTCCACGATGCTGTTCGTCAGCGTGATCATCGCAACCTTGTCGGCTGTGTTCGGACACGTCGCCGCTATTACCGTTCCCACGTGGCTTGGATTTTCCGACACGAACACAGCGGGGATGATGGCCGTCGTGGTCGGGCTGGTCTTCGCGGCCGCGATGTTGTTGGCTCCGCGCCACGGAGTCCTGAGCAAGGCGATTCATCGCCTGTCACTTTCACTGCGGATCGCAAGGGAGGACGTGCTGGGTCTGCTTTTCCGTCTGGAGGAATCCGATCTGACGGGTGCCACGGCGGCTGTGCCATCACTCATGCGCAGCGCCCTGGGCCGTGGCTTGGCGCTCAGCGCCCTTACCCTGTGGACGCTGCGGCGCGGCGGCAGGGTAACGCGAGACGGCGGACGGTATATCCTGACCGCGGCGGGCCGAGATGCCGCCAGGCGACTAGTCCGCTCTCACAGGCTGTGGGAAAGCTACCTCAGCAAACATCTGGGCCTGGCTGCGGACCACCTGCATCAGCCCGCCGAGCGTATGGAACATTTTATCAGCGACCCTATGCGCGAGGCGATCGCGAACGATTTGCGCGACGCGCTCGTCGATCCCCACGGTCGGCCGATTCCCACGCCGGGTCGGCCGC
>Ga0187892_10011938_pt1 | contig 10488 bp, 9 predicted proteins | sample MA1701073metaG_FD_139345 | JGI IMG/M metagenome (GOLD analysis project Ga0187892, IMG submission 139345) | Bio-ooze microbial communities from a basaltic lava cave in the Kipuka Kanohina Cave System on the Island of Hawaii, USA - MA170107-3 metaG ...
CGTGCAGTCGAAGATCTTCAAGCTGCTCGGCCTGTCGGAGGAGGAGGCCAACTCGAAGTTCCAGTTCCTGATGGAAGGCCTGCGCTACGGCGCCCCGCCGCACGGCGGCATCGCCTTCGGCCTCGACCGTTGGATCATGCTATTGGCCGGCCAGGACAGCCTGCGCGACGTGATCGCCTACCCCAAAACCGGCAACGCCGTCTGCCCGCTAACCGGCGCGCCGACCGAGGTGTCGGACAAACAGCTCCGCGAGCTGTCGCTGGATGTGCGACGGAGCTGAGCGTGCGTTGCGGCATTGCTGCGGCTACAATGATTGCGGAGAGCGGTATTTCGGGGGAGTGACATTATGCCGTCATACAAGGGTGTCGCGCACGGTCGAACGATTGAGGTCGACGCGCATCTGCCGTATCCAGACGGGCAGCGCGTGCGCGTGACGGTCGAACCGATTTCCGAGTCGCTTCGGACCGGCGGTGCCGAGCGCATCCGCCAGGCCATGCGAGCGCCGCCGCATCTTGACTCGCTCGATGTAGACGAATTGGAACGCGCCATCGAGTCAGCGAAGCTACCTGTCCGTACGAGCGGTCTATTCGACGCGGGCGCTTGACGTGATCTACCTACTCGACACCAACGCTGTCAGTGATCTCATGCGCGGGCATCCCAAGATCGACGCTCGACTGGCGGAGTTGGATCCTGACGACACCGTCGTAACCAGCGTCGTCACTCGCGGAGAGGTTCTGCATGGACTGGCGAGGCTTCCCTCCGGCAAACGCCGTAAGGCGCTGGAGGCGAAGGCCGCGGGGCTCTTCGCGCAGCTCTCCTGTGAGCCGGTTCCCGTTGCGGCAGCGGAGCACTACGCCGACATCAAGCTGGTTCGCCAGCAGTCCGGCCTCGGGCTGGACGAGAACGACCTGTAGATTGCCGCCACCGCTCGCTCAATGCAGGCCATACTGGTGAGCCGCGATCAAGATGTACGGAACATCGAAGGACTCACCGTGGAAGACTGGACCGACTGAACACCGAGGCCCATCGTGCGGCATGCGATTGAGATCTGGTGGTCGTCAGAGGACGATGCGTTCATTGCCGAGGCTCCCGAACTGCGGGGCTGCATGGCCGACGGACCGACGCACGTGAAAGCGCTGCGAGCTGTCGAAGTCGTAGCGCGAGAGTGGATCGCAACGGCCCGGGAACTGGGCCGATCGGTGCCACAGCCCCGCGGGCGCCTGATCTATGCGTGAGGGCCGGCGAAGCAGGTGATCGCACGCCATGAAACCATCCGGCGGCGAGCCGACGACCTTCTGTCTGGCGTGCGGGTACGCCTTGCGCGGGCTGCCCGAACATCGGTGTCCGGAGTGCGGTCAGACGTTTGATCCCGACGATCCCGCGACGTACCGAGGCCCGAAGCCGCGCACGGAGGCCGTCACGTTAGTCGTCGTCTATCTGATCCCGTTCTTGGCGGGAGTTCTATTCTGCACGTTGATCGGGGCGGGCAACGAGAGCGCTTCTACTGCTCGGTCGGATAGTCCATAGCGTAGTTTGGCGATTCGCGCGTGATCGACACGTCGTGCGGATGCGACTCGACCACGCCGGCGGTCGTAACGCGGCAGAAACGCGCTCGTCGATGCAGCTCATCGACGTTGGCCGCGCCACAGTAGCCCATGCCGGCCCGCAGTCCGCCGATGAGCTGATAGACATAGTCGGCCAGCGGACCGCGATAGGGCACGCGGCCTTCGATGCCTTCGGGCACCAGCTTGCCGCCCGGCGTGGCAGTCTTTTGGCCATAGCGCTCGGCCGAGCCTTTGACCATCGCCCCGACCGAGCCCATGCCGCGGTATTCCTTGAAGCGGCGGCCCTTCCACGTCACCGGTTCGCCTGGCGACTCCTCCACGCCGGCAAACAGGGATCCCATCATGACGCTGTGGGCGCCGGCCGCAATGGCCTTGGTGATGTCGCCGGAGCGGCGGATGCCCCCGTCGGCGATGACCGGAATCCCGGCCGGTGTGGCAATGCGGCACACGTCGATGATGGCGGTCAGCTGCGGGACGCCCACGCCGCTGATGACGCGCGTGGTGCAGATGCTACCCGGGCCGATGCCGACCTTCAGGCCATCGACGCCGGCCTCGATCAGGTCGCGGGCGGCGTCGCTGGTCGCGATGTTGCCGGCGATGACCGGCACGCGGTAGCGCTCGCGCAACTGCTTGACCGTCTCGATCACGTTGTCGCTGTGGCCGTGGGCCGTGTCGACCACGATCAGGTCGACGTCGTGGGCGATCAGGGCCTCGATCCGCTCGAACTCGAACACACCCACAGCCGCCCCGACCCGCAGCCGTCCGCGGGCGTCCTTGCAGCTCTGTGGGAACTCGCGGCTGCGCTCGATGTCGCGCATGGTGATCAGCCCGGCCAGCCGGAAGTCCTTGTCGACCAGCAGCAGCTTCTCGACCTTGGCCGTGTTCAGGATGCGCTCGGCCTCGTCGAGCGTGGTGTTCGGAGGGGCGGTGATAAGCTTCTGGCCGGAGATGACGTCGCGGATCTTCGGTTCGGTCGATTCGAGAAACTTCAGGTCGCGGCGGGTGATGATGCCGACCAGCTTGCCAGCGTCGTCGGTGATGGGCACGCCCGAGATGTTGTGCAGCCGCATGACCTCCTGTGCCCGGCCGACCGGGTCGTTGGGTCGCAGCGACACCGGGTCGAGGATGACACCGCTTTCGGAGCGCTTGACCTTGCGGACCTCGCGGCATTGCGATTCGACCGACAGGTTCTTGTGAATGAGGCCGATGCCGCCTTCCTGGGCCAGCGCGATGGCCAGCCGCGATTCGGTGACCGTGTCCATGGGTGCGGAGACGAGCGGGATGTTGAGCGCGATGTCGCGCGTCAGCCGCGAGCGGACATCGATCTCGTCGGGGACGACCGACGAACGCTGCGGCACGAGCAGCACATCGTCGAACGTGATGGCCTGCGGAATCTCGGCGAAGCGGTCGGCGTCGGATCGAGGCGTCATGTTCCGTTACTACCCGGAAGCGCTGCGGCCGTCAATCGTTCCGTAGCCGCTACCACCGCCATGCCCGCCAATGACGGCCCATGCTGGAACGAGAATCCCTTCTCGTTCCGAGCGTGGCTTCGCCCCCGGCCTCGAAACGCTTCCGTTGGTGCTTGAGTTTGGTTGGGCCAGTTGCTAAGATGCGACCACGCGGCCAGCGCCTTGGTGAGGATCGGTCAGGAGGGGACGCTCAGACTCCACTCGGCGAGCCTGTGGCCGCCACACGACTCCGTATTCAGCGAACGCGCGCGGCGCGGCGAAGGTTGGCGGTCCGGCGGCCTACTTGCGCGAGGCAAACTCCGCGCGGACAAGCGCGCGTCGGGTTCTGGCTCCAACCAGAGCGGGCCAAAACGCGAAAGACGTTGAACCCAGCGCGACCGAGAACTCGGCTGGAGCGAGGATGGCGCTCGAACCAAAAAGCGGCCGGAATGAGAATGAGGCTGGATCGAGAATCACTTCTCGTTCCAGGCGTCGAAGGCACGCCAATCCCTTCTCGTTCCGATCGTTGCCGAAACGCGAAGGCCTTCTCGATTCCGGCCAACGGCAGTCCCGCGGCGCCGACATGCGCGCAAGGACGCACGCGCCGAAGCTCACGCACGCGAGTCAGGCGACCACGGCCGGGCTGGCGAGCGGACGCCACGTTTGAGTGCCTTTACGAGCAGCTTGCAATGGCCTGTCTAAACGAGGAATCGCTATGAATCGAATCGCAATCAAAGTGATGGCCGCCGTTACGTGGATGACGGCGACGGCGCTTGGTCAGGCGCCGATTACCACGTCGTTCACGTATCAGGGCCGGATCAAGCAGGCCGGCAATCTGGTCACCGGCTCGTGCGACTTCCGTTTTCGGCTGTTCGATGCAGCTGCGGGCGGGAATTCGGTCGGGCCGGAGCTGATCTTCGACGGCAACGCCGGCAGCGGCGCGCCGATTTCGGTGGCGAACGGACTGTTCCGGGCCGAACTCGACTTCGGCGCGGGTGCGTTCAATGGCGACCGCCGCTGGCTCGAAATCCGCGTCCGCTGCCCGCACGGCACGCCGGGCGATCCAAACGGCTACACGACCGTCTCGCCGCGGCAGGAGATCACGGCGTCGCCATATGCGCTGTCCACGCGGCGGCCGAATGCACTGGATGCGGCGGATGGTGATCCGGCCGAAGCGGTCTTCGTCGACGTGAATGGAAACGTCGGACTCGGGACCACGGCACCGTCGCACTCCATTCACGTCCAGCGGCCCTCTGTGGCGCACCTGCGGCTCAGTTCTGATGCTGACCAAGCCGGGATAATACTCGATTCAAACAACTCGGGCGCTGCGTCCGTTTACTCGCCGCAGTTCTCCGATGACCTACGATTCAACCTCGCTGGTGCCGACCGAATGGCAGTCACGGCGGCAGGCAGAGTCGGCATCGGAACGACGACGCCCACTCGGACGCTACATGTCCAGGGAAACGTAACGATTGCTCCCCTCGTCTCTGATGCAAGCCTGATATTGATGTCCGACAACGCGGGTGAGGTCAACATCTACTCACCGCCCGCGTCTGACGACCTAAGATTCCTGGTCGGCTTCGCTGATCGGATGGCCATCCAATCCAATGGGAACGTTGGCATTGGTACGTCCACGCCGTCGCAGCGGCTGCATGTGAATGGGGGCGCCCTGGTCGAGAGCCTACTCGTGAGCGGGGGGAGCGTCGGCATCGGCACAACGTCGCCCGGGTTCCTTCTGCACGTCAACGGCAGCGCCGGCAAGCCCGGCGGCGGGTCGTGGACGGATTCCTCAGACATTCGCCTGAAGACCGGCGTCGAGCCGCTGGACGGCGCGCTCGATCGCCTGTTGTGTCTGCGGGGCGTGACGTACGAGTGGGTCGAGCCGGAAAAGCACGGCAACCTGACCGGCACGCAGATCGGCATGATCGCGCAGGATGTTGAGGAAGTCTTCCCCAAGTGGGTGGGCACGGACAACGACGGCTACAAGACGCTCGGCTTCCGCGGCTTCGAAGCGCTGACGGTCGAGGCGCTGCGCGAGCTGAAGGCTGAAAAAGACGCCGAGATCGCGGCGCAGCGGGGCGAGATCGTGGCGATGAAGGCGCGGATCGAGGCGCTGGAAAAGCTGGTGCAGCGGCTGGCGCGCGAGCGCAGTGACTAACCAATGATGTCTGGGCTAATACCTGATTATACGATGGGCAGTTTGCGAACGCGGACGCGCAGCTCACGGACGCTGACAATCGCGCCGGCCGCCACTTCGGCTGCCACGCGCGGCAGCACGTGTGCAAGGGTCTCGTTGATCCGATCGACCTGCGCGCTGTCCAATCGGAGCACGATCAGTGAGGGCTTGCCCCGGCCGGAGAGCGCGATCAAATCGGAGAAGTCCAGGTCCTGGGTCAAGATGACCCAATCGCTCTGCAGCGCGAGCGCGACGATCTCTGCGTCCGGAGCGTTCGGCGGTAGCACGTCGCTCACAGCGACCGTGTCGTGCCCGAGCGTCCTGAGAAACTCGACCGTCCGGGGCGCGATGTGCAGGTCGGCCAATAGCCGCATGGAACGGGCCTCAGGCGATCAGCGCGTCCCTCTCGCTGGCGAGCCAGGCGCCGTAGCGAGCGGCCTGATACACGTCCTCGAGTTCCAGCAGCGGATACTCGCGAACGATGTCGGCGGCGGTGTAACGACTGCCCAGCAGCTTGAGCACGAATTGGGCCGTGATCCGCAGCCCGCGGATGGTTGGCTGGCCGTTGCAAACAGCCGAGTCGATCTGGATGCGGTCGAACGTCATCGCCGCATTTTGACTGCTGCCGACGGGAATGCAAGCACCGCGCTTGGGTTGGCAGCGTTTTTGAAACAGGAGAAGCCATGAAGCGGGTTCGAATCGCAATCATCACAGGCGTTCTTTCAATCGCAGCGTCGGCCACGGCCCAGACGCCCATCACCACCTCGTTCACGTATCAGGGCCGCATCAAGCAGGCCGGCAACCTGGTGACGGGTTCGTGCGACTTCCGCTTCCGGCTGTTCGACGCGGCCGCCGGCGGAAACTCCGTTGGTCCGGAGCTGACCTTCGACGGCAACGCCGGCAGCGGCGCGCCGATCTCGGTGGCCAACGGCTTGTTCCGGGCCGAGCTCGACTTCGGCGCCGGCAGTTTTAACGGCGACCGGCGCTGGCTCGAAATCCGCGTGCGCTGTCCGCACGGCACACCCGGCGACGACACCGGATACATCACCGTTGCCCCGCGACAGGAGATCACGGCGTCGCCGTATGCGCTCTCCACGCGACGCCCGAGCGCGCTGGACGCGGCCGACGGTGACCCGGCCCAGGCGCTCTTTGTCGACAACAGCGGCGATGTTGGCATCGGGACGACGAACACAGGGGCTGCGCGTCTATCAGTAAGCACAACTGGCGGAGCAGCGAGCCTGTACCTCGATCATGGGGCCAGCAATTTTCGTATCCGCCCACTGTTGTCAGGCGGCAGCTTCACGACTGTTCTCGAAAACACTGCCGGCGAGTTTGCAATCAACCCAACAACCGGCAGCGGATACGTGGGAATTGGTACGCCGACGCCATTAGCGAACCTGCATATTGCGCACACCCTTAACGCCTCGTTGCGTCTCCAAAAGACCGCCAGCCCCCTGGCAACATGGGACCTGCAGATCGAGAACGACGGTACCTTCCGCATCCAGGGCAACACGTCGGCGCCCGCCATGAATGCGATAACGTGTGCGCTGGACGGCAACGTTGGCATCGGGACGCCGACGCCGCAGCATCGTTTGACGGTCGCCACGGGAACCCACACCTACGGGTTCTCACATACCGACGGCCCCATCACGCTTGCTTCCTTCGTCGGCGGAGTGCCTTCCGGCGGCTGGATCGGGACCGTATCCAATCACCCATTCCACCTATACGCGGCAAACGGGCCTCCGGCCGTGACGGTACTCCCGAACGGCCACGTCGGCATCGGCACGACCGCGCCCGCGTCGCGACTGCACCTCACTTCTGACCTGACGATCGAGAGTCTCAGCGGCGGGGCCGTCATGCAACTGCTCTCGGAACAAGTGGGTCCCGTTTACGTCTGGTCTCCGAGCAGCTCCGATGCGCTGTACGTCGACACGGGTGGAGCGACGCGCATGGTCGTGACAAGCGGAGGCAACGTCGGTATCGGTACGACGAATCCCGGATTCGCGATCCTGGCGCTGGAGCGCGCCGAGGCAGACATGCAGTTTTCGCTCCGCAATGCCGGGGCTAGCGGACGCGACTGGCGGCTGATTTCGACGAGTCAGGGCTCCGGAGTCCCGGCCGGGTCATTCCGTGTCTACGACGGAACTGCTGGGATCGACGCGATCGTCGTATCGCCAACCGGTAACGTCGGCATCCGGAACGTAACGCCGGTGCATCCGTTGCAGGTCGGCACCAATTCGAGCGACGGCAACGGCGCGCACTGCACGGCCACCGGGACTTGGATGAGCACGTGTGACCGTAACGCCAAGGACAACTTCGCGGCCATCGATCCGTGCGATGTGCTGGCTCGGCTGGCCGACTTGCCGATCACGTCGTGGAACTACACGGGCGATGATGACGGTGTCGTGCACATCGGCCCGACGGCGCAGGATTTCTCGGCGGCGTTCGGATTGGGCAGCGACGACAGATTTATCGGGATGGTTGACGCCGACGGCGTAGCGCTGGCGGCGATTCAGGGGCTGCACCAGGTCGTGAAGGAGAAGGACGCGGAGATTGGTGAGCTGCGCGAGCGCATCAAGGCGTTGGAGGACATAGTCTATCGGCTGGCTCGTGAGCGCGGCGAATGACGGTGATCGGAGCCCCGGCACGCTGGAACGAGAATCCGTTCTCGTTCCCAGACTGGCGGGAATCCTGTCCCGCGAAAGTCTGCGGTGTGTGAGGGCGTCGCGTGTGAGGCGATGTTTCGCGGGATGGGAATCCCGCTGGGCGGGGTGCGAGAAGGGATTCTCGCACCAGCAGGACGGATGATCGAATCATGAAACGAACGCTGAAATGGACAAGCGGATTGCTCATCGTCGGCGCGGCCGGGCTGGTCATCGCTGGCGGGGGCGGGATGGATTACGCCATCGACTGGTTCACGGTCGAGGGGGGTGGCGGTGACAGCACGGGCGGTGACATCGAGGTCAGCGGCACGATCGGTCAGCCCGACGCGGGCGTGCTCATCGGCGGGTCCGGGCCGAATGCCATCGAGATCGTGGGCGGCTTCTGGGGCGCGCCGGCCAACGAGAACGACTGCAACTCGAACGGCGTGATCGACTTCATCGAAATCGAGAACGGCATGACCCCCGACTGCAACGCCAACGGCGTGCCGGACTCGTGCGACATCACCAACGGCACCAGCCTGGACGTGCTGCCGATGGGCATGCCCGACGGCGTGCCAGATGAGTGCATGAACGTGAACTGGATCGGCGCCGGAAACCCGGCCACACCTTCGACGACGAATTGGAGCGTTACGACGAACTGGTCCCCCATGGTCGACCCGCACAACACTGCCGGCTCGCTCTACTTCGTGACGATTGTGCCGACCGGCGCGGCCGGCGCAACCATCAACATGCCCAACGCACCGCCCGGCCCGTTCACCAACCGCACGATTCAGCACCTCACGCTGGGCGCGGCGCCCGGGCTCGACACGCTGAACATCCGCTCCAGCCTCACGGCCGTGCTGGGCATGACCATCGCGGCCTCAGGTCGCGTCGCCATCGGACCAGCCGAAACGGCCGCGCTCAACGGCGGCCTCGTGACCATCGCGGCCGGCGGCGAAGTTCGCACGGGCAGCGCCAGCACCGGGGCCGCCGTCAACGCCAGCCTCGACAACTCCGGCACCGTGCGAGCCACGCTCAACCGCGATCTGGACATAACCGGGGCGAGATTTGCCAACCTGGCCGGCGGCGTGCTGCAGGCAGACTCGGGCGCTCGCATCACCGTGTCGAGCCAGACCGTCACGCAGCTCGGCAACATCTTCGGCTCGGGTGGGGCGATCGTCGGGTTCAGCGACGCCGTGCTGGTGAACGCCGCTAGCGCCACCATCTCGCTGGTGGGCACGACACTGGCGGCCGATTCCGGACTGCTCAACGAGGCCGGCGGGCTCATCTTCGGCATCGGCGGTCAGATCGACGGCGACATCGTCAACGAAGGCGACATTTCGTTCCAAGGCGACCTGATCCTCAACGGCGACGTGACCAACGACGGCGAGGGCGTCATTACGGCCAGCGGTGACTTCAACATCGCCGGCGGTCTTCTCCTGCCGGCCTACGCCATCAATTCGGGCGAGCTGTCGCTCGAACCAGGCCCGTCGGTCGGCATGCTCGAAGCCGACACCATCAGCGTTGGCGGCGACGGCCTGACCCACACGCTCGGCCTGCTGACCGCGGACGGCGTGACGATGATTGATGCCGCCGGCGACGTGTTCGTCGAGTGCACGGGCGAGCTCGCGCTGGGCGGCATGACGGACCTGCTCGCCGACGGCGACCTCGTACTCGACGGATTGACCGCCCCCGAGTGCCAGACCGAGGGCGGACCCACCGAGCCCGTCCTGACCATCAACGCCAACGCTTTCGTATCGATCGCCGGCAACTTTGAAACCAGCGGCTGCGCCTCGATCACGCACACCTCCTCCGAGCCGTTTGTCGTCGCCGGCAGCTTCCTGAACCACAGCACTTGCGCGACGGCGTTCATGTGGCCGGGAACGCTCGAGATAAACGGCACGACCGAAGGCGGCGTGCGCACTTTCGAAGCGGCCGGCGACGATCGCGGGCCGACCTACGCCGGCTTCGGCCAAAACTTCGACATGGGCACGCTCCGCATCCGGCCCGACACGGCCGTGACCATGCTCGACGTGTTCGACAACGTGAATTCGAGCCCGCCGCCGTGTGGCGAGGCGCTGTATGTGCAGAACCTGATCCTTGATGCCGGCGCGACGCTGACGCTCAGCAACGCGCGGGTGTACGCCGGCAGCGTTACCAACAACGGCGGGCAGGTGACGGCCATCGGCTGCGGGCAGCTCGTGGTGATCGGCGGGCCGAACATCGAGCTGGTCGACTACGCCAACTTCCACGGCTGCCTGGCCGGTCCGCTGGTCTCGGCCACGCCGTTCTGCCAGACGTTCGACTACGACGAGGATGCCAACGTCGATTTGCGCGACTTCCGCACGCTGCAGAATGCGTTCGGCGGCCCCGAGCCGTAACCAACTGTACCGCACTCGCCAAACGACCGTGACCAATCCCGGCGCGCCGGGACTGGGCATGACACGCCAGAAGCGACTTCACCCACGGTGATCCCAACCTCGCAGCGTTCTCGTCAAGCCCGCGTTGCGTTTGCGCATGGCATTCGTGCGGCCAGGATGGCCGCGGCCCCAGAAGCGGGCAAGATGCCCGCGGTCCGAGGATGGCCGCGGCCCCAGAAGCGGGCAAGATGCCCGCGGTCCGAGGATGGCCGCGGCCCCAGAAGCGGGCAAGATGCC
>Ga0187892_10011940_pt1 | contig 10486 bp, 7 predicted proteins | sample MA1701073metaG_FD_139345 | JGI IMG/M metagenome (GOLD analysis project Ga0187892, IMG submission 139345) | Bio-ooze microbial communities from a basaltic lava cave in the Kipuka Kanohina Cave System on the Island of Hawaii, USA - MA170107-3 metaG ...
AAGCTCTACCCGAAGCTCGCGGGCATGACCGGCACGGCCGCGACGGAGGCGGTCGAGTTCGAGAAAATCTACAAGCTCGAAGTCTGCGTCATCCCGACCAACAAGCCGCTCCGCCGCCAGAACTCCCCGGACGTCGTCTACGGCAGCGAGGAGGAGAAGTTCGACGCGATCGAGGAGGAGGTCGTCAAACTCCACGCGACGGGGCGTCCCATCCTCGTCGGCACGACCTCCATCGAGAAGTCCGAGCATCTCTCCGAGCGGCTCAAGATGCGCGGCGTCGAGCACGAGGTCCTCAACGCCAAGCACCACGAGAAGGAGGCCTACATCATCGCCCGGGCCGGCCAGCACGACGCGGTGACCATCTCGACGAACATGGCCGGCCGCGGCACGGACATCCTGCTGGGCGACGGGGTGGCCGGGAACGGCGGCCTCCACATCCTGGGAACGGAGCGGCACGAGGCGCGCCGCGTGGACAACCAGCTCCGCGGCCGGGCCGGCCGCCAGGGCGACCCCGGGTCGTCGCAGTTCTTCCTTTCGCTCGAGGACGACCTCTTCCGCAAGTTCGCGCCGCCCTGGATGAAGGGGCTCCTCGTGAAAATGGGCCTCAAGGAGGGCGAGCGGATCGAATCGGGCCTGGTGACCCGGGCGATCGGCAAGTCGCAGAAGAACGTCGAGAACCACAACTTCGACATCCGTAAGAACCTCGTCGAGTACGACCAGGTGCGCAACGAGCAGCGCCGCGTGATCTACACCCTCCGCCAGCGGATCCTGGAGGGCGAGGACATGCGCGGAACCGTGCTCGAGATGACGGAACGCCGGGTCGCCGACGCGGTGGCCCGGTTCCTGCCGCGCGGGGAGGAGCCGAACCTGTCCGGGCTGGCGGAGTGGTTCCAGTCCCGGTTCGGCGCGGAGGCGAACGTCGAGGGGGCCGACCGGAAGGACCGGGAGGTCGTCGTCGCAGGAATTCTCGATCAGGCGGAGAAGGTGTACCGGGAACGGGAGTCCCTGGTGGGGCTTTCGGAAGCGCGGCGGATCCTGGGGGCGCTGGCGAAGCGCTTCATGCCGGAGCACGGCGAGCTGGTCAAGACGTTCGGCGAGTTCGCCCAGCGCGTCAAGCAGGAGTTCGACGTCTCCGTCCCCGAGTCCCTCGTCCGCCTGCCGCAGCAGGAGATGATCGAAGGGGTCGTGGAGCTGATCGGCAAGGAGAAGTCCGAGGCGGTGGGCAAGGTCGGCTCGAACACGATGCGGGCGATCGAGCGCTACGTCCTCCTCTCCAAGATCGACGAGAAGTGGAAGGATCTCCTGTACACCATGGACCAGCTGCGGGATGTCGTCGGCCTCCGCGGCTACGCCCAGCAGGACCCGAAGCTCGAGTACAAGAGGGACGCCACGATGGCCTTCCAGATGATGATGGACGGCATCGAGGACGACGTCACGCAGCTCGTATTCCGCATGACCCAGGTGAGCGTGGACGAAGCGCGCCTGGCGCGCCGCTGGAGGGCCACCGAGTTCCGCAAGGACGAGGTGGGCCAGTTCGCCATGGCGGGCCCGGGCGGGAACGGCGACGGCCAGGGGGGCGACGGCCAGGACGAAAAGCCGGTGCCGGTCCGCGTGCAGAAGCGTCCCGGGCGCAACGACCCCTGCTACTGCGGCAGCGGCAAGAAGTACAAGAAGTGCCATTGGCCAAGCTGACCCCGATACCGGATGTCGGATGTCTGATTTCCGATGTCAGATGCTTCGCTTCATACGAAGTCTGAGAACTTCGTATCTGACATCCGACATCTGACATCGGAGATCTGACATCCAGCCATGGGTCTAATTCTGGACATCGCCTATCTGATCGCGGGTTTTCTCGCGTCTCCCTGGCTGCTCTATAAGATGGCGACGGACAAGCGCTACCGGCACCGGCTGGGGGAGCGGCTGGGCGCGCTCCCGCGGTCGTCGGGGCCGGCCACGCTCTGGATTCACGCGGCGTCCGTGGGGGAAGTGAACCTGGTGAAGCCGCTCGTGAAGCGGCTGAAAGAGGCGCACCCGAGGCTGGAATTCCTCGTCACGACGCTCACGCGGGCCGGCCGGCAGAACGCCGAGCAGTCGTTCCCGGACGCGCGGGTGGCGTATTTCCCGTTCGACCTCTCGGGCGCCGTGCGGCGGGCGCTCGCGCGCGTGAAGCCGGTGGGCGTCGTGCTCGTCGAGCTCGAAGTGTGGCCCAACTTCGTCCGCGGCTGCACGCGCCGCGGCATTCCCTTGGCGGTCGTCAACGGGCGGATGAGCGAACGCTCTTTCGGCCGCTACCGGAGCCTGCGGTGGTTCTTCCGGCCTGTCTTCCGGCGCCTCTCCGCCGTGGGGGTGCAGAACGACACGTACGCCGAACGCCTGCGGACCCTGGGCGCGTCCCCGGTCGTCACCGGAAACCTGAAGTACGACGCGGCCATCGAGTTCGATCCCGCCCAGTCCGAGCGGGAATGGAGGGAGCGGCTGGGGCTGGGCGATGCGCCGGTCCTGGTCGCCGGCAGCACGCACGACCCCGAGGAGCGCATCCTGCTGGAGACCTACAAGCGCCTGCGGGCCACCTTCCCGAAGCTGCGTTTCGTGCTGGCCCCCAGGCATTTGGATCGCGTCGCCGAGGTCCAGAAACTCGTTGAAGCGGCCGATCTGTCTTGTTATAAGAGGACCCAATTATCTCCGGCCAGTTCGGCGGACGGAGTGATTCTTCTCGACACCGTGGGTGAGTTGGCCCGCCTTTATTCCGTGGCGACGGCGGTGTTCATCGGCGGGACGTTCTGCGCCCGGGGCGGACAGAACATGCTCGAACCCGCGGCGCTGGGGAAGCCGATCGTGAGCGGCCCCAGCGTGTCGAACTTCGAGGAGATCGCGGGCACGCTGGTCGAGGCCGGCGGGATGAGGGTGCTGGACAACCCCATCGAGCTGGCCCTGGCGCTGGGCGAGCTCCTGCGCGACCCGGAGCGGGCCCGGGGGGCCGGCGACCGGGCGCGCGAGGCGGTGCGCGGCGGGCGCGGCGCGATCGACGCGACGGTCGGCCTGATCGAGGCGAGCGTTTTGAAAGGACGGGTGGACGATGGGCAGGGACGGTAAGTGGTTCTTCACCTCCGAGGCCGTGTGCATGGGGCACCCGGACAAAATGTGCGACCAGATCTCCGACGCGATCCTCGACGCCATCCTCAAGGACGACCCCGTGGCGCGCGTCGCCTGCGAGACGCTGGTCAAGACCGGCTTCGTGCTCGTCGCCGGTGAGATCACGACGAAGACGTACGTGGAGGTCTCCGACGTGGTCCGCCAGACCGTCAAGGAGATCGGCTACGATTCCAGCGACATCGGGTTCGACTACCACACGTGCGCGGTCCTGACTTCCATCTCCCAGCAGTCGGCCGACATCGACGAGGCGGTGACCGAGGACAAGGGGAAAGGCAAGGAGCTCGGCGCGGGCGACCAGGGCATCATGTTCGGGTACGCCTCGAACGAGACCGAGAGCTACATGCCCCTCCCGATCGACCTGGCCCGCAAGATCTGCGTCCGGGCGGCCGAGGTGCGTCAGAGCGGCGACGTGGGGTGGCTGCGTCCCGACGGCAAGGCGCAGGTGACGATCGAGTACGAAGGCCCGCGGCCGATCCGCGTCCACACGGTGGTCGCGTCCATGCAGCACTCGCCGAACGTGACCCACAAGCAGATCGAGAAGGACCTGATCGAGAAGGTCATCCGTCCCGTTCTCCCTCCCGGCCTGATCGACAAGAACGTGATCTATCACATCAACCCGTCTGGGCGGTTCATCATCGGGGGCCCCCAGGGGGACTGCGGCGTCACGGGACGGAAGATCATCGTGGATACGTACGGCGGGATGGGCCACCACGGGGGCGGGGCCTTCAGCGGCAAAGACCCGACCAAAGTGGACCGGAGCGCCAGTTACGCCGCGCGCCATGCGGCGAAGAACATCGTGGCCGCCGGCCTGGCCGACCGTTGCGAGATCCAGCTCTCGTACGCGATCGGCGTGGCCCGGCCGCTCGCCGTGTTCGTCGACACCTTCGGGACCGGCAAGGTCTCGAACGAGAAGCTCGAGAAGATCGTGGAGGACGTGTTCGACTTCCGGCCGTCGAGCCTGATCGCCTACTACAACCTGCGCCGGCCGATCTACAAGAACACCGCGCGGTACGGGCACGTGGGGGTGGAGCGGCCCGAGTGCACCTGGGAGAAGCTCGAGAAGGTGGAGACGCTTCGCAAGGCCGCGGGCCTCAAGTCCGAAGCCCGCAAAGCAAAGAGGCCTTAGGCCCTAGGCCTTAGCAGAATGATCCCCTCCCCCCAGCCCCCTCCCCGGGGGAGGGGGTTGGGGGTGGGCGGCTTCTGCTAAGGCCTAAGGTCTGGAGGAACGACATGGGAGTCAAGCTCGCCGTGCCCAAGAAAAGCAGCAGCGGAACGCCCGGCGACGTCAAGGACGTCGCGCTCGCGTCCCGGGGCAAGGGGCGGATCGAGTGGGCCGACGCGCAGATGCCCGTCCTCCGCGAGATCCGCGACCGCTTCGAGCGTGAAAAGCCCCTCAAAGGCCAGCGGATCGCCGCGTGCCTGCACGTGACGACCGAGACGTCCAACCTCATGCGGGCATTCGTGGCGGGCGGCGCCGAGGTGGCGCTCTGCGCCTCCAACCCGCTCTCCACGCAGGACGACAACGCCGCCTCGCTCGTCAAGGACTACGGCATCGCGACCTACGCGATCCGCGGCGAAGACTCGAAGACCTACTACAAGCACATTCACCAGGCGCTCGACCTGAAGCCGACCCTGACGCTCGACGACGGCGCCGACCTCGTCTCCACGATCCACAAGGAGAGGACGGAGCTGATCGACGGGCTTCTGGCCTCGATGGAGGAGACGACCACCGGAGTCATCCGCCTCCGCGCGATGCACAAGGACGGCGCGCTCAAGATTCCCGTGGTCTCCGTGAACGACGCCCAGACGAAGTTCATGTTCGACAACCGGTACGGCACCGGACAGTCGACGGTCGACGGCATCATCCGGGCCACGAACGTGCTGATGGCCGGGCGGAACGTGGTGGTGGCCGGCTACGGCTGGTGCGGCCGCGGGTTCGCGAGCCGCGCCCGCGGACTGGGCGCCAAGGTGCTCGTCACCGAGGTCGAGCCCATCCGCGCGCTCGAGGCGACGATGGACGGGGTCCAGGTCCTCCCGATGGCGGAGGCGGTGAAGGTGGGCGAGGTCTTCTGCACCGTGACGGGCAACAAGGCGGTGATCCGGAAAGAGCATTTCCAGGCAATGCGGGACGGCGCGATCGTCGCCAATTCCGGGCACTTCAACGTGGAGCTCGACCTCGAGGCGCTCCAGGCGATCTCGAAGCAGGTGAAGAAGAACATCCGCGAGAACGTGGATCAGTACGTGCTCAAGGACGGCCGCTCGATCTTCGTCCTGGGGGAAGGGCGGCTGGTCAATCTCGCCTGCGCGGAGGGCCACCCGGCCGCGGTCATGGACATGAGCTTCGCCACGCAGGCGCTCATGACGGAGTGGTGCGTCAAGAGCCGGTCGAAGCTCAAGGTGGGCGTGATCGACGTTCCGCGCGACGTGGAGCAGACGATCGCGCGCCTCAAGCTCAAGACGATGGGCATCTCGATCGACGAGATGACGCCCGAGCAGCGGAAGTATGTCGAGAGTTGGCAGGAAGGAACGTAACCCGAATCACGTATTACGGGAGAATCCCCCTTGCGTGATCCTGCCCCCCGGGGGGAACATCGGGTCCGACCGAATCGCAGGCAAATGCCGTCCTTCTTCGTCGCCGGTCCGTGATTCGTAATTCGTGATTCGTGATTCGTACAAGCTGGCCATCGTAAAGGACTTTCTTCCGGTCATGCGGGGGGCGGAAAAGGTCCTCGAGGCGTGGTGCGAGGTCTGGCCCGAGGCGGAGATCTTCGCGCTCTTCCATACGAAGGGGGCGCTCACGCCGGCGATCGAGTCCCGCAAGATCCGCACGAGCTTCCTTCAGAACTTCCCGGCCGTCGATTCGAAGTATCCGTACTATCTCGCGTTCATGCCGTCGGCGATCGAATCGCTGGACCTCCGGGGGTACGACGTGGTCCTCTCCATGAGCCAGTGCGTGGCCAAGGGGGCCGTGACGGACGGGCTGCACGTGTGCTACTGCCTGACGCCGATGCGGTACATCTGGGACAAGGTGGACGACTACTTCGGGACGGGGATCAAGCGGACGCTGGCGGGGCCGATGATCCGCCGGCTTCGCCGGTGGGACCTGGCGACCGTGCCGCGCGTCCACCGCTGGGCGGCCATCTCGAACGGCGTCCGCGACCGCATCCGGCGCTGGTACGGCCGGGAGGCGGACGTGCTTTTCCCGCCGGGGGACGAGCGCTTCTACGAGCCGGCCGAGATTCCGCGCGAAGACTGGTACCTTTACGTCGGAGCGCTCGTGCCGTACAAGCGTGCGGACGTCGCGATCGAGGCGTGCCGGGCGCTCGGGAAGAGGATCAAGGTGATCGGCACGGGGACGCACGAGAAGGCGATTCGCAAGCTGGGCTACGCGGAATTCCTGGGATGGCAGTCCGGCGAGGCGATCCGCGACCACTACCGTCGGTGCCGGGCGCTCCTCTTCCCGGGTGAGGAGGATTTCGGGATCGTGCCGGTGGAGGCGCAGCTGTGCGGCGCTCCGGTCATCGCGGCGGCCAAGGGGGGCGCGCTCGACACGGTCACGCCGGAGACGGGCGTCCTCTATTCGGGGTCGCTCGCGGACGCGATCCGGGCCTTCGAGTCGCGGCGGTTCGACCCGGCGGTCTGCCGCGCGAACGCCCTCCGCTTCACGCGCGAGCGCCACCAGCGCGAGATCCGCGAGTACGTCGAGCGGGCTATTGAAAGCCACGGGCGAGGGGCCTAAGATTTCTCCTTGATGCTGACGCGGCGGCGGACGCTCTCGGGCCTGGCCCTTACCGTCTCGGAGCTCGCGATCACGGCCGGGGCCTTCTTTCTGGCCGCCTGGATCCGCGCGTCCGTGGCCGTGGAGCCCGGGAAGCCCTTCTTCCTCCGGGACAACCTGTGGCTCTTGTGGGTCGTGGGTCCTGTGTGGGCGGTCCTTCTTTGGCGCTGGGGGGCCCACCGGGCGCAGCGGACCCAACAGCCCGGCGTCGAGCTCTGGAAGGTCATCCAGGCGGTGGTCGTGGGCATGGCCGTCGTCGTGGCGGCGACCGTTGCCCGCAAGTTCGACCCGTCGCGCGGCTTCCTCATTCTCTTCGCCGGCCTCGACTTCGTCCTCCTGGCGCTCTTCCGCCTGGCCTCCGTGTCCGTGGCCCGCCACCAGCGCAAGCGCGGGTACGACCGGATGTACGTGCTGGTGGCCGGGACGGGCAGGTCGGCCCGGCGGCACATGGAGGAATTGCGGGCCCACCCGGAGTGGGGACTCGAGGTGCGCGGCGTGGTGTCGGAAGCTCCGAGGCTGGCGATCGACGAAGTCGGCGGCGCCCGGGTCCTCGGATCGATCGGCGACCTGCCCCTGCTGCTCCGGAAAGAGATCGTGGACGAAGTCCATTTTGCCGTCTCGCGCCGCACCCTGGAGCGGCTGGACGAAGCGGTGCGCGTCTGCGACGAGATGGGCGTCACGGTGCGGGTGGCGATGGGCTTCCTGGGCCCGCTCAACTCGCGTCCGTCGCTGGAACACGTGGGCGGGGCGCCGTTCCTGACGCTCTCTTCGGCGCCGCGCGACGGGGCGGCCCTCCTGCTCAAGCGGGTCTTCGACGTCGCGGTGAGCGGCGTGGCGCTGGTGGCCGCCTCGCCGGTCCTGATCCTGGCGGCGCTGGCGATCAAGCTGACCTCGCCCGGACCGGCGATCTTCCGCCAGAAGCGCTCCGGGATGAACGGCCGGGTCTTCACCCTTTACAAGTTCAGGACCATGGTCGCCAACGCCGAGGCGCTCAAGCAGGGCCTCGAGACGCGGAACGAAATGGACGGACCGGTCTTCAAGATCAAGGACGACCCGCGCGTGACCAAAGTGGGCGGCGTCCTGCGCAAGCTTTCCATCGACGAGCTGCCGCAGCTCTGGAACGTGCTGCGGGGCGACATGTCGATCGTGGGGCCGCGGCCGCCGATCCCCACGGAAGTCGAGAAGTACGAGCGCTGGCAGCGGCGGCGCCTCTCGATGCGCCCCGGGATCACCTGCATCTGGCAGGTGAGCGGCCGCAACGACGTCGACTTCAGGCGGTGGATGGAGATGGACCTCGAGTACATCGACAACTGGTCGCTCGCGCTCGACCTCAAGATCATTCTCAAGACGATCCCGGCCGTCCTGATCTCCAGGGGGGCGAGTTAGCCAGAATCGCGAACCGGGACTCAGAGGCTCAGAGACTCAGAGACGTCACCCCCGAATTATTTCTTCCGGAGGGGGTCTCTGCGACTCCGAGTCTCTGAGTCCGGGTCCGCTTCAGGTCTGGCGCCAGGGGGACCGTCCGGGACCCGGGATTCCTCGATCACGATCGTCCGGGCCACGAGATCTCCGACCCGCTGGCGGCGTCGCGTGAGCATCATGACGACGGCGCCCAGGAAGACGCCGAGCTGCTCCGCGTCCAGCGGCCGCAGCAGGTTGCGCAGGAGCGCGCCCCGCAGGCTCACGCGCGACCCGTCCAGCTCCGCCACGCGGAGCCCGATGATTTTCTTCCCGACGGTCCACCCCAGCGCCGCCTCCAGGACCGCGTGGTAGACGACGTGGAGCCCCGACCAGATCGCGAAGAGGGAGAGGGTCTTGGCCTCGAAGGGTTCGAACACGGCGCTCTCGGGGACGGCGTTCAGGACTTCCGAGGTGATCCAGACGAGGGGGAGGAGGAGGGTCTGGTCCAGCGTGTGAGCCATCGCGCGCTGGAGGACCGCCGCGGGCACGGGGCCCGTCGAGGCCACGGGCCGGAACATTTCGAGCACGAACCGGCCGCGTTCGCGGATCAGCGTGAAGCCCAGGAAAATGAGGGAGAAGGAGAAGAAGAGCGTGACCATCGGCAGGGACATGCCCGCGAGGCGCCGCCAGAGGGGTTCGCCGCCCAGCGGCACGAGCCTCGCCCCCGGCTCGGGCGTGAGCGTTGCGAGCGGCAAGGCAGCCCCCTGGAGCGTCGTGGGCCGCGTCAGGATGAGCACCAGGCTGTCGCCGATGACGGTGCCGGAGATGCCGGTGACCGCCCGACCGATGACTACCTTGTCGGCGATCCGGATCAGGTCGGGAGGTGCCGGGAGTCCGCACGGCGTGCAGCAGCGCACGCGGAGCCCGACGTACTTGAAGGTCCCGTCCTCGCGGCGGTAGTAGACCAGAAGCGCCCGGCCGCGGGTGAGGACGACGTCCCAGTAGTCCGCCGAGCCGACGTCGAATTCCGCGTACGGGACGAACGCATGTCCGTCGAAGCGGGCCGTCTTGACGACCTGCGACCCCCGCTCGCGCCAGGCCAGGAGCGGGCCGGCCGCGCCGTCCATGGAGGCCGACAGGCGGTCCAGGGGTCCGGATTCGAGGAGGGAGATGTCCTCCGAAAGGATTCCCATGCGGCGCTTCCGGGCGACGATTTTGCCGTCCGCCCAGCCGAAGATCCAGTCCTGGCCGTTCGCGGCGTCGTGCACGGCGTCGAGAACGTCCCATTTCTGGGGGAGGTCGGCGTTGCGGGCGGGAGCGCCGCCCCGGAAGACCGCGTAGCGATTGCCGAAAAAGATGGTCACCTCGTCGCCGTGGACGAGAAGGGCGGTCGCTTCGCCCAGAAGCGGGAAGCGCTGCAGGATCTTGAGGGTCGTGGGGTCGAAGGCCAGGAGGCGCGAATCCGGCGACTCGGCGCCGTAGCTGACCGTGCGGTGGACGACATACAGCGTGTCGACGTCCGCGACCGCATTCGCCCGGGCGTAGTTCTCCAGGACGATGTTGAGGTTCAGCGAGAGGACGAGGAGGGCGAGGCTGACGCCCGCGATGACGTAGGCGAGGCGGCGCTTCCGTTCGAAGAAGTCGCTGACCGGAGGCATCAGACCCGAGGCCTCGGGCCTCAGGCCTCAGGCCTCAGGCATCAGCCGTGCCCCCACCCGTCCCCTCCCGTGGGGAGGGACTGGGGAGCGGGACCCATTGAGGCCTGGGCTAATCCTCGAGCACGAAGGTGACTTTGAGCGAGACGCGGTACTCCAGGACCTTGCCCTTGTCGACCTTGGCTTTGATCGAGACCACTTCCAGGCCGGTGATCCCGCGGAGCGTCTTGGAAGCGCGCTTGAGGCCTTCCTCGACGGCGGCCTCGATGCTCTTGGGCGAAGACGCCGTGATTTCGGTGACGCGCGCGACGGCCATGGCCCGACTCTAACGGCCCTCCGGGGACGGGTCAAGGAAAGATCGCGAGAACCGCCTTCTGGGGGTGTAGCGCCGAATCGTGGGTCCAATTGAGCCGAAGTGAAAGGAGATAGGGAGATGTCTGGAGATGGGGAGATGGGAGTCTTGATCTCCCCATCTCCAGCCATCTCCCGATCCCCTTTC
>Ga0187892_10011941_pt1 | contig 10485 bp, 8 predicted proteins | sample MA1701073metaG_FD_139345 | JGI IMG/M metagenome (GOLD analysis project Ga0187892, IMG submission 139345) | Bio-ooze microbial communities from a basaltic lava cave in the Kipuka Kanohina Cave System on the Island of Hawaii, USA - MA170107-3 metaG ...
CCCCAACCCGTCTCCCCGTTGGGGCGAGGGGAGCCGAACCGCTGAAGAGCGCGCAAGAATGGCAGACACGGGGTGGTTCGAACGGTAGCTGAAAGCCAAATCCGTAGCAGGATCGCGGCGACTCCCACCACCCCAGTGGCGCTGCGCGACCGCCGTCGCTGCGCGCCACATCCCCTCCTCAGTCGAGGGGAGTTTTCCTGCAACCCTCGAGTTTCGCGACAGAAACCAGCTGGTACATGCCCTTTACTGGGGCTATTCACTGGCGAGGTAGTCCCTCAACCCCAGATCTTGATAAGAGTGATAGTTGCCAGCATTGCGGTTTTCAATGAAACGCCTCATGCGTTGCAGGAGGGTGGCACTGACATATCCCGGGCGGCGCTCTGGGTGGGGGAAGCGAAAATAAGCACGGATAAACAAGCTCTGGTCTGAGACAGGCAATTGCTGGATGTTCTCGCCGAAGCGGTCAAACACTCCGTTTTGAATCAGATAGAATTCAACATTGGAAACATAAAACACAGAAACAGTTTCTCCCAGCCCCTTCAGGTATTCGCCCACCGTTCGAAGGGCTTTGGGGCCAGCGAAATCGCCCACCACCGGCACGATGAGATTCCGGCTGTGCATCTGCTTGACGAACTGAAAGTCTGCTTCCGAATTTAGATAGTTTCCAAATCTTCCCTCAAGGTCGCGCTCCAGCACGATGTCTTTGAACGAAGGGTAGAAACGAAAGCTTGGGCGTCCAAAGCTGCGAAAGCGTATGTCGAGTTGTTGATCAAAGAATTCCCGGTAGATGCCTTCAAGCGTGGCGGCATCCTTGTCGTGTATGGGGAACTGGCAACTCTTGCGAATGAAGGCCAGGGCCTCGTTCAGATTTCTTCGAAACAACCGCTCCGATGGCGCAGTTTTCTCGAACTCCAGAAGCAGCGCGCTGATATCACGATTTGCCCCCGCGGCTTTCTTGGGCTTCGACCTGGAGAACAGATTGGCGAGGTACTCGGAGCGATTCCGCGACCGTTCAAAGAGCGCTTTGAACAGAAGATGATAAAGCTGGTTCTGCCGTCGAATGTCCAACAAGATGGCGAGGCGTGGACGCGTCCTGGCAATGTAGGTGAAATTCTGTTCAGGTCCAACACCCAGGTAGACGCCGCCTTTCACAGCCAGCGTTTCCAGCATTCCGCAGACCTGAAGGTACGAAGACTCGTTGGAAACAAGGTTGTCTGAATCGAAGAATCCCGGAGCTTCGGAGAGCCGTTGGATCAGCGCAACAAACTCTTTGGTGGATATGCGATCCAACCGGTCGCCAGCGTTCGAAAGGCCGGCCGACCCTGCAATCCAGAGCGCTATGATGATCAGGGAAAATCGTTTGAGGAGAAGCATGGGGCGGACAAGTCGATGATGTTAACGACTTGGGTTTGATCGGTGCTGTAGATTCCTTAGCCAGTAGTTCCGAAACGATTCAAGTCTAGGCAGGGACTCGCGATCCTTCTCTCGGTTGGCGGCTCGTTTGCTGGCTATGATATCGTCAGGGTGACAGACAGAGAAACCTTCCACATCAACGTGGCGTGACCAGGCATCTTCGAAGTGCTCGATGCCATCGGGAGCAAAGACGAGATCCAGATCAAAGGGGCCGTTCTTAACCTGGACAAAATCCTTCCCTCGTTCAATCTCTCGTTGCTGAGTCACTGTCAGCGCAAAGCCTAATTCAATAAGCGCCCGCACCAGCGCCTGGGCATTCTCTTGCGAACGCTCTACAAACAGATGTGCGTCTTGAGTTGTGTCCGGGAAGCCGAGGAGTATCGCACCGGACTTGCCAATGAAAAGGTATCGAACAGCCTGGCGGGCAAACGCGTCTCGAACCTCTTGAGCCTGGCGGTATTCAAATACGCCCATAGCCTAACCAGTCTGGCAGGTTTTCTTGACACCAACGGCGGTACTCTTCCATTGTGTCGAAAGAGCGGTACGAGGCATCATCCAGGACTGGCCTGTAGGTCCGGATGAAAGAGTATCTCATCCGAAGTTCGAGCGGTCGGCGTGATGCCGCTTCGAACTCCTCCAGCTACTGGCATTCAATGAGGGTTTCAGGGTTCTGCGGACCAGAGTTTCTACTCATTTGACTTGTGGGATTCCCCAAAAAAGTTGTTCTCAGGTAGCTATGGTCAGCGCGCAGTTTGCGCTGGCCGTGGGCTTTTCGTGGCGTTGGGAAAAACCCACGACCACGGCAGAAGACGCCGTGATCGTGGGTACCAGGCGGCAGGCGGCGTTGCGTTTGTCTAGCAACGCATCACCAGGGGGCCGGCTCGGGGGCTCCATCCGCCAACCAGTTTCTCGATGCGTTGGCAGAAACCGCCAACGCATCCTACTCCTTGTAGTCCTCTGACTTTGACGGCCCGATTCGCAAAGAGGGTGAGTTTTCCGGTAGCCACGGTCAGCACGCATTTTTGCGCTGGCCGTGGGCTTTTCGTGGTGGTGAGAAAAACCCACGACCACGGCAGAAGACGCCGTGATCGTGGCTACCAGCTTCTACTGAAAACTCACAGTTTCCTTAACAACCAGGAATTTCCTGGCCAAATCCGGCGGGCACTGGAGAACCTGCTCAAAAAAGTCTTTGGGCTTCAACAATGCGCCATTTTGGTTGACCGACACTGTAAAGCCCAACCTTGGTGGCTGGTCGCCTTCCACCCACAGATCGACGATGCGTTCATGATCCTTCGAGCTACAGTAGAAATCGTTGCCCTTGTAGTGGTCGCTCAGATGATTGATCAGATCGTTGACGCGCCCCATCAGTTCCGCCAGATCTCCCGCTTCGCCGTCGGTCTGTTCGTTTTCGATCCAGGCTTTGTAGGTTGCCTGCAGGGGCTGCGTGATGGTCCACTGACCTTTCGCTTCAAACGGCACGATGCTTTGAACCACCAGCCCTTCAATCAGGCAGGCATTCATGCGAGCCACCGCGTTTTCCGGCAACTCACCCCGAAGCTCGAACTGGATGTATTCGGAATGTGAGTTCATACCAAGGGGAATCGCCGGGGACGTGGCAAACTTCGGGTGCGGGTTGAAGCCCTCGGTGAAGCGCAGCGGAAACTCCGAGCGAATCATCGCCCGTTCCATCAATTGCATCACATTCAGATGCGATAACAATCGCGCCGGACCTTCCTTCCAGTAGTGCATGACAAAAGGCCGCGCAGGTTGCGCTTGCGGTTTTGCACCATCGGCTCCCCTCGCCTCAGCGGGGAGAGGGGCTGGGGGGTGAGGGGGATCGTCGTGCTGTGACAGCATCTGCTTGTCGTTCACAGCGTCAGTTGTGCCAGAAGCCCGCAGGACTTCATTGGGTTGGGTTCCCATTCCCACTCTCAATGGCGTAAGACTCAACTGGACCAGGCTCTCCGCCTTCACTTGTTCCGGCACCTCAGCCAGCCTGATGTCTTCATAGTTCCCGGGAATGCCGCATCCTCTGCAGTCACCCCACTTGCAATCGTAGGTCTGCACTTGCTCGTACGAGCGTTCACGCTCCTTCAGCAGGAACTTTTTCGAGACGCCAATGTCGATGAATTCCCAAGGGAGCACTTCGTTCAGCGGAATGTCCCTATTATAGAAATGCGGATCGACACCCGACTCCTCGAACGCCTTCATCCATAGATTGAAGTTAAACATCTCGTCCCAGCCGTCAAAGCGGCAGCCAAGCTGGTAGGCCTTGAGAATGGCGCGACCCACCCGCCGGTCACCGCGCGAAAGCACTCCTTCGATGAAGCATTCCTTCGGATCGTGCCACTTGAGACGCGCGAACGGGAACCGGACGGCTGACTTCAGGTAGTTCAGGCGCTCCGTCGTCACCTTCAAGTCTTCAAAGCGATCCCATTGAAACGGCGTGAACGACTTGGGGACAAACGTACCGATGCTGGCGTTGACGTTCTTCTGGCCACCTTTCACCTTCTTGCCAATGCGCCCAACCTCGCGAATCAGATCAACGAGCTCGCGAATATCCGCATCGGTTTCGGTCGGTAGCCCGATCATGAAATAGAGTTTCACCAGGTTCCAGCCCTGCCGATAGGCCGTTTCTATGGACTGGAACAGTTCCTCATTGCTGATGTTCTTGTTGATGAACCGCCGCATCCGCACACTGCCGGCTTCCGGTGCAAAGGTGAAACCGTTCTTCTTCACTTCTCCCACATTTTCTGCCAGAGACACGGAAAACATGTCGGCCCGCAAGGAGGGCAGGGAAATCGAAATCTTGTCCTTTGAAAAGGCCCGCGCCATCTCCTTGGTCAGGCATTCCACCTGGCTGTAGTCCGCCGTGGATAGCGACAACAGGCCAATCTCCCGGTTGCCCGTGTTCTTCAGGGATTCGGAGGTCAGCCTCATCACGTCGTCCACGTTCAACTCACGTGTGGGACGGTACCAGTAACCGGCCTGGCAGAAGCGGCAGCCTTGGGTGCAGCCCCGCATTACTTCCACGCTGACGCGGTCCTGAATGATGTCGATGACTGGAACGATGGGCTTGGTTGAGTAGAAATCCGGCGACAGTGCTTCAACCCAGCGCCGTTTCACCAGCGTGAAGGGCTTTCCCGGCCGGGTTTCCGGCACCCACGGCTTGGGTGGTTGATGTACCTGGGGAACGTAAATTCCAGGCAGCTTTGCCAGCGCTTCGAGCATCTGCCAGCGCTTCAAGCCTTCGTGACGAGCATTTCGACATAGGTCCACGATCTCGACGACCAGGTCCTCTCCATCCCCAATGACGAAGAAGTCGATGAAATCTGCCAGCGGTTCCGGATTGGCCGTACAAGGGCCGCCGGCACAAACGAGCGGATCACGTTCCTGCCGGTCTTCCGACAGCAGCGGAATTCCGGCCAAGTCGAGCATGTAGGGAATATTGATGTAGGTCAGCACCGCCTGCAGCGAAAAACCAACCAAATCGAAATCGCGGATAGGTGTTTTGGTTTCCAAGCTCAACAGCGGCACGCCTTCGCTTTGAAAGACGGCAGCCATGTCCACCCAGGGCGCAAAGACCCGCTCGGCGTAGACATCGTCGATGCGGTTCAGGATGTGATAGAGCATACGGATGCCGTTGTGCGACATGCCGATTTCATACACGTCGGGAAAGGCGAGCGCGAAACGAACCTGCACGCGGTCCAGATCCTTCAGCATCATGTTCGGCTCGCCGCCGATATAGCGGCCGGGCTTGGCCCCTTTCTCAAGCAGCGAGAAATACTTGTCCTTGAACTCCATCTGCTGGCTGATCACGGTAGGCCTCACTGAGTCAGAATACTAACGAAGGGATTATAGGGAGACCCTCCAGGGTTTGCAATTGGGGGCAGCGGACGGCGAGTCATCTATCCCTCAGATTGATGCCAATCAATCAAATTGACATCACATTCATCGTGGTGCATCATGAACTTTATGAGAACGACGTTGACACTGGATGACGATGTCCTGGAGGCTGCCTCAAAACGTGCCGAGTCTCTGCACATTTCCCTGGGGAAAGCTGTATCCGACCTTGCGCGCCGGGGACTCGAATCTTCGGTGCCAATCGAAAAAGTGAACGGATTGGCCGTATTCAGTCCGCCCAAGGGAGCAGCCAGAATCAGTATGAAGAAGGTAAGGGAAGCACTCAGTGATTTTCCATGAGCGTTTACCTGCTGGACATCAACGTCCTCGTGGCGCTTTCGTGGGCAAACCATGAGCAACATGAAGCGGCCTCGAGTTGGTTCCGGACTCATCAACGCTCGGGATGGGCCACATGTCCGCTAACTCAAGCGGGATTCGTTCGTGTCAGCTCAAATCCGCGAGTCTTTCCCGACGCCCCGCCTCCGGCCAAGGTGCTGGAAATCCTCGAAACGAACCTCAGTCACCCGGCACACCGATTCTGGAAGCTGGATATCGGGCTGGGCGATGCGGTCTCACCCTTTGCTGATCGATTTGCGGGCCACCAGCAGACAACCGATGCGTATCTGCTTGGGCTCGCGATCCACAAGAGTGGAATTCTGGCGAGCTTTGATTCCAGTATCGCGGCGCTGCTGGAGCCGCGTTCGCCCCATCTCAAGGCCCTCGAGATCCTGCAAGCGTAAGGTGGCCGTTTGTCGTAGTGTTTCGGAGCCGACCGCATCACCCGACGTTTTGCCGATACCAATCGACAGTGATGCGCAATCCTTCCTCAAATTCAACTGAGGGCGCGTACTTGAGTTCCGCTATGGCGCGGGAAATCTCTGCCAGGGAGTGCTTGATGTCGCCAACCCGGCTTGCTTCATAGACCGGTTCCAGCGTTGTTCCCAGGATGCTGTTCAGTTGAGCGACCACTTGATTGAGGTTGATGCGCTGCCCGCAGGCCAGATTGTACATTTTTCCGGCTACCCCTGAGGCGTGACATGCCAGCAGGTTTCCCTGGACGACATTTGCGACAAAGGTGAAATCCCGGCTTTGCTCACCGTCGCCGAAGATCACAGGCCTGTTCCTGGCCAGCATGGCCGTAATGAATCTGGAGAGCACACCCGAGTATTGCGAAGACGGGTCCTGCCGAGGCCCGAACACGTTGAAGTATCGCAGGGAGACCGTTTCCAATCCGTACAGTTGGGTAAAGAGCCGGCAATACTCTTCTCCCACATACTTCATCAGTCCATAGGGCGAGATCGCCCGAGCGGGCATCTCTTCCCGCTTTGGCAATTCTGGGTTTTCGCCGTAAGCCGAGGACGAGGCGGCGTAAACCAACCGCTTGACTCCAGCCTCCTTGGCCGCCCACAGCACATGCAACGTGCCGGTGAGGTCCGCGTTGTGCGAGGTAATCGGGTCAATCACTGATTTGGGCACTGATGGAATGGCGGCTTGATGCAACACGTAGTCAGCGCCCCGCACAGCCGCCTTCAGCGCCTTCAGATCACAAATGTCGACTTCCCGGAAGTCAATCCTGTCCTTGAAGAGCTTCAGGTTATCAGGCTTCCCGGTTGCAAAATTATCCACTACCCTGACTTGGGCTCCTTGCCGGACGAGTTCTTCCACGATGTTGGAACCGATAAAACCCGCTCCTCCGGTCACCAGGTACACCGCCATAGTTTCAGTCTCCTTTGCTTTCAAAACCGTTTTTGTAAGCTAACATAACCCTGCGAGTCCTCCAACGCTGCTGAGGAGCAACCGGACAAGAGACGCCAAACGGCGGGCCACGCTCCGGTGTGATACCATGCAGGCCGCGATGTCTTCGGGCTGTTTCATCCGACCGGGCCTGGCTGAGGGATTCTCTCAAGGCCGGGCCAACCCTAAACTCACGCAACCCATTGCCGATAATGCAGATGATCGGCATGTGAAGTCGTTTTTTATAGATTAATTCTCATGACAGGTACCCTTTCTCAACAACTCATTGCAGAACCCCTGCACGCCATTCACTCGAAAGCGCAGAGTGGCTCTCTCGTCGTTCGGCGGGAGAATGTCACCAAGACCCTGCGGTTTGAACAGGGGTTCTTGGTGGATGCTCAGAGCAGCGATCCATCAGAAGCCTTGGGTGAAATGCTTCTGCGTATGGGCCGGTTGTCTCCCGATCAGCTGGATGCTGCTTCGAAGTCTGGAACGTCGGCTGAAGCTTTGTCGCAAGCCCTTATTGCAATGAATCTCGTTGAGCCGACCCAGCTGGCCGAGTTCCGCGTTTTTCACGCTCAGGAAATTGCCTATGGCCTGTTCAACTGGGTCTCCGGCAGTTTTGAATTCAGGTCCGGAAGCGAGTCTGCAGGCAAATCAAACCTCAAGCTGGCATTGCCGGGCCTGATCTTTGAGGCCGTCCGCCGGATCACGAACCCTGAGACTGTTCATCGAGGTTTGAAGGGGACCGATAGGGTAATCCGCCTGGCTTCTCAGTTTGAGAGCAAGGTAGAGACCGTTTTCTTGAAGCCCGAGGAAGCGTTTGTTTTGAGTCGCATTGAGTCTTCGGCGCGCATCTCTGAAATCCTGCAGATTTCTCCATTGGGCCTGGAAACCACGCAAAGAACGTTGTACGGCTTTCTCGCCACGGGCATTGCGGAGTTTGTGCAGGAGAGTCCAGGCAAACGCCAATCCCCCATCCCTGCCACGAGTCGCGCCTATCGTTCCAGCTCGGCCCCAAACTTTCAGCCCGAACCCATCGACGCGCAGGAGGAAGCCGGGACGGAAGATATGGAGTCAGCCCAGTCCGATGTCTTCCTGATGCTCGACAAGGCAAAGGCCAAGAACTATTACGATTTGCTGAGCGTTTCGGCGACTGCCTCGCCCGACGAGATCAAGAAATCCTACTATTCACTCGCAAAGAAGTATCATCCGGATCGTTATCACCAATCCAAATCTGGAGATTTGAAGAACGCCTTGGATGTAATCTTCTCCACGCTGGCCCAAGCTTACGACACGCTCAAGGTGCCGGCCACTCGCGGGAGTTATGATGCCAAGGTGTTCCGTCTGGAGACTCCAGCTGGAGCTTCACCTGACAAGCCCGCACCAGCCGCGTCAGCCTCGGCCGCGTCTCAGCAGAAGCTTGCAGAGTTGAATTACCGCCAGGGCAGAGGTCAATACGACCAGCAGGACTATTGGAGCGCGATTCAGGCTTTCCGCCAGTCGGTGCGCATCGAACCCGAAGTAGCGCGCTATCGTTACTGGCTCGCGATGGCGCTTTCAAAGAACGCGAAGTGGCGGCGCGAGGCGGAGGAGCACTTTCTTAAGGCGATTGATTTGGAGCAGTTCAATGCGGACTACTACGTCGGCTTGGGGTTGCTTTACAAAGAAGCGGGCATGCAAAAGCGGTCGGAGAGTCAATTGAAGCAGGCTCTCCAGGTGAATCCTGGAAACAAGGCCGCCCAGGAAGCCTTGGACGGTCTGCTCGCTGCGAACACGAAAAAGAGTTTAGGACTGGATACCTTGAAGGGATTGTTCAAGAAAAAGTAGAGCAGGTCTGTAAGCCGAATCCAGTACCGAGCAGCCTCTTCGGGTGAAGATTCTGCCCGGCGGCGGTCATTCCTCTAGACCAAGAGTTACCTCTCAGTTCCAGCATCCTACCCGGATGTCTAACGGCGCGGGTCACGCCTTCATCCCTATTTGGATTTGCTCCGTGTGGGGTTTGCCAGGCTTGTTTATTACTAAACAACCGGTGCGCTCTTACCGCACCTTTTCACCCTTACCGAGAAACAGTGGCGAGTGACTAGTGGCGAGTGATGAGCCAAACCGTCAACCATTGTTGGTTGAGTCTCTCGCCACTCGCCACTAGTCACTCGCCACTGCTTCTCGGCGGTATCTTTTCTGTTGCACTTTCCGTACCCGATCAAGACTTGCGCCCGTCACGGGCCCCCCGTGTTACGGGGCACACCACCCTGCGGAGTTCGGACTTTCCTCCCGCCCAGCCTGCAAGAGACTGAGCCGGCGACCGTCTGACCTGCTCCAGCGACATTATAGTTATCACTCATCCGATTCCAAAGCGGAACATGGAAGCGGCCAGCAGCCCTGAACGATGCACGCAATTGCGTCAAGACGCTTTCAAGAGAGGCAGGGTGACGGTGAAGCGGCTACCTGCGCTATCAATCCGAATGCCTTCCTGCATGATAAGCCGGTAACGCTCGTCAAGATTCTTTAAACCGACTTTCGATGACTCATTGCTGGGGCTCTTTCGGCGCACTTCGTTACAGACGGAGATCGTGTCGCGCTCAATCGCCAGGCGCACTTCCAACGGCTGTTCCACCGAGAATTGATTGTGCTTCACGGCGTTCTCCAACAGCACTTGCAGAGAGATCGGAGGGATAAGGTAGGCCTTCAGCAAGTCCTCATCGGCTGGCAGGGAAATCTGGATGCCTTCGCTGAATCGCAGCTTCAGGAGGGAGCAGTAGTGACCCAAAAACTCAATCTCATCCTTCAGAAGGACCAATTCCTGGCTCTTGTTCAGGAGAATGTACCGGTAGACGTCTGCCAGCGCGGTGTTGAATTGAAGGGCCTTTTCACGGTCGTGCTCAATGAGAAACGAGAGCGTGTTGAGGGAGTTGAACATGAAATGTGGATCGATCTGGTTCCTCAGTGCGGTCAACTCGGCTTCGATCTTGGCCCGCTCGAGTCTTTCGAAATACAGCATGTCGCTCTCGCGAAGCTGGATGACGTAGACCATTTCGTAGATGTGGGTGATGAAGATGACGCAGATGACGATGGTCAGCGTTGAGAGCCGGATGGCGTTCCAGTCTGGGCCCGCGAAGCCTGCCATGGAGTACCACCCGACATGCATCAAGACCGCCAGGGGAGCCGTGTAAAAGGTGCTGACCAATAGCAGCACGATGATTTTTCGAACTGGATGATTGAACCAATCGAAGTGTTCGCGCTGTTTCAGCAGAAAAAAGCGGTTTCCCTGCCAGACAAGAAATGAAAGCAGGATGAAGTACGGATAACCGGCCCAATAAATGGAAGACTGCGGCTTCAGAGAGCCAAACACACCGGTCAGATTCGGGATTACGATTCCAAAGAAAGGGATCAGCGCCAGACGAACGCCTTTGTCGCGAAGCTCCATGTGTTCGG
>Ga0187892_10011942_pt1 | contig 10485 bp, 15 predicted proteins | sample MA1701073metaG_FD_139345 | JGI IMG/M metagenome (GOLD analysis project Ga0187892, IMG submission 139345) | Bio-ooze microbial communities from a basaltic lava cave in the Kipuka Kanohina Cave System on the Island of Hawaii, USA - MA170107-3 metaG ...
GCCCCCTGGGCTGAATATGAAGCGATGATCCGTCTGGCGATGCTGAGAGTCGCGGCGCATCTTGGAGAGATTGCCAGGGGGGTAGGGCCTGATCGGACACGGCAGGTGCCGCGGGCCTCCTTTGCCTCGGGCTTGCCTCGTGTCGGCTACATCTACAACCTCCAGGCCCAGGGATCGTACAAAGACACGTTCGTCTATGGCCGGAGCGCCGGGGAGATCCTGCCCACGCCGATCACCCCCGGCGAGATCCTGGACGGCGCCGTGGTGAGCGGCAACTATGGTCACCCCTCCCTGAAAAACTCGACCTACGCTCACCTCACGAACCCGGTCATCCGGGAGCTGCTGACGCGCGACGGCGATGATCTGGCCTTCGGCGGCATCATCCTGAAGCCTGAGCCGGTAACGCTTGAGGCAAAGGAGTTGGTCGCGGGGTACGCGGCGAACCTGGCCAGCCTCCTCAACTGGCAGGGGGCGATCGTCACCAAGGAGGGGGGCGGGAATGCCGACATCGATCTGTTCCTGACCGCAGAGCGATGTGAGCAGAGAGGCGTCCGGACTGTCCTCCTGATGGCCGAGCTGGCCGGGCCAGACGGACGGACCCCTCCGCTCCTTGGCAGCCTGCCGAGTGCGGATGCCTTAGTAAGCTTGGGCAATTACGAAGAACCTGTTACCCTGTCCGCTGTCGAACGGGTCATCGGCGGCGATTCGCTCAGGTTGGCAGATGGGCCGGTCGCCGGCTCGCTCACCATACCGATCGCCCCCATCTTCGGCTCGCTCAGTCCAGTAGGCCTCGGCTCGATTATGGCACGCGCACAGTAGAGAGAGCAGCAATGGGCCTTCGTATTGTCCACTACATCAATCAGTTCTTCGCCGGCATCGGCGGTGAGGAGAAGGCCGATCTCCCGCCAGAACTCCGCTCCGGGCCACTCGGCCCGGGCCGCTTGATTCAGTCTCTCCTCGAAGGGAGAGGCGAGGTGGTGGCGACGCTGATTTGTGGAGACACCTACTTTGCCGAACACCAGGAGGAGGCGTGCCGCCATTCGGCGGAGTTGCTCTTGACCGCGAAGCCAGACCTCCTTCTGGCCGGTCCCGCGTTCGCCAGCGGCCGGTACGGCCTGGCCTGCGGCGAAGTCGCGCGCCTGGCGCTGCACGAACTCAAGGTCCCGGCGGTCGCCGCCATGCATCCCGAAAATCCCGGGGCGCAGGCGGCCGTAGCCGGCGCCCACATCGTCCCATGTGGCTCCTCGGCAACCTCGATGAAGGAGGCGATGCCACGGCTACTCGCGCTGGGCATCAAGCTCGCCACCGGTGCCGACGTCTCACCCGATGTGGATGGCTATCTGCCTCGAGGCATCCGAAAGAATATCACGGCTGAGCTCCCGGCTTCCGCCCGGGCCCTTGACATGCTGCTGGCGAAAATCGCCGGACGTTCCTTCGCCTCTGAGGTTCCGCTGCCACAGTTCGACAGGGTGCCGCCTGCGCCGCCTGTCCCGGATCTTCGCGGGGCCACCGTCGCCCTCCTTACCGAGGGAGGGCTTGTCCCGCGCGGCAACCCCGACCGGATCGAATCGTCCAGGGCCAGCCGGTATGCCCGATACCCGATCGGTGAGCTTCGCGCCTTCGTCCCTGGTGAGTTCGAGTCAGTCCACGGTGGCTACGCGACGGACCACGCCAACGCCGATCCAAACCGACTGGTGCCGCTCGATGTCGCTCGTCGCCTTGAGAAGGCCGGTCGGATCGGGCGCCTCCATGAGGTGTACTACACGACGGTCGGGAACGGGACCTCCGTTCAGAAGGCCCAATCGTTCGCCCGGGAAATCGCCGCTGAGCTTCGGACCGGCGGCGTCCAGGCCGCTATTCTGACCGCCACCTGAGGGACCGGAACTCGTTGCGGCGCAACGATGGCAAAGGAACTGGAGCGGGAGGGGATTCCGACGGTGCTGCTGTGCAACATCGTTCCGATCGCGCTGACCGTCGGCGCGAATCGGGTGGTGCCGACGCGTGGCATCCAGTATCCGACTGGCGATCCATCCCTTTCGCGTGAGCAGGAGGAGGCTTGGCGGGAGCGCTTGTTAATGACTGCTCTCGCGGCCCTGGAGACGCCGGTGAACGACCCAACGGTTTTCCCAGTCATTTCCGGTCCGGCAGGGGAACAGTGGGGAGTCAAAGGGGATAGCATCTGATGATTCAATCCGTGATCAAGGGGGTGTCGGCTATCCTCGCCCATGCCCCGAGCCTTATCCGATACGGCTCGAAGCCGAGCCGGGAGATCAGCGCTGATCCTGGTCTGCTCTCGACGATCCTCTCCCACCTTCGGAGTCAGCACGAGGCGCTCTCCTACGCCCCACACCAGGTCTTCATCGGCGGGATGAGGCCCGACGCCCTGCGGGCACTCCCCACCCCCTGGCTCACACATCCGGTTTCGCCGGAACGCCTTGGCCCATTCGGTGAGGTCCTCCCGGAAGAGGAGCTGTACGGTCTCCTCGCGCTGGCGGACGAGTGCGGCCTGCTGGCGCTTGACCCGGGCTTCTCGGCCGAGGCCAGCAAGCGGCTCGCGGATCACCCGATGCTTCACGGGGTGCCGCTCGATCGGGTGCGGGAGGCTGGCCGGCGGGACCTGCGGGACGCGCTCCATTCGCCGGGAGCGATGCCCCTCTTTGTCGAAGGAAGCCGGCTGATCGGTGCCATCAGGAGAGGGCATGACGAGGACGAGTCGCTTGTGGCGCCGTTCCTCCTTGAGAACTTGGCAGCGAAGGCCACCGGGGCGCTCGCCCTCCTCCATCTCGTATCGCAGGACGGGCTCTCGGCCGGCGCAGTCGAGTATGTCCTCGGCTGTTCGGAGGAGGCGGTGGGAGATCGGTACCAGCGGGGAGGTGGCAACCTCGGAAAGGCCATCGCCGAGATGGCTGGCTGCGGCGACGCGAGTGGCGCCGATATCAAGAATTTCTGCGCCGCGCCCATTCCCGCCCTGGTCGTGGGCGGGAGCCTCGTGGCGGCGGGGGTCTTCGAAAACGTCGCGGTCGTCGGGGGCGGTTCGCTTCCCAAGCTTGGCATGAAATTCCGCGGCCACCTGAAACACGAGATGCCGATCCTGGAAGACGTTCTGGCCGCGATCGCCATCTGGGTCGGGCGAGACGATGGGCGGTCGCCCCGGATCCGCCTGGACTGTGTCGGCCGCCATGAGGTCAAGGCAGGCTCCTCGAACCAGGCGATCCTGGAGTCTCTCGTCGTCAAGCCCCTCGCGAGGATCGGGCGCCGGATCACCGATATCGATATCTTCGCCACCGAGCTCCACAACCCGGAGATCACCGTCCCGCAGGGGAACGGGGATGTCCCTCTCAGGAACTACAGGACGCTCGGAGGGCTCGCTGCCTTGCGAGGGGAGATCGAGACCTCTCAGATTGATGCTTTTGTCCGCAAGCATGGCATGCCGGGCTTCGCCCCGACCCAGGGGCATCTCGCGTCGGCCATCTGTTTCCTGGGCCATGCCCGGGAGATGCTACTGGGGAAGGAGATTCAGACGGTTCAGCTTTTGGCCAAGGGCAGTCTTTTTCTCGGGATGATGTCACGCCAGTCCGACGGGATGTCGGTTCTCATTCAGGCTCAATAGCCCGCGCACCGTCTCATCGAAGTCATTCTGAAAGGAGGATTGTGGTGTTTAACGGGAAGCAGATTATCGTCATCGGGGAGCGGGATGGTGTGGCCGGGCCGGCCATCGCCACCTGCGTGACCGCCTCCGGCGGAACCGTTGTCTTTGATCATACCGCCTGTTTCGTCTGAACGGCCGCCGGCGCCATGGATCTGGCGCACCAGCAGGCGATCCTCCAGGTCGTGGAGGAGAAGGGAAAGGACAACGTGATGGTCGTCCTTGGCTCTCCAGACCCGGAGAGCGCCGAGATCGCCGCGGAGACGGTCGTCAACGGCGACCCGACCTTCTCAGGGCCGCTGGCCGGGGTCCAGTTAAGGCTCCCGGTCTACCACATCCTTGAGCCCGAGGTTCGACAGGCAGTGGACCCCGAGATCTATCGGCGTGAGGTTGGGCTGATGGAGACGGTCTTGCCGGGCGAGCAGATCGCTGCTGTCATGCGTCGTGTCCGAAGCGGCGCAGCGCCCGATTGACGGGGGGGAGTGGAGGTCGATTATGAAGGAAGAGGTGCTGCTGAAAACCCAATTCCCCGACCTGGTCCTCTTTGCCCGCGGAAAGGTCCGGGACATCTACGACTTCGGAGACCACCTTCTCCTGGTTGCGACCGATCGCATCTCTGCCTTCGACGTGGTCCTCCCTACAGGCATCCCCGAGAAAGGGAAGATCCTTACGTCCCTCTCGACGTTCTGGTTCCGGATCATGGCGGACCTTGTCCCGACTCATCTGATTACGACAGAGGTAGAGGAGTATCCTGCTACCTGCCGACCCCATCGGGAGGTACTCCGGGGGCGAAGCATGTTGGCCTTAAAAGCGAAACCCCTCCCGATCGAGTGCATCGTCCGGGGCTACTTGGCCGGGTCGGGTTGGGCGGAGTATCAAAAGGCCGGAGGTGTCTCGGGGGTTCCGCTTCGACCCGGGCTCCTGGAGTCCTGTCGCCTCGATCCTCCCCTGTTCACGCCCTCGACGAAGGCGGAGCAGGGCGATCACGATGAGACCATCACCTTCGGCCAGGCGGCGTCCGTGCTGGGCGGAGGGCTGGCCGAGCAGGTGCGCGACCTGAGCCTGAAGATCTACGAACGCGCCCGTGCCCATGCCCTCGAACGCGGGATCATCATTGCCGACACCAAATTTGAGTTCGGTCTCCTCGACGGAAGGCTCCTCCTGATCGACGAAGTCCTTACCCCCGATTCCTCCAGGTTCTGGCCTGCCGATGCCTACCGGCCGGGCCGATCCCAGCCCAGCTTCGACAAGCAGTTCGTCCGAGACTACCTCAAGACGCTCCCCTGGGCGATGAAAGAGCCCGGGCCAGCGCTTCCACCCGACATCGTCGAGCAGACCCGCTCCCGATATCAGGAAGCCCTCCGCCGCCTGACCGCCCCTCCTCGATAAGCTCCGCGCTTCTTATCCACACGCCCTACCTCACGTATCATTACGCTGAAGGTCGTCGGTCATTGCGATGGAGCAACGCGACCGAAGCAACCTGCAAAGACCCACACGGAAGGCATGGAGGAGCAGGTGTGAGGAGGCGAAATCAGAGCCAGTCGATTGTGGCGAGGAGCTCGACCTGCCGAAATTCGGAGTCACCGGTCACAATAACTGCGTTCATCCGAATCGCGGTAGCCACCGCGAAGGCGTCAGCATAGGAGATGCGGAATCGAGCTTTAATCCTTGCCGCCTCAATGACATCCGCGAATGAGTTGGGGATAGGTTTGATTGGCAGCATTTCCAGCCGGTGAAGGAACTCCTCGGCTCGCTCTACGGACCTCTCCTTGGCTGTGATGTAGTAGACCTCTCCGATATTGATCTCGTTCATGAGGAGAGGCTCCCCGGAAGTCTCGCAATGGCGGAGAAGGGACCTAACTTTTTCGAATCCGCCTTCTTTGTTGAGGAAGGCGAGCAGTGCGAAGGAGTCGAGCAAATTTCTTCTCTTCACGTTCTAATTCCTCTCGCCGATCTTCCACAAGTGCTTTCGTGAGGGAGGGGCCACCTTGCAACATGCCACAAGTGGCCTCGATGGGATTCTCAGGGACCGCCTCGATGATCGCCTTGTTGCCGGCTGAAGTCACCAGAACCTTGCCCCCCGGTTTGAGCCCGATCTCTTCCCGGATCTTGGCCGGGATAACCACCTGGCCTTTGGCCGACGTTTTTACGACTGCCATCTTAGTTCACCTCTCTCCCCAAATGTTGAACGTTTAACAAAAAGTATAACTTGTCGCCAAGTGCCTGTCAACATTTCCTCCCCTCCATCTCCCCAAGCAAGGGAGAGGTCTGGTGAGGGGTGGACCGAATTGAAGGCAGGCAGGAGCGGGCGTGAGGAGGCGAAATCAGAGCCAGTCGATTGTGAGGAGGTGCTCGGCTTATAAAGGTGGCCTCTTACCGGACAAGAGGTCCCTGAAGGTTTCGTAGACATCCCGACGGGGGCCGACATAGTGGATCTCGATGCAGGACTCCTCCTCGTTGATCTTGTAGATGATGCGATGTCTACTGACCCGGAATGCCCGAAAGCCTCTCAGCTCAAGCTGGAGCTCCCGACCTGCCAGTGGAGTTTCCATGATCTCACTGATCCCGGCTCGGACGCCGGCTTCAATCGTAGGATGAAGTCGTTTGATGATGGCTGAGGCCTCGGGGGTGTACCGTGCCCGGTAGCCCCTCATTTCTTCCCGAAGACCTTCTCATGACTGGACCACCGGCCGGCCCGGGCTTGACGAATGGAGCGGCGGAGTGACGCCATTGCCTTCTCATCGCTCAAGATGTCGATGGTTTCCAGGAGCCCCTCAAATCTCTCAACGCTGAGGAGGACGGCCGCCGGTACACCGTTCTTCGTGATGGCGACAATGTCATCCTTCGCCTGAAAATCCCTGATCAGGTCCAGTAGCTGATTCTTGGCCTTCGTGATGGGGACAAAGCGGTCCACTTCCTTCATGGCAACCTCCTTGAAGAGTGGTCATTATTATGGCCATTATAGTGGTGTTGTCGGAGTCCGTCAATATGAAATTCCCTTAGCGGCGCCCCAGTCGCATCACGTGATTCGGGCATATGGCACGTACCTTCCCCTCTTTACTTGACCTGATCTATGGTATGACGTATACAAATACCCAAGGAGGTGTCCCCGGTGCTCAGGTCAAAGGTCGCTCTCCCCAAATGCGCTGCTCCTTGGCTTGAGAAAAGCTCGTTTGCTCGTGAGTGCGCCAAGCTAGATCCCCTGTTCGAGAAGTCCCTGGCGGAAGCAGGGCCCTCCGAGGAACGGTTCGAGTGGCCCGAATACTGAGGCGGGAGATCCACTGGGTGGATCACGGAAAGGAGAACACCATGTCGCACGATTCTTATGATTCAGAAATGTCCCGCCGGGACGTGTTGTGTGCCGGTGGCGCGGCGATGTTCAGCTACCTGGTGGGCGGGCTCCTGGGAGACGCTAAGCCCGCAAGGGCGCAGGCCGTGAGTTGGCCGGTGCCGGAGGTGGACCGCCTGGCGGTACGGGTGGTCACTGACAGCTTTCACCTGGCCATCGCGCCCAACATGAAGGTGGGCGAGGTCGAAGTTCAGCGTTTCGGCATGCCGCCCGCGGGGAGATCGCTGCATGGCGAGTTCGGCCTGGCGATGCACCTGGAGTCCCGGCGCGGCAACGAGACCCGCAACCTGCTCCTGGATTTCGGCTTCACCCCCGAAACCCTGAATAACAACCTGGGCATGCTTGGCATCACGGCGGAGAGCATCGACGCGCTGGTCGTGAGCCACGGCCATTATGACCATTTCGGCGGCCTTGTCGGCTTCCTGCAGCAGCACCGCGGCAGGCTCCGGGCTGATCTTCCATTGTATGTCGGCGGCGAAGAGGCCTTCTGCACCCGCGAATGGACCGTCGGCAAGGCGCAGGACTTCGGGACCCTGGATCGCAGGGCCCTGGCCGACGCCAAGGTCAAGGTGGTGGTCGCGGAGACGCCGGCGGTGGTTGCCGGCCATGCCTTCACCACCGGCCGGATCCCGCGCGCCACCTTCGAGAAGGTGCTGGCGCCGTCCCGCATGACCGTCGGCATAAAGGACGGGTTGGGCTGTTTCCCTGACAAGCTTTCGGAGGAGAAGCGCACCGCCAGCGTGGTCCCCGACGATTTTGAGCACGAACACGCCACTTGCTTTAACGTCAAGGGGCGCGGCCTGGTGGTGCTTGCCTCCTGCGGGCATCGCGGGGTGGTGAACTCGGTGAAGCGCGCCATGGAGGTGTCCGGCATCACGAAGGTGCACGCGGTGGCCGGTGGATTGCACCTGGCGCCGTACAAGGAAGATTACGTGCGTGAGACGGTAGCCGCGTTGAAGGCGATCAACCCCGATTGCGTCATCCCCATGCATTGCACCGGGGACACGTTCATCGACATCGTGCGACAGGAGATGCCGGACAAGTTCATCCGCTCCTACACCGGCAGCCGGTATATCTTCGGCGCATAGACACGCACCGGGGCACGGACGAGGCTCCCATCTGTGACGCCAAACCGTTAGGCTTCCCTAGAGGCTGTCCCTGGGTGTTGACCATAGATACACGCTGACAAGACAGTACCTCCGGAAAGGAAGTGACCATGGGGAAGCTCGTGAAAGCAGAGCGGCAACAGATTACCGCCGTCGAGCGAGGCGAGTGGCGATCAGTGAAAAATCTGGAGAAGGAGCGAGCGCGCTACTAGGGGTATGCCCGCGCGACGTTCAAGAAGGATCGGCGGATCAATATTCGCCTGTCGCAGAAGGATCTGGAGGCCTTACAGACACTGGCCATGGAAGAAGGGCTCCCCTACCAGACCCTGATTGCCAGTATCCTACACAAGTATGTCGCGGGCAGCCTGGTGGAACGGTCCCGCCTCGCCATGAGGCAACGATAGGGAAGCCTAGCTAGGCGCCTCGCGGCCCACGGCTGAGACTGGGCGTTATGACGGATGCTCTGAAGCGATCTATCGTCTCCCTCCTGGTTGTGATCTTCGCGGGGGGCTGCAGCACCAACGTGGAGCGAGGTCGGGGTACGCAGGCTCAGCCCATTTCTGTCGCGGAAACAGCACTCTCCAAAAAGCGCGAGCTGACACTCCGCAATAGTCGAGGCGAAGCGATCGAGTATTTCGTCCGTGAGCCACGGAATGCGAATCGGCCGCTGCCGGCGGTGTTTATTCTGGCCGGGATCGAGACGGGACGCGAAAGCCTCGACCTCATCGATAACCGCGATGATCTTCTCCTGCTCAGCATGAATTATCCTGGCGGCCATGACCTGAGGCTGAGCGGGTTCAGCTTGCTGACGGCCCCCTTCGCGCTCCGGCGCATCGCCTTCGACGCTCTTGAGGGAGGGGTCCTTGCCCTCGATTACCTGTCGAAACGTACCGACGTAGACCAGGATCGGATCATCCTTCTCGGGGTGAGCTTCGGCAGCCCCATTATCATCTCTCTCAGCGCGCAAGATTCTCGGGCGGATGCTGTGGTCGTCATCTATGGAGGGGGAGACCTCGGTCAACTGGCGAGACACAATATGAGGGAAAAACCGTGGTGGGTTCCGGGTTGGGCCATCCCTCCGGCGGTGCGGCTGTTCCTCGGCGATTTCGAGCCACTCGATCAGATCGAGAAAGTCGCGCCCCGATATCTCCTGATGGTCAGCAGCCGACAAGATGAGATGATTCCCAGTGCTTTCGCCGTCTCTCTCTTCGAGCGGGCGAAGAACCCGAAAAAACTGATCTGGTACGACACGGGACACATGGATCTGTTCGATCGGAACCTGATCAGGAGGCTGACGAGAGACGTCGTGGCGGACCTGCGGCAGAAAGGATACCTCCACTAGACTCGGCTTGGGAGTGTGGAAGGCGCGGGATTTCGTTGGAAGGGTGCCGGCAGATTACGTGCGACGTGCGGCCAGGTATCCGAGGCGGTGGGAGAGTCTGCTGCCGACCTCCTTGACCAGCGGGGAGAGCTTGACCTCGATTGATCCAACGGGGAGACGCTCGATCGGGACGGTGAGGCCTATCCCGCTCACAATCTGGTTTGAATGGTCGAAGACCGGGGCGGCGATGCAGCGTACGCCCTGCTCGGTTTCCTCGTCGTCAACCGCATACCCACGTTCGGCCGATTTCTGCAGGTGGTCCTCCAGCGCAGCGGAGTCGATCAGCGTCTTGCCGGTGAAAGCGCGAAGCCGACCCTCTCGCGCCAGCTCGGCCACTCGATCCTGCCACCCGAAGGCGAGATGCACCTTACCGGCCGCGCTGGAGTGCATGGGGATTTGCTGCTCGATCCGGCAGGCGACGCGCAGCGTGTGACTCGTCTCCCGGGTCCGGAGATAGGTGACACCGGGGCCGTCCATGACCGCGAGGTAGGCGGTCTCGCCGGTGTTGGCCGCCAGTTCGTTCAGGAATGGTTGGGCTTCTCGTCCGAGCTGGAGGTGATGCAGGAAGACGCCGGCGACCTCGAATGCCTTCATCCCCAGGGAATAGGTGCCTCGATCGGGATCGCAGCTCACGTAACTGCGTCGCTCGAGTGTCTTCAGGCTGCGAAGTGTGGCCTCCCGATGCAAACCCAATTCGGCGGCCAGCTCAGCCACTCCGAGTTCCTGCTGCCCCGGGCCGAATGCCTCCAGAATGTCGAGTGCCCGGAGCACGGCCAGAATCGCATACTCTCCTCGCGCTCTCCGTCGGGGCTGCCCGTTTCTCCGGGAGGCCGTGAGCATCCTTGCCGGCAATGGGATGAGCTGCCTCACCGCGTCCCCGACCTGAACCACGGGCTGAGGAGGGTTCATCGTCGAGGCCCCTCCGCTGGCTGGCCGGATTCCGGCTCGTCCTCCGCTACCGGGATCTCCTCGATCTTTGTGATCCGGACGGCGCACGCCTTCA
>Ga0187892_10011944_pt1 | contig 10484 bp, 5 predicted proteins | sample MA1701073metaG_FD_139345 | JGI IMG/M metagenome (GOLD analysis project Ga0187892, IMG submission 139345) | Bio-ooze microbial communities from a basaltic lava cave in the Kipuka Kanohina Cave System on the Island of Hawaii, USA - MA170107-3 metaG ...
GGCGCGAGGACCTTGGCCAGCGGCATTGTGCCGAACTCGACCAATGCCTGGCAGCGGCCGGCGACCAGGCCGGGCACCGCGACAGCCAGGTGGCCGATGCGGCTGGGCATGGGGCGAGCCGGTTCAGTCAACGACGCGTGGACGTACATATCCACCGAGGCCGCCGCAGGAGCGGTTTCGCGGAAGTCGTCGACGATGATCCGTCCATCAGCGAACCGGGCGATCATAAAGCCGCCGCCGCCGAGGCCGGTGCTATCTGCGCGGGTAACGGCGAGGGCGAACGACGCGGCGACGGTCGCGTCGATCGCGTTGCCGCCGGCTTTGAGCATCTCCAGGCCGGCCTGTGAGGCTTGTTCCGAGTCGCAGGCGACCACGCCGTTTACGCCGCGAGCCACCCAGGCGGGATCAACCGCGGCCACGGAGGGACACGTTGTGGCGTGAAGCATCAGGCAAACCGCTAAACTGGACCGAGGCTGCACGGTACGTCTCGTCACGGTACGGATGCAGCGGGCAGGTGACATCGCGGCGTCATTCTGCCTGCGCTTGGCGAATGATACCCAATCGGCGGACGGCGTCCACTTGCGGATCGCGGCGTGGCCTCGATAATGCTCGCGTGACCTCCACTCGCCCGACGGGCGCCCCGACGGCTTCCCCAGCGACGCGTTACCTGATTCTCGGCACGGCCGGCCACATTGACCACGGTAAGACGTCGCTGGTCCGCGCCCTGACCGGAACGGACACCGATCGATTGCCGGAAGAACGACTGCGGGGCATGACCATCGAACTCGGCTTTGCCGAAATGACCGTAGAAGGGACGCGGTTCGGCGTCGTGGACGTGCCCGGACACGAGCGGTTCGTGCGTACGATGGTCGCTGGGGCAACAGGAATTGACATAGCGTTACTGGTCGTGGCTGCGGATGATTCGGTCATGCCGCAGACGATCGAGCACGTCGAGATTCTCGATCTGCTCGGCGTTCGACGCGGCGTAGCGGCGATCACCAAGACGGACGTGGTGGACGCCGATCTGGTCGAATTCGTCCGTGAGGACATCCGCCAGTTACTGTCAGGCACCCGGTTGGCCGGCGCGGCGATTTGCCCGGTATCCTCGGTCAGCGGCGTGGGCCTTGAAGAATTGAAATCGGCGATTCTGGCGACTTCCACAGAGCTTGAGGTGTCGCCAGGTGAGCGTCCGTTTCGGATGGCCGTCGACCGAGTGTTTACGGTTCAGGGTCGGGGAACCGTGGTGACCGGGTCCGTTCTGCGTGGAACGGTCGCGGCGGGAGACACGCTTGAGATTCTGCCGGAAGTCCGGAGCTGTCGGGTGCGCGGACTGCAAACCCATGGAACCGACTTTCAAACACTTTCCCGGGGGCAGCGCGCGGCCGTAAACATCAGCGGCGTTGACCGTACGAATGTCACGCGCGGCTGCCAACTGGCCACACCGGGATACTTGCAGCCGTCGCGGATCGTGGACGTATCGTTGCGATGCCTGTCCTCAGCGGAGCAAGGGATCAAGTCGGCGGCGACGTTTCGCTTGAATCTCGGCACGTCGGACATTCCGGTGCGCGTCGTGCTCCATGAAGGGCGGCGGCTTGAGCCTGGAACTTCGGGCTTCGCACAGCTTCGCAGCGGGGAACCGTTGGCGGTCACGTTCGGTCAGCGCTTCATTCTCCGTGACGAGGCCGCGATGCGGACAATCGGCGGCGGGCGTGTGCTCCGCCCGACGGCGCGCCGGAAACGGCGCGATGGTACGCTGGAGGTCGACTCGCTTCGCCGCTTGGACGAAGGGCAGCCCGTGGAACGCGTCGGGGAGGTTTTGCGGCTCGCTGGATTCAAGACGCCGATGGAGCTGCAACTGAGCGCCGCTGCGGGCGTGGAACCGGCAAGAATCCGCGATCTTCTTGGCGAGTTGCGTGACAGCGGTCGTTGGGGCCCGGTTGCAGGTACGACCGTCTTTGCCGTTTCGGCCTCCATCGACGATCTCAGGCGGCGGCTGGTCGGGTGGCTGGAACGGTACCACCTCAACCACCCGGAGCAGCCCGGGCGGCATGTCGATTCGGTATGTGGGTGGTTGGATCGACTGGCAGGGCGAGAGCTGGGCCGGCCCCTCCTGGATCTGTTCAGGGGCGACCAATCGCTTAAGATTCTAGGTCGGTTTGTATGCCTTCCCGCGTTTGCGCCAGCGCTGAGCGGCGCAGATGAGAAGCTATTGGCTGCCATCCTCAACGAAGTACGGGCGGGGGGATTTCAGCCGCCGTCATTGGACGAACTGAGTGCGGCTTCGCAGACGGATCGCAAGCGATTGCAACGACTGGTCCTTCTGGCCGTGGCGTTGGGAGAGCTTGTCCAGGTGGAATCCAAGATGTATTTGCACGCGGATGTAGAAGCGCAATTGCGCGCCAAGGTGGCCGAGCTGATCGGCAGGGCGGGTGCAGTCACTGTCGCTGACGTTCGTGAAACTCTGAACTCGACGAGGAAATACGTAGTGCCCTTCCTGGAGTATCTCGATCGAGTGGGGTTCACCGTACGAACCGACGACCGGCGGGGGCTGGCGACCGACGGAGCGGGTCGACCGTAGGGGGACTACGAATCGTAGTTTTTCGCATCATATGAATCAGGTCAGGCAGGACTTGCTGCGCTCCTTGCCGTCCGTGACGGCCTTGCTCGAAGAGGAGGAAGTGCGAGATTGGTTGCACGGGCTGCCGCGTCCAGCGGTGGTGGGGGCGTTGCAGCGGGCCGTGGATATGGCACGTGACGGAATCCTTTCAGGCGTGATCCATGAGTCAGTGGACCGGCAGGAGATTCTGGCCAAGGCAGAGATGGACCTATTGCACCGCTCTCGGCCGTCGCTCCGCCGTGTCATCAACGCGACGGGGATCGTATTGCATACCGGATTGGGCCGAGCGCCGCTGTGCGAAGCAGCGATCGAAGCGATCGTTGAGTCCGTGGGCGGCTACTGCAACTTGGAATACGACCTGCACACCGGTCAGCGGGGCCGACGAACGGCACACGTCGTGGAAAAGCTGATCCAGCTTACCGGTGCCGAGTCCGCTACCGTCGTCAACAACAATGCGGCCGCGACATTGCTGATCCTCCAAACGTTCGCCGCCGGTCGTGAGGTCATTGTTTCGCGCGGCCAGTTGGTCGAGATCGGGGGAAGTTTTCGTCTGCCTGAGATTCTTCGCGCCGGCGGCGCGACGCTGCGAGAGGTCGGCACGACCAATCGGACGCGGCTTGCCGACTACGAAGAGGCCGTCACGGACGCCACGGGCCTCCTGCTGCGCGTGCAGCCAAGCAATTATCGTATCGTGGGCTTTACGGAATCGGTCGCGATGGGCGAGATCTCGGCTTTGGCCCATCGCTTCGGTCTTTTGGCCGTGGAGGACTTGGGCAGTGGGTTGCTCGTGAATCTCGCCGCGCACGGGTTGCCGCCGGAGCCGACGGTGCGCGCCTCTCTTGCCGCCGGTGCTGACATCGTCTGCTGTTCGGGGGATAAGCTTCTCGGTGGGCCGCAATGCGGGCTCATTCTGGGTAAACAACCTCTCATTGAGCGGCTGGAATCGAGTCCATTGATGCGGGCGTATCGAGTCGGCAAGCTCACGCTCATGGCGTTGGAGGCCACGCTGGGCGCTTATTTGGCGCCGGAGACGTCGATGTCCACGATTCCCGCCCTCGCCATGCTCGCGGCGTCAACCGACGCCCTGGCCGGCCGGGCGCGAACGGTTGTGGAGCGGCTGGAGGCGGCCGCGCCGGGCGAACATTTCTATGTATGTTCGGACGTCAGCTATGCGGGCGGGGGGTCCATGCCGGACACGGGCCTTGAGACCGTCGTCGTGCAATGGCGTCCGCGGATCGCGACGCTGGACTCCGCCGCGGCGGCCCTACGCGACGGCGACGTTCCGGTCATCGCCCGCATCCATGACGGCGCTATCTGCTTCGATTTGCGGACCGTATTTGAATCGGACCTTGATGATCTGGTTGCGTCCGTATCGGCAGTGATCTGGGATCTGCAACAAAGCGACGAACGCGGGATATCCCTGCCGATTCTCTAGCAGGGATTTGTTCCGCGAGTGGAAGTTCCCTTTCTTTTTGACAAGCAATGACGCTAGCTCGCGCACGTCACGCTGCGCTCCGATAAGCCGCGCGGCGTGGTTTGTTGTGTTCTATTGAATATCGGGCGCGAGCACGTGATTTGCTTCAATGGACCGGCCTATGCGACTAAATGCCAGTCAACATTGACGTACAAATGCGGTAATAGCGGACGATCCCATAAGCGCACGTCCTATTTAGTGGATGCAGAAAAATATGCTTTTTGTTTTACTTCTAGCGCCTCGCGCTGACTATAATGACGAGTACGGAAGCGCAGATGTACCCTAAGTGCCATAGTGTGGCACGTTGTACGGACGCCATTTAGTGCATCGGGGAACATGAGGCCAATGCGGCCGCTTGTGTAAATGCGAAGAACGGTCGTAGCGTGGGGGTAGACCAGTGAACAGGCTAAGAGGGGAGTCGCCGGTAGGTGAACGGGCGCCACGCGCGGTGCAACGGGGATCTGAATTGGGGATTCCGCGGGCCGGCGGGGGGTGGCGCGCGGTTACGGCGCTCGCACTATCCGCGGCCGTCTTGTGGATGGGGGCGTGCACCGACCTGCGCGAACCGGGAGCTGAGGAAGGGGACGCCAAGGCTGCCGACGGCGCCGTGGCGCGGGCCGTCGAGCCCGTGGTCAGCTTTGGGCGCGCCGACACCACCAGGAAGGGCAGTCTGCTGATCTACCCGCATGTGGAAGTCAAATGGAATGCAGATGGATCGCTTCGTCAGGATACATTCCTCGAAGTGAGCAATGATTTCCCCGGGGACGTGGAATTGCAATTCTATCTCGTCAACGGCGATGCGCCAGTCAACGCCGTCGTCGAGGGTGATCCGCCGCAAGAGACGGAAAGATCCCATCCGGGTTGGAACGTCGTGGACATTCAGCTTCGACTGACCGGTGATGAGGCGACCTATTGGTCCGCATTGACTGGACTGCCGAAAGGAGTGTCTCCGCTGACGGTGCTCGATCCGGGATTGCCGCGGGGGCGCCCCGATCCGGATCCGGATAACCCGGGAGGCCGCGTCCTTCGGGGCTACGTAATTGGCTGGGCCGTTACGCCCAATGGACACGAAATCCGTTGGAACCACCTCAAGGGCAGCGCGGTGATTGTGGACTATGGGTTCACCGCAGCCTGGGAGTATCCGGCCTGGGCATTTCAGGTGAGCGGTGTGCCGCACGGCGAGGAGCCGGCCAGTTGCCTCACCTTCAACCTGGACAGCGGCCGTTGCGTGGAAATCGAGGTGGTTCCGGGACGAATGGACTTGGACGGCTTCGAATACGATGCGTGCCCAGGGAAGTTGCTTCTGGACTTCCTGGCGGTCGGATCGAGTCTCAACAGTGGGCTTCCGGGAATCGGCGGCGTCACCGTCGATACCAATCTGACGCTTCTATCCTGCAGCGTCGATCTGCGTCAGGACAACAACGGCCCGATCACCACCAAGGCCAAATTCGACATCTGGAACGAGAATGAAGCTCGTTTCTCCGGCACGGAACGCTGCGTGACGTGCTGGGATTCCACGCCTCTGGTGGATTACACGGAATTAGGTATTCCCAATCACTTCCTGGCTTTCAACCTCCAGACCGTAAGGGGCAGAGCGAGGATCGACGGGTTGGGTAGCACCGTCTGCAACCGAGAGGGCGTCGTTAGCACTGATGCGCCGCTTCTGGGAGTGGCTCAGCGCGTCTTGCGCTTCGGCGAGTTCATGCAAACCGACGAGAAATATGAAAAACATGCGCCGGATGTGGACAAGACCGGAGAACCGCTTGTCGGGCAGGGGGAGGAAGTCGCCCGGATACTCTATGACATCGTCGGGGAGCCGGAGGAGCTACACGGTGATGATGGAAAGTAAGGGTTGCAAAGCCATGAACGAAGGTGCCAGGGCGAAACGGATCGAGCGGAAGATGATCTTGCGGCGTCATCCCTATCTGGTCATGGCGTGGGCATGTCTGCTTCCTGTAACTGCCGTCGGCGGCGGTGATGTGATGTCATTAGGCGTCGGTCGCGGCTACGACAATGGACTGCTTTTCCAAATGGTGATGAACGGCCACAGCATGGAACGCGTGCGAGACGCCGTTGCCGCGGACGGGTTCCGCTTTGCCTCCAGTGATTCGTTTATGGCCATGGGAACCGTCGATGCACCCATTTTGTTCCTTGGACTCTTCGATCCCGGCGATGGCCTTACTGCGGCAGAACGAACGGCCGTCGAGTCATTCGTACGCCGTGGTGGAGCGCTCATTTACCTGGGTGACAATGATCACTTTGCCGTTCCCAACGCGAGCGTCGCCGGGGTTTTCGGTTTGACGTACAGCGCCGACGCCGCGGCGACATCGGCATCAAGTATCCCTGACTCAGGCCATCCGATTATTGACGGACCGGCGGGCCGCGTGACGGTGTACGACGGCAGCGGCAATGTTCCGGGGTTCTTCGGTGGAATCGACCAATTGGGCCCGTATGCACACGCAGTGCTTCGCACGGCTACGCGAACGGTCGTAGCGGTGATCGAGCGGGACGTTCTCCAGCCTGGAAGCGGGCCGGTTGTGTTCATTTCCGAGGCCAATGGCTTTTTCGACGCGGGATTGGGAACGATCCACCTCGGCAGCAACGAAGTGCTGATGCGCAATATCTTTTCATTCGCGGCGCGTGGTTCCTGCGCTGGCCATTTGGACTGCGCGGATGGCGTGTTCTGCAACGGCGCGGAAGCTTGCCTCGCGGGAGAGTGTGTGGGGGGATCATTCCCGTGTTCCGGTGGCCTAGGCTGCCACGAGGAATCGGGCACATGCGGCCCGTGTCTGACCGACGTGCAGTGCGACAATGGCTTGCACTGCGACGGAATCGAAACTTGTGTGGAGGGAATCTGCCGGCCGGGGTCGTTCCCCTGCACCGGCGGCGATGGTTGTGACGAGAGCACGGACAGTTGCGGCCCTTGTTCCGACGATGGGCAATGCAACAACGGTCTCGTTTGCGATGGCGTCGAGCACTGTGGCCAGATGGGCATGTGCATGCCGAACGAAGTGCCCTGTCCCGGTGAGTGTCAACGGTGCGACGAAGAGTTCGGCGGCTGCCTGTGGTGCGTCCTTGATCTCGATCGGGATGGGTTCATCGGCACGGCTGACTTCGCCTTCTTTGCAGGCTGCTTCGGCGCCTGCTATGACGAGGAGGATCTCTGTGCAACCGCCAACTTCGACGCTAGTTCGGATGGATGCGTAGGAACGGGCGATTTCGCCGCATTCAGCGGCTGCTTCGGCGGTAGTTGCGGAGATTGCGATAACTGCAGCCCACCGGCCGCCGACGAAGGATCAATGTCGGCTTCCACTTTACTGGGAGCGTCGGTGGAGTTGATTGCTCTTCGCGCACCAACGTCGTCGGACTTCGCCGATGTACTGCCGGCCTCCACCGATACCTTCGCACTCGGCGAGACCCTGTTCGTCGAGGTCTGGGCGAGCCGGACAGAGGCGGCCCACGAGGGTCTGGCGGCGGTCTATACGACTCTGCATTACGACTCGAGCCGGCTTGCAATGATGGACATGAAGGTCGACCAGCCCTTTGCGACGTTCCCGGGCGGCCTCGTCAACGCGCGTGCCGGTCAGGTTCAGCAGCTTGGCGGTTGTGCGCTGCCCGGCGAGGGTTCCGTCGGTCTGCAGCCGGCATGGGCGCGTGTCGCCACCATTCGTCTGCGGGCCCGCGCGACCGGGATTGCCGACTTGCGCACGGGCACGGCGGGTACGACCTACGGCGTGTCGGTATTCGGAAGATTTGGGAACCTGGATCCATCTGGTGTGCGGTTTGGAGATTTGCGTCTGTTGATTCGCGGGCCGCGCCCACCGGTCGGTGACGCTGCGCCAATAGGGCCGATCCGCGTAATTGACAGAAAGAAATCATAATCGTGACGAGAACGAAGGCCTGGAAGACCCGTACCGGGTTTCTGCGGGGACGGCGGAAAGAAGCATGATCAGAAAACCATACTCGATTTTCACATGGGCGGCAATTGGCGCCCTGTTGCTGGTTGCGGGCGTCGTTCGGATGTCCGTGGACGCAAGTAAGACGACCCGGCTCGCCCGCGGTCAAACGGGCGGCGTCGCGGGCGTCACGGTCACTCTCCGCGCCGTGGCGCTGGACGCACCCGGTCCGGCCGATGAACGGCCGTCCCTTCCGGACTCGCAGACGCGCTTCGCCGTGGGCGACGAGCTGTTCCTGGAGATCTGGGCGTCAACGACACGGTCCAATGGTTTCGCCTCCGTCTACTTGGACCTGGAGTTTGATCAATCTCGACTGAGCGTCGAGGAAGTTATCCATACGGGCCTGTTCAACCTATTTCCTCGCGGGACCGTCGATCAGCCCGCGGGGCGAATCGACGATCTGGGCGGCTCTCATCTGGGAACGCAGTGTCAGGATCGGGTCGGCGTTGCGCCGGGATGGGCCCGCGTCGCGATCATCCGAATGCAGGTGGATACCGCGGGCCAGGCGAACATGCAGCCCGCCGCCTCCGGTTCCGCCATTTTGGGTATCGCGATCTGCGGCGACCAAACCGGCAACGTCGATCCTACTTCCATTGACTTCGGCAGTGTAACGGTCACGCTCGGATGCGTCGTCGATGCCGACTGCGTGGGCGTTAGCGGCGAGGACTCCGCGTGCGCGGACGACGTCTGCGTTGCCGGCCTCTGTCAGACGCGCAACAACACGAATCCCTGTGATGACGGCAATGCCTGCACCGGAGGCGACGCATGCGCTCAGGGCGTATGTCGTGGAGCGCCAATCGCTGGCTGCATTGAGTGCGACGTACGGGGCGACTGTGATGATGGCAATCCATGCACATTAGACGTCTGTAACGCCGGTGCGTGCAGGAACACCAATGTTCCCAACGGCACGGCTTGTCCGGATACGCTCTTCTGCAACGGTGACGGCGAAACCTGCCTGCAGGGCGCTTGTCGACCGGGGATCGTCCCGTGCGACGGGGCGTTGTGTGATGATGATCAAGACGCGTGCGTGACCTGCCTGAATGACGTCGATTGTGATGACGGCGCGTTCTGCACGGGTGCCGAAACCTGCGTCGAGGGGCTTTGCCGTGGCGGGACGTTCCCGTGCCAAGGGACCGATGGCTGTCACGAGGATGAGGATGAATGTGGACCCTGTACGGCCGATCCGCAATGCGTGGACAGTCTCTTCTGCGATGGTCAGGAGACATGTAATCTTGCGAGCGGACAGTGTCAAAACGGCACGACTCCCTGCCCGGGCCAGATTTGCAATGAGAATACTGACACATGCACACCGGGATCGGGCGGCGGTGGCGGACCCGCCCCAAGCGACGACGATGGGGATAGTATCCCCAACGACCAGGACAACTGTCCACGAGTGTCCAACCCCGATCAACGTGACGGAGACGGCGACGGAGATGGCGACGCTTGCGACAACTGTCCGACGACGCCCAATGCCGACCAGGCCGATGCCGACGCCGACGGGTTCGGTGATGGGTGCGACAACTGTCCGCAACTGAGCAATCCTCTCCAGGAAAACGCCGACGGCGATGGGCAAGGCGACGCCTGTGACTCAGACGATGACAACGACGGTCGCGAGGATGGCGACGATAACTGTCCTTTGACGCCCAACCCCGGACAGGAAGACGCCGACGGCGACGGCCTCGGGGACGCATGTGATCCGGACTCTGACGGCGACGGCATCCATGATGATGGTGACGGTAGTGGTGTAGCGGGCGACAATCCGTGTCGCGGCGGGAACACTGTCGACTGCGATGACAATTGCCGCGAAAGGGCCAATGCCGATCAGGCGGACGCCGATGCGGATGCGGTCGGCGATGTTTGTGATAACTGTCCAAACCGCGCCAACCAAAGTCAGGGCGATCGCGATCGCGACGGAGTCGGCACCCGGTGTGACAACTGTACCGATGCGCCCAACGCCGATCAGGAAGATCTCGATGGGGACGGCCGCGGAGATGCGTGTGACAATTGTCCGAACCAATCCAATCCGGGTCAAAGCGACGATGACGGTGACGGCGTCGGAGATGAGTGCGAAGATGTCGTCGGGGACCCGTTGGACCGTGACGGCGACGGTGTGCCGGAGCCCGGAGACAACTGTCCGGGCATTCCCAATAGGGATCAGGCTGACGCCGATGCAGACGCCCGAGGCGACGTCTGTGACAATTGCCCCAATGTTCCCAATGCTCTTCAGATCGACAGCGACGAGGATGGGGTCGGCGATGCCTGCAGTGACCTTACCCTCGCCCGGAGGCGAACTCCGCGTGCATGCGGCGCCTGCGGCGTGGGGATGCACTTCGGGTTGCTGATGTGTATGATGGGCTGGGCCGGTCTCCGCGCGATGAACCCGTGGCGAGTCCGGAGTGCCCGCCGGACCCGATAAGGGAGGAGAGGCGGCGACGCA
>Ga0187892_10011945_pt1 | contig 10483 bp, 8 predicted proteins | sample MA1701073metaG_FD_139345 | JGI IMG/M metagenome (GOLD analysis project Ga0187892, IMG submission 139345) | Bio-ooze microbial communities from a basaltic lava cave in the Kipuka Kanohina Cave System on the Island of Hawaii, USA - MA170107-3 metaG ...
CGGACGGGGCGTCCCACGCCCATGCCACCGCGGTGGTCACGTTGGCCTTGTAGCTCATGCTGACGCCGTTGGTCGGCGCGGCACCCGCGGCGGCCAGCGGCTGACCCTCGGCCCGGTAGGTGAAGAGCCGGGGCGGGACACCGGCGGTGGTCGGGGCGCCGTCGTAGAGGCTCGGAACCGACGAGAACAGGTCGTAGGTCTGGGGCCGACCGCGCTCACGCCGGTAGTCGCCCGCCGACTTCCCCTGGCCGACGTCGACCAGGGCCGAGCTGGCGACCTGGCCGGCGAAGGTGGCGTTGGCGCCGGAGTAGGCGAACAGCGGGCGGTTGAGCGCGGTGCCGAACAAGATGTCGGTGGTGCGGGCCGACCGCACCGGCCCGACGCTGGCCGCGTCCTGGGAGTGGAACACCACGGCCAGCCGGGTGATGCCGCCTTCGACCATCTCCTCGAGCACCACGTCGGCCTGGTTGATCCCGGCCTGCGGCCGACCCTTCGGCGCGTTGTCGATCTTGACGATGAGGGCAGGCCGACCGGCGCGCGCCTCTTCGATGGGCAGGCCCGTCAGCGGTCCGCCTCCCGGCGCCGGGTCGGCCGGCGCCGTGGTCGTCGGCGCCTCGGGATCGGGGGCGGCGGCGTCGTCGTCCCCACCCCCGCCCCCGCAGGCCGCGGACAAGATGGCGGCAGCCGCCACGGCGGCAGACACGGCTCGTCGGTTGGCTCGTCGTGGAAACACTCGGATCAGAGCTCCCTGAGCGCCGAGATGCGCTCGTCGAGGGGCGGATGGGTGTCGAACATGCGGCCGAGCCAGGCCAGGCGGCCCTCCGATGGCTGGCGCGCCACCGGCGACTCGATCCACAGATGGGCGGTGGCGGTCGACCCGGAGTGCACCACGGTCCGGCCGTCGCGCAGCTTCTCCAATGCGGCGATCAGCCCAGGAGGGTACCGGGTCAGCGAGACGCCGGTGACGTCGGCCAGCGCCTCACGCCGCCGGCTCACCACGAGCTGCATCAGCTTGGCGGCCACCGGGGCGACGGCCAGGAAGCCCACGCCCACCACTGCGACCGCGGCGGCCGGCCCGGGCCCACCCCGGGCGCGCCGGTCGTGGCGGTGGGTGGGGCCACCCCACCACAGGAAGCGCAGCCCCCATTCTGCGAGGAGCGCGGCCATCCCCACCATGGTGACGGCGAGGGTGGACACGACGATCTCGTGGCTCTTGACGTGCGACAGCTCGTGGGCCACGACGCCCTCGAGCTCCACCCGGCTCAGCGTGTCGAGCAGCCCGGTGGTGACGGCGACGGCGGCATGCCGGGGATCGCGCCCGACCGCGAACGCGTTCAGCGCCTCGTCCTCCACGACGTAGACCCCGGGCTTGGGGAGCCCGGCCGCCATGCACAGCCCCTCGACCAGGTTGTGCAGGCGGGCGTGGACCACCGGGTCGGCCGGGCGGGCGTGGCTCATGGCCAGGGCGACGGCGCCGGACTTCCACCAGCAGCCGGCGGCCAGCGCGGCCACCGCCGCCAGCGCCACCACCGCCCCGGCACCGCCGCCGCCCAGCGCGGCGTTGAGGCCCAGGACCACCGCGGCCGCCACCGCCGCGAAGGCGGCGGCGAGCGCCGACGAGCGGCGCTTGTTCGCCGCGATCTGGTCGGTCAAGGCGCTGGCGTGGTTCCTAGGACCCGACGACGAACCACACGGCCGGCACGCCCGGAGTGTAGGGCCGGCCCCGCACCGCAGCGGGCTACCGTGGGCGACGTGCGCCGCGTCGTGGTGTCGCTGGTGGCCGGCCTGGCCCTGCTGGCCGCCGGCTGCAGCCGCGGCGACGACCCCACGGTGACGTCCGGTTCGACCATCCCGGGGAGCTCGCTCGGGACGGCCGCCACGGTCCCGCCGGACACGACGCTCGGCGGCCGGCCCCCGATCGTCGCGCCGCCGGTGGCGGAGCGTGCCCACCTGACCGACGTGCGGGTCGGCGCCCGCAGTGGCGGCGACCGGCTGGTCTTTCAGTTCGACCCCGTGACGCCGGGCTACCAGATCGACTTTCTCACGCGCCCGGTCACCGAGGACGGGTCGGGCGCCGAGGTGGCCGTCGAGGGCGCCGCCGTCTTGCAGGTGCGGCTGGAGAACGCCGGTACCGCCCGCTTCGAGGGCGAGAAGGTCATCCTCACCTACAACGGCCCGAAGCGCATCGAGGGCAACGGCACCAGCGTGGTGACCGAGGCCGTCCTGATCGGCGATTTCGAAGGTGTCGTCAGCTGGGCCGTCGGGCTCAAGGTCCGGCCCGAGACCTTGAACGTCAGCGCCCTCGCCTCGCCGAGCCGGCTGGTGGTCGACATCCCCGCCACGGGGGCCGCCAGCTGAGAACCCGGCGTCAGGTCGCCCGTCGGCCGTCCAGCACCTCTTCGTACAACTCGACGTACCGCTCGGCCAGGCGCTCGCTCGACAACTCCAGGGCGCGCGTCTCGCCCGCCGCCACCAGGCGGTCGGCCAACATCGCGTCACCGAGCACCCGGTCGAGCGACCGGGCCAGCGCGCCCGCGTCGCCGGGCGGTACGAGCAGGGCCTCGACCCCGGCGCGGGCCACGTTGCGGTAGCCGGGCAGGTCGCTGGCCACCACAGGGGTCGACGAGGCCATCGCCTCCAGCAGCACCACGCCGAACGACTCGCCGTGCAGCGACGGTGCGCAGAACACGTCGGCGGCCCGCATGCGGGCCGCCCGCTCGGCGTCGCCGATCTGGCCCAGCCACTCGATCCGCTCGTCGCCGGCGCGGGCGGCCATCAACTCGGCCGTCTGGGGACCCTGGCCCGCCACCCACAGGCGGACATCCGCCGGCAGGGCCGACATGGCCTCCAGCAGGACGCTGAGGCCCTTTCGGGACTCGTGGCGCCCGAGGAACATCACCGTGGGCCGGTCCGACGGCCAGGGCGTGGCCTTGGCGAAGCGCTCCACCTCGATGCCGTTGAAGACGAGCTCGTAGGTGCCGCCGATGGCCTGCAGCGCGGTGCTGCGGGCGTCGGCGGAAACCGCGCACCGGACGCTGAGCCGCCTGGTCAGCTGGCGCAGCACGGGGCGCAGGGCCCGGTAGAACCCGCTGGCCCCGGCCCGGTGGAACGTGCCGACGAAGGGCCCGTCGAAGAGGGCCAGGCTGACCAGGGTGGGGCCGGGACAGAGCGGCTCGTGCAGGTGGACGATGTCGAAGTCCTCGTCCCGCAGCGCCCGCAGCGTCCGCCGGCCGCAGGCCGGGTCGGGGGCGAGGGGGGCGCGGGAACCGTTGGCGGCCACCCGGACCGACCGGCCCAGCGGCGTGACGCCGGTGTCCGGCGGCGCCTCGTCGCACGGGGCCAGCACCCGGGTCTGGTGGCCGAGGGAACGCAGGGCACGGGCCTGGCTCAGCACCTGGCTCTGCACACCGCCCGGGACGCTGAGGCTGTACGGGCAGACGATGCCGATGCGCACCGCTTCACGGTACTTGCGCCGCCATCCGGCCGGGCCGACGGCTTCGGATTCAACCGAACTTCGACAGAGGGAGAACCAGGTGGCCTACCAGTTCAGGTGAAGAGACGCCGACCACGCCTGCCGTTGGCAGGGCTCAGCCGGAAGCGAGGACGAGCTGATGGGCAAGGTCTCCGAGCACGTACGCAAGGTCCACAAGGTTCAGACGACCACCGACACCATCGCCAACTTCGTGAAGAAGAAGGTCCGCACCAAGTAGGACAGCTGCTCCGACGTCAGCCGCCCCGGTACCCGGGGTCGCTGGGCCAGTTGGGCTGGAAGAGGTGCCACTGGTCCGGCGCCCGCCGGATCAGGCCCTCCAGCTCGTCGGCGAGCAGCTGGGTCAGGCGGGCCACGTCGTCGCCGAAGCGGCCCTGGCGCGTGGTCGCAAGGGCCGGGCGCACCACCGCCCGGTGGCCCCGCCGGCCGTCGAAGTAGACGGCTGTGGGCAGCAGGGCGGCTCCGGTGCGCAGGGCCAGCGCGGCCGGCCCGCTCGGCAGCGTCGTGCGCTCGCCCAGGAACTCCACGGCCACGCCACCGCCGGTGATGTCGCGATCGCACACCAGGGCGACGACGCCGTTGTCCTTCAACCGGCGCAGGACCTGCACGCCGACGTCGGGCCCGAGGGCGAGGACCTCCAGGCCCCGCGCCCGCCGCTCGGCGCAGAACCACTCGAACAGCTGGGGCGGCTCCACCGCCTCGACCACCACGGTCATGGGATAACCGACCGAGGTGAACCACGCACCGCCGGCGTCCCAGCCCCCGAGGTGCGGCAGGGCGACGATGACCCCGCGGCCGGCGGCCCGGGCCCGGTCGATGTGGCCGATGCCCTCGGTCGACATCCCGGCGTCCAGCTCGGCGGCCGACGTACCGGCCAGCCGGAAGGACTCGGCCCAGTAGCGGGCATAGGACGCGAAGGCGAGGCGAACCTGCTCGGCCAGCTCGGCCTCGCCCATGTGCGGGCCGTGGACCCGCCGCAGGTGGCGGGTCGCCGTCGCCCGGCGCCCCCGCAGCACCGCGGCAACCGGCCGGCCGCTGCGCGACGCCACCGTCTCGGCCACCCACCGGGGGGCGGCCCGGGCCAGCCAGGCTCCGGTGCGGTACGCGAGATAGGAGCTGCCGGCGGGGAGGCGGAGCCTCAGGGCCGTGTACCGGCGCGCCGGCGCCACGGGCGCTCGGGCCGGGTGGAGTCGGCCCGCCTCGCCGCGGGAAAGCCACGCGAGACCCCGGGTGCCACCGTCGACTCGCGCCATGCCCGCCAGCGGGCGTCGATGCGGGCCCGGTCGCTTCCAACCCTCGGACGCGGCCACGACCGGGCCGGTCGGCCCGCGTCGACGGGCACGGGCGCCTGGCGCCAGACCCGCCCGAAGCGCTGGACGGCGGTCACCAGCGAGAGGGCCAGCATCACCCACAGGGCCGGTACGAGGATGCCGAAGGCCAGGCCGGCGCACAACACCACGATCCGCTCGGCCCGCTCCATGAGGCCCCCGCGGGCCTGGTAGCCCAGCGACTCGGCCTTGGCCCGCTGGTAGGAGACCAGCCCCGAGGCGGCCAGCACCGCGAAGGCCAGCACCGGGGCGCGGCCGCCCGGCTCGGCGGCGAGATGCCAGGCCACACCACCCAGCACCAGCGCGTCAGTGACGCGGTCGGCCACGGAGTCGAAGAAGGCGCCCCGCGGGCCGGCGGTCCCGGCCGCCTTGGCGACGGGGCCGTCGAGCAGGTCGGGCAGGGCCGATGCCACCAGCAGCACGAGGCCCAGGCCGAGGCGGCCCGACCCGATGGCCACAGCCGCCGCGACGCCGACCAGCAGGCCGAGGGCGGTGAGGTGGTCGGCAGTGGCACCGATGCGTCGGAGGGCCGATCCGACGGGCTCGGTGGCCCGGTCCACGCCGGTCCGCCAGCGTCCGTCGAACAAATGTGGCTCCTGGGAAGCGCGGGAGGGTCGACGTCACGGTACCACCGGTGATGTCTAGGCTCCCGCGTTGGCCCAACTGTCGAACTGAGCGAGGCGCCTCCAGTGAAGAGCTTCCCGCCGCAGAAGATCCGCAACGTCGCCCTGGTCGGCCACGGTGGGGCCGGGAAGACCACCCTGGCCGAGGCCCTGTTGTTCTGCGCCGGCGCCGTCTCCCGCCAGGGCCGGGTGGAGGACGGCACCACCAGCACCGACTTCGACGCCGAGGAGGTCAAGCGTCGGATCTCGCTGTCGGTGGCCATGGCGCCCGTCGAGCACGACGGCCACAAGCTCAACATCCTCGACTGCCCGGGCTACGCCGACTTCCTGCCCGACGTGGCCGCCGCCCTGTCGGTGGCCGATCTCGTGGTGTTCGTGGTCAGCGCGGTGGACGGCGTCGAGGTCCAGACCGAGGTGGTCTGGAAGATGGCGGCGGCCCGTGGCCTGGCCCGGATGATCTTCGTCAGCAAGCTGGACCGGGAGCGGGCCGACTTCCAGGGCGCCTTGGCGCAGCTCCAGGCCACCTTCGGCGCCGGCATCGCCCCGCTCGAGCTGCCCATCGGCGAGGAGCAGGCGTTCCACGGCGTGGCCGACCTGCTGACCGACCGGGCCATCACCTACGACACCGGCCGCGCCGTGACCGGCGACATCCCCGAGGACATGGAGGCGCTGGAGCACAAGGTCCGCGAAGAGCTGGTGGAGGGCATCGTCGTGGGCGACGACGGCCTGATGGAGCGGTACCTCGAAGGCGACGTGCCCACGCCCAAGGAGCTGGAGGACACCCTGGCCAAGGGCATAGCCGCCGGCCAGGTCTTCCCGGTGGTGTGCGGCTCGGCCGTCACCCTGGTGGGCGTGGACCGCCTGGCCCAGCTCATCTGCGAGATCGGCCCGTCCCCACTGGAGGCACGTCCCGTCACCGTCGAGGTGCCCGACGGCACCCAGGAGGTGCCGTGCGACCCGGAGGGCCCGGTGCTGGCCTACGTCTGGAAGACCATGGCCGATCCGTACGTCGGCAAGGTCTCGCTGTTCAAGGTGCTGTCGGGGACCATCCGCCCCGACACCGTCCTCACCAACCCCCGCAGCCATGCCGACGAGCGGCTGCACGCCCTGTTCACCTTGCGGGGAAAGGAGCAGGACACCCTCAGCGAGGTGGCCGCCGGCGACATCGCCGCCGTGGCCAAGCTGGGCGACACCGCGACGGGCGACACCCTCGCTCCCCGGGGCACCCCGGTCCGGGTCCCGGCGCCCGCCGTGGCCGTCCCGGTGCTGTCGGTCGCCATCCGCCCGAAGTCCAAGGGCGACGAGGACAAGCTCATGACCGCGCTCCACCGCCTGCAGGACGAGGACCCCGTCCTGACCGTGCGGCGGGACGACGAGACGCACCAGACGCTGCTGGGCGGCGCGGGCGACACCCACCTCGCGATCGTCACCGAACGGCTCCAGCGCAGGTTCGGGGTCGCGGTGGAGACCGAGGACGTGAAGGTCGCCTACCGGGAGACGATCACCACCCCGGCCGATGCCGAGGGCAAATACAAGAAGCAGACCGGCGGCCACGGCCAGTTCGGCGTGGCCTTCCTCAAGGTCGAGCCCCGGGAACGGGGCGCCGGCTTCGAGTTCGTCGACCAGATCGTCGGCGGTGCGATCCCTCGCCAGTTCATCCCGGCGGTGGAGAAGGGCGTGATCGAGACGATGGCCAAAGGCGGTGTGTACGGCTACCCGGTGGTCGACGTCCGGGTCACGGTGTACGACGGCAAGTACCACTCCGTCGACAGCTCCGAGATGAGCTTTCGGATGGCCGGGTCGATCGGCTTCCACGACGCCATGGCCAAGGCCGGCCCCGTGCTGCTGGAGCCGGTGTCGCTCCTGGAGGTCACCGTGCCGGCCGCCTACCAGGGCGACGTGATGGGTGATCTGAACGCCCGGCGGGGCCGGGTGCAGGGCACGGAGGCGGGCCACGACGCCGACCAGGTGATCGTGGCCATGGTGCCCACCTCCGAGGTGCTCCGCTACGCCATCGACCTACGGTCGCTGACCGGCGGGCGCGGGCACTTCACCCTCGCCCATGATCACTACGACCTCCTCCCCCAGCACCTCTACGACAAGGTCAAGAAGGCCGAGTAGCCCCGCCCCGCACCCCGGTTCGACTTACGGCGAGGCCGTGATCGCGACCACGGGCGAGTTGAGGCGGAGCGCCCCGGTGCCGCCCAGGAAACGGGCGTCGCCGTACGCGAAGACGCCGCCGTCGCCGGCCACCAGCCAGTAGCCCCGGCCCGAGGGCGACGGCGCCAGCCCGGCGATGGGCCGGTTCAGCCGGGCGCCGGCGGCGCTGCCCACAAAGGGTGCGTCGCCGAAGGCGAAGATCCCGCCGTCGGCGGCCGCCAGCCAGTAGCCACGACCGGACGGCGTGGCTGCCGCACCCACCACCGGCGAGTTGAGCGCCAGCGCCCCGGTGCCCCCCAGGAAACGGGCGTCGCCGAAGGCGAAGACGCCGCCGTCGCTGGCCACCAGCCAGTAGCCCCGACCGCTCGGCGTGGCCGCCATGGACACCATCGGCTTGTTCAACGGCGTGGCGCCCGTGCTCCCGAAGAACCGGGCGTCGCCAAAGGCGAAGACGCCGCCGTCCGCCGCCACCAGCCAGTAGCCCCGGCCGCTCGGGCTCGGGGTCATGCCGACGATGGGCGAGTTCAGGCGCAGCGCACCGGTGGAGCCGTGGAACCGGGCGTCGCCGAAGGCGAAGACGCCGCCGTCCGCCGCCGCCAGCCAGTAGCCACGACCGGACGGCGTCGTGGCCGAGCCGACGACGGGGCGGTTGAGCCGGGTGGCGCCGGCGCCGCCGAGGAAGTCGGAGCCACCGAAGGCGAACACCCCACCGTCGGCGGCCACGGTCCGGTACCCCCGGCCGGCCAGGGACAGGACGTACAGCCCCGAGTGCACGTCGCTCACGACGACGTTGGGGCCGGCGACGGCCACACCGACCACCAGTGCCTTGCCGGGGATGGTGGCGGTCGGGTCGGGCCGGTCGTTGGGAACGAACGACGCGATCTCGGCCACGTTGAACGGATCGGAGAGGTCGAGCACCCGCAGGCCGTCGGAGTAGGCGGCCACGAAGGCGCGGTTGCCCGAGGCGACGGCGTGGCGGACGGAGTAGACGCCGAGGTCAGGGGGCGGGAACACCTTGGAGGTCGGCGTGCGGTAGATCGGGAAACTGCGGGGGGCGGCCGCGTCTGTGTTGTCGATGATGTTCAGGCCGCCCCACTCGCCCGGGGTGTCGGTGATGGCACCGGTGACGGTGCTGCCGCCGGTGCAGGCCCCGGCGGCCGTGATGGCCGGGCAGAGCGCCGCCCGCAGCGCGTCGCCGTCGACGGTGTCGATCTGGACCATCGGGATGGTGAGCCCGGCGGACCCGCCGGACTCCGACAGCGCTTCGGGCACCGTGCCCTGGCGGCGCATGATCACCGCCACCGCGCCGGCGTCCTGGGCCCGCCGCGTCTTGACGTCGTAGCCGCAGCCGATGCCGCCGGTGGGCAGGATGTTCGGCTGGGTCACCGGGTCTCGGGTGTGGTCCATGACGGCGATCTTGCCGGCCACGTTGCCCAGGAGCGGGTCGGCCGGGTTCACCGTCGCACTGGCCGGGCAACCCCGGCCGACGTAAACCAGCTCGCCCGAGATCTGCCCCCCGGGCTTGCGGTACACCTGGGCCTGGTCGTCCTCGTCGAAGAGCGTGAACATGGCCTCGCAGGCGAACTTGGAGCCGGCCAGCGGGCTGGGGGCGTCGATACGGACCCGGGTGGTCGGGGCGATCCAGTCCTCCTCGGCCAGCAGGGCCAGCCGGCGGTCTCCCACCGTCGCCTCCGTCACGTAGCCGGCGGTGCCATCGACCGTCCGTTCGCCGCGGGGGTAGATCGACGCGTGGCCGACCTGGGTCGGGACCGACGGGTCGGCGATGTCCACGGTGAACATACCCAGGTCCTGGTTGGCCAGGAGAGCCTGCTGGCCGTCCCGGCCGAAGCCGACCCCGCGCCCGGTCTCGATGGGCCGGCAGCCGTTGCGGGAGAAGCCTCGCCGCTCCGAGAGCGACCCGCCGAGCTGGACCTGGTCGAGGTTGGGCCACGAGCCCACCTGGGTCGGGTCGCGCGGGTTGGTGACGTCCACGATCCGCATGTCGCCGGACGGGAAGTTGGAGCCCGAGGCGAACGGCTGTGTGGACAGCGACAGCACCCGGCCGTCGGCCCGCTGGATGAGGGCCACCGACCGCTCGGACTGGGCGCAGCGCCGGTTGTTGCTGCCCGTCGCGCCACAGGGCCCGTCGGCCGGCTGCACCAGGTCGAAGTCGGCGAAGTAGCGACCCAGGAACTGCGGCCGGGCCGGGGTGGTCACGTCGTAGTAGGCGACGCCGCGGTCGGTGGCACTCCCGGGACCGCCGCAGTTGGCCAGCGCCACCGCGGCCAGGTCGCCGGTGAACGACGGCGTGCGCACCGTCATCGCGTCGATGTCGACGGCGGCCACGCCCTCGGGCACCGGGATGGTCGCCACCACCGTGGGCCGGGTGGGCTCGGCGATGTCCACCACCTTGACCGTGACGGCCGGGCACGGAAGGGTGACGGTGAAACCGTAGAACCCCTGATTGGGGATCGTGTCCGGCGTGATGCCGGCCGCGACCAGCGCGGTGTTCCCGACGACGGCCACCTCACCGTTGAGGCCGCCCCCACCCAGATCGTTGAACCCGATCAGGTTCACGTTCTCGGACCGGGCCGGGCCCGCCCCCAAGGTGGCCTGCGACTGCGCCGCCGGTCCTGTCCCGAGCACCCCGGCGACCGCCGCGCCCGCCACCAGCACCCGTCGCACTGCCCGCTGTCGAATCATGGGCGCGAACAGTAGCCCCGGCTGCCGCTCACCTCGCGAACGCCCGTCTCACGCCGGCCGGTCCCCGAGGAGATAGCGGGCGCCGGCCCCGGACGCGGCCGCCCGGTCGCCCGGGTTGCGCAGGCGGCACCGCTGCAGCGACAGGCAGCCACACCCGATACAGGAGTCGAGCTCGTCGC
>Ga0187892_10011947_pt1 | contig 10482 bp, 9 predicted proteins | sample MA1701073metaG_FD_139345 | JGI IMG/M metagenome (GOLD analysis project Ga0187892, IMG submission 139345) | Bio-ooze microbial communities from a basaltic lava cave in the Kipuka Kanohina Cave System on the Island of Hawaii, USA - MA170107-3 metaG ...
CCAGTGCCGACTACTGGATGATTCCGGGATGAACCAGTCACCCGTTCACCCTTCGACTCATCGAAAGCTCGTCCGGGAAAGGCCCATGAGTTGACGTTCTCGTGCCGGGTGCCACTGGCAGCTCGCTGCCAGTGCGGACTACTGGATGATTCCGGGATGAACCAGTCGCCCGGTCACCCTTCGACTCATCGAAAGCTCGTCCGTCATTTCGACGAACCGGGAAAGGCCCATGAGTTGACGTTCTCGTGCCGGGTGCCACTGGCACCCAACGCCTCCGGCTGGGGCCACGTCGTCACAAGGGTTCGGAGTTTGCTGTTACTCTAATCCGCGTTGATCCGCGGCCGCCTTCCGGGAACGGCCGAAATCCGCGGCTCGATAGTGAGAAATCGCTTGCGACTACTTCGCATCCTTGACTTCGAACTCCGCGTCGATGACGTTGTCGTCATCTTTGGGTTTGTCTGCAGCGCCCCGTGATGGGCCGCCGGGCTGGCCGTCGGCGCCGGGGCCGCCACCGGTGGCCGCTTGCTGCTTAGCTACCTGCTCGTAGACGATCTTGCCGATCGTCTGTGCGTCCTGCAGCAGCTTATCGTTGGCCTTCTTGATCGCATCGGCGTCGTCGCCCTTAAGCACCTCGCGGAGGTGATTGATCGAGCTTTCGACCTTGCTGCGCTCTTCAGCCGGGATCTTGTCGCCGTGCTCTTTGAGCTGCTGCTCGATCTGGAAGGCCGCATTCTCGGCGGTGTTGCGCAGCTTCACAAGTTCGGCCTTCTTGATGTCGTCTGCCGCGTGGACCTCGGCGTCGCGCTTCATCCGCTCGACCTCTTCTTTCGAAAGCCCGCCGCTGCCCTCAATTCGGACCGACTGCTCCTTCCCGGTCGCCTTGTCCTTGGCGGAAACGTTGAGGATTCCATTGCGATCGATGTCGAACGTGACCGCGATTTGCGGCATGCCGCGCGGCGCCGCCGCGATGCCGGTCAGGTTGAACCGCCCCAATGTCCGGTTGTCCACCGCCATCGGACGGTTACCTTGCAGCACATGGATGGTGACCTCCGTCTGCCCGTCCGCGGCCGTGGAAAAAACTTCCGTCTTCGACGTGGGGATGGTCGTGTTGGCCTCGATCAGGGGCGTCATGACTCCGCCGAGGGTCTCCACGCCCAGCGTGAGCGGCGTGATGTCCAACAAAACAATGTCGTCCTTGTGGCCGGCCAGAACCGCCCCCTGAATTGCCGCGCCGATCGCGACGACCTCGTCGGGATTGATGCTCTTGTTGGGCTCCCGGTTGAATAGATCCTTGCAGAGCTTTTGAACGGCCGGCATTCGAATCGATCCGCCCACGAGGACCACTTCGTCGATATCCTTTGCGGTCATCTTGGCGCCTTCCAGCGCGTCCAGCACCGGCTTGCGACACCGCTCCGTCAATTGCTTGGTGAGTTGCTCAAACTGGCTGCGGGTGAGCGTCGCCTGCAAGTGTTTCGGCCCCGTGTCGGTCGCCGTGATGTACGGCAAGTTGATGTTCGTCTCCATGACGGTGGAGAGCTCGCACTTGGCCTTCTCCGCAGCCTCCTTGAGACGTTGCAAGGCCATCGGATCCTTTCGCAGATCGATGCCCTCCTGCTTGCGGAACATCTCGGCCAGGTGGTTGATGAGCACCTCATCGTAATCGTCGCCGCCCAGATGGCCGTCGCCGCTCGTGCTTTTCACTTCGAACGTCCCGACTTCGGGGTCGATCTCCAGAATGGAGATGTCGAACGTTCCGCCGCCGAGGTCAAACACGGCGATGGTCTGCTCCTTCTTCTTATCGAGGCCGAAGGCCAACGCCGCGGCCGTCGGCTCATTGATGATCCGCTCAACCTTCAGCCCGGCGATCTCCCCCGCGTCCTTGGTCGCCTTGCGCTGCGAGTCGTTGAAGTAAGCTGGAACGGTGATGACCGCCCGGTCGACTTTCTGGCCGAGATAATCCTCCGCGGTCTTCTTGAGGTCCTGCAACACCATTGCGCTGATTTCGGGCGGAGTGTACTGCTTGCCGCGCACTTCAACCTTGACCAGTTCCTCCGGACCACCGACCACCTTGTACGGCACCATTTTCTCCTCAGAGCCGACCTCGTTGTGCCGTCGGCCCATGAACCGTTTGATAGAGAAGACCGTGTTGGTCGGGTTGGTTACCTGTTGATGCTTGGCCACCTGCCCCACGAGGCGGTCGCCCTTATCGGTGATGGCCACAACGGACGGGGTCAACCGCGCCCCGTGGGAATTGGTGAGCACCTTTGTGGCCCCGCCCTCCTCGACGGCCACCACCGAGTTTGTCGTCCCCAAGTCAATTCCGATGATTTTGGACATTGCTACCTCCGAGTTCACCAAACATGTTTGCGCGCGAGGGCGCGGAGCCGACCTTTGAGGATTGCAGAGTAGCACGTGTCGTGCCAAGACCCGCGCTTGCCGACGACTCGTAACCTCTTATAATACATAGGGTAGCAGACGTTTCCGGCGGTGCCTGCCTCGGCCGGACTGCCAACGTGACAGGTCGCACGACTGCGAAAATGGCACCTTGTTCAAGACGCAGGCGCAAAAACGTACTTCGCGACTTTGCGGAAAACCGATAGATTGGCAGGCTAATGGCGACTGAACCGCTCAAAACGGCAGAAGGTCACGGGGTACCGACGGTCCGGCAACAATCGGTCTTTATCGAGAACCGCGTGGGGCAACTCCTGCGGCTGACCAAGCTGTTCGATCAGACCGACATCCGGATTTTAGCGGTGTCGGTCGTGTATTCGGTGGACTGTGCCATTTGCCGGATGATCCTCGATGATCCTGACAGGGCGTCGGAAGTGCTCCGCGGCTCGCGTTTTCAGATCAGCGAAACCGAACTGATTGTGGTCAGCCTTCCGCATGGGAAACGGGCCTTGTTGCATACGTGGGCAGCCCTCTTGGGCGGGGAAATAAGCATCCACTACGTGTACCCTCTCTTGGTCCGACCCAAGGGCGCGGCCGCGATCGCGGTGGTCACGGACAACCTCGAACAGGCGGTGCAGGTGCTTCGCGATCGAAAGTTCGAGGTTCTGGACCAGCAGGATTTGCTCGACTCTCGGTACGATTGACCCGGCGACCCGGCCGGTTCGGCTTGCAGTTCGCCCCATGAGACCACAAACTCCGCATCCGCCCGCGATTGGCGGCAAGGAGATTAACGCATCATGGATAGGATCGACCTCGTTCTCCTGGTATCCAGGTGGCTGCATATCGCTGCCGCGATCGTCGCCATTGGAGGGGCGGTCTTCATGCGCTTCGCGCTCGTTCCCGGCGCCGGCGAAGCGCTGGACGCCACGGCGCACGACCGTCTCCGGGAGGCGGTGCGGGTTCGGTGGGCCCGGTTCGTTCACGCGAGTATCGCGCTCTTGCTGGTCACTGGTTCGATCAACTTTGCTATTCTGGCCTTGCCGCCCAAAGTCGAACCGATTCCGTACCACCCGATGTTCGGGGTGAAGGTCCTTGCGGCGCTTGCGGTGTTCTTCATCGCGACCGCTCTGGTCGGCCGCAGCGCCGCACTGGCGCGGATGCGGCAGGCACGGAAGAAATGGCTGACCGTCTCGATCGTACTGGCGGCTCTGATCGTATTGCTCTCCGGAATTCTCAGTCAAGTTCGGATATCGCCGCGTCCTGTTCTCGGCGCGCCGGCTGGAAGAGCAACAGGAGAATAATCGCTCCGAACGTAACGACGATTTCGGGCCCGATCGTCCGCGCGGGCTGAAAGCCCGCGCGGGTGATCGTATTGAGAAATCGAACCGAATAGGGGTTCGGGATTTCGACGTAGCCGCCTGGCGAACCGGGAATGAACAACACGAACGCCGCAAAAGAGACAGGTTTTGCTCTTTCAAGCCAGGGAATACGCATCGCCCCTTCGCTGCTGGCTGCGGATTTCAGCCGTCTTTCGGAAGAGGTGGCCGCCGTAGAATCCAAGGGAGCGACGATCCTCCATTTGGACGTGATGGACGGGCATTTCGTTCCCAACATCAGTTTCGGCTCGCCTGTGATTGCCTCCCTTCGCCCCCGCACGAAAATGTTCTTCGATGCTCATCTAATGATCTCCGAGCCCGCCCGATACGCCGAAGCGTTCGTGCGGGCGGGGTGCGACCACATTACCTTCCACGTGGAGGCCGTGAGTGATCCGCGCGCGGTCGTTGAGTGTATCCGCGCGTTAGGCGTGTCGGTCGGCGTATCGTTGAACCCGGGTACTTCCGTCAGTGCGATCGACGCGGTTTTGGAGTCGGTCGACATGGTCCTGGTAATGACCGTCTGGCCCGGCTTTGGCGGACAAAAGTTCATGGAATCGGAGCTCGGCAAGGTGGTGGAGCTACGCCGCCGGCTTGCGAGGCATCAACGCCTGGAGATCGACGGAGGAATTGATGCGGATACGATCGGGGCCGCGGCCGCCGCGGGCGCCGACACCTTCGTCGCGGGAACGGCGGTTTTCGGCGCACCCGATCCGGCCGCGGCGATGAATCGCCTTCGCGAGCTGGCGGTGCAAGCCAGCGCAAAAGCAGGTGACCGATGAAAAAAGACAAGCAGGGCGTTCCGCCGGGTCTTTGGAATCGGTGCGAAAAATGCGGCCATATGGTCTACGAGAAGGAGGTGGCCGACGCTTTGCACGTCTGTCCCGAGTGCGGCCATCACCGCCGCATCGATGCCCGCACGCGCATTGCCCAGCTTGTGGACCCCGGCTCACTCGAGGAATTCGCCGCCGACCTACGCTCGACCGACCCGCTCAACTTCAAAGATCGTATCCCCTACAAGGAGCGTTTGGAGCGCGAGCAGGAAAAGACTGGCGAGGTCGAGGCGATCATCGTCGGCCGAGCGTTCATCCGCGGCCGCGGCGTGATTGTGGGGGTGATGAATCCGGCCTTCATCATGGCTTCCATGGGTGCTGTCGTTGGCGAGAAGGTGACGCGGGCGGTTGAGCGGGCGATCGAGGACAACCTTCCGCTGGTCATGGTGACGGCCTCCGGCGGCGCCCGAATGCAGGAAGGGATGATCTCGCTCGTCCAGATGGCCAAGACCTCCGCGGCATTGGCCCGTTTGGACGACGCCGGGGGCCTATACATCGTTGTGGCCACTGATCCGACCACCGCTGGCGTGGCCGCCAGCTTTGCCAGCCTGGGCGATGTGATCCTGGCCGAGCCTGGCGCGATGATCGGCTTTGCTGGGCCGCGCGTGATCGCCGGAACCATCAACAAGGAGCTTCCGCCGGGGTTTCAGACCGCGGAATTCATGTTGGAGCACGGCTTCGTCGACCGCATCGTCCGCCGAGCCGACCTGCGGCGTGAGATCGCCCGCATCATCGATTACTGCGGCAAGTAAGGCCTACGGCAGCCGGCACTTTCCGTCCGTTCAACCAACGAGCGGCTCGGCCTGCTCGAGGTCCGCGTGTCCTCGTTGTTCTTGGCGTTCGGGTTCACTGCCTTGGTCGCAGCAATTGGCTCCAATGACCGCGGGGAAACGCGCTTCGAAGCTCGAGTGCAGCGGATCACAGTATCGTTGTCCATGCGTAGCCTATGCCGCTTGACGCTCGTCGGGGCAGTCTATCCGCTCACAGGTGTGTCATCGAGCGGCAGATGCCGGGCGCGGAAACCGCGCACGTCCGCGGCCAAGAATTCTCAAAGAATTCTTTCACCTTGCGCCGATCATAGAGTGCGACGCCCCGGGCGCGCGGGCGATAGTGGAACTCTTTCCGCGATACACCCAGCCGCATGAGCCAACGAGCACGGATGTGGAAGACCCTCGCGTGCCTGGTCGGCGCCATGATTGGGACTGCAAGCCTCCTCGGATGGATTGACCCCTCGCTGCCTCCGGCGGAGCGAGTGACCAAGGATCAAATCGACCGACTGGCTCGAGTCGCGGTGATGGACGACGTCGTCGTGCACCGCGGCCTGTGGCAAGAGATCGAGGTCGTTCCTGTCTCGCAGGTCGCCGCAGATGAACCCCTGCTCAGCGCAGGTGCGCCGACCGAAGACTGCCATTTCCAAATCGACCGACATGGACGAGTCCATCCGACCGGTGCTTGGCTCACCCAGGAAGCGGGAACTGCTTACCCCCATACTGTGCGAATCCAGGTTTGCCGGGCCGGTGCCGGCGTCCTGTCCGCGGCCCAGCGGCTGTGCATCAACGCGGTCGTCAACGCCATCCAAGAACGCCTCAACCAACCCGAACGCCTTCCAGTTCGCTTAGCCGGTCTTGCAATCCGGCCATAGAGTCCACCGTCCATTGCCACTACCAGGCCGGTCCGCCGTGAATTGCTGCCGCCGCCCGGCGGCTATTGCACGTAGGCCTGCGGCGTTATAATCCCCGGCGTAAAACAGGGATGCGGATATGGCGGTGTTCGCCGGTCCGGTCAATTCGATGGATCGTCGGGGTCGTTGTAGATCAGAAAGGATCAAAACCATGAGAGGTCGTTTGTTCGTCGGGGCGGTTGTGCTGTTCGCGGCCACGGCCTTGGTCGCTCGGCCCGTCCTGTCTCAGGACAAGGCTAAGCCACCGGAGCCGCCGAAGAAGGTCGAGGATCATCCCAAGAAGGGGGCTGATCCGGCGAAGGGCCCGGACGCTGAGAAGGGGAATGCGGCAAAGATGGCGGAGATGGAGGCGTGGATGAAGGCGGGGACAACCGGCGAGCATCACGCGCACCTCAAGCCGCTGGTCGGTAGTTGGAAGTGCGCCACGAAATGGTGGCAGGATCCGAAAGAGTCGGCCCAGGAATCCACAGGTACGATGGAACGCAAGATGATTATGGGCGATCGATTCCTTCAAGAAGAATACAAAGGTACAATGATGGACATGCCCTTTACGGGCATGGGGTTTTGTGGCTACGACAACCTCAAGAAGAAGTACGTGAGTACCTGGATGGACAGCATGTCAACGATGATTATGACCATGACCGGCACCTGTGACGGGGCCGGGAAGTCCTTCACATTCACGGGCGAACACGAGTGCCCAATCACTGGAAAAATGCAGAAAATGCGGACGGTTCTACGGATCGAAAGCCCCGACAAACACGTGATGGAAATGTACGGCCCCGATCCGGACGGCAAGGAATTCCGAAACTTTGAGATGATCTGTACGCGAGTGAAGTAAGCGGATTCCCTTGGCAGGCTCCTTTCCAAACGATGCGACCTGCTCACGCTGCAACGAGCGCGAGCAGGTCGCGTTTGCTCCCGAGGCGTCAGGCCGGCTTCACTACGCGCAAAACGAAGTTTGCGCACCCGTTCGGCTCGGCCTGTTGACTCGTGCCTAGCTGCCGCCGAAGAGCCCGCCGAACAAATTCGGGGCAAAGAAGAAGGCCGCAGCGGCAGCGAGTACCAGATAAATCCATGTCATCGTTCTATCCTTTCTTTGAGTGAATGAGTCTGTCCTGCCCGCGCGACAGGATACACGAGAGTCGGTTTATACCTCCTCTCACTGGGTCGTCAACTAGGCCGCGCAAAAATCTGCAAGCCATATGCACCTATGCTTCAACTATCGCAGTCCACGCAAAAACCAGATCACCGTAGCCCATTCGACGGTCTCAGATTCTTCGATCCAACAAGGGAATCGGGTATCGGACGAAGTTTTCGTGAGGCGAAATGAACGAGTTCGGCTAATTGTTACACCAAAGGGGCGGATTCTGCGCAATTGGGGAGTTCAGCGCGTGGGGCATACCGCTACGCTACACAAGTCGGATCGGTGGCAACCAACCAGCTATTTGCCCGTGGCGCGCTCGAAAATCATCATTTTCGCGCCTTGGCCGGACGTTTCGGAATGGTACCGCCACCCGTCGGCAGCCATGCGGTTGAGGTGCTGCTCAACCTCGTCCGCGTAGCGATTATCGGGCGCTGTGTGGTCGGGCCAGCTGGTCACTCGATACGTGTTTGCCTTTCCGCTCGACGAACCGTCGCGGCTCTGTCCGTACAGGCCGACGGCCAGCGACGTAATGATGAGCCCGACGACCAAGTGCTTGTAGCGCATTTTCGATTCTCCGAATTCCTACCTGGGCATTACCTTCTCAAAAGGGCGGGCGTTTGGCAACCGATAACCAAAACGGTGCCTACCAGCGCCGGTACGTGGATCAACTGAATCGGAGGAACCTCTGTCATGACATTCTTCTTGCGCCCCGCGAGGGCTTGGGTTGGAAACATCCTGTTGGCGGCGGCCATCGTCACAGTCTTCGGATGTAGTGTCGAGCCGGGTACTTTTAGCGGAGGCGGGGATTTTCTCGCCACCGGGCGGACGCTTAGCTTTTTCCGCGCCGTGCAAGTGGATCCGCGCAGCGAGGATACGGCGGGGCCGCAGTTTGTCGTAGCGGAGGACCTCGACGGCGACGGCGTGCAAGACCTGGTCTCCGCCTGGAACCAATCGCAACCGGTACAGGTTCATTTGCAACGACGGCGAGAGTCTGGCGCAATCAGTTTTGAGACGGTGACGTTGGCCGGCAATGTGCCGGTGGTCTCCGTGGCCGGACTGGCCGTCGCCGATTTTGATCGGGATCAACATCTTGATATCGCGGTGCTGGTGAAGGACTCGGCGCTGGCCAGTCCAGGGTGCTTGGACGACGAAGTGGCAGCGGAAGGGCTTGGCGGCGTGGTGCTGCTGTATTTCGGGCCGAGTGATTCCTCCCAGACAAACCAGGCGCTGGCGTGGCAGGAGATTCAGGTCGGGACGTCCTTCCTGCAGGGAACGGGCGATGGGGAAAGCGGCCCGGAGATCGGGGGATTCACAAGCCTGGGTGTGGGGGATGTCGATCTGGACGGTGGGATGGACCTTGTCGTGGCGTGGAATTCGGCGTGCGGCGGCGGGACGGCGGGCGTCGTAGTTTTCACCAATATGGGTCCGGGTCCGGTGCGTGATGGGACGTGGCAGGCGCAGGCGATCGCCGATCCGTTCCCCAAGGGTTCGGCGGTCAAGAGCGTCGGGCTGGGCGATCTGGACCGGGACGGCGATCTGGACATCGTCGCGACGATTCCGGACGCAGCGGCAATGAACGTTCGCTGGTTTCGCAACCCGGCCGTCGATCTACCGGACGACGTCCATTTCTCAGACGGGACGTGGCAGGCGGGTGCGGTGGGGCAGGTGGCTACCGGGGCGGATGTCGTGCAGCTTGGTGATATGGATCGGGACGGCATCGTCGATGTTGTGGTCCGCTCGACCAACGGCGCTTTGATCCAATGGTTCAAGGGGCCGCAGACGCCGACGACGGCGCCGCTACGCAGCATTCCGTGGCAGGTCTATACCCTGGCCGAGTTTCAAGACCGCATTCCCGAGGCGATCTCTCTGGGTGACCTGACCGGCGACGGCCGGCTGGAAGTGCTCGGGGCCGCGGAGGGCGGGCTGATATGGTTCGATTCGGGCGGGGCGGCTACGGTCTTCGATCAATGGAAGGCGAACCTCATTATTGACGACCGAGCGTCGGGTGAAGCGGACAGGGACCCGGTTACGACCGACCCGAACGTCTCGCCGGCGGACGTGGCCGGTGAAACAAAGATCAACGCGATCCTGGTGACGGACCTGGACGGAGACGGGGCCAACGACGTTGTCGCAACACTGGATCGCAGCGGCCTGAGCGGACTCACCAACGACGCGCTGGTGTGGCTGCGAAACACGCGCCGGTCGCCGAGATAACATAGCCCGCCGATTGCCCAGCTACGCGGCACTCCCTCGTCCCGCGGGAAAGGATTCCCGCCGCGATGGAGCGGCAGAACATCGCTCCTCCACGTCCACAGGAGAAGGGCCACCCGACACGGGTTCCGCTTCGTTCTACCCTCACCCTTACTCACAACTCTGGGAATCAGTCTTCCCGGCCTTGGCCAACGCTAATCCATGAAGTCGTGATGCCGTGCCGTGGGCGTTCGGTAGGAGCATCGCCCATTTCCGCGATTGGTTCGGCGACGTGCTTGTCCAGTTTATCAAACCGCGCTATGTGGAGCGAAAGGCGGGGCGCGCGGCCCCGTCACGTGTTGCTGACAGCGCTAAAACGATCCCTGGATTTTCGTTGGCGGGCGCCGTGAACTCTGGTATGATCCTTCCTGTTCAGCGGTGAGTAAGGCGTGTATTCGTTGCGGTCATGGACGCGAGCCAACCCTCGGCGCTGCCTCGTGGGCGCCGGCGGCCACCTTCACTCATCGCCCGCCATTGTCTGCACTGGCGTCACATTGTTTCAAAGGAGTCATCGATGAACCACGTTCGAAAACTTCAGGCCCGCAAATCCTTCGCGTATGTTGCTCTTCTGGCCGGCGTAAGTGCCTTTGCGGTCGTGGCACTCGGACCGTGGCGATGGTCGCTGCGCCAGTGGCAGGAGAGTCGGCAGGTCGAAAAGCACGGCATTGCCGATCAGCAGCTTACCCCGTTCGACACGAGGCTTGACGGTTCCCGCCCTAACGCCGCGCCGCCCGCTCGTGCGAACGAAGCTGTCAGCTCGGCAGAGCAGCAAAGCGTGGACAGTGGGACTGCCGGGCCGCCGGTGGGCGC
>Ga0187892_10011950_pt1 | contig 10480 bp, 11 predicted proteins | sample MA1701073metaG_FD_139345 | JGI IMG/M metagenome (GOLD analysis project Ga0187892, IMG submission 139345) | Bio-ooze microbial communities from a basaltic lava cave in the Kipuka Kanohina Cave System on the Island of Hawaii, USA - MA170107-3 metaG ...
GAGGAGCAATTCCGTGAGACCGGGGCCGAGCTTGCCTGGGTGGCGCCGCTGCCCGTCTTCCTGGAGGGCGTGGTGGGGGTCTTCAACGGCGACAACGAGACGTCGTTCGGCTACGGCAAGCTCTCCAAGCCACTCGTGGTTGGCCGGCTCCGCACCTTCTTCGAGCTGGGTGACGAGAGCGCGATCCAGATCGGCGCGTCGGTGGCGAACGGCGAGACTCCCGAGCGGCGGCGGAATACGCTCATCGGCGTCGACGCCAAGTACAAGTACAAGCCGGAGGGCTGGCAGCACCCGTTGCTCACGCTGCTGGGTGAGGCGATCTTCCAGAACCGCCGGGTGAACGTGCTCGGAGAGGACACCAACGGCGACGGCATCCAGGACACCCCGGACGAGACCCGGATTCGTGACCGCTGGGGCTGGTACGTCGGCGGAGAGCTCCAGCCCTTCCGCAGTGGCTGGCTGAGCCGGTTCACCGGCGGCCTTCGCTACGACTGGACCCAGTTCCCGACCCAGCGGGGCCGTGAGTGGGCCGTAGGGCCGTATCTGGCGTTCATGCCCTCGGAGTTCCTCCGCTTCCGCCTCGGCTACAAGCACACCGAGCGGGACAAGCGGGACGGATTCACCGACAACGAATCGAGCGCCCGGAAGGTGGACGAGATCCTGTTCCAGGTGACGTTCTTCCTGGGCGCTCACCCGGCCCATCCGTTCTAGACGGAAAAGGAGACGGAGATGCGTATCTTCGCAGGACTATTCAGCGCGAGCCTCCTCGCTGTCGGCCTTTGGGCCGGGGGCGCGGGGGCGGCGGAAAAGATCCGGGTAGTGACGACCACGACTGACCTCAAGGCGCTGACCGAGGCGGTCGGTGGAAGTCTCGTCGAGGTCGACGCCCTCGCCCGCGGCAACCAGAACGCTCACGACCTCGAGGTCCGCCCGAGTCTCATGGTCAAGGTCCGCCGTGCCGACCTCCTGGTGACGAACGGGCTCGATCTGGACCAGTGGGCCGAGATCGTTGTCCGGGGTGCCAACAATCCCAACGTGCTCTTCGGCGCGCCCGGCCGCGTGGATGCCTCTGCCGGCATCATGGTCCTCGAGGTGCCGAACACGCGGGTCGATCGCTCCATGGGCGATGTCCACCCATTCGGCAACCCGCACTACACCGCCGATCCCGGGATGGCACCGGTCGTCACCACCAACATCCTGGAGGGGCTCGCTCGGCTTGCGCCGCAGCACCGGGCCGCCTTCGAGCGCAACCGCCAGGAGTTCCTGACCCGGTTGGCTCAGGCCATGACGCGCTGGTCAGCCGAGCTTGCTCCCTTCAAGGGAACGAAGGTGGTCGTGGACCACAATATGTGGCCGTATTTCCTGACTCGGTTCGGGCTGGTCCAGGCGGGCACAATCGAGGAGCGGCCCGGCATCCCGGCCACGCCCGGACACATTACCAAGCTCGTCGCCTCCATCAAGGAAGATAAGATCCGGCTGATCCTGACCGTGCCCTGGGGTGATCGCCGGCTAGCGGAGTCGGTCGCGCAGCAAACGGGAGCCAAGGCGGTCGTAGTGGCCAGTTCCGTCGGGGCGGTCAAGGGCACCGACACCTATCTGGACACCATCGACTACAATATCCGGACCGTCGTCCAGGCCCTCAAATAGCAACCGTTCGGAGCCGACAATGCCCGGACCACCATGACCGCCGATCTCCTGGCGCTGATGTGGATGCCGTTCCTGATGTGCCTGGTGCTCACGGGCATCCACGCCTATCTGGGCTTCCACGTCATCGCGCGCGAGGTGGTCTTCGTCGACATCGCGCTGGCCCAGATCGCCGCGCTCGGGGCCACCGCGGCCTTCCTCTTCGGCTTCGAGCTGGAGACGTGGGAGTCCTACACGGCCGGCCTGGGCTTCGCGATCCTCGGGGCCCTGGTGCTCGCGCTGACGCGCTCGCGCACGCGCCGGGTCTCCCACGAGGCGGTGATCGGCATGGTCTACGCGGTGTCGGCGGCGGGCGCGGTGCTGCTCGCGGACCGCTCCCCTCACGGGGCCGAGCACCTGCGCGGCATGCTCGTGGGCAGTATCCTGAGCGTCCGCGGCAGCGAGGTGCTCAAGGTCGCGGTCCTCTACGCCGTGATCGGCCTCTTCCACTGGCTCTGCCGCCGCCCCTTCTTCCTGATCTCCACCGATCCGGACGCGGCCTACCGGGAAGGCTGGCGGGTGCGCCTGTGGGACTTTTTCTTCTACGCCTCCTTCGGCGTCGTCGTCACGTCGTCGGTGCGGATCGCGGGCGTCCTGCTCGTCTTCTCGTACCTCATCGTGCCCGCCCTGGCGGGCATACTGCTGGCGAGCCGCATCGGTCCGCGACTCGCGGTCGGCTGGGCCTTCGGTACCGTCGTGAGCGTCATGGCCATGGTGGCCTCCGCGGTCCTCGACCTGCCGACCGGCGCCACCGTCGTCTGCGCCTTCGGGCTATGCCTGCTCGCGCTCGGGGCCTTCCTCGCGATCAGGCCCCGCGCGCTGGCCGCCACCGCCCTCACCCCACTCTCGACGGCGGATCGGGGAGGCGGCCGGGCGTGACCCGCCGCTCTCGATGGATCGCGCTCGCCGCGGTCCTGACGGCCTCCGGATGTGAGTCGGCTCCGCCCTCCGCCAGGCCGCTGGTCGTCGCCACGATCTATCCGCTCTGGGATTTCTCGCGCCAGGTGGCGGGGGACCGAGCCGAGGTCGTCGCGCTGGTGCCGCCCGGCGTCGAGCCCCACGACTGGGAGCCTTCGCCGCGCGACGTCTCCCAGGTGCAGCGCGCCACCGTGCTCGTCCACACCGGGACCACCGTCGACGCCTGGGCCCAGAAACTGCTGGTCGACTCCAAGAGCCGGAGCACGGTCGTGGACGCCAGCCGCGGGCTCAGCGTGCTGACGCGCGGCGGGGCCACCGATCCGCACGTCTGGCTCGATCCCGCCCTCGCGCGCGCGCAGGTGGAGGCGATCGCGACCGGACTCGGGCAGGCCGATCCCGCCGGGCGCGCGATCTACGACGAGAACGCGAAGCGGTTCCACGCGCGGCTCGAAGCGCTCGACCAGGCCCTTGCGACCGGCCTCGAGAACTGTGCGCGGCGCGAGATCGTCACCTCGCACGCCGCCTTTGCGTACCTCGCGCGCCGCTACCGGCTCGTTCAGGTGCCGTTGATGGGGCTGGCCCCCGAGGCCGAGCCGAGCCCGGCGGACGTGGCCGCCATCATCAAGACCGCGCGCGGCCTCAAGGTCACTCACATCTTCTTCGAGCCTCTCGTCAGTCCGCGGCTCGCCGAGACCCTCAGCCGCGAGATCGGGGCCACGCCGATCGCGCTGAACCCGGTCGAGGGCGTCACCAAGGAAGAGGCCGCCGCCGGCAAAGGCTACGTCGAGCTGATGGAGGCCAACCTGGCCAACCTGCGCACCGCCCTCGGCTGCCGATAGCGCCCGATGCCGCGGATCTGCTTCGTGACCTGCCGGCGCTGGCCGGAGATCTCGGAGAGCGACCAGGTGGCGCAGCGGGCGCTCGAGCGCCGCGGTGCGGTGGTGGAGGCCCGGGCGTGGAACGTGCCGGGGGCCGACTTCCGAACCTTCGACGCGGTGGTGCTGCGCTCCAACTGGGAGTACCACCTCGACCCCGAGGGCTTCCGGGCCTGGCTCGACAGCCTCGAGCGGGCGGGCTCGCGAATCTGGAACCCGCCCGACCTGGTCCGCTGGAACCTGAGCAAGCGCTACCTGCACGATCTGGAGGCGGCCGGCGTGCCCACCGTGCCCACCGTGATCCTGGAGCCGGGGACCGCGGATCGACTCGAGACGGTGATGGTCAAGCACGGCTGGCGCGCAGTGGTGATCAAGCCCGAGATCGGGGCCTCGGCTCACGACACGCGCCTCGTCACGGACAGGACGGTGGCCGCGGCGACGGCGGCGCTCGAGTCCGGGGAGATTCGCCGCCCCGTGATGATCCAGCCCTTCGTCGAGGAGATCCAGAGCCGCGGCGAGTGGTCGCTGATCTTCATCGGTTCCGCGTTCACCCACGCGGTGCTCAAACGCCCGGCCACCGGTGACTTCCGGGTGCAGCCGCGTCTCGGTGGCACCGTCGAGGCCACTCCGCCGCCCGACGGCGTGCTCGCGGCCGCCCGCGCGGCGCTGGCCGCGCTCCCGCGGGCCCCCCTCTACGCGCGGATCGACGGCGTGGAGACGCGCGAGGGCTTCCAGATCATGGAGGTGGAGGTCAACGAGCCGGGGCTCTTCTTCACCTACGCGCCCGACGCCGCGGAGCGCCTCGCGGAGGCTCTCCTCCGGGCCCTGTGACCGAGTACAATGTGGGCGCCATGGATGCGACCACCCTCGCGCGCTGGCGCGCGCTCTGCTTGCTGATGCTGGGCGCCTTCCTGGGATTGAGCGCGGTGGTCTACGCCTTCGGCCTCCTGCCCGGTGACGTGGTCCTGCATCGCGAGATCATCGAGAATCGCGGCACCCCCGCCCACGCGGTCGCGCGCTGGCTCAACTACGGCGGTAAGTGGCAATTCCTCGCGCCGGCCATGCTCCTCCTCCTCGCCTGGTCGGCGACCGCCCGGCGGCGCTGGTGGCTCTGGTGCGCCCTGCTGCCCCTCTCCGGCGCCATCGAGCAGCTCTTCAAGTTCCTCGTCGGCCGCCCGCGGCCCCGCGGCTTCAACTGGGGCTTCCCGAGCGGGCACGTCACCGCGGCCGCGACCTTCGCGGTGCTGCTCATCTACCTCCTCTCGCGCGAGCGGGTGTCGCCCGCGGCGCGGAGGACCTTGTTCGTGCTGGCCGTGGCCCTCATCGCCTCGGTCGGCTTCGCGCGGATCATCCTCAACGCGCACTGGCCGTCGGATGTGTTCGGTGGTTTCCTGCTCGGGGCGGGCTGCGCCGCCGCGGGCGCCTGGTGGGATGCCGCGCACCCGCCCGAAGAGCACGTGCGGCCACGCGCGGTGGACGGCGCGGTCCGGATCGGCGGGTAGATGCGACCCTTCGTCGAGCTGGAGGACGTGGACTTTGCCTACGGCGCGGTGCGGGTGCTCGAGCGCATCAACCTCACCGTCGAGCCGGGCGATTTCCTCGGCATCATCGGCCCCAACGGCTCGGGCAAGACCACCCTGCTCCGTATCATGCTGGGCCTCCTGCCGCCGACGAGCGGGACGGTGCGGCTCTTCGGCCACCCCCCGGCCTCGTTCGGGCAATGGGGCCGCCTCGGCTACGTGCCGCAGCGGGCCACGCTCGATGCTTCCCTGCCCGTGACCGTGCACGAGGTGGTCGCCACCGGGCTGCTGCCCTCGCTCGGGATCTTCGGCCGGATCGGCGCCGCGGAGCGCAAGCGCATCGCCGAGGTGCTGGGCCAGGTCGGCATGGAGGCGCACGCCGCCGCGCGGATCGGCGCGCTCTCCACCGGCCAGCAGCAGCGGGTGCTGATCGCGCGCGCGCTCGTCTCCAAGCCCGAGCTGCTGATGCTCGACGAGCCGACCGGCGGAGTGGACCCGGAGGCCCAGACGAGCTTCTATGCCCTGCTGCACCATCTGAACCGCGAGCGCGACGTCACGCTCATCCTGGTCAGCCACGACATCGGGGTGGTGGCCAAGGAGGTCACCAAGCTCGCGTGCCTCAACCGGCGCCTGGTCTTCCACGGCCGTCCGGGCGACTTCCTGAGCGACGCCGCGCTGACCGCGCTCTACGGCCCCGCGGTGCGCGTGGTCAGCCACGACCACTAGGCTATGCCGGAATTCCTCCAGTACGGCTTCATGTACCGAGCCTTCGCGGCCGGCGTCGTGACCGCGCTCATCTGTCCCGCGATCGGGGTGTTCCTGATCCCGCGGCGGCTCTCCCTGATCGCGGACACGCTCGCCCACGTGGCGCTGGCCGGCGTCGCCCTGGGCCTGGTACTGGGCGTCTCGCCGGTGCTGGGCGCCCTCGTGGTGGCCCTGGCCGGCGCGGTCGGCATGGAGCGGCTGCGCGCGCGGGGGGCGCTGCAGGGCGACGCGGCCCTCGCCGTCTTCCTCTCCGGCGGCTTCGCGCTCGCGGTGGTGCTCATCAGCCTGGCGCGCGGCTTCAACGCGGATCTGTTCGCGATCCTGTTCGGCAGCATCCTGACCGTCACGACCGGCGACGTCTGGCTCATTCTCGCCCTCGGGGCGGTGGTCACCCTCGCCATCGGCGGCTTCTACCGGCAGCTCCTGGCCATCACGCTGAACGAGGACCTGGCGCGCACGAGCGGGGTGCCGGTCGCCGCGCTGAACCTGCTCCTGACGGTGCTCACCGCGCTGACCACGGTGGTGGCCATGCGCATGGTGGGCGTGCTGCTGGTGAGCGCCATGATCGTGATCCCCACCCTCACCGGCTTCGCCCTCGGGCGGAGCTTCCACACCGCGACCGCCATCGCCATCGGCATCGCGCTGCTCTCGATGACCGGAGGGCTCATCGCCGCCTACTACCTGCGCCTGGCCGCGGGCGGGGCGGTCGTGCTGACCGCGCTCCTCATCTTCGCCGCCGCCTCTCTCGCCCGCCGCCGGGCGCGCCCGGCGGCACGGGAGGCCCTCCCGTGACGCGCTCGGGGGCCGCGGCGCTGGGGGCGGCCCTGCTCCTCGCGGTGTCGGTCCCCGGCGCCACTGCCCAGAGCCCGGCGCCGAAGCCGGCCGAGAAGGCCGCGCAGAATCCAGAATGTCCACGCTGGCGCGAGGCCTTCGCCTCCATGCCGATGCGGATGGTCTCCGTCCAGGCGGGCTCCCGCACCCTCGCGTTGCGCGTGAAGCTGGCCGACGACGGCGAGCGGCAGGCGGGCGGCTTCCAGTGCGCCACCCGGGAGGAGATCAAGCGGCACCTGATCCTCTTCGACTTCGGCAAGGAGATCGTCACGCAGTTCCACATGCAGAACGTAGCCGCCCCGCTCGACATCGCCTTCATCAAGGATGATGGGCGGATCTTCGCCATCCTGAAGATGGACCCGAGCCCGACCGAGCTGTACGGCCCGCTCGGACCGTTCCGCTACGCTCTGGAAGCGCACGCCTCCTTCTTCGCGAGCCAGGGCATCCGCCAGGGAGAAGCGCGCCTGGTGGTTCCCCCGGCCCGCTGAGCGCGCTCACCCGTGGACGGCCGGCACACCCACGGCTCCCGCCACAAGCGCCGCCTGCTCGCCGTCTTCGCCATCACCTCCGCGTTTCTTCTCATCGAAGCCGCGGTCGGGCTCTGGACGGGTAGCCTCTCGCTGCTGGCCGACGCCACCCACATGCTCGTCGACGCGGGCGGGGTGCTCCTGAGCCTGCTCGCGGTGTGGTTCGCCGAGCGCCCCGCCACCGCCGACAAGACCTACGGCTACTATCGAGTCGAGATCCTGGCCGCGCTCGTCAATGGGGTGGTCCTGTGCGTGATGGCCGTCGCGATCCTGGTGACCACCTACGAGCGCATGTGGCAGCCGCCCCAGGTGCCGGGAGGACCGATCCTGGCCGTCGCCGTGCTCGGCCTGGTCGTCAACCTGATGAGCCTCCGGGTGCTGCACCGCGGCGCGGGAGAGAGCCTCAACGTGCGGAGCGCGTACCTCGAGGTGCTCGGGGACGCGGTCAGCTCCGGCCTCGTGATCGTGGCCGGCGTGGTCATCCTCCTCACCGGATGGGTGGTGGCGGACCTGGTGGCGGGTGCGCTGATCGCGCTCTTCATCTTGCCCCGCACGTGGGCGCTCCTGCGGCAGGCCGTGAACGTGCTGCTCGAGGGCGCGCCGGCCCATCTCGACGTGAAGGAGATCGAGGACGCCCTTCGCGGCGCCCGTGCGGTCCGGCGGGTCCACGACCTGCACGTATGGACGCTCACCTCCGGCCGCGAGGCCATGAGCGCGCACGTGGTCGTCGAGGCGGGCGCGCCCAGCGACAAGATCCTCGAAGAGCTCCATGTCGTGCTCCACGCCCGCTTCGGCATCGATCACACCACGATCCAGATCGAGACCGAGCCGGCCCCGCTCATCCAGATCACCCCCCGGGCCGGCTAGGCGCCCGCGAGACAGGAGCCGCCATGCAGCGCAGCGAGACGCGTATCCTCACCACCCATGTGGGCAGCCTCCCCCGGCCGCCCGCGCTGCGCGACCTCCTGGTCCGGCGGGACCGGGGCGAGCCGGTGGACGCGGCCGCGCTCGAGCGCGAGGCGGGTGCCGCGGTGGAGCGCGTGGTGGCCGGGCAGCTCCAGGCGGGCGTCGACGTGGGCAACAACGGCGAGCAGCCTCGCGCGGGGTTCTCGACCTATGTGGCGGGACGCATGCGCGGCTTCGGCGGGATGAGCCGCCGCGAGCTGGCCCAGGACCTGATCGACTTCCCCGACTACGCGGAGATGCTGGCCCGCCGGCGGCGCGACGCGGCCCGGATCGGTGACGCCCCGCAGGCCATCGCCGAGGTGGAGTACGCGGATCTGACCCCGGCCGCCGCCGAGTGTGACGGCTTCCTCCGTGCGACCGACGCCGCGTCGCGGAAGTTCGTCGAGCGCTTCATGACCGCCGCTTCACCCGGCGTGATCGCCACCATCCTGCTCTCCGCTCACTACCGCTCTCATGAGCAGTACGTCATGGCGCTGGCCCGCGAGATGCGGAAGGAGTACGAGCTGATCCACGCGCGCGGCCTGCTGCTGCAGGTGGACTGCCCGGACCTGGCCATGGAGCGCACCCGCTTCTTCCGCAAAGACTCGCTCGACCGCTTCTTGCAGATGGTCGAGCTGCACGTGGACGCGATCAATCGCGCCACCGCGGGGATCCCTCCCGAGCGGATCCGGCTCCACCTCTGCTGGGGTAACTACGATGGCCCGCACACCCACGACGTGCCGCTGGAAGCGGTGCTGCCGATCGTCTGCCGCGCGCGGGTGGGAGCGCTCTCGCTGCCGCTGGCCAATCCCCGCCACCAGCACGAGTACCGCGTGCTCAAGGCCCATCGGCTCCCGGACTCGATGCTGCTCCTGCCCGGGGTAATCGACACCACCACGAACTACGTCGAGCACCCGGAGGTGGTGGCCGATCGCATCTGCGCGGCGGTGGACGCGGTGAGCGACCGGACCCGGGTGATCGCCTCGACCGACTGCGGCTTCGGCACCTTCGCCGGCTCGGAGATGGTGGCCCACAGCGTGGTGTGGGCCAAGCTCGGCGCCCTGAGTGAGGGTGCCGCCATCGCCAGCCGCCGGCTCTGGTCCTGAGAACGGCCGCCGGAAAGGATGACTCTCTCGTAGCACCCGCATTCTTAGCACCCGCTTGACACCGCGCTCAGGCCTTCCTATCCTCGCGGCACCCAAAGACCTTCGTCGTGCTTCAAACAACGTCCGGCTCCGGAGGAGGATCACGCCCATGAAGATCAACCGATGGAAGCTCACGTGCTGCTGTGGTCACGGGACAACCGACTTCACCGGGCGCCGCCAGTTCCTGAAGACGGCGATCAAGGGCACGGCCGCCCTCGCCAGTCTCGCCGGCGCAGGGCCCGCAGGAGCCCAGGTGCGCGTGTTCCCCCCGCCGCCGCCCCTGACCAGTCCAATCGAAGGCATGATCGACTTCCACGTGCACTCCTCGCCGGATGTCTTTGGCCGGGCCGTTGACGACAACGAAGTGGCGCGGAAAGCTGTTGAGGCCAAGATGGGCGCTCTGGTGCTCAAGAACCATGTCATGGAGACCGGTGCCCGGGCGTTCCTCGCCAGGCGGCAGGTGCCCGGCATCCCGATCTTCGGCGGCATCACGCTCAACGGCCCCAACGGCATCAATGCCGAGGCCGTCCAGTGGATGTGGCGGATGGAGGGTGGGTTCGGCAAGGTGGTGTGGCTCCCCACCTTCGACGCCGACAACCACGTCAAGACGTTCAAGGACGCTCCCGAGGGCATCAAGGTCGTGGACGCGCAGGGCAAGGTCCTCCCTGCGGTCATCGAGGTGATGAAGGTCTGCGCCAAGCAGAACCTCGTCCTCTGCACCGGGCATGCGTCCGCTCCCGAGGTGCTCGCGCTCATCAAGCAGGCCAAAGACGTGGGCGTCAAGCACGTGGTCGTGACCCATGCCATGTTCACCGTGGTCAACATGAACATGGAGCAGATGAAGCAGGCCGCGGCCATGGGCGCCAAGCTCGAGATCGACTTCCTCGGCACGCTCATGGGGCCCAATGCCCACATGGGCTGGATGGCCCACTGGAAGAACGTCTCCGTCAAGGACAACGCGGAGGCCATCAAACAGATCGGGGCCCAGCACATCGTGACGGGTACCGATCTCGGCCAGACCGGCAACCCGGGCCACATCGACGGCATGAAGGCCATGGTGGCCGGGCTCAAGGCCAACGGGTGCACGGATCAGCAGATCAAAATGGTGGCGCGGGACAATGCGGCCGCGATGCTGGGACTCTAGTTATTCTAGCTACTTTCCGGTGCAGAAATGATGGCGCGCGGGGGCCAGAGGAGTGACGTGAGCGATATGGGGCCGGTTCGTTCGTGCACTGCGCCCGCTCTCCCGTTCATCTCGTCTCTGCCGACCC
>Ga0187892_10011951_pt1 | contig 10479 bp, 8 predicted proteins | sample MA1701073metaG_FD_139345 | JGI IMG/M metagenome (GOLD analysis project Ga0187892, IMG submission 139345) | Bio-ooze microbial communities from a basaltic lava cave in the Kipuka Kanohina Cave System on the Island of Hawaii, USA - MA170107-3 metaG ...
AAGGGCTCGCGCGCGAACCCGTCTAGTCGGGAAGCCGAGCCGTGTCGCGGTAGCTTCCTCCGGCTCCGCGGCTCGAGGTGCTAGCGGCGCAACGCGCGGAGTCCCCGCAACAAGATGTCGAGCGGGCGCATGAGCGAGCCGTACGTCCGCTCGCCGCGGACGATACGGCAGAGCGACTCCTGGATTCTGTTCGAGCTGCGCACGGATCCGACGCAAACGCCGGGCCATCTGTGTAGTACCGAAAACAATGCCTGTGCGAGTTGCAGCTCCGGATCGATGTCACGCTCCAGTGAGCGTTGATAACCCGCGAGGTCCCTCACGTGGCCCGCGAGGAGCTCGACAACATGGCGCGCCGCCAACATTCCGGAGCGAATGGCGTTGCCGATGCCCTCGCCTGACAGCGGATCGACCAAACCCGCCGCGTCGCCCACGAGAACGACATTGCCACTCCAAGCCGGGGAACCCGGCGCGCGCAGCGGTAGCAAGTACCCCTTCAGGTCAGTCATCGAGCTCGGATCGAAACCCTCGCGAGCTGAGTAGGAATTCAATGCCGCTCGCAGCCGCGCAGCCGGATGGGGCCGTCCTCCCACGCCGAGATTGCAGTGATCCCCCTTCGGGAATACCCAGCCGTAGCCGCCACGCAATAGGCCGATGTCCAGGCCGACTTGTTCCGCCCACCTGTCCGGGACCATCGGGACGTTTGCCTCGAGCGCCACCAGATTCGCAAGTTGGCCGAGCCCAAGGCTGCGCCGCGTGGCGCCGTTGACGCCGTCGGCACCGATCACGGCACGGGAGGACACTTCACTGCCATCGCGAAAGCGGACCCGCGCACCAGTTGCGTGGCTCTCGACTGCGGCAACCGGCCGGGCATCGGCGAAGCGGGCGCCCGCAGCAACGGCCTTCCCGACCAGGAATTCGTCGAGGTGCGCCCGCCGCGTCATCAACGCCAGCGGAGCACGCGAGTAGTGACTGATCGGTGACCAACGGCCGCAGCTGACCCGAAAACCCGTGACCACCCGCTCGGTAACCGACGCCAACGAGAACGGCAGATTGACGGCCGCACTGAGCCAGACTCCGCCCCCACACGGCTTGTCGCGCGGAAAAGCCGCCCGATCAACGAGAAGGACACGCGCTGAACGCGCCGCCAGCTCGCGCGCAGCCGTCGAGCCAGCTGGGCCAGCACCTACCACCACAGCATCGTAGCGCTCGGCCATAACCCCCTCGACGCGCGTTGTGCCTACAGAAAAAAAAGAAAAAAACCCCGCGGCGTCGCCCGTAGACAACTGACGGAAAATGGTGAGAATGGCAACCGCGAACGACAAAGGGGGGCAAATGCGCTCGACATCGTCATTCGGAACGGCGGCGCGCGATCGGCGTGTGCGACTTGTGGCCGTGTCGGCCCAACGGCTCATCTGCCGCCACGCTGGATGCCAAACGCCTTCAGAAGTCGATGGATGTGTGCGTGCGAGATGTCGAGGCGACGCGCTGCTTCGGACACGTTCCAGCCGACGTCCGCCAGTGTGTCGCGCAGCAATTGCGCCTGGAATCGCTGTGTCCCGCCTTGCAAGGTCACCGGTTCGGCGGGCTCATCCGCTGCCCTTTGTGGAAAGAGGTGCGACGCCTCGATTTGGTGACCGCCCTCCCCGGCGCAGGCGATCAAGGCCTTCTCGATGCAGTTTGCCAGCTGCCGCACGTTGCGGGGCCACGCAGCTGCCTCGAGAGCCCGGCACGCACCGCGCGACAGTTCGACACGCGGCAATTTGTGCTTCTCGCTCCCCTGTTCACAGAAGTACGCCGCCAACTCGACGATGTCCTCGCGGCGCTCCTCCAGTGACGGCAACCGGATTGACATCACATCGAGCCGGCCGCGGAGATCATCGCGAAACCGCTTCTCGGCCACCGCCTGATCCAGGTCGGTGTTCGTGGCGGCGATGATCCGCGCGTCCGCCCGCAATGGTTCAGGTGCGCCGTGCCCGACTGGGCGGAAGATTCCCGACTGCAGCACCTGGAGCAGGGTTGCTTGGGCGCGCGGCGGAATCTCACTGATCTCGTCGAGGAACAGAGTACCGCCCCGACCCTGTGCGAACACGCCGTCGCGATCACGGTCGATTCCGGTCGCCGCCCCGCGCCTGACGCCGAACATCTCGGACTCGAAGATGTCCTTCGACACAGCGGCGCAGTTGAGCTCGACGAACGGCCCTTGGGCACGCGGGCTGTTGGCGTGAATGGCGCGGGCGATCTGACTCTTGCCCGTGCCGGTATCCCCGGTGAGCAGTACCGTAACGTCGAGGGGCGCGGCCAGCATTACCAGCCGCAGGACGTCGGCGAGCGCCGCGCTGCGACCGATAACGCCCTGGAGGTGGAGCTTCTCGCGGTACTCGCGTGTCGGATCTTTGGTGTCGCGCTCACGGGCACGGCTGACGAGGCGATCGACGAACGGTGCCAGGTGGCGCGCGAAAAGCTCGGCACGCGCCCGGTCGTCGGCAGAGAACGACGCGCCTGGGGCCCGGCCCTGGAGGTAGAGAACGCCGCGCGGCGGATCATCCCCCACCGGCACGCAAAGGACGGCTTTGATCTGCTTGCTGCGGACGCTCGTGCGTCCTGCGAAACGTGGGTCAGCGAGCGCCGAGACGGTGTCGATCGACCGGCCTTGCGCCAACGCCTCCGCGATGATCCCTCTCGACGTTTCAGCCCGCACCTGGGAGATCTCGCCGCCAGAGAAGCCGTGCGAGGTCCACCAGCGTGGCGCGCTAGCCTGCCCATCCTCATCGTAAAGCTCGAGGTACCCCTGCGAAGCCTCGGCGACCTCGACGAACAGTCCGAGCGCTTGCTCGAGGAACGGCCCGAGTTCCTGTTGATGCCCCAGGGACAACAGGCGCAGGTACAACTCGCGTTCTTTCCGCAGAGCCGCAAGCTGCGCGGCGGTTGAGTCGTCGTTCGGCACAGCCACGCGAAGCTTGGAGCCCTTTGACACCGAAATCAAGCTTTACAGAACCCGCTGTCTCTTTTCCGAGATAGTGGTCACGCGACGACCATCTCGTCGATGAGATACCGCGACACCTCGCATCCCGCCGAAAGCCACAGGCGCCGCTGGCACACGCCTTGATCTTGTTGGGAATCATGGAAGGTCGCGAACGACATTCCAACCAAGGGAAGGAGGGCAGGGACATGGCAACCAGAAGCATCATGAAGGCGCGGCGTACGGCACGAAGGGTGCTGATCGCGGCGGCAGCGATAATCGGATGCTCGAGCGTGACGGTCAGCGCCGACACAACGTCGAGGGTTGATCCAATGCGCTGTGAGGCGCTCAAGCTCAAGTGCGACAGCCGCTACCATATGTGTTTGTCGCGCTGCGATTCGATCGCAGATCGGCGGGCCATCGCCTCGCCAGAGGTCGGTGAGGAGGTGCGTGCAACGTGCAGCAACGGTTGCGAGATCCGGCACCGCAATGCGGAGCTGCGGCTGGAGCAGCGTCCGGTGTGCAATGACCCGGCTCCTGCGGAGCCCAACCCGCAAGCCTGTGCGTCGAAGCTCCTGTGGGTCAAGGCCAACTACATGCGGTGCATGGCGAACTGCCACGCCCGTTTTGACCAGCGGCCGGAGTTCGACTGCGACAGTCGTGTGAGCGAGTGCTACGACGTGTACCACGCGGAGACCGACGCCATGAACGCCGACCCCATCTGCGGTAACGGCCCGGCCGAGACTGTGCCGATGGAGGAAGCACCGGAGTCCTGTGGCGGGACCGACTGAGTTCAGCAGGGGGGAGGGGGAGGCACGCGGGCGGCCGGAAAACCGGCCGCCCGCGCTTGCTTGTGATAGAGGCTTTTCGGGGATGTCCTCGGTACAGCTCGGCGACTGCGTACCATCCGCTTCGAACAAGGTGCCTCCGCACGCCATGAGGGGAGCGGAACCGGTTGCCAACCGCCCCGGGTTTTTCTACAAGCTCGTTAGGGGAGACACATTATGGTCCAGACGCTCGAGATCGCTACCACCTTCTGTCTCGGCCTCTTTGTGGGTGCCATGTTCCTTATCGGAGGAGCCATCGTGCCCTATTGGTTCAGCCTGGATCCGCCCGCGTTCTCCGCTTGGTTCGGGAGAAATTCGTCGTTCTTGGGAGGGGTCATGGTACCACTCGGCGGCACGACTACCCTCCTAGCGCTCGCGACGGCGGTTTTCTCATGGCGTTCGCGTACCGCTGCGTCGGGCTCTACGACGTAGCCACCACCGATATCGTTGCCGTTGGCTGAGGAGTGACACCACATGCGGCTAGTACGAGTCGTCGTTATCCTTGCTCAGGCTGTACTGGCCACTGGTCTCGCCTGGGTGCCGCCAGCCGCGTCCCAGCCCGTGGCTCCTCGCCCGCACATCGTCTACATCGTCTCAGACGATCAAGGATGGAAAGACGTTGGCTTCCATGGCTCCGACATCAGGACGCCGAACATCGACCAACTCGCGCAGGGCGGAGCAAGGCTCGAGCAATTCTATGCGCAGCCGATGTGCACGCCGTCGCGGGCAGCGCTCATGACCGGCCGTTACCCCCATCGCTACGGGCTGCAAACCTTGGTCATTCCATCGGCCGGTACGTATGGGTTGGCAACCGACGAGTGGTTGCTGCCGCAGGCACTCAAGGAGGCGGGTTACAGGACTGCGATCGTGGGCAAGTGGCACCTTGGGCATGCCGATAGGAAGTACTGGCCACGGCAGCGCGGTTTCGACTATCAGTACGGACCGCTTCTCGGGGAGATCGACTATTTCACTCACTCGGCCCATGGTGTGCGCGATTGGTTTCGCAATGACCTGCCGGTCAAGGAACCGGGCTACGTCACCCAACTACTCGGCAAGGACGCTGCCCGGCTTATCGAAAGCCACGACCCCAGGACGCCGCTCTTTCTCTATCTCGCGTTCACTGCTCCCCACTCCCCGTACCAAGTGCCCAAGGAGTATCTTGACCGCTACGCGCACATCTCCGACCCCGCTCGTCGCGCTTATGCCGCCATGATCACGGTCATGGACGATGAGATCGGCCGGGTGTTGGATGCGCTCGAGAAGCGTGGCATGCGCGACAACACTCTTATCGTCTTCCAGAGCGACAACGGCGGGCCGCGCTCGGCGAAGTTCACGGGCGAGGTGGACATGTCCAAGAGCACGATTCCGGCCGACAATGGCACTTACCGCGACGGCAAGGCGTCGTTGTACGAGGGCGGCACGCGCGTTGTGGCGCTCGCCAACTGGCCGGGCCGTATCCCACCCGGCTCTTCCGTGGATCAGGCGATCCACATCGTGGATATGTATCCGACCCTTGCCAATCTCGCGGGCGCCCCGCCCGGCAGGAGCAAGCCTTTGGATGGACTGGACGTCTGGCTGACCCTTAGCGAAGGCACACCCTCGCCGCGCGACGAAGTCGTATACGACATCGAACCCTTCCGCGCGGCCATCCGCCAACGTGACTGGAAGCTGGTGTGGGTCGCGACGCTGCCGTCCCGGGTTGAACTCTTCAACCTGGCAAGCGATCCGGCGGAGAAGACCAACGTCGCCGACAAGAATCCACAAAAGGTCGCGGAACTCCAGCAGCGGATCGAGGCACTATCGCGCGAGGCCGTCCCACCGCTTATCCTGAACGAAGCGTTAGGTGCCGTGAGGCCGGCGCTGTTCGGGTCTGTCACCCTGCCCAGCGATGAGATTGCGATTGACAAGCAACCTTGAGCGGCTCGGTTCATGTTACAGACTCGACGTGAGGAGCGGTTTAACCATCGGTTAGACCGCGAGGCGAGGTTCGTGGCTAGACCTCGATTCCGCAAAGACCGTCGGGCAGAGGTCGTCGAAGCGGTATCGCTCTCCCAGCAGGCCGCCGCGCTCGAGGAACAGCGCGAGGTTGTAGTGCTGCCAGATGCCCGGTTCGGACACCGCCGAGACCTCGGCGTCGACGAAGTGGATGGCGAGCGATCGGCGCATGCGGTCCGACGTGTTCGGCCCGCTCCCGTGGAACGTGAGCGGATGATGGAAGCTGACCTGGCCCGCGCGCATGACAATCGATCGCGACTCGACCGCATGCCCGTCGCCGAGACGTGCGAGCTGCGCGTCGCGATCGGTGCCGAAGAAGTTGCTCGCGCCGGGGACCAAACCCCACGTGTGGCTCGCGGGGATGATCTGCATCGCGCCGTTGTCGTCGTCGACGTCGTCGAACGCAACCCACGCGGTGACGAACGCCGCGTGCGACGCGACCGTGTCCCAACTCGCCCAGTCCTGATGCCAGCCGATCGTCGTCTCCGAGGGCCCGCCCGGCGGCTTGTAGAGCAGCTGGTCCTGCCAGAGCCTGACCGACGACGCACCAAGGAGCGTTGCCGCGATCTCGGCGAGGCGCGCATCGGTAGCGAGCGCGGCCAGATCGGGATCGGCCCACCATGCGTTGTCGATCTTGCGCAGGTCGCGCGGACCGGGATCGAGCGGCAGACACAACATCGGCGCACGACCGCTGCGATTACGGCCCGCGACGACTTGCTCGGTGGCGTCGAGGAAGCGTGTGATCTCCGCGGGCGTGAACAGCACCGGAGAGGTCCACTGCCCTTCTGCCTGGTAGGACGTGCGCGCCGCGCCGAGGTCGATCGCCATCATTGTCCTTCAACCGGCCAGTTCATTTCCTATCTTTCCTACGGCACAGGCGCCTCGGAGGGAAGACAGACATCGCCGACGCGCAGGAACTCCGGCAATCGTCGTTCAGCAGGTTTGCCCCGTAGTTCGAATGGCATCGGCGCGGTAGCGAACTCATCCCCTGACCCCCTCTCTTACAGAGACTGTCGAAGGGTGAAGTGGCTGTCAGGCTCTTCGGATCGCCGGAGTTGCACCGATGCCGCTTTGACAGCGTTTCGCGAGCTGGAATATGCCTGTTGGCGCAACTCCCGCCGTTGCGGGTTGCTGCCTATGCGCTACCGAGTTGACGTCCGAGAAATTTGCATCGCGCTGTTGCTGGCACTTGCTCCTCCGGTTGCCGCCTCGGCTGCTACGTTTGCCGCCGGCAACGGCGACGACGCGATCGATGCTGTGCCGGGAGACGGGGTATGCGCCAGTGCCGACGGCAGCTGTACGTTGCGCGCCGCAGTCGAGGAAGCCAATGCTCTGCCGGGCGCCGACACCATCACGCTGGGGGCGATGAAGTACACCGTTGCCAGCACTGCCCTGCACCTCACCGATGAAGTGAACATCATCGGGCCCTCGGCGGCGTCATGCACGATCCGTGCGAGGAAGCGCACGCGAATTTTCGAAATCGAAAGCGGTGTGCAAACGGTGATGTCGAACCTCACGCTCGAGCGTGGAATGGCCGACGAGGGGGGCGCGATTCTCAACCGAGGCTCGCTTGTGATGACGGACGCCGTGGTGCGACACAGTCAGGCGCGTGCTGCCGCGGGGGCGGGCGGTGCGATCTATAACGATGGAAACCTACAGCTCGTCGACGTCCGCCTCGAGCGTAACCGCGCTCTCGGATCGTTCGGCGGTCTCGGCGGCAGTCTCTTCAACAACGGCACCGCCATCTTGGAGCGCGTGTGGATAAGCAAGAGTCGCGCGAGTGGCTGTGGCGGCGGCGTGTTCAACAACCTCGGTTCCATCGAGCTGAACAACACGACCGTCGAGCGCAACAGCGTCAAGAGCAGCGGCGGAGGCCTCTTCCATCAACGTGGTACGATGACGCTGAACAACGTAAGCGTCGCCCTCAACCGCGCCACGGCCATAGGCGGGGGAATATTCACCTACGCGACCCTGCGTCTGACCAATGTCTCGATCAGCGGGAACCGCGGCTATACGGGCGGCGGATTGTTCAGCCGGTACACACCGGTTACCGACTTGCTGAACGTCACGGTGAGTTTCAACCGGGCATTTGAAGGAGGCGGTATCATGAACAACGGTACGGTCACCTTGAAGAACAGCATCGCCGCCGGAAACAAGCCGCACGACTGCGAAGGAACCGCAGTGGCGTCCCACGGACACAACCTGGCTGGCGATGCGAGCTGCGCGCTGGCGCAGGCGAGCGACCTGTCGGCGGTCGATCCCATGTTGAGCCCGCTCTTCGACGAGGACAGCGCCGCGATGATGCACGCTTTGCAGCCGGGCAGTCCCGCGATCGATGCCGGCGACGATGCCGCAGCGCCGGCCATCGATCAACGCGGACAGCCACGTCCAGCCGACGGGGACGGTGACGGGACGGCAATCAGCGATATAGGCGCGTACGAGATGCAGCCCTGATCAACTCAGTCCGTCTGGTCGATCACAACGATGACGAGCGTCGTCGTGTTGTTGGTGATGTCGGGTTCGGTGTTGCCGATCACCGTCGTCGTTGCGCTGATTGTCGCGAAGCAACGGGCTGGTGATTTGGTGTTGGGCGTGCTGAAGCCGGAGGCGGCGGCGGTGACGGGCACGACCACGGTTGCCTTGCCGGCTCCGCCGACCAGCGGCCGCAATCGCATCGGCCGAGCGTGGTCGTGATGAATTGACGAGCGTGTACATCCCCCAAAGCCAGGTTCCTATCAGTCTCGGCGCGGCGCCACTGTCAACGCGGTTTCTTCGCTCGCGGCGCCTGCTCGACCCTCTCTACGACGCCGGAAAACGCTCCACGCGCGGCAATTCGTGGGCGGTCTTCACCGAAGGCCTGAACGCGCTGCGGCATGCGTCCTCGTATGCCCGACACGTGGTCAACGCAGATCTGATTCTCGTACAGGAATAGCGGTGCCCATTTGCGGATTGCGGTTGCAGGCTGACCTCAGCCGAACTGCATGAAATCAACCATTCGCGATGGTTGCTCGCTTCGATGGGGTTACTCTATCCACTTGAAATCAAAAACGAAGCGATCATTCGACTGCGCGCATTGATCGCGGCATAAACCTTGCCTCTTCCGCTGCTCGGGTATTACTGCGGTTTCCGACCGCGGAGTCGGGGAGAGGGGCAAAATGAGCACTGCTGTTGACGGCCGTCGGGCCGTTTCGTCCCGCAGCGCCTGTGGCCGCTGGGTCTCGTTCAGAATCAACCTATCGGCGAGCGTGCTCTTGTTGGCAGCTGTCGCCCTCGTGCGACCGGCGGCCGTCTTTGCGCAAGCGTGCAACCCCGCACTCCAGAACGCCAGCTTCGAAACTACGAGCGGTACCAACAGCATTAATGACCCAATACCGACCATTTGGGTGCTCGAAAGCGGTGAGTCGGGATCGACGACCGCCTTCAACCCGCCAGACGGCGTATATGTCGGTTACGTGTGGGGAATCGGTGGTCAGCCCGGAGTCCTTACCCAACAAGTCAGTGCCACAGCCGATACCAACTACACGCTGAGCTTCTACAGCGGTACTCACAATCCAGCCGTCAATCCGACGATCGAGATTCGATTCTACAACGCTTCAAACACTCAAGTCGGCTCGGCTGCGATCCATACGATCACAACCGACATTGACAACACCGGCTCGCTCGGAGGCCCGTATAACCTTTCCGCCACCGCTCCAATGGGGGTCTCGTACTTGAAAGTAATACTGCGAGATCCGTCGACAAACCAAGCTGGCTCCAAAGCCGACGCCCTTTGCCTGGGCCCCGTGCCCCCTACTCCGACCCGAACGCCGACCGGCACACCGACCAACACTCCCACCCGCACCCCGACGATCACCAACACCCCCACCCGCACCCCGACGATTACGGCGACAAACACCGCTGCCAACACCTCCACCGTAACTCCGACTCGAACACCGACGAGTACGGGCACGAACACGCCCACGAGCACGCCGACGATCACGCAAACGTTCACGAATACGCCGACCCATACTCCCACCGTGACGGCGACCCCGACGCGCACCCCGACACAGACCCCAACCCTCACTCCGACCCTGACCCCGACCCGAACCCCGACGATTACCAACACCCCGACGCTAACTCCAACGAGTACTCCGACGATTACATCGACGTTTACGAACACGCCGACCCGCACCCCGACACAGACCCCAACGCGTACGGCGACCAATAGCCCAACGAGTACGCCGACGAACACGGCGACCAATACCCCGACCGGCACGCCGACGCGGACGGCGACGTTTACCAACACCCCAACGCTGACGCCGACACAGACGCCAACTCAGACGCCAACCAGCACGCCGACGAGTACCGCGACAAATACGGCGACGCAGACGCCGACCAATACGCCGACGCGTACTCCGACGTCGACCAACACGCCGACGAGCACGCCGACGCAGACACCGACTCAAACCCCGACGAACACGCCGACGAGCACCCCGACGCAGACGCCGACGAGCACCCCGACGAATACTCCAACCCCGACCAACACGCCGACGAACACGGCGACCAATACCCCGACCGGCACACCGACCAACACTCCGACACGCACGCCGACGTTGACTCCGACCAACACGGCCACCAACACGCCGACGAGTACCGCAACCAATACGCCGACGAGCACTCCGACAAGTACGCCGACCAGCACACCGACGGGCACTCCGA
>Ga0187892_10011952_pt1 | contig 10478 bp, 6 predicted proteins | sample MA1701073metaG_FD_139345 | JGI IMG/M metagenome (GOLD analysis project Ga0187892, IMG submission 139345) | Bio-ooze microbial communities from a basaltic lava cave in the Kipuka Kanohina Cave System on the Island of Hawaii, USA - MA170107-3 metaG ...
CGCGCACGGCAAGCGCGGCGCGCACGGTGCGCGCACCTGTCGTGGACGGCCTGCTGAACGAGCCCGAGTGGCAGGATGCGGAAGCCATCGGCGGGTTCGTGCAGCGCGAGCCGTTCGAGGGGCGGCCCGTCTCCGAACGCACGGAAGTGCGCATCCTGTTCGACAGCGACGCTGTCTACATCGGAGCGTGGCTGTTCGATGCGGAGCCCGGCTCGATTGTCCTGGGCGAGAGCCGCCGTGATGCCGACCTGTCGAACTCCGATGCGTTCCGCATCCTGTTCGACACCTACCTCGACCGGCAGAACGCCTTCGTGTTCGGGACGACGCCTGCCGGCATCGAGTACGACGGCCAGGTCACACGCGAAGGACAGGGCGGCTTTGGCGGTCAGGTCCGCCAGCAGGCGGGCAGCGGCGGCGGTGTCAACGTGAATTGGGACGGCAGCTGGCGTGTCGCCTCATCACGCGATGATGCCGGCTGGTACGCGGAGTTCCGCATCCCGTTCGCAACGCTTCGCTACGAACGCAGCGGCGCGCAGCGCTGGGGACTCAACTTCGCACGCGTGATCCGCCGGCGGAACGAGGAATCCGTGTGGTCGCCGATTCCGCGCCAGTTCGATTTCTACCGCGTGTCCGCGGCGGGCACGCTCGAGGGCCTCGAGGCGCCGGCCCGCCTGCCGTTCACGCTCACGCCCTATGTGCTGACGTCAGGCCGCCGCGACTACATCGCGGGCACGGCCACCGACTACGAGTTCGATGCGGGCGGCGACATGAAGCTGGGCCTGGCGCAGAGCCTGACTCTCGATCTCACGGTAAATACGGACTTCGCCCAGGTCGAAGTCGATGAACAGCAGATCAATCTCACGCGGTTCAACCTGTTCTTTCCCGAGAAGCGCCCGTTCTTTCTCGAGAACGCCGGTACATTCGCCGTGGGCACACCGCAGGAAGTCGACGTGTTCTTCAGCCGCCGCATTGGCATTGCGAGCGGCCGCGCCGTTCCCATTCTCGGCGGCGGCCGGCTCACGGGCCGGCTCGCCGGCTTCAACATCGGGTTCCTCGACCTGCAGACGGGCCGGCTCGAGATCCCCGGCGCTGCCGGCGGCGATTCGCTGGTCGCGCCGCCCAACAACTACGGCGTCGTGCGCGTCCTGCGGGAGCTGGGCAACCGCACGCGGCTAGGCGGTATTGCCGTGAGCCGCATTAACACATCGGATAGCGACGATCGCAACTTCACGTTTGCCGCCGATGGCCGTCTCGGCATCGGCCAGTCGATCACCTTCGATGCCTACATTGCCGCGACCGACAAGGTCGGGCTGCGCGGCGGCGAACGGGCCGGCGCCATCAGCGGCTCCTACACGTCACGCACCTGGGAGTCCGGGCTCACCTACCGGCAGGTGGGCGAGAACTTTGCGCCGGACGTCGGCTTCGTGTCCCGGCGCGACTACCGCTTCCTGTCCGGCCGGCTGCTGCGTCACGTCCGACTGCAGAACATTGCGTGGTTCCGCGAGCTGCGACCGCACATCTCCTACCGCGATCACTGGGATCTCGACGGCTTCAACGAAACACGGCTGATCCACTTCGACAGCCACTTCGAGTTCGCGAACGGCGCGTTCTTCCAGCTGCCCGCGATCAACCTCACGCGCGAAGGACTGAAGGAGCCGTTCGAGATTGCGGAAGGCGTGATCGTGCCGCCGGGCACGTACGATAACCTCGAATGGGGTTTCGACTACAATACGAATCGCAGCGCACGGTTCGCGCTGGACGGCCGGATCGACATCGGCGGCTTCTATTCAGGGCATCGCGCGGGCGGCGACCACACACTGACCGTGCGCGCGGGCGACACGTTTGTCGGCAGTCTGCGCAGCCTGTACTACCGGGTGTGGCTGCCGCAGGGCAACTTCGAGACGGCGCTGCTCAGCCTGCGCGCGGCGTACTCGTTCTCGCCACGTGTCTACCTGCAGGCACTTCTCCAGTACAACGACCAGACGGAATCATTCTCGAGCAATCTGCGGTTTGGCTGGCTGGCAACGGCGGGCACCGGGCTCTACATCGTCTACAACGACACGGAGAACACGGGCCCGCTCGAGCGAACAGGGTTCCGCCGCGGCCCGATCGATCGAACGCTGGTCGTGAAGTTCACGCGCCAGTTCGAACTGCCGCGCTGATCCGGAGCGCTGCCGGGGCGCCCGCGCCGGCGCATGCCGGCACGGGCTGCGCGATCAGAGCCAGCGGCGCAGTCGGAGTGCGCGCACGTCGCGGAGCAGGGGCCGGACCCGGAGCATCGGAGCGCGCATGACATCCAGCCGCTGGCGCAGCAGGTCCCGCTCGAGGCGTGGGGCTACGGCGGCGCGCGGCACCTGGACCCGGGCCTCGATGCGCTCGCGGATGCGCGGCACCTGGATCCGGGCTTCGATGCGCTCGCGGATGCGCGGCACCTGGACCCGGGCCTCGATGCGCTCGCGGATGCGCGGTTCGATGCGCGCGCGGTCCCGGACGCGCTGCATGATCGCGGCCCGGCGCTGTTCGACGATGCGTGCGCGCTGCTCGATCAGCGGCCGCCGCACCTGGCGCTCGACGAGGACGCGTGGTGCCACACGGACGCGCGGCCGCTCCTGCGCCTGGATGAAGGTGGGCGCGACGGCGAGCGCCAGGATCGGAATCAGGACTATCGACGGTCTTCTCATGAGGCCACTCCGGGGGGTCGGTTGTGCGTCGAGCGGGCCGAGGCCTGCTTCTCCCTTTCCGTTGGACCCCGCCGCCGCCTCGAACGTTGTCCTTGACTCAGGCCGTTTTTCGCATCGATCATGACGCTGCGGGCGGGCCGGGCGACCTTGCCCCGGGCCAGTCCGGCGCCTTCCAGTCACGGCTCATGCTGACAAACCAGGAACGCCGACTCCGGACTCTGCTTCGCGTGCTGGCCGTGCTTTTCGGGCTGGCCGTTTTCGCGTATCTGCTGCCGGCCCTGGGCGTTTTCGGCGAGACGCTCCGCGTTTTCTACGTGGAAGCGCCGTTCGTGACAAATTCGGTCGTGAAGATCGGCACGCTGGCGCTGCTGGCGCTGGTGGCGGCGGCCGACGTTCGCAGGTATCGGGTGTGCGCGCTGCTGCTCATTCTGGGCCACGTCCTGTCCGTGGCGGCCATGTTCTGCGTGCTGATCTGGGGCGACACGACGCGGCTGGCCAGCCTGGGCGGCTTTGCCGGCACGCGGCCGGTCCGCGACCTGCTCTGGTTCGCCATCATCATGGATGGCGCGATCCTGGTCCTGCTCATCGCCTTCTACCGCGCCGCCGACCGCTCCCGCTATACGCTGCGTTACTTCTCGCCCACGGAGTTCCGCTGTCTGACCGCACTGGCCGAAGTCGTGGTGATGGGAGAGAGCGAGCGCCTGACTGCGGAGGAAGTGGCGTACAATACGGACCGCTACCTTGCGGGGTTCCGCGCGCGATCGAAGTGGCTGACGCGGCTCGTACTGAACGGAATCCAGGTCTATCCGCTGTTCGCGGCGAGGCCGCCATTCTCGTGGATGCGGGCCGAGGAGCGGCTGGAGTTCATCCGCAGCCGATTCTACCGCGATGTCACGCTGCGCCTGATGCCGGGCTTCCTGCGTGTGCTGGTGCAGGCGATGATCCGGATGGGCAAGCAGCTGGCCTATCTGGGCTATTACGGCGACGAACGCACGTTTGCCGAGGTGGGCTACATCCCGTTCTCGAAGCGGCCGTCGGCCGGGGACCGGCTCGCGCGGCGGAGCCACGCCCGAACGGCGCGCCTCGATGTGGTGAAGCCGGACGAGGTGCACAGCGACGTGCTCGAAGGCGATATCGTCGTGATCGGGTCCGGCGCAGGCGGCTCGATCCTGGCCCACCGCATACTGAGCCAGAGCGGCCGCTCCGTCATCCTGCTCGAGCGCGGCGACCACGTGGATCCGAGCGAGTTCACGGAAGATGAGATCGAATCGCTCTCGCGGCTCTACCGCGAGGGCGCGCTGCAGCTCAGCCGCGATTTCCGGCTGCAGGTGCTGCAGGGCTGCTGCGTGGGCGGCACGACCGTGGTCAACAACGCGGTGTGCTTCCGCATTCCGTCGGCCGTACTGGACGAGTGGAACGGCCGCTACGCGGCGGGCCTGGACGCGGCGGCGCTGGCGCAGAGCTTTGCGGCCGTCGAGCAGCTCCTCGACGTGCACGTGCAGACGGAGGCAGTGCTCAACCCCGGCGCCGGCGTCTTCACGGATGGCGTGCGCGCACTCGGCTACGACCGGCCGCCACACCGGTACGGCGTGGTCAGCGCGAACCTGCGCGACTGCGCGGGCTGCGGCTACTGCAACATCGGGTGCGCGTACGGCCGCAAGCTCTCGATGCTGGACGCGGTGCTGCCCGACGCGCAGCGGACGGCGGACACGCGGTTCCGTGTGATCGCAGGTTGCGAGGTCCGGAAGCTCGAGGGCAGCGGCCGCCGCGTGAAGCGAGCGCTCTGCCGCCTGGCCAATGGCCGGCGAATCGAGGTACGCGGCAATACTTTCGTGGTGGCTGCGGGCGCGATCTCGTCCAGTCTGCTGCTCATGCGCTCCGGGATCGGCGGGCGGAACGCGGGCCGCCGCGTCTCGTTCAACCTCGGCTCGCCCGTGACCGCACGGTTCGCGCAGAAACTGGATGCCTACGACGGGCTCCAGATCTCGCACTTCCTCGAGCCGCAGCCGGGCCGCGGCTTCGTCATCGAGACGTGGTACAATCCGCCCGTGGCGCAGGCGCTGGCGATGCCCGGCTGGTTCGATGACCATTTCCGCAACATGCGCCGCTACGATCGCATGTCCGCCGCGGGCATTCTGATGGGGAGCGAGCCGACGGCAAGCGTGCGTGCGGCCGGATTCACGGGCCGCGAGATCGCATTCGAGCCTTCAGCCACGGACCTGCGCTGCGTGCTCGAGGGCGTGAAACTCGCCTGCGAAATCTTCCTGGCCGGCGGCGCCGAAGCCGTGATGCCGGCGACGTTCGCGTACCGCGAGTACCACACGGCCGCGGATGTGGCCAGGCTCGAAGCCGATGTGCGCGATGCCAGCGATCTGACGCTCGGCACGGGCCACCCCATGGGCGGCAACGCGATCAGCGGCAACGTGAGAGACGGCGTGGTGGATCCCGATTTCCGCGTCCACGGATACGACAACGTCTTTGTCTGCGATGCCAGTGTGTTCCCGACTGCGACCGGCGTGAACCCGCAGCTCACGGTGATGGCGCTCGCGCATCACGCCGCACCCTTCGTCGCAGCCACACGCTGAAGGAGGAACAGAATGTCCGGGGCTCTGCTCGGTGCCGGCAACGGTCCGCTCCAGTACCTGTATGTCGCACTCGTCTACGGCCTGCTGTTCCTCGTGATGCGCTACGCGAATCCGCGCATCGAGCTGAACTTCCGCAAGACGTACTGGACGCTCTTCTGGGGCTGGGGCATTGCGACCTTCATCGCCAACTACCTGCTCTATCGCGCGGGCGTCATGAGCTTCCTGCCCTGGCTGAACAACGGATTTCACACGCTCCTGTGGATCGGCCTCTGCCTCGGATTCCTCTATGCCGGCGCGTACAGACAGCCGGTCTGGGAACAGTTCGCGCTCTTCGCGATATTCAGCTTCATCGTGAAGATCGCCGAGAACGGCATCCTCGGAACGTGGGAGCTGGACCATTTCTTCGGTATCCGCGGGCCGCTCGCCTACATCATCGGCTGGAGCCTGATGGACGGGTTCTATCCTGTGCTCTCGATGATCCTGCTGGGAATCGCGTCAAAGTGGATCCGCGATCTGGTCGTGCCACGGCCGCCGCTTCTCTGATCACGCAGAGACGCAGGGCGCGCAGAGGACCTCTCTCACGCAGAGACGCAGAGGTCCCCGCGGCTCCGAACCGGGGGAGGTGCGCATGCGCGCCACACTGGGATACTCTATGATTCTTCTCGCATCGGGATGGCTCGGCGGCTGCGCGGATGCGGGCGGATCAGGCGCCGTCGATGCCGACGCCGTGCCGCGTCTTGTCGCGCGGGAGGAGTTACGGATCGGGAGTGTGGACGATCCGGACGCGGGCTTCTCGGCGGTCTCGATGGTCGATGTCGATGCAGACGGTCAGATCTATGCATTCGAGGCGCAGGAAGTCGAGATTCGCGTATTCAGCCCGGACGGCGGGCTGGTGCGGCGAATCGGGCGGAAAGGCGAAGGGCCGGGCGAGTTCGAGCGGATCCAGAGCTTCGGCGTAGCGCGGGACACGATCTGGACTGCGGACGCCGGGCTGCGCCGATTGACTCTGTTCTCGCGCGATGGCGTTGTGCTCAGTACAGGGCCGTTGCCGGAAGTGCGCATTCCCCTGCACGGCAACCAGACAGGTCACGTCCGGCCGGTGCTGCTGCGCGCGGACGGACTGCTGGCCAGCGATATGACGACGTTCTCCGGAGCGCGCGGTGTCACCACCGATGTCGGCGCCACGGACACCGTGCAGGTTCCGCGCGTGTTGTTCAATGTCTCGGGCCAGGTGGTGGATACCGTCGGTTTCGAGCTGCGGGCACCGCCCGAACCGGGTTCCATCGATTGGGTGGAGTTTGGCGGCGCACGATTCCGGAAACCGACGCCGCCGAGCGGGCGCCCGCTGTCCGTGACCACGGCCGATGGCCGGATCTGGGTGGATCGCGCGCCGCCGACAGCTGGCAGCGCAGCAGTGTTCACCATGACCCGACTCGACTACGCACGCGATACCGTGTATCGTCGCGAGTTCACGTATCGGCCTGCGCGCTACTCGGACGCGTACCTGGATACGATCGCGTGGCGCAGCGCTCGCATACCCGGCGGAGGATACGCAATCGTCGGTGGGCTGCCCCAGATTCCGCCGATGGGATCCGACTCGATCGAACGGTTCCGCGCGGTCCGCGCATCGATGTCGTTTCCGGAATTCCAGCCGCCCATCCAGGGTCACTACCTCGCCAACGACGGTGCACTGTGGCTGCGCCGCGAGGATGATGGTGGCCCGGTTTACCGCTGGCTCGTCCTCGATGACGAAGGGCGTGCGCGCGGTCAGGTCGAGCTGCCGCGGCGGGCGCGCCCGGGTTGGAGCCGAGGCGATCTGCTTGTCACCATCGAGCAGGATGCGTTTGACGTGCCGTGGCTCGTGCGCTATCGCATCCAGCGGCCGCGCGCTTGACCGCCGACGCGCGGCTGGCGTCTCCGTGTCCGAGCAGCCAAGCGGGACCGCAGCGGGCCTTCGCGTGCTGCCCCTGTCCGCACGCTGCTCACCTCGTGTAACGTAGTCTGACCCGAGCGGAGGCGTGGAGCCTGAATCGCGAGCAGATGAGAGAGCGCCTGGTTGCGCGCAGCGAGCCCTTCGACATTCTCGTGATCGGCGGCGGCGCGACGGGTGTGGGCGTCGCCATTGACGCGGCGTCCCGCGGCTACGCAACCGTGCTGCTCGAACAGAGCGATTTCGGCAAGGGCACCTCGAGTCGCAGCACCAAGCTGATCCACGGCGGCGTACGCTACCTGCAGCAGGGCAACCTGCCGCTCGTGATGGAGGCGTTGAAGGAACGGGGCGTCCTGCGGCGCAACGCGCCGCACCTGGTGCGCGAGCTGCCGTTCGTCGTTCCGAACTACCAGTGGTGGGAAGCGCCGTTCTATGGCATTGGCATGCGCGTGTACGATGCGCTGGCCGGGCGCTATGGCTTCGGCGACTCGCGCAATCTGTCGTGGGAAGAGACGGTCGCACGCATTCCCACGATCGAAACGAACGGATTGCGGGGTGGCGTGGTATACCACGATGGCCAGTTCGATGATGCGCGCCTGCTCATCCACATGGCAATGACGGCGGCGGAGCAGGGCGCAGTGCTGTTCAACTACTGTGAAGTCACGGAGCTGGAGAAGGCCGGCGACGGCTACATCCGCGGTGTGACGGCCGTGGATCACGAGTCGGGCGAGACGCTGCATGTAGACGCCCGCCAGGTGATCAACTGCACGGGCGTATTTGCCGATCGCATACGCACACTCGATGATGCGGCGAGCCGCCCGCGGATCCGGCCGAGTCAGGGCGTGCACATCGTGCTCGACCGCCGGTTCATGCCCGCGGACTCGGCGATCATGGTGCCGCACACGGATGACGGCCGCGTGCTGTTCGCGATTCCGTGGCATTCGCGAGTTCTTGTGGGCACGACAGACACGGCCGTGGATGAAGCATCGCTCGAGCCGCGCGCATTGCCGGAAGAAGTCGCGTTTCTGCTCGAGCACGCGGCCCGCTACCTGACGGAGAATCCGCGGCCGGCCGACGTTCTGTCCGTGTTCGCCGGACTGCGTCCGCTGATCGGCGGGTCGGACGAGGAGACGGCTGCGCTTTCGCGGGAGCACCAGCTGCTGGTCTCGCAGTCCGGTCTGCTCACGGTGGCGGGCGGCAAGTGGACCACGTACCGTAAGATGGCGCAGGATGCGGTGGATCACGCGGCGATGCTGGCAGGACTGCCGGCACGGCCCTGCGTGACGCGCCGGTTGCGCATTCATGGCGCGGATTCGCACGCGGACCGGCATGGCGAGCTGCATGTCTACGGCACGGATGCGCCTGCCGTCGCATCGCTGCTCCGGTCCGAAGCGCTGGGTGTGAGGGTCCACCCGCAGCTGGACGTGCGTGGCGCCGAAGTCGTCTGGGCCGTTCGCCGTGAGATGGCCAGGACGGTGGACGATGTACTGGCGCGCCGTACGCGCGCGCTGATTCTCAATGCGCGGGCCGCAGTCGAAGCCGCGCCAATGGTTGCCCGGCTGATGGCCGATGAACTGGGCCACGACGACAGTTGGGCCGAGCGGCAGGTTGCCGCATTCATGGAGATCGCAGGCGGATATCTGCCCGCGTAAATCGTTTCTCGAACACAGCGGGGTCTGGAAATGACGAAGTTCGACACGGCATTGCGCGAGTACGTACTGGACAGGATCGGCGAGCTGGGCCAGGCCGACATCGTCGTGGGGATTCCGACGTACAATTGCGAAGCGACGATTGTCGGTGTGATGTCCAACGTGTATCGCGGCCTCGAGAAGTTCTTCCCCGACGAGAAGGCCGTGGTCTACGTGTCCGATGGCGGCTCGCTCGACTACACGCGCGAGCTGGCGCAGAAAACGAAGTCGGCGACCGTCCCGAAGATCGTCGCGATCTACCGCGGCCTGGGCGGCAAGGGCAGCTCGCTGCGCGCCGTGTTCCAGGCTGCGGAGCGGCTCAATGCGCGTGCCGTGGCTGTGGTCGACGCCGACTTGCGCAGCATCACGCCGGACTGGATGCCGGGACTGCTCGGGCCTGTGCTCAACGACAGCTACGATTTTGTTGCGCCCTACTACGTACGCGACAAGTATGATGGCACGATCACGAATCACATCGCGTACTCGTTCACGCGTGCGCTCTACGGCAAGCGGGTTCGCCAGCCGATCGGCGGCGACTTCGGGTTCTCCCGCCGCATGATCCAGTTCATCACGAATCAGGAAGTCTGGGACACCGATATTGCGCTGTTCGGCATCGACATCTGGCTGACGACGACGGCGATCTGCGAGGGTCTCCGCATCTGTGAGACGCGACTCGGCACCAAGGTCCACGATGCCAAGGATCCGGCGGCATCGCTCGGGCCGATGTTCCGCCAGGTCGTCGGCAGCATGTTCGGCATGATGAGCCGGTACGGCGATGTCTGGCGCAAGGTGCGCGGCAGCGAGCCGGTTCCGCTGCTCGGCTCGGTGTCGCAGATCGTGCCCGAACCCATCAACGTCTCGCTGCCCCGGCTCTGGCAGAACTTTGTTTCGGGTTACGAGCACTTCTCGGCGCTGTGGCGCGAAGTGATGACGCCGGAATCGTTCGCCGTCGTCCAGCGCATGGCCAGCCATGATGTTACCCGGGCCCATCTCGAGCCGGAGGACTGGGCGCACATCGTCTACGACTTCGCTTCGACGTACAACCGCTGGACCCGCGACCGCTACAAGCTGGTCGAAACCATGACGCCGCTGTACTACGGCCGCGTGGCCGCCTTCGTTGCCAGCACGGCGAACATGACGACCGCGGAAGTCGAGAGCGAAGTCATTGAACGGCAGGCCGAGATCTTCGAGCGCGAGAAAGGTTATCTGCTGGAGCTGGTCGATCGCTGGCCTGCGACGGCGACGGTCTGAACCGGGCCTGGCGGACTACGCGCGCGTGAGCTGCCGGCGGGAACGCTTCTGCTGCAGCATCCGCTCGTCGGCTGAAGCCATGATCGCGTGGATGTCCACCGCCGGTCCGGAGCGGAACGGAATGGCGCCGGCGCTGAGTGCGGCGGTGTAGGGCCGGTCGCTGGTCCGGTTCCAGCGCTCGAGATTCGACTGGAGCCGCCCGATCATCCGTTCCGCTTCCTCGTTGCCCGACTGGTCGGCAAAGACGACGAACTCATCGCCGCCCATGCGCGCGATCAGGTCGCTCTTGCGGAACGTGCTGCGCAGCACGTTCGCTGCGTCGACCAGCAGTCGATCGCCCGCG